>Ga0310697_10000978_pt1 | contig 35498 bp, 32 predicted proteins | sample 172DNAGHGlowgp2_FD_203883 | JGI IMG/M metagenome (GOLD analysis project Ga0310697, IMG submission 203883) | Sheep rumen microbial communities from Palmerston North, Manawatu-Wanganui, New Zealand - 1728 DNA GHGlow gp2 (v2) (version 2) | ecosystem: Host-associated > Mammals > Digestive system >... | reverse complement strand
GCAATCGACGGCTCTTTACAGGTGAAACCGGTTTTCAAAGGAACTGCTTATGAAACAAAATGAACAATTTGAACAAATCTACCGGGAAACGCGCGACGGGCTGCTGCGGTATCTGATGATCCGCACGAACGCCGATCCGGAGGCGGAGGACCTTTTTCAGGAGGTGTACCGCAAGGTCTATATCCGGCTGACCAGAAGCCCGCTGCCGATTCTCGATCCGAAGCGCTACGTCTTCACGATCGCCAAGAAGGAGCTTTCACGCTATTACCGCCGTACGGCAAGGCGCAGACAGACCGAACAGCCGATCGAGGAAGCCGAAGCAGTTGTTTCGGACGACGAGCCGATCGACGAGCGGCTGCTCAGAGAGGAACGCATGGACGAGGTCTGGCGGCTTCTTCAGAATGAGCCGGCGCTGAACCGCAGAGTGTTCCTGCTGTATTACGGCTTCGATCGCTCCCAGAAGGAGATCGGCGAGGCGCTCGGGATCGGAGAAAAAGCGGTGCGGCAGCGTCTGTATCGCACGCGGCAGCGGATCAAGACGCTTCTCGAATCGGAGCAGAATGAGGAAAGAAGGAGTACGACATGAGAGAAAAGACTTTTTTTGAGAGAATGATACAAACGCACGCGGTCGACGACGCGGCGGTCATGAAACAGGCGGCAGCGCCGGTCCCGCGCAGACAGCGGACGTGGAAACGCGCAGGTCTGATCGCAGCGGCATGCGCTGCGGTGCTGATCGGAACGGTCATGCTGATCCCGTCGGCAAGAGCAGAGGTGCTGAGCTGGTTTTCCGCAGCGCGGCCGGAGGAGTATCTGATGACGGATCCCGGGGAACGCGAACCGGTGGAAGCGCTCGACATTCTGATCGTTCCGCCCGCCGATCCGGAACTGTCCGAAGCAATGCAGCCCGCAGCGACGGAGCTGCCGGAAGAAACGCCGCCGATCGGATCGGTCACGGACAACCGCATACTTGCGGTATGCGACGACCCGATCTGGCAAAGGATCGCCGAAGACTTCCGTATCGAGCTCGGCGAAACGATGTTCGACGGTCACGACCTCTATTGTTCGATCACGATGCACGGGCTGACGGCATTGAACGAGCTTGAACCGTACAACGGCGGAAACGCGACGCAGGCGTGCATCGCCAAAAACGACCTAAAGGAGTATTTCGAGGGCGGCAGAGTCCCCGAGGAGTACAAAAACGGGACGGTATCCCTGTACGAGCCGATGAATGGGCGCTTTTACCTGCGTCTGGACGACGGAACGGACATTCCCTTCGGACCGCTGCATACGATCGATCTCCCGTCCGATCTGCCGCGAAAGAGCAAAAAGGACCTTTTGACCGACGACGACCGCGCGGAAATCAGCAATGCAACGATCGAATGGCTGCAGGGCAAAGCGGTCCGCGGCGTTTTCAAGATGCGGGATATTGATATCGACGGCGGCTGGTTCTTCAAAAACGGCGATTTTCACGACATGATCGAGGTGAAAAACATCCTGAATTGGTTGCTGGAACGGGCAGACGAAAACGGGATCCTCACCGGAACGGTGCGTTATCTCGTCGGAACGGACGTCGACGGAACATACAAGGTCCGGCTGGAGGCGGAGCTCGGCACGGCAAGCTTTGATTTCAAAGCGTACCAAAGCATTGCGAAGCAATCGACAGAAGCGCTCGACGAAACCGTTGCGTGGGGCGCGGAACCGGTTTTGATCAGCAAGGTCGGCGTCGATCATAACGGCTCGGACGATGATGCGGACGATCGCATTTCGCTGTACAAGCAGCTTGTTTCGATGGAAGGCGTCACCATGACCGTGGAAACAGAGCAGGCGGAGATCTCCGCGCTCGACGTCCGCAACATCCATATCCGCATCCGCGTGCCGGAATCGTGGACGCGGGAGGACCGCGAAGCGCTTGCGGCGTCTCTGACCTTCGACGTTCTCATCAACGGCGAACGCGGCGACTGGATCGTCAGCCCTTATTATTGCGAGCCGGAGGACGACGGTACCGTTCTGTTCAAGTGTATCAAGCTTCTGAAGGTTCCGTACGACAAGCTGACGTCGATCCGGACGATCTCCTTTGTGCCGGTCATCCGCTCGGTCAAGGCGGTCGATATGCAGACGCAGGATGACAGCGGCAGGCATCACGAATCGATCGGCATCCTGGATACGGAATACGGCAAAACAACGTGGAGTCCGTACGGCGTAACCGGCTGGAACGAGACCTTCGATCGCATCGAATATCCGCAATACGCGATCACGCTGAACGTGAACTGAATCCGTAAATGACGAAAGGGGATGTTAAGAAAGTGCTCAGCATTTCTTAACATCCCTATGAATTGCAGCATGGCTGCATGAATTGGCTTCGCCGTGAATTGCGCTGCGCATGAATAGACAACTTCGTTGTCATTGATGAAGGTTTTCCGGACGGAAAACCAACCTTCATGACGGCTCCGCCGTCAATTCATGCGCCGCAAGGCACAATTCATGTCCAAAGGACAATTCACGGAGCGAAGCGAGAATTCATAAAGAGGGTGTTAAGAAAACGTGTTGCGTTTCTTAACACCCGCTTTTTCTATTCATATCAGGTGGCTGTTTGCCTGTCGAACCGGATTTACCGCACGACGAGTCCGTTTTCGTCCGCGTCGAGCGTGAGCTTCGTGCCCTCGGCGGGGGATTCGCGGATGATGTAGCGCGCAAGGAGCGATTCCGCGTGCGACTGGATGAACCGCTTCAAGGGACGCGCGCCGAACTGCGGATCGGAGCCGTTTTCGACGATGTACGCCTTTGCCGCGTCGGTGACTTCGAGGTCGTAGCTTCTCGACGCAAGCCGCTTTTCGAGGTCCTTGAACAGCAGCTCGACGATGTTTTTGAGGTTTTCGCCGGTCAAGGGCTTGAAGAACGCGATTTCGTCGAGACGGTTGATGAACTCGGGGCGGAAGCGCGTTTTGAGCTCGTTTCGCACCCAGTCTTCGACGCCGGGCTTTAAGTGCCCTTCGGCGTCCATGCCCTCCAAAAGCGTATCGGAACCGATGTTCGAGGTCAGGATGATGATCGTGTTCTTGAAATCGACCGTACGTCCCTGTCCGTCGGTGATGCGGCCGTCGTCGAGCACCTGCAGCAGCACGTTCAGCACGTCCGGATGCGCCTTTTCAACCTCGTCGAACAGTACCACCGCATACGGCTTTCTGCGGACCGCTTCGGTGAGCTGCCCGCCCTCGTCGTAGCCGACGTATCCCGGAGGCGCCCCGACGAGACGCGACACGGAGTATTGCTCCATGTACTCGCTCATGTCGATACGCACCATATTGCGCTCGCTGTCGAACAGCGCCTCGGCCAAAGCCTTGCAGAGCTCCGTCTTGCCGACGCCGGTGGGACCGAGGAACAGGAACGAGCCGATCGGGCGGTTCGGGTTCTGGATGCCCGCGCGGGAGCGAAGGATCGCGTCGCACACGCGCTGCACGGCGTCGTCCTGCCCGACGATGCGCTGATGCAGCACCTCGTCCAGATGCAGAAGCTTTTTGCGCTCGCTTTCCAAAAGCTTCGAGACCGGAATGCCGGTCCAGCGCGCCACGATCTGGGCGATCTCCTCCTCGGTCACATGATCGCGCAGGAGCGTGTTTTCGCGGTTCGCGTTCTTTGCTTCGGCTTCCGCAAGCTCCTTTTGCAGCTGCGGGAGCTTGCCGTATTTCAGCTCCGCCGCCTTGTTGAGGTCGTAGGCGTTTTCCGCTGCGGTGATCTCGTTGCTGACGGCTTCGATCTCGGAGCGCAGCGCCTGCACTTTTGCGATTTCGGTCTTTTCGGCTTCCCACTTCGCCTTCATGGCGTTGAATTCGTCGCGCTGCTCAGAGAGCTGTTTGCGGATCTCCTCAAGGTGCGCCTTGGACTTCGGATCGTCGTCCTGCTTTAAGGACGTTTCCTCGATCTCCAGCTGCATGATGCGGCGCATCTTTTCGTCCATCTCGCTCGGCATGGAGTTCATCTCGGTCTTGATCATCGCGCACGCCTCGTCCACAAGGTCGATCGCCTTGTCCGGCAGGAACCGGTCGGAGATATACCGATCGGAAAGCGTCGCCGCCGCGATCAGCGCCGCGTCGTGGATCTTCACGCCGTGGAAGACCTCATAGCGCTCCTCCAGTCCGCGAAGGATCGAGATCGTGTCTTCGACGCTCGGCTCCTCGACCATGACCGGCTGGAACCGGCGTTCGAGCGCCGCGTCCTTTTCGATGTACTTCCGGTACTCGTCGAGCGTCGTCGCGCCGATGCAGTGCAGCTCGCCGCGCGCAAGCATCGGCTTTAGCAGGTTGCCCGCGTCCATCGCGCCCTCGGTCTTGCCCGCGCCGACGATGGTGTGCAGCTCGTCGATGAACAGAATGATCTTGCCGTCGCTCTTTTTGATCTCCTCGAGGACCGCCTTCAGACGCTCCTCAAATTCGCCGCGGTACTTCGCGCCCGCGACGAGCGCGCCCATATCAAGCGAGAACAGGCTCCGGTCCTTCAGGTTATCGGGCACGTCGCCGCGTACGATACGCAGGGCAAGCCCTTCAACGATCGCCGTCTTGCCGACGCCCGGCTCGCCGATCAGGCACGGATTGTTCTTCGTCTTGCGGGAGAGGATGCGGATCACGCTGCGGATCTCGCTGTCGCGGCCGATGACCGGATCGAGCTTATGCGCTTTCGCAAGCTCCACAAGGTCCTGTCCGTACTTTTTCAGAACGTCGTAGGTGCCCTCCGGGTTGTCGGTGTTGACCGAACGGTTTCCGCGCACCGCCTTCAATGCCGAAAGGTACGCGTCCTTTGTGATGTTGAATTCCCGGAACAGCTTTTTCAGCGTTTCGTCCGGCTTTTCAAGCAGTCCCAGCATCAGGTGCTCGACCGAAACGTACGCGTCGCCCATGCGCTTTGCCTGCGCGTCCGCCTCCGTGATCGCGCGCGAGATCGCTGGCGCGGCGGAGCTTGTCTGTCCGTCGCCCGAATAGGTGAGAAGCGCGCCGATCGCGCGGTCGACCGCCGACCGAAGCGCCTTCACGTCGACCTGCATCGAGGTCAGAAGCTGCGCGTTGAGATCGTCGCTTTCGTCGATCAGCGCTTTCAGAAGATGGATCTGCTCCACCTGCGTGTTGCGGTTCGCATCCGCGAACTGCTGCGCGCCCTGGATCGCTTCCAAAGATTTTTGTGTGAATCGGTTTGCATTCATATGCGTCGCCTCCCATCAAACGGCATCGCCGTTATTTCATCGTTTTAGCACTCTCAACCTCCGAGTGCTAAACCTATCATAGCACAGTTTATGCAAAATGCAATACGTCTCGGAACGAGTTTGCTTTCGTGTCACAATTCTTTCAAATTGCCGTGAAAATCTCCAGGCGTATCTTGCGGAGCGGGTGCGGGCGGTGGTATAATTTCCATATCAAACGGAGAGGGGGACGGAGCATGGAGACCGACCGGACGATCGCATACTGCGGTGTGGACTGCGCTGCCTGCCCGGACCGTGCGGCGGGGAAATGCCCCGGCTGCCGCGATACGGCGTGGGGAGAGGATCCGTGCCTGCCGGTCAAGTGCTGCCGGGAGAAGGGGATCGACGTCTGCGGCGCATGCGCGGACTTTCCCTGCAAAGACATGGCGGGATTCTATGAGGAATCCGAGGGACACAGGGAGGCGTATCGGCGCATGCGCGCCGGAGCGGCAGCTTTTCCGGATGCTCGGATAAAACACGGCAATATCGCAATCGGGAGGCAAGTATGACGGAACGGGAACGATCTTTGGTGAAATCGCTCTGCGAGGCGAACGCGCCGAGCGGATTTGAGGATGAAACGGTACGGGTCGCAAGGGCGGCGGTCGGGGACGTCTGCGACGTAACGGAGGATCATCTTCGCAATCTGTATCTGTACCGCAAAAAGAACACCGGCGACAAGCCCGTTCTGATGCTCGACGCGCACAGCGACGAGGTGGGCTTTATGGTCCATTCGATCCGTCCGACAGGCACGTTGCGGGTCGTGCCGCTCGGCGGGTGGAACCGCGCGACGCTGCCCGGCGCAAGGGTGCTGGTCCGCAACCGCGACGGACGCTGGATCCCCGGCGTGATCGCTGCAAAGCCCCCGCATTTCATGAGCGCGGCGGAAAAGGAGCGGCAGGGGACGCCCGAGATCCGCGACCTTGCGATCGATATCGGCGCAAAGAGCGCGGAGGAAGCGGAGAGCGTTTTCGGGATCCGCATCGGCGAGCCGGTCGTGCCGGACGCGCCGTTTCAGTATGACGCGGAACACGGACTGTTCTTCGGCAAGGCGTTCGACTGCCGGATCGGCTGCGCGGCGCTTCTGGAGGTCATGCGGCGCATTGCGGACGAGGACCTCAATGTTGACGTCGTCGGCGCGCTGTCCGTGCAGGAGGAGGTCGGCGAGCGCGGCTGCAAGGTCACGACCAACCGCATCCGTCCCGACGCGGCGCTCGTGTTCGAGGGCTGTCCCGCGGACGACACCTTCGGCGAGCCGTACGCCATGCAGACAAAGCTCAAAAACGGACCGATGATCCGGTTTATGGACACGTCCGTCATCTGCAACCCGCGGTTTGTGCGGTACGCGCTGGATCTTGCGGAACGGGAGCGTATTCCCGCGCAGGCGGCGGTCCGCGAGGGTGGCGGCAACGACGCGGCGATCATTCAGTCGCAGCTACTGGGCGCGCCCGCGATCGTGCTCGGCGTGCCGGTGCGCTACATCCACACGCCCGCGTGCATCGCCGCGGAAGCGGATTACGACGCGACGGTGGAACTTGCGCTTGCGCTGATCCGCGCGTTGAACCAATCGGTGATCCGATCATTTTAATATAGGAGGCAGCTATGAACGGAGATTTTACCCTGTATACCCCCACGAAGGTCGTGTTCGGACACGGCGTGGAAAAAAACGCAGGCGCCATGGTCAAGGCGTTCGGCGGCAAGAAGGTCCTGATCCACTACGGCGGCAAAAGCGCGGTCCGGTCGGGCCTGTTGAAGCGCGTGCAGGATTCGCTGACCGCGGAGGATATCGATTACGTATCGCTCGGCGGCGTGGTCCCGAATCCGCGTCTTGAAAAGGTCTATGAGGGCGTGAAGATGTGCAAGGCGTACGGCGTCGACTTCATCCTTGCGGTCGGCGGCGGCAGCGTCATCGACTCGGCAAAGGCGATCGCGTACGCGCTCGGCGAGCCGGAGCGCGACGTCCGGGAGCTTTATGAGCACACCCGTACGCCGAAGGCGTGTTTCCCGCTCGGCGTCGTACTGACGCTTGCGGCGTCCGGCAGCGAGATGAGCGACAGCAGCGTGATTTCGTACGAGGGCAAGAAGCGCGGCGTGAACAGCGATCTGTGCCGTCCGAAGTTCGCGCTGATGGACCCGGCGCTCACCAAGACGCTCCCCGCGTATCAGACCGCGGCGGGCTGCTCGGACATCCTGATGCACACGATGGAGCGGTACTTCGTCAACGGACACCGCATGGAGATCACCGACGCGATCGCGGAGGGACTTTTGAAGACCGTCATGCGCTATGCAAGGGTTCTGCGCGACGATCCCGAAAACTATGAAGCCCGTGCGGAGATCATGTGGGCGGGTTCGCTCTCGCACAACGGGCTCACCGGCTGCGGCAACGACGCGGGCGACTGGGCATGCCACCGGCTCGAGCACGAGCTCGGCGCCATGTACGACGTGACCCACGGCGCGGGGCTCACCGCCGTATGGGGCAGCTGGGCGCGCTACGTCATGCGCAACTGCATGCATCGGTTCGTTCGCTTTGCCATGTACGTCATGCAGGTCAAGCCCTGCCCGACCGACGAGGAAACAGCGATCAAAGGCATCGAAGCGATGGAGGACTTTTTCCGTTCGATCGGCATGCCGACAAACCTGAAGGAGCTCGGCGTTTCGCCCACCGAAGACGATATCAAAGTCCTTGCGAAAAACTGCGCGGTCGCGACCGGCGGCAAGGTCGGCAGCGCGATGGTGCTGCATGAGGAGGACATGGCGAACATCTTCCGCATGGCGGCATTATAAGCACCGAACGAACAAAGCTCCTTCCCGGATCCCGGGAAGGAGCTTTTTGATGTGATTGCACGGGACCCGTTACGATCCCGCAATGCCTCTGAGCGCTTCCGCAGCCGCGTCGACGAGCGTCGCCGCCGCCATCGCGGGATCCCGGAGGATCGCGGCGCGCTGCGCGTTTTTGAGCATCCAGATCTCCTCGATCTGCAGCTTGTCGAACGCGATCGAGAGCAAAGAGAGCCCGAAGCGGCGAAGAAACGAGTCCCGCACCGCGTCCGCCGCTGCCGCCGCAAGGTCGTTCGTATGCTTTGGCAGCTCGTGCGGGCGGATCCCGCTTTGAAACAGCGTGCCGACGGCGGCCGAAAGCGCGGCAACGATCTCCGCGTCAAGCTGCGGCTTCAGATCCTTCCGTTCAAAGCGTTCCGCGACGTTGCCGATCGCGCGGTACAGCGCCGCGGGATCCTCGACACGGTAGGAATACACGCCTTTAAGCGAAACGGACAGGTCGAAGTCTGCGTCCATGTCGTCGTCGCGCACGCGGATCAGCACCGGCGCGGGCGTTTCAAATGCGTTGCCGTGGCATTCCTTTGTATTGATGTAATAGACCCGATGGCGGTGCGGCTGGATATCGCCGCCGCCGAAGCCGACGCGGTCCAGGACGTCACGGAAGTAGCCGACCGGTCCTGCGGGACGGTCCGGATCGACAAAGATGTGCTCGCCGGGCTCGGTCACGACGTCGACGACCTTCTGGTGCGAGACGACGACGAGCGCCTGCCCGTCCGCAACGGACAGCAGCGAGCCGCTTGTAATGACCTCGTCGTCAATGCGGTCGTTTGCGCTGCGCCCGGATACGTGCTTGTGTCCGCGCGCCATCAGCACGTCGACGGGAAGCGCGTCCATGAAAAACGCTTCCTTCCACTGCTCTTTAGCAACGCTGCCCAGAGAGGATGTGATCGCCCGAATGATGCCCATATTATTCCTTTCCCTGCTGCCGGCACCAGGTGTTCATAACGAGGCGGACGGGCAGCAGCTTCACAAGCCGCACCTGCATGCGCACCGGAAAGCCGAGGATGGAGACGGTCTTTTTCTTTCTGAGGTCCTTCATCGCGCGCTCCACGACCTGCTCGGCTGTGTACCAGCGGTCGAAATAGCGGATCGTGTCGTCGTGCTTCGCGCGGTCGAAGAATTCGGTCTTGATCCAGCCGGGGCAGACGCACAGTACGTGGATCCCGCGGGGTTTGAGCTCGCGGCCGAGCGCGCGGGAGAAGCTCAGCACGTACGCCTTCGACGCCGCGTAGACCGTCATGTACGGCACCGGCTGCCAGCTCGAATTGGAACCGAGATTCACGATCGCGTCGCCGCGCTGCATGTACGGGAGCGAGTAAAGGCAGATCGCGGACAGCGCCGCGTCGTTCAGCGCGACGACGCCGAGCTGGTTTTCGACGTCCAGATCCCCCGCGGCGCCGAACAGCCCGTAGCCCGCCGCGTTCACGAGGACCTTGATCTCCGGCTTTTCTGTTTCCAGAAGCGCCTTGTACGCATGCTGATTCTCCGGCGCGGAAAGGTCCCAACAAAGCGCACGGACCGGCGTGCGGCATTCCTGTTTGAGCGATTCGAGCCGCTCGGCGCGCCTTGCGATCACCCAAAGCTCGTCAAGGTCGAACGCCCTGTCGATTGCCTTTGCAAACTCTCTGCCCATGCCGCTGGACGCGCCGGTGACGACTGCGATCTTCATAGCTCCCTCCGAAACGATCTTTCGTACAGTATAACCGATTCAGTCTTTTATTTCCAGTAAAAAATCAGATCCGGCGACATGCGCGGCGGATCTGACACCTTGCAGTCCGCGCCGCCCGGGAATCCGGCGTATGACAGGCGGGAACTGAAAAAACAGCCGGTTGAACATGTGTTTTCAACCGGCTGAACAGGTTATGCGCCGTAGGTGCACAGCGCGCCGAAGTCAAAGTCGAACACGTCCGTGATCTCGGAAGCGCCGTCGAGCGCTTCATAGACGTAGACCAGCGCATAGTGCGGGACCGGGTTCGGCGTGACCGGCGTAATCCTGCAGAGCAGGCAGCGGTTCGTGCCTGCGACGATCTGCGTGCCGAGGTTTGCGATCGGCTCGTAATCCGCGCCGGCGAGCGATTCCAGCGCCTTTTCGAGACTTGCCTTGATCTCGTCGGTGATCTCGGGGGATTCGGCATACGCCCAGCCGCCATCGAGCGTTTCTTCCATGGGGATCGGCTCGGCCGTGCCGTATTCGTTCGGGATCACGGGCATGTCGGCAAAGTTCATGACCTGCGCGCCGCCTCCCAGATCGGCGTAAACGTAGACGAGCACGTATTTCTGCATCGCGTCGGGCGTGACGGCGGTCGACTGCGCGAGGAAGCAGTAGTTGGTCCCTGCGACGACCTGCGTGCCGAGGCACGCGATCGGCTTATACTCGACGCCGACGATCCCTTCGATCGCTTTGTCGAAGATCGCGCGGCGTTCGTCGGTCATTGCGGGATCCTCCGCAATCGCCCAGCCGCCCGCAAGCGGCTCGTCTGCCGGTACGAATTCGGGTTCGTCGCCGACGTACTCTTCCTCTGCAAGCGGCTCGTCGAATTTCGCTTCGGCAACCGGTTCGTTCTCCGGCATGTCAAGATCGAAGTCGACCGCGTAGGTCATGGTCTCGTCGCCGTCGGCGGATGCATAGCAGTATACGAGCGCGTAATGGGGGACGGGGTTCGGCACGACCGGCGTGACCTTGCAGAGGATGCAGCGGTTCGTTCCGTTGACGACCTGACTTGCGAGGTTGGCGATCGGCAGATAGTCTGCGCCGACGAGACCTTCGAACGCCTTATCAAGCTCCGCCCTGAGTTCGTCGGAAATCGCGGGATCGCTCTCGTAGGTCCAGCCGCCCAACGCCGCTTCGGGCGAAGGAACGGATACGGTGCCGTCTTCGTTCGGAACGACCGGCAGATCGACGATGTTCAGAAGCTTCACGCCGCCTTCGAGGTTTTTGTACACGTACACCAGCTTGAACTGCGGAACGGCGTCCGGATAGACGACGGTGCCCTGCGTGAGGAAGCAGTAGTTGGTCCCCGCGACGGCCTGCGTGCCGAGAAGCGCGACCGGGACGTAATCGACGCCGACGAGTTCCTCGAGCGCCTTTTCAAAGATCGCTTTGAGCTCGTCCGTCAAAGCGGTATCCGCGGCGATCGTCCAGCCGCCGACCTTGCCGATCGCAGGCGTTTCTGGATCGGACTGCGTCTCCGCGTCGACGGCGGGCGTCTGTTCGGGCGCCTTCTTGCAGGCGGCGACGGCAACGAGCATCAGCATGCAAAGCAGGATCGCAATCAGTTTTTTCATGGGATATATTTCCTTTCTGTTGATCTTTCGTCATGACGGATCAGGATCCGTACATTGTCTATACCGCATTGTAGCGAAAAAGGTTGCAGGACGCAAGAAAAATATTTTGAAAAATGCATGGACACGGGCGCGGTTGGGCTTTATAATCAAATCGGGAGGACGCTATGGAAAGACCCGATCACGATCTTGCGTTCATGCTGCAGTATGAGAATATCGCCTGGTACGAGGACGGCGCGGTGCGCATCCTCGACCGGCGCTGCTATCCGCGCACCGTTTCGTTTGTCACATGCCGGCATTACGGCGAGGTCGCGCAGGCGATCACGGACATGGTCACGCAGAGCGCGGGACCGTATCCCGCGGCGGCGATGGGCATGGCACTTGCGGCGTACGAGTGCCGGAACGAAAGCGAGCAAAAGCAGCGCGCGTTTCTCGCCGCGGCGGCGGCGCGGATCAGCTCTGCGCGTCCGACGACTGCAAAGCGGATGGCGCGGGTGTGCGAAACGATGCTTGCTGCGGCGGATGCGGCATGGAAGTCCGGCGAACCGGTCGATCAAACGATCAGACGCCGCGCGATCGAGGCAAACGACAGCCGCTACAATAAGATCGCGAAGATCGCGACGTATCTTTGCGACAAATTCCCGGACGACGGCACGATCCTCACGCAGTGCTTTGCGGAAACCATCGTGGGCATGATGCTGCGCGAATCGCGGGAGCGGGGGAAGCGCCTTCGCATCTTCTGCCCGGAAACGCGCCCGTATTTTCAGGGGGCGCGGCTCACCGCGACGGTTTGTTATGAGATGGGCTTTGACGTGACCGTCATCACGGACAATATGCCGGCGTTCGTCATGCAGCGCGAGCACGTGGACGTGTTCACCTCGGCGGCGGACGCAATCACGATGGACGGACACGTCGTGAACAAGGTCGGCACGTTCCAGATCGCGATCGCCGCGAAGCATCTCGGCGTCCCGTATTACGTCACCGGCGTGCCGGACACGGTGCATCCGACGATCGGCGACGTGCAGATCGAGTTCCGCGACCCGTCGTTCATGCTCGAGGCGATGGGCGTAAAGACCGCACGCGACGGGGTCAAGGGGTATTATCCGGCGTTCGACGTCACGCCGCCGGAGCTTGTGACCGGCGTGGTGACCGATCGGGGCATTCTGAGTCCGTACCGGCTGGATGCATACGGTGAAAAGGACGCGTACGAGGTCGTTGTATAACAGAAAGGAACGGAAAAACATGGTAGTGGTAAATGTTTACGAACAATATTTTGCGGCGGACTGCATCGCAAACAGCATTCACCGCCACGCGGCGCTGGTCATGCTGATCGCGACGTCGGAGAACGGCACGGTGCGCTATGAGGCGGCGGTGACGTTCTTCCCGCACATCGACGAGACCGACTTTGCGGTCTCCTACGACGCGTATTATTCCGACGTGCTGTACGAGGCGCCGGGCAGACGCTCGAAAAAACGCGAGGCGACGCTTCTGGAGACCTTCCGCGAGGACATCGACGCGCTCTGTAAACAGGCGGGCGGCACGGTCTATTGGGACAAACCCTTAAAGGAAGCGCGCCGGGGATAAACTGCGCCTGTGCGCATGAATCGACCTTGCGGTCGTGAATTGCGCCTGCACGCATGAGGAGAGCATTATGAACATTACGGTCTATCTCGGGGCGACGCCGGGCAACGATCCCGCGCTGGAGCCTGCGGTCCGCGCGCTCGGCGCGTGGATCGGCGAAAACGGACACGATCTCGTGTACGGCGGTTCGCGCTGCGGGCTGATGGGCATGCTCGCGGAAAGCGTTCTCAAGGCGGGCAGCAAGGTGTTCGGCGTCGAGCCGCAGTTTTTTGTGGACGCGGGCTTCGTTTACGATGCGATCACGAAGCTGTACGTCACAAAGGACATGTCCGAGCGCAAGGCGAAGATGATCGAGCTCGGCGACGCGTTCATCGCGTTTCCGGGCGGCACGGGCACGCTTGAGGAGATCGCGGAGATCATGAGCAAGGTCGCCTTGCGGCATCTCGACGCGCCGTGCATCCTGTACGATCTGAACGGCTATTACGAGGGGCTTCGCATGCTCCTTGACCGCATGCTCGCGTCAGAGCTCTCCACCCCGGAGAAGCTGAAGGGCATCACCTTTGCAAAAACGCTCGACGACGTCAAAAAAGCGCTGTCTTAACGGATACGGTCCTCCGCCTGCGGGCGGAGGATTTTATATTGGCGGCGCGCATTGACAGTTTCGGGAAAAGCGTCTATAATATGGTCGAATCGAATAAACGCAGTCGGTGCCGCATTTTGCGGTCAAAAGGGAAACAGGTGCAACGCCTGTGCGATCTCGTCACCGTATGCGGGTCGACGCTGTCAAGCGAAAGCAGCCACTGAGCGATCGGGAAGGCGACAGCGTTCTATGCCGCGAGCCGGGAAACCTGCCGAGTGCCTGGTACGGGAAAAGTGTTTTCCAAATCACGAGGGATTGATTGTGTACCATGCTCCGCCTTTGGGGCGCTCTATGTACGCAGTCTCTTTACCGTTCGGTAAGGGGCTTTTTTCGTGCCGTGACTTTTATCATGTGAAGCATTCACATAGAGTTGGGGCAAACCCCGAAAGACAGGAGGAAACAAGATGAAAAAGACGATTGCAATGCTGATTGCGGCGATCATGCTTCTGGGTATGTTTGCTGCATGCAAGGAGACGCAGCCGCAGGTCGAACAGCCGACCGAAGCGCCTGCACAGGCGACGGAAGAACCCGCGCCCGAACCCGCCGGCAAGACCGACGCGGAACTGGCGGCGGAATGCGCGGCGCTGATCGATGCGATCTATGTGCAGGAGCGCAATGAGAATACCGACGCGCAGTGCGCTGCGGCAAAGGCGGCGTGGGACGCGCTGACCGACGCGCAGAAGGAACTTGTATCCGGCGAGGAAGCGGATCCCGACTACTTCGGCAGAGACACCGGCGACGCGTCGCTTGACAATCCGAGAAACCAGGACGGGATCGGCGAAAAGGAACTGCTGGTCGTAAGCTTCGGCACGTCGTTCAACGACAGCCGTGTGTATGATATTGGCGGCATCGAAGCGGCACTCGAAAAAGCGTTTCCCGATTGGTCGGTGCGCAGAGCGTTTACTGCGCAGATCATCATCAATCATGTGCAGGCGCGCGACGGCGAGAAGATCGACAACGTGGAGCAGGCATTGGAACGTGCAGTCGCTAACGGCGTGAAGATCCTTGTGATCCAGCCGACGCATCTGATGCACGGCGCGGAATACGATGAGCTTTGCGCGGCGGTCGAAGCGTACGCGGACAAGTTCGATTCCGTGAAGATCGCGGAGCCGCTTCTGGGCGAAGTCGGCAAGGATGAGACGGAAGTCAACACCGACAAGGAACGCGTTGCAAAGGCAGTCGTTGCAGATGCGGTGATGAGCGAAGGTTATGAGACGCTTGAAGCGGCAGAAGCAGAAGGCGTTGCGTTCGTGTTCATGGGACACGGCACCTCGCACAAGGCGAAGGTCACCTATTCCCAGATGCAGACCATGATGAACGAGCTCGGCTACAAAAACGTGTTTATCGGCACCGTCGAAGGCGAGCCGGAGTCCACCTCCTGCGAAAACGTCATCAACGCGGTGCACGAGGCGGGCTATACCAAGGTCGTGCTGCAGCCGCTGATGGTCGTTGCGGGCGATCACGCAAACAACGATATGGCGGATATGGAGGATCCGGAATCCTGGTTCTCCCGGTTTGATGCAAGCGGATACTTTGATGCCACCACGGCCTGTATCTCCGGTCTCGGCAGAATCGAAGCAATCCAGGAGATCTATGTGGAGCATGCAAATGAAGTTTTGCAGATGTTTGACCCGGATCATGCTGCTGCGGCAGAGGTTGCGGCGCTGATCGACGCGATCTACGTGCAGGAGCGCACGGATGAGACCGACGCGCAGTGCGCAGCGGCGAAGGCGGCGTGGGATGCGCTGACCGATGCGCAGAAGGAGCTGGTCGAGGGTGAGGAAGCCGATCCCGATTACTTCGGCAGAGACACCGGCGACGCAAAGCTGGACGACCCGAGAAACGCGGACGAGATCGGCGAAAACGAGCTGCTCGTGGTGAGTTTCGGCACGTCGTTCAACGAGAGCCGCGCCATGGATATCGGCGGCATTGAGGCTGCGCTGCAGGCAGCGTACCCGGATTGGTCCGTGCGCAGAGCGTTCACCGCGCAGATCATCATCAACCATGTGCAGGCGCGCGACGGCGAGTTCATCGACAACATGGACCAGGCGCTTGAACGCGCGGTCAAAAACGGCGTCAAGAACCTCGTGGTCCAGCCGACGCATCTGATGCAGGGCGCGGAGTACGACGAGCTCTGCGCAGCGGTCGAAGCTTACAAGGATAAGTTCGAGAGCGTCAAGATCGCGCTGCCGCTGCTGGGCGAAGTCGGCAAGGACGCGGCGGAGGTCAATGCGGACAAGGAAACCGTCGCAAAGGCGATCACCGCGGAAGCGGTGAAGGAAGCGGGCTATGAAACGCTCGAGGACGCGGAAGCGGACGGCGTTGCGTTCGTGTTCATGGGACACGGCACCTCGCACAAGGCGAAGGTCACCTATACGCAGATGCAGAAGCAGATGGAAGCGCTCGGCTATAAGAACGTGTTCATCGGCACCGTCGAGGGCGAACCGGAAGAGACCGCTTGCGAAGCGGTCATCGAGGCGGTCCATGCGGCGGGCTATGACAAGGTCGTGCTTCGCCCGCTGATGGTCGTTGCGGGCGATCACGCCAACAACGATATGGCGGATCCCGACGATCCCGAATCCTGGTTCCGTCAGTTTAAGGACGCCGGTCTGTTCTTTGATATCAAGGTCCAGATCGCCGGTCTCGGCAGAATTGCGGACGTGCAGGCGCTCTATGTTGCGCACACCGCGGAAGCGATGAAAGCGGAATAATCTATCAATAAAGGACATCACAGACATGAAACGTATTCTTGCAGCATGCTTTGCGCTTCTGCTGCTTGCGGCGTTCGCCGCCTGCGGCGCGAAGCCGGAACCCGTTTCCGAGCCGGAGCCCGACCCCGTCGTGACGGAAGCGCCGGAAGCGACCGAAATACCCGCGCCCACCGAGGAGCCCGAAGCAGAATCGAAGATCGATCTTCCCGACGGCGTGTATACGGCGGAGTTCAAGACCGACAGCTCGATGTTCCACGTCAACGAGGCGAACAAGGGCATGGGCGTTCTGACCGTCAAGGACGGCAGGGCGACGATCCACATCAGCCTTGTCGGCAAGTCGATCCTGAACCTGTTCCCGGGTCTTGCGGAGGATGCGCAGAAGGACGGTGCGGCGCTTCTGGAGCCGACGACCGATACCGTCACCTATGACGACGGCGAAACCGAGGAGGTCTACGGCTTCGACGTGCCCGTTCCGGTGATCGGCGAGGAGTTTGACCTTGCGCTGATCGGCAAAAAGGACAAGTGGTACGATCATAAGGTCATGGTCTTGAATCCCGTGCCGCAAAACTAAGCTTGCGGTCCGGACAAAAGACGTGTACAATACAATCGAACAGGCGGCACGGCGCGCATGAAGTGCCGCGCCGCCTTCTGTTTTCGGAGGGAGTTTTATGAACAAGAGAATCGTCATTTTTGCACTTGCCGTCATACTGCTGCTTTCGGCTGCTGCCTGCGCGAAAAAGTCCGATCCGCTGCCCAAAGAGGGCACGTATATGATCGGCGTTACGCTTTCGGGCGGCACCGGAAAGGCAAAGATCGAAACGCCTGCGCAGCTGGTCGTTTTTCCGGACGGATACGCTTCGCTTCTGGTGATCTGGAGCAGCGACAAGTACGATTATATGCTGGTGGACGGGAAGCGGTACGAGCCTGCTGTCGCGGACGGGCATTCGACGTTCGTGCTGCCGGTCGGGAGCATTTACGAACCGATGCAGGTGATCGCCGACACCACGGCGATGAGCACGCCGCACGAGATCGAATACACGATCACATTTGATCCCGCGACGCTTACGCCCGCGGCATGAACGGGCGGCTGACAAAAAAGATCGGCGCACTGCTGCTGTGCGCTGCTTTTTGCATTCTGAGCGCGGCCTGCGGCGGAGCGAAACCGGCGGAGCAGACCCGTCCGGACGGTCCCGCGTGGGAAACGCTCGCGGTCCTTTCCGAAACGCCGGTGCGCTATGCGACCGAGTTTACGATTCAGCAGCTTTCGGACGGCTACGAGCTCATTGAGATCCCCGCGACGGGCAGGCTGCTGCTGGTGCCGGAGGGCATGGGAAAGCCCGCGAACCTGCCGGAGGACGTGGCGGTCCTGTACCGTCCGGTCGACCGCATCTACCTTGCCGCGACGAGCGCGATGGACTTCTTCCGCGCGCTGGACGGGATCGGCGCCGTGCGGCTTTCGGGCACGAAAGCGGACGGATGGGCGATCGACGGGGCAAGGGAAGCCATGGAGCGCGGCGACATGCTGTTTGCGGGCAAGTACAGCGCGCCGGATTTCGAGCTGATCCTTTCGGAGCGCTGCGATCTTGCGATCGAATCGACGATGATCTACCATTCGCCTGCGATCAGCGAAAAGCTTTGTGATTACGGGATCCCGGTGCTGATCGAGCGGTCGAGCTACGAGCAGGATCCGCTCGGACGCATGGAGTGGATCAAGGTCTACGGCGCGATCCTCGGCAAAGAGACCGAGGCGGCGGCGCTGTTCGACGCCGAGGTCGAGGGGATCGCCGCGATCGGCGATCGGCCGAAGACGGGCAAAACGGTCGCGTTCTTCTATGTGACCGGCGCAGGCGCGGTGAACGTCCGAAAGAGCGACGACTACGTCGTGAAGATGATCGAAGCCGCGGGCGGCGCATACGCGTTTTCCGATCTTTCGAGCGGAAGCGCCTTGTCCACGGTGAATATGACGATGGAAAGCTTTTATACCGGCGCAAAGGATGCCGACGTGCTGATCTACAACAGCACGATCGACGGCGAGATCTATACGCTTTCCGAGCTCATCGACAAGAGCCCGCTCTTTTCCGAATTCAAAGCGGTCAAAAGCGGCGACGTCTGGTGCACGGGCAAGAATCTGTTTCAGGAGCCGATGGGCATCGGCAAGCTCATCGGCGACTTTTACCGGGTGCTGTCGGGCGAAGATCCCGACGGGCTCGTTTATCTGCATAAGCTGACGTAACGGAGGCGGACCATGGAGGAGAAACGCGGAAGCGAACGGAATACGGCAAACACGTTCTGCGAACGGCTCGGGATCGGCTTCGTTCTGCTTTTTGTCGCACTGATCGGGCTTGTGTTCGTAAACATCATTGCGGGCAGCACGTCGCTTTCGCTTTCCGAGGTGTTCGACGGGCTTACAAACGCGCAGAGCCCGCACCGCGTGATCGTGATGGACGTGCGCATGGTCCGCATCGTGCCGGCGATCCTGCTGGGCGGCGCGCTTGCGCTCTCCGGCTTTCTCCTGCAGACGTTCTTTGCGAACCCGATCGCGGGTCCGTTCATCCTCGGCATCTCGTCCGGCGCGAAGCTCGTGCTTTCGGTGACGATGATCGCCTTCTTAAGCCGCGGGATCGCCGTGAACTCGGTCGCGCTGATCGCCGCGTCCTTCGTCGGCGCAATGCTTGCGATGGGATTCGTGCTTGCGATCTCCTACAAGGTCAGGCGCATGTCGATGCTGATCATCTGCGGCGTCATGATCGGATATATCTGTTCGGCGGTCACGGAGTTTGTGATCCGGTTCGCCGACGATTCCAACATCGTCAAGCTTCACGACTGGGCGATGGGCAGCTTTGCGAGCATCAAGTGGGACAACGTGATCGTCATCACGGCGGTCGTGCTGCCTGCGCTGGTGCTCACGTTCCTGATGAGCAAGCCGATCGGCGCGTATCAGCTCGGCGAGGTCTACGCCCGGAACATGGGCGTGAACATCCGGATGTTCCGGATCGCGCTGATCCTGCTCTCCGGCGTCCTGTCCGCGTGCGTCACGGCGTTTGCCGGACCGATCAGCTTCGTCGGCGTCGCGGTGCCGCACCTGATGCGGAGGCTCTTTAAGACCGCAAAGCCGATCGTAATGATCCCCGCGTGCTTTTTGGGCGGCGCGGTGTTCTGTCTTGCGTGCGACCTCATCGCCCGCACGGCGTTTGCGCCGAACGAGCTTTCGATCAGCTCGGTGACGGCGGTGTTCGGCGCGCCGATCGTGATCCTCGTCATGCTCCGGCGGCAGAAGGAGGGCGGCAGATGAACGGCACGTATTACATTTCCGCCGAACAGATGACCGTCGGCTACGACGGCAGACCGCTGATCGAAAACATCAGCATCGGCGTACGCCGCGGCGAGATCCTGACGCTGATCGGACCGAACGGCTCGGGCAAGTCCACGATCCTGAAAAGCATGATCAAGGAGCTCCGGCTCATTGCGGGCACGGTCGTGCTCGACGGACGCGATATGGCGGATCTTCGGGAGCGCGACGTTGCGAAAAAGCTTGCGATCGTCATGACCGAGCGGATCAAAGGCGAACTGATGACCTGCCGGGACGTTGCGGCGACCGGGCGCTACCCGTATACCGGACGGCTCGGCATTCTCGCAAAAGAGGATCACGCGATCGTCGACGCGGCGCTCGAAACGGTCCATGCGAAAGACTTTGCCGACCGGCCGTTTTCCGCGATCTCGGACGGGCAGCGGCAGCGCATCCTTCTGGCGCGCGCGATCGCGCAGCAGCCGGAGATCATCGTGCTCGACGAACCGACGTCGTTCCTCGACGTGAAGCACAAGCTGGAGCTTCTGGACATCCTCAAGACCATGGTGCGCAGACAAAACGTCGCGGTCATCCTGTCGCTGCACGAGCTCGATCTTGCCGAAAAGGTTTCGGACCGCGTGGTCTGCGTGGCGGAGGGGCGCATCGACCGGTGCGACACGCCGGAAAACATCTTCAAAGACGACTATATCTCCGCGCTCTACGGCATCGGAACGGGCAGCTACAACGCGCTGTTCGGCAGCGTGGAGCTTCCGGCGGTTTCGGGCGAGCCGCAGGTCTTCGTGATCGGCGGCGGCGGCAGCGGGATCCCGCTTTATCGCGCGCTGCAGCGGGCGGGCGTGCCGTTTGCGGCGGGGATCCTGCCCGAAAGCGATCTCGACCATCCGGTCGCAAAGGCGCTTGCGGCGGAGCTGTATGCGGTTCCCGCCTTTTCGACCCCGGCGGATGCGGAGACGGAGAACGTCATCACGCGCATGCTGGCGATCGGCAGGACCGTTTCGACCGTACCCGCCTTCGGCGAAACCAACGCGGCAAACAAACGTTTATATGAGGCGGCGAAGGAGGCGGGGATCCTCGTCTCCGCCGACGCGCTTTTAAGGGGGGTCGAACCGTGACCCTCTGGCAGCTGACCGCACTATCCGTTCTTTCCGGCTTTCTGATCGACTGCGTTCTCGGCGATCCCGCATGGCTCCCGCATCCCGTGGTCCTGATCGGCAAGCTGATTTCGCTTTCGGAAAAGGTCCTTCGGAAGCTGTTCCCGAAAACCGACCGCGGCGCGCTTGCCGCCGGAACGGTCATGGCGATTCTGGTACCGCTCCTGTCCGCGGGCGTGAGCTTCGGGATCCTGTTCGGGCTCTATCGGCTCTCTCCGTGGGCGTATTTTGCGATGAGCACGATCATGTGCTGGCAGTGCTTTGCGGCAAGGTGCCTCGCGAAGGAGGCGGGCAAGGTCGTGAAGACGCTCGAAACGGACGGGCTCGAAGCGGGACGGAAACAGATCGCCATGCTCGTCGGGCGCGATACGGACCGGCTTTCCGAGGAGCAGGTGCTGAAGGCGGCGGTCGAGACCGTGGCGGAGAACACGTCGGACGGCGTGATCGCGCCGATGCTCTTTATGATCCTGTTCGGCGCCGTCGGCGGGTTTTTCTATAAGGCGATCAATACCATGGATTCGATGGTCGGCTACAAGAACGACCGCTATCTGTATTTCGGCCGCGCGGCGGCAAAGCTCGACGATGCGGCAAACTATGTTCCGGCAAGGCTGTCCGCGCTTGCCATGATCGCGGCATCGCCGCTGTCCGGACTCGACGGCAGAAACGCGTTCCGCATCTGGACGCGCGATCGCAGAAAGCACGCGAGCCCGAATTCCGCGCAGACCGAATCGGTCGCGGCGGGCGCGCTGCACATCAGGCTTGCGGGTCCGGCAAGCTATTTCGGCAAGGTCGTAAATAAGCCCGCGATCGGCGACGACGACCGCCCGATCGAGCGGAAGGACGTCAGAAGGACCTGCGCGCTGATGTACGGCGCAAGCATCCTGATGCTGATCCTTCTGGAAGCGATCCTGCTGCCGTTCGCGTTTTTCGGAGGGCTCGGCCTATGATCCTCAAAAACTATGTCCACGGCGGCGACGTCTATCAGAACCGGGTAACGCTCGATTTTTCCGCGAACGTCAACCCGTACGGCACGCCCGAGCCCGTCAAGGCGGCGATCCGCGCCGCGGCGGAGGAGGTCGACCGCTATCCGGATCCGTACTGCACGGCGCTGCGCGCGCGGCTTTCGGCGCTGCACGGCGTTTCGCCAGATGAGATCCTCTGCGGCAACGGCGCGGCGGAGCTGATCTTTTCGTTCGTGCAGGCGGTCAGACCGAAGCGCGTACTGCTGCCGGTCCCGTCGTTTGCGGAGTACGAGACCGCGCTCCGCTGTGCGGACGCAACGCCGGCGTTTTATCCGCTTGCGCGGGAGAACGGCTTTGCGGTCACGGAGGAGATCCTCGGCGCGATCACAAAGGATACGGACGCTCTGCTGCTCTGTTCGCCGAACAATCCGACCGGACGGAGCGTCGATTCCGCGCTGCTTCTGCGGATCCTCGATCGCTGCCGGGAAACGGGAACATGGCTCTTTCTGGACGAATGCTTTCAGGACCTTTGCGATGCGGACAAGGCGTTTTCGCTTGTCGGTCGACTGGCGGAGGGCGACCGCGTTCTGATCCTCAGAGCGTTTACCAAAACCTACGGCATGGCGGGCGTGCGGCTCGGCTACGCGGTCTCGAAAAACGGAGACCTGCTTAGGCGCATGAGCGAAACCGTGCAGCCGTGGAACGTATCGACCGTCGCGCAGAAGGCGGGACTTGCAGCGCTGGACTGCCCGGACTGGGCGCAGAAGGCGCGCGCGCTGTTCGGAACGGAGAAAGCGTATCTGCTGCAGGCGCTGCGTGCGCTCGGCATATCCGTCCTGTACGGCGACGCGAACTATCTGCTGCTTTCCGGCGTGCCGGGGCTGTATGAAAAGCTTCTCGCAAGAGGGATCCTCGTCCGCAGCTGCGGAAACTACTGCGGGCTCGTGCCGGGCGACGTGCGCATCGCGGTACGGACGCACGCGGAAAACGAGGCGCTGATCGCGGCGATCACGGAGGTGCTGCATGGGCAAGACCGGCATTGAGGAACACTTTATCGAGCGGGACGGCAAGCGTCTGCGCTATGGGTTTACGACCGGCACCTGCGCCGCGGCGGCGGCAAAGGCGGCGGCGATCCTGCTGCTCTCGGGCACTGCGCCGAAAACGGTCGCGATCCGTACGCCCAAGGGCATCGACCTGAAGCTCCCGGTATTGGAACCCGTGCGAACGGACGGCTTCGCCTCCTGCGCGATCCGCAAGGATTCGGGCGACGATCCCGACGTGACCGACGGCGTGCTGGTCTATGCGAAAACGATGTTTTCGCGCGAGCCGGGCGTTTCGATCGACGGCGGCGTCGGCGTCGGACGGGTGACGAAGCCGGGGCTCAAGCAGGCGGTCGGCGAGGCGGCGATCAATCCCGTCCCGCGCGAAATGATCCGGCTTGCGGTCGGGGAGATCGCGGAGGAATTCGGATGCGCCGGGGGGATCTCGGTCGTGATCTCGATCCCCGAGGGCGTCGCGCTTGCGGAGAAGACGTTCAATCCGCGCCTCGGCATCGTGGGCGGGATCTCGATCCTCGGCACGAGCGGCATCGTCGAACCGATGAGCGAGGACGCGCTTGTCGACAGCATCGCGCTGGAGATCCGGCAGCGCAAAGCGCTGGGCGATACGCGGCTTGTGCTGACTCCGGGCAATTACGGGGCGGACTTTCTGAAAGCGGCGTACGGCGTCACGGACGAGCGGATCGTGAAATGCTCAAACTACATCGGCGACGCGCTCGGACACGCGGTCCGGACCGGGTTTTCCGAGGTGCTGCTCGTCGGACACATCGGTAAATTTGTCAAGCTTTCCGGCGGGATCTTCAACACGCACTCGAAGTACGGCGATCACCGCGCGGAGCTTATGGCGTCGGCGGCGCGGGCGGCAGGCGCGGACGAAGAAACCGCGCAGTCCATGTACGACTGCGTCACGACCGACGAAATGCTGCGGATCCTCAGGGAAAAGGATCTGCTTTCCGGCACGATGGACGTGCTGAGTACCCGCATCGACGCGGCGCTTGCGGCGCGGTTCCCGGCGCTTCGGACCGGCGTGATCGTCTTTACGACGGGCAACTGCGAACTGTTCCGGAACGCGTCCGCGGCGCGCTGGACGGAGGAGGGAATATGAACGGAACATTTTACGGCGTCGGCGTGGGACCCGGCGATCCGGAACTGCTGACGCAAAAGGCTGTGCGGCTCGTTCGCGAATGCGACGCGCTTGCGATCCCGCACAGGGATCCGGAAAAATGCTTTGCGTACCGGATCGCGTGCGGCGCGGCGCCGGAGGCGAAGGACAAGCCGCTGCTGTGCATCGACATGCCGATGACGCGCGACAAGGACGTGCGCAAAGCGGCGTATGAAGCGGGCGCGGAGCGGATCGCAAACGCGCTTTCGGCAGGCAAGACCGTCGTGTTCGTCACGCTCGGCGATCCGTCGGTGTATTCGACGTTCGCGTATCTTGCCGCGAAGGTCTCGGCAAAGGGATACGACGTCAGGTGGGTCCCCGGCGTGACCTCGTTCTGCGCGGCGGCGGCAGCGCTCGGAGAGCCGCTGTGCACCGATCGCGAGCCGCTGCACATCCTGCCGGGCGGAGCGAACGCGGAGGAAGCGCTTGCGTATTCCGGCACAAAGGTATTTATGAAGGGCGAGCTCGGTCCGCTCCTCGACGCGATCGGAAAGACCGGGGCGGAAGCGCAGGCGGTCGAGAACTGCGGCACCGAAGACGAGCGCGTGTACCGTACGCGCGCGGAGATCCCCGCCGAAGCGGGTTATTATCTGGTCACCGTCGTAAAGGAGGAAGTATGATCCATTTTGTCGGAGCGGGCTGCGGCGCAGCCGATCTCATCACGGTGCGCGGACAGCGGCTGTTAGGAGAAGCCGACGTCGTCATCTATGCGGGCTCGCTGGTGAACCCGGCGCTGCTGACCGGCGTGAAGGAAGGCGCAAAGATTTATAACAGCGCGGAAATGACGCTCGAGGAGGTCCTTTCCGTGATGTACGACGCGGAGGAGCGGGGGCTTGCAACCGTGCGGCTGCACACCGGCGATCCGTGCCTGTACGGCGCGATCCGCGAGCAGATGGACGCGCTCGACAAAAAGGGGATCGCGTACGATTACACCCCCGGCGTCAGCTCGTTCTGCGGCGCGGCGGCGGCGCTCAATATGGAGTATACGCTGCCGGACGTTTCGCAGAGCGTCGTCATCACGCGCATGGCGGGCAGAACGCCGGTCCCGGAGCGCGAAAGCGTCCGTTCGTTTGCGCAGCACAGGGCGACGATGGTCCTGTTTTTGAGCACGGGACTTTTGGAAAAAACGCAGGGGGAGCTCCTGGCGGGCGGCTACGAGCCCGAAACGCCCGCGGCGATCGTCTATAAGGCGAGCTGGCCGGACGAGAAAACCATACTCTGCACGGTTTCCTCGCTTGCCGACTGCGCAAAGCAAAACGGCATCAAAAAGACCGCGCTCATCATCGTGGGCGACGCGGTGAAGCAGAGCGGCTACGCGCGCTCGGAGCTCTACAATCCGGCGTTCGCGACCGAATTCCGTCCCGCAAAGGAGTAACGTATGGAGGTCCGGATCGTTTCCTATACCGAAAAGGGCGGCGATACCGCGCGCCGCGCTTCGGACGCGCTGCGCAGCGGCGGGCATGTCTGCCGTACGTTCGCGCTTGAAAAGTTTTGCAGGGACGGCGACGAGAAGCTTTCCGTCTCTGCGTCCGAATGGGCGAAGGAGGCGTTTCAGACAGCCGACGCGCTGATCTTTGTCTGCGCCGCGGGCATTGCGGTCCGCGCGATCGCGCCGTGGGTCAGAAGCAAAACGACCGACCCCGCGGTGCTGGCGATCGACGAAACGGGGCGCTTCGTGATCCCACTGCTGTCCGGACACATCGGCGGCGCAAACGCGCTTGCCGAAACGCTTGCGAACGCGCTCGGCGCGACACCGGTCATCACGACCGCGACCGATCTCAACGGTCTGTTCGCCGTCGACGTGTTTGCGACGAAAAACCGCCTGAAGATCACGGACATGGGGCTTGCCAAGGAGGTGTCCGCGGCGCTTCTGGCGGGCGAGCCGGTTGGCTTTTCGTCCGATCTGCCGGTAACCGGCGCGCTCCCGAAGGGGCTTACGAACGGGAACGCGGCGATCGGCGTATGCGTTTCGTACGAGCGGAAGGCGCCGTATGCGAAAACGCTCCGGCTGATCCCGCAGCGCTTCACGCTCGGCGTCGGCTGCAGAAAGGGCAGGGACGCGGCCGCGATCGACGCGTTTCTCCGGCGAAACCTTGCCGCGCAAGGCGTGCCGGTCGACGCGCTCGTCTGCATGGCGAGCATCGACCTGAAGCGGGACGAGCCGGGGCTGATCGCGTTTTCCGAAGCGAACGGCGTACCGTTTTATACCTATTCGGCGGATGAGCTGAACGCGGTGCCGGGCACGTTTTCCGGTTCGGCGTTCGTAAAGGAGACGACGGGCGTCGACTGCGTTTCGGAACGCGCGGCGGTGAAGGCGTCCCGGGGCGAACTGATCGTCAGAAAGATCGCGGAGGACGGCATGACCTTCGCGCTTGCGGAAACCAGGGAGGGGATCTCGTTTGAATAAGCTGTATGTGGTCGGGCTCGGTCCCGGCGGCGCGGACGGCATCACGATCCGCGCGGAAAACGTGCTGAGGGAAAGCGACGTCATCGTCGGCTACACGGTCTATATCGACCTCGTCCGGGCGCAGTTTCCGGACAAGGAATATCTGTCGACCCCGATGCGAAAGGAGGTCGATCGCGTGCGGCTTGCGCTTTCGATCGCCGCGGAGGGAAAAACAGTCGCCATGGTATGCTCCGGCGACGCGGGCGTGTACGGCATGAGCGGACTCTGCGAGGAGCTTCTTTCCGAGTATCCCGGCGTGGAACTGATCACGGTCCCCGGCGTGTCCGCGGTCCTTTCCGGCGCCGCGATCCTTGGCGCGCCGCTGATGCACGACTTTGCGGTCATTTCGCTTTCCGATCTTCTGACCCCGTGGGAGAAGATCGAAAAGCGGCTTTTGATGGCGGCGGAGGCGGACTTTGTGATCTGCCTGTACAATCCTTCGAGCCGCAAGCGGCACGATTATCTTGCCCGCGCCTGCGATCTCGTTCTGCGGCACGCCTCGCCGGAAACGGTCTGCGGCATTGCGAAAAACATCGGCAGAGAGGGCGAGGAAACGAAGGTGCTGACGCTCAAAGAACTCCGGGACACCGAGGTCGATATGTTTTCGACCGTGTTCATCGGCAATTCCCAGACCAAGGTCATCAACGGAAAAATGGTGACGCCGAGAGGATATCTGTATGAATAGCATTCTTTTGTTCGCGGGCACGACCGAGGGTCGGGCGCTCGCGGAGGCGCTTGCCGGTCAGCCCGTTTCCGTGACTGTCAGCGTCGCCACGGAATACGGCGAAACGCTGATCGCGCCTGCCGAAAACGTGCGCGTGATCTTCGGACGCAAAAACGCGGACGGGATCGAAGCGCTGATTCGGGAAACGCAGGCGTCGGTCCTGATCGACGCGACGCATCCGTACGCGGTCGAGGTCACCGAAACGCTGAAGGCGGCTGCCGAACGGACCGGAACGGAGTACCTGCGCGTGCTGCGCGGATCGCTGGACGCGGAGGGCTGCGTATGCGTTGCGGACACCGACGCGGCGGTGGAGTATCTGAACGGCACGCAGGGCGGCGTGCTGCTGACCGTGGGCAGCAAGGAGCTTGCGCGCTACACGGCGGTCCGGGAGTATGAAACAAGATTGTTCGCCCGCATCCTGCCGGTGAAGGAATCGGCGGACGCGGCGTTTCGGCTCGGGTTTACGGGAAAGCATCTCATCTGTATGCAGGGACCGTTCTCCGAGGAAATGAACGCCGCAACGATCCGCGCGGTCGACGCGAAATACCTTGTCACCAAGGATACCGGCGCGGCGGGCGGTTTTGCGGAAAAAATCGCCGCGGCAAAGGCGTGCGGGATCACGCCGGTCGTCATCCGCCGTCCGTCGGAGGAGCAGGGCATGGACGTTTCCGCCTGCCTCGCGCTGCTGCGGGAACGCTTCGGGCTGACTGCCGGACAGAAACAGATCACGGTGATCGGCGTCGGCATGGACGGTGACCGGACGCTGACCGGCGCCGCCGCGCGCGCCTGCGGACAGGCGGAGCTGCTCGTGGGCGCAAAGCGCGTGACCGACACGCTGCAGCGGTTTCAAAAACCGGTCGCGACCGCGATCGCGCCCAAGGAGATCGAAGCGATCCTCCGAAATACCGACGCAAAGCGCATCGTCGTCGCCATGTCGGGCGACACCGGCTTCTTCAGCGGCGCGAAAAAGCTGCTGCCGCTGATCCGGGACCTGAACCCAACGGTGCTGCCCGGGATCTCGTCGGTGTCGTATTTTGCGGCAAAGCTCGGCGTGCCGTACCACGACGCGGCGCTCGTTTCCGCGCACGGCCGCACGGTCAACCTGCCCGCAAAGGTCAGAACGCATACGCGCACGTTCGTGCTGGTCGGCGGGGAACGCGGCGTACAGGATCAACTCGATCTGCTGTGTGAAAACGGACTCGGAAGCGTACAGGTCGCGGTCGGGACCGACCTCGGCAGCGAAACCGAAGCGATCGAACGCGGCACGGCGGAAGCGCTACGGGAGCAGACGTTTTCGCCCCTTGCGATCGTCTGCATCGAACATCCGGACGCGGAACGCGCGATCGTCACGCACGGCAGAAGCGATGGGGACTTTCTGCGCACCGAGGTCCCGATGACGAAATCCGAGGTCCGCGCGGTCACGCTTTCAAAGCTCCGTCTTACGAAAAGCGCCCTTTGCTGGGACGTTGGCGCGGGCACCGGTTCGGTGTCGATCGAGATGGCGGAGGCGGCGGAGGACGGCAGAGTCTTTGCGATCGAGCGGAATGCCGACGCCTGCGCGCTGATCGAACAAAACAAGCGGCATCTCGGCGTGATGAACGTCACGGTCGTTTCGGGCAGCGCGCCGGAGGCGCTTTCCGACCTTCCCGCGCCGACGCACGTTTTCATCGGCGGCAGCGGCGGCAATCTCAAAGAGATCATCGAAGCCGCGCTTTTGAAGAACCCGCGCGTACGCATCGTTCTGAACACGGTGACGGCGGAGACGTTTGCGGAGGCGACGGCGGCGATCAGGGCGCTGCGGCTTCAGAACGAGGAGATCGTCGAGCTGAACGTGTCGCGCGGCAGAAAGGTCGGCGCGTATCATATGATGACCGCGCAGAATCCGGTCTACATCATTTCGTGCGAGGGAGGCGGAGAGGATGCATAGTCCGCGCGTGCTGTTTGCGGCGCCGTCGTCCGGCAGCGGCAAGACCACGATCGTCTGCGGCGTGCTGCGCGCATTGAAAAACCGCGGCAAAACCGTTTCGGCGTTCAAGTGCGGACCGGACTACATCGATCCGCTGTTTCACGAGCGCGTCGTCGGGGTGAAAAGCGGCACGCTCGACCTGTTCTTTTCCGATCCGGACACGCTCCGGCGTCTGTATGCGCAAAACGCCGAGGGCGCCGACTGCGCCGTGATCGAGGGCGTGATGGGCTATTACGATGGGCTCAGCGCGGCAAGCGACGAGGCGAGTACCTACGCCGTCGCAGAAGCGCTCAAAGCGCCGGTCGTGCTGATCGTCGACGCAAGAGGACAGAGCCTTTCCGCGCTTGCGACGCTCAAAGGCTTTCTGGCGTTTCGCCCGGACAGCGGGATCGGGGGCGTCATCTTCAATCGCATGAGCGAGCACATCTATCGGGCGCTGAAGCCCGCGGTCGAAGCGCTCGGCGTCGCGCCGATCGGCTTTGTACCGAAGTCCGACGCGCTGATGCTCGAAAGCCGGCATCTGGGGCTCGTTATGCCGGACGAGATACGGGACCTTTCCGAAAAGCTGGACGCGCTTGCGGCGCTGCTTGCGGACACGCTCGACTTTGACGCGCTGGATGCGCTGATGCAGTCCGCGCCGGCGTTTGACATACCGGCAGCGCCCGCCGTGCCCGATCTGCCGAAAACGGTGATCGCGGCAGCGAAGGACGACGCGTTCTGCTTCCTGTATCGCGACAACCTTGCGCTGCTCAAACGGTACAACGCCGAGATCCGGTTTTTCTCCCCGCTTCATGACACGGCGCTGCCCGCGGGAACGCAGGGGCTGATCCTTCCCGGCGGGTATCCGGAGCTGTACGCAAAGCGGCTGTCCGAAAACACGGCGATGCGGACGGCGATCCGGGAAGCGATCGAAAGCGGCATGCCGTGTCTTGCCGAATGCGGCGGGTTTTTGTACCTCCACGATACGCTTTCCGACATGGACGGCAGCGCGTATCCGATGTGCGGCGTGCTTCATACGGACGCGTTCCGCACGCAGAAGCTTTCCCGCTTCGGCTATATCACGCTTGCGGCAAACGCGGATTCGGCGTTCTTCCGGGCGGGCGAAACGATCAAAGCGCACGAGTTTCACTATTTTGAGAGCGGCGATCCGGGCGCGGCGTTCTCCGCCGTCAAGCCGAACGGCAGGGAATGGACCTGCATGCACGCGCAGGGCAATCTTCTGGCGGGCTTTCCGCATCTCTTTTACGAATCGAACCCGAAGCCGGTCGAGCGTTTCTTGCGCGCGGCGGCAAAGGAGGTATAAATGGCAAAAAACATCATGATCCAGGGCACGATGTCCAACGCGGGCAAAAGCCTCATCGCGGCGGGGCTCTGCCGCGTGTTCAGACAGGACGGGTGGAAGGTCGCGCCGTTCAAGGCGCAGAATATGGCGCTGAACTCGTTCATCACAAAGAACGGGCTGGAGATGGGCCGCGCGCAGGTCGTGCAGGCGGAGGCGGCGGGCGTCGAGCCGTCGGTTTTGATGAACCCGATCCTTTTGAAGCCCACGAGCGACATGGGCTCGCAGGTCATCGTAAACGGCGAGGTCTGGGCGCAGCTTTCCGCACGCGACTACTTTGCGATCAAAAAGACGCTGATGCCGGAGGTCATGAAGGCGTACAATACGCTGTCCGCGCAAAACGATGTGATCGTGATCGAAGGCGCGGGCAGTCCCGCGGAGATCAACCTGAAGGATGCGGACGTGTTCGTGAACATGGGCATGGCAAAGGCGGCTTCTTCGCCGGTGCTGCTGGTCGGCGACATCGACCGCGGCGGCGTGTTCGCGCAGCTCTACGGCACGGTCGCGCTTCTGGATCCCGATGAGCGCGCGCTCGTCAAGGGCGTGATCATCAACAAATTCCGCGGCGACGAATCGATCCTGACGCCGGGGCTCAGACAGCTTGAAGCGCTGACGGGCATTCCGGTCGTCGGCGTCGTGCCGTACGTGCATCTCGATATCGACGACGAGGATTCGCTTTCCGAACGGCTCGAAAACAAGCCCGCGTCGCTGGTCGATATCGCGGTCATGCGGCTGCCGCGGCTATCGAACTTCACCGATTTCCGCACGCTCGAGGCGGTCGACGGGGTCTCCGTGCGCTATGTGACCTCCGTGCGGGAGTTCGGCGAGCCGGATCTTGTGATCCTGCCCGGCACGAAGAACACGATGGCGGACCTTCTGTGGCTCCGGCAAAGCGGACTTGAGGCGAAGATCCTGCGGTTCGCGGACGGCGGCGGGGCGGTGTTCGGGATCTGCGGGGGCTTCCAGATGCTCGGACGGACGCTTTTCGATCCGCACGGCGTGGAGCACGGCGGCACTCTGCGCGGCATGGGCCTTCTGCCGGTCGAAACGACGTTTACGGAGCAGAAGACGCGAACGCGCGTTTCCGGCGCGTTCAGAACGCTTTCCGGCGCGTTTTCCGCACTTTCGGGGCTGCCGTTTACGGGCTATGAGATCCACATGGGCGAAACGGAGACCGAAACGCCGGTCGCGGCGATCACCGACGCGGTGACGGGCGCGGCGAAAACGGACGGCGCGATGCACGGAAACGTCTGCGGGACCTACGTGCACGGCGTGCTCGACGGCGACGCGGTCGCAGGCGCGCTCGTGCGGACGCTTGCCGAACGGAAGGGCGTCGACCCCGCGCTGCTGGGACGCGTATCGGGCGAGGCGCATAAGCAGGAGCAGTACGATCTGCTTGCCGATACGATCCGGAACCACATGGACATGCAAGCGATCTATCGCATTCTGAAGGAGGGCATATGACAGGGATCCAAAAGATCGCGCCGATGGAGATCGAGCGCGAAAGCTTCCGCATCATTACCGAGGAGCTCGGGGACAGGGCGCTCGATCCCGAAAAAGCGCCGATCGTCAAGCGCGTGATCCACACGACGGCGGACTTCGATTACGCCGACAATCTGTATTTCTCCGAAAACGCCGTGCAGCTTGCGCTTGAAGCGCTGAAGGGCGGCGCGTCGATCGTCACCGATACGCAGATGGCGCTTGCGGGGATCAACAAGCGAGCGGCGGCAAAGCTCGGCTGCGAGACGCTCTGCTTCATGGCGGACGAGGACGTTGCAAGGGAGGCAAAGGCACAGGGCGTGACCCGCGCGCGCGTCAGCATGGACAAGGCGGCGGGGCTCGGCGAAAACGTGATCTTCGCGATCGGAAACGCGCCGACGGCGCTGATCCGGCTGCGCGAGCTGATCGACGCGGGATACCGGCCGAAGCTCATCATCGGCGTGCCGGTAGGCTTTGTGAACGTCACGGCAAGCAAGGAGCTGATCATCGGAACCGACGTGCCGTGCATCGTCGCCCGCGGCAGAAAGGGCGGCAGCAACGTCGCGGCGTGCATCGTCAACGCGCTTTTATACATGATCGACGAAACGAGAGGAGCAAAGCAATGAACAGCGATTCTTTCATCAACAATACGGACTGCAAGTATTTCCCGTGCCACAAAACGAACCATCCGGAGGATTTCAACTGCCTGTTCTGCTACTGCCCGCTGTATATGCTCGGCGACAAGTGCGGCGGCAACTTTACCTACATGGAAAACGGGATCAAGAACTGCACGGACTGCATGGTCCCGCATTCGCGGAACGCGGTGCAGTACATCCTGAAGCGCTGGCCGGACATCGCCGCGCGCGCCGCAAAGCAGGACTGAGCAAAAACCGGAGCAAACAAAAAAAGGGCGTTTCGCCCTTTTGCTTTTTCGGAACGGCTCAGAAGCCGAGCGTATCGTTGACGAGGATGACGTGGATGCGGTCCTTGTGCCGCGAGAACCGCGTGACGAGAAACTGGCAGCAGATCGTGTCCGGCGATTTGCAGTTCATGCACGCGCCGGTCCTGGAGCAGGGAGTATCGAGCCCGAACCGCTGCGCGTTGATCGGCGCGGCGACGCTGCGCGCGCGCTTCATGGCGGCGTCGATGTCGGGGCAGACCTTGTTCATGCCGACGATAAAGAGGACGTGCTTCGGACCGTTCGCAATGCACGAAACGCGGTTCGCGTTGCCGTCGATGTTGACGAGCACGCCGTCGTCGGTCATGGCGTTTGCGCTCGAAAGGAACCAGTCCGCGTCATATGCCGCGAGCATCGCTTCGCGCGGGTTTTCGAACTTCGCGCGGTCGATGAAGGCATAACGGCCGTTCTGTACCGCTTCGACAAGCCCGATCTCGTGCGCGCTCAACGCGCCGCCCATCGTGACCGAGCTGCCCTCCGGGATCAGCGAAAGCGCGATGCGCTTTGCTTCCTCGCGGTCCTTGGCATAATAGCCGGTCATGTTGCGGGAGTTTAAGCCCTTGATAACCTTCTGCGCAAGCAGCTCGTTGCGCTTTTCGATGTTTCGATCCATAACGACCTCCTGTGTTTTGATGCTCTATTATATCGTGAACGAACGAGTCTGCGCAACAATTTTTTTGATGGGAAATAACAAAAGAGCGCGGGAGCGAAGTCCTGCGCCTTTTTTTCGTGTGTCTGACGAACCGCCCGATCGCTTACCGTTCCTTTCCGAAGAAGAAGACAGCGACCGTGCCGGGACCGGAGTGGCAGCCGATGGTCATGCCGATCATATAGACCTCGATCGCGCCGTCGATGTGCGGGAACCGCTCCTCGAGCATCTTCTTGACGGCAAGCGCGTCCTCCTCGCAGTCGGAATGGCTGATATAGCAGCGGCCGGAATAGTTCTCGCCGCCGTCCGCAAGCTCCGCCATCTGATCGACGAGCGCACGCAGCGCGCGCTTTTTGGTGCGTACGCGCGAATGGATCGCAAGGTGTCCCGGATGGTCCATGCGCATGACGGGGCAGATGCCGAGCAGGTTTCCGATGCGTCCCGCCGCCGCGGAGATGCGTCCGCCGCGGACGTAATAGGTCAGTGTGGTGGAGCAGAACAGATGCTGGATGCGAAGGCGGTTTTTGAGCGCCCAGTCAAAGAGCTCGTCGATCGTTTTGCCCTCGTCGCGCATCTTTGCGAGCGTCTCCATCTGCAGACCGTAGCCGGACGACGCCCCGCGCGAGTCGACGATCAGAAGCTTGCGGTCCGGAAAGCGCTCCCTGAGCGTTTCCGCCGCGGTCAGCGCGGACTGGAACGTGCCGGAAAGCCCGCTGGACAGGCAGACGTGCAGGATATCCTTGCCTTCCTTTTCAAACAGCGCCGTGAAATACTCGATGTATTCGGCGGGGGTGATCTGGCTGGTCACGCCCGTTTCGCCAGCGCGGATGCGGTCGTAAAACGCCTTGTAGGTCATGGTCTTGCCGAGATCGTCCTTATAGGGAACGCCGTCCATCGAAAAATCGTTGCAGAGCAGACGGACGTCCATTGCGTCCAGCTTTTCCTGCGTGACGTCGGCGGCAGAGCAGCAGCTTAAAATGTAGTCGTGCATTTCGGTTCTCCTGTTTCAAGACATATTTCATAGCATAGTATACTCGACGTCCGTTTGAAAAGGCAATCTATTGATCGCGCAACGCGCTCTACCCGAATGAAAAGCACGGTAGAATCCGTTTTTCGGACTCTACCGTGCGTGGAATTGCAGATGTTGCGGGCGTTTCCGGGCTCAGAACTTGCCGGAGTGTCCGCCGTGCGTGCCGCCGGAGGACGAGGTGTGCGTCGAACTGCCGCCGTGGAAGCTGCTCCCGCCTCCGCCGCTGCGTCCGCCTCCGCCCGAGGAGGACGAGGACTGGACGACGTGGACCGTGCGCGAAAGGTGCGTGCCGAGCAGCACGTTGCTGTTCTGCGTCATCATGAACGACTGCGGCTGCATATACGCCTCGGCGTTCGTCTGCTTGCTGACGCTGGTCAGCTGACGCTTCAAACTGCCTGCCGGAATGAAGCCGAACAGCATCCCCGCAATGGCAGAGATGCCGAATGTCAGCCAGTTTACCGGCTTCCAGTTCAGAATGCTTTCGCTGCGCTCCGCAAACGCGCTGACCGCGCCGTCGACGCTGCCCTCCGACAGATACGCGTCGACCTCTTTGATGAGCTTTGCGATGCGTCTGCCCGTGAACTTCTCCTTTGCAACGTCGCCGCGCAGTGCAACACCGCTTGCGGTTCCGTTTGCGCCGAGCACAACGGCGTTCCCTTCATAGACCGCACCGCTTGAAAGGTAGTTCTTTGCAAGCGCTTCCGGATCGGCGGCCTCGGCGTCATAGAGGAAGTACAGCGCAACGCCGTGCTCCTCAAAGAGCTGCTTCAGCCGAAGATTGCCGTTGTTTTTGGCTTCGTCCGAAATCGCGCCTTTTGTCAGCACGTGCCCGTAGTCGCTGACGATCTCGATGCACTTGTCCATGTATGCGGTGACCGCTCCTTTCGTATCACCCGCCGAAAGATACGGGTCGACAGCGCGAAGGACCGCGGTGAAGGCGTCGCCCGAGAACTTCGCGTACGCGACCGCGCCGGATGTTTTGACGCTGTAT
>Ga0310697_10000977_pt1 | contig 35508 bp, 52 predicted proteins | sample 172DNAGHGlowgp2_FD_203883 | JGI IMG/M metagenome (GOLD analysis project Ga0310697, IMG submission 203883) | Sheep rumen microbial communities from Palmerston North, Manawatu-Wanganui, New Zealand - 1728 DNA GHGlow gp2 (v2) (version 2) | ecosystem: Host-associated > Mammals > Digestive system >... | reverse complement strand
TCCCGGCCTGGGCACGTTCAAGCAGGTGACCGGGGACGGGGAGATAACCTATACCCGCAACCAGGAGGATGGGGAATACATCGCGCAGTTGTCCGTGTCGGGAGTTCCCCAGGGAGCGTCACAAAGGGCGCGTATTTCCGTTGTGGCGAACTTCAATAACCCGCAAGGCTCCCCGATGCCCAACGCTACGATGTGGTCCTATACGGAGTCTGGCGGCCTTGCGGTGAACCACCGGATGCTCACCTTCGTTCAATGCGTGGCCGTGGACGGAAACGCCCGCATCGCCGGAAGTGAGGTGAAGGTGCTATGTGGCTGGACCTCGCGCAGCGGCCAGGCGCTTGCCGAGGCCGTGGGCTTCACGCCCTGGGCCGCCGCCGCCTTCGAGGACCCGATGGCCTTCTCCCTGGGCTCGGCCACCTACAACGACTACAAGATTAACCAGGCCCTTGCCTTCGAGCTTCTTTCCGCTGACGCATCGGCCTACCGCATCTATTTCGCCACCTATATCCTCACCACCCACGGGACGGGGGACTATGAGGCCCTATACGGGTATGAGCGTGTCGGTTTCGGTGGTTACAACCAGAGCGCGTATATCGAGGCGGATTCCTATTCCCTGGAAAGCTATACCGGGAGCGTTTACTATGAAACTTCCTCCGATGCCCGCAGCGGCGCAATCGTGGACCCGTTGGTGCTGCTCCAATCCGACCACACCCCGGCGGAGTACCTCATTTCCTTCTGCAAGATGCACGGGCTTATCTTCGACTACAACCCCGGCACGAAGACGGTGAAGGTCATGCCACGCAATTCGTGGTTCCTCACCGACACACCGCTGGACCTTTCCGGCAGGATTGACCGTTCCCAGGCTATCACGATTGAGCCGATGGTCCTGCAAAGCAAGTGGTACGAAATGGCGGCCACGCTCCAGGAATCGGCCTTTGCCGCCGAGTACGAAACGGTCTACGGCCAGAAGTACGGAAGCCAGCGCATCAACACCGGGTACGACCTGGATACGGCGGTGGTGAACCTCATGGACGGCCTGGCCTACAAGGGCGCGGTGACTATCCTGGACCATTCGGCCTACTGGAACCTCATAGAAGATGACGGGTTGGCCATGCCCTCTGTCTTCGTGGATAAGGGAAACACCTACACCCTCTGGACGGGGACGGACAAGACCAAAGAGTTCCAGGTTCCGTGCCCTCCCGCCTCTGCCCAAATCACCTACTACAACGACATTGAAGGGTACGACATGTCGAATGCCGCGAAGCTGGAGTTCCGGGACGCGGACGGGAAGGCCCTGGATGGGACGGATGTACTGTGCAGGTATATAGGCTCCAAACAATATGAAGGCTTCTGCGTTACGGACGATACCGCCGCCATGTTGGTAATGAATAACGGCACGCCCTGCTGGGACCTCACCGTGCAGGAGGGCCATTCCGAGTATATCCCCATCTTCAACCGATACAACGACCTGGGGGCCTCGCCCTACAAGGTGGTGCAGTCCCTGGATTTCGGCATACCGCGTGAGATGGACTGGCCCGGCGTGTCCTTCGACCAGACGAAGGGCTCCATCTATCTGCGCTACTGGCGTGCGTACCTGGGTGACCTGCTCAACGCCAACACGAAGGTAATGAAGTGCAAGGTGGACCTCCTGGGCCTCCAGGTGGGGCCGGAACTCCTGCGTCACCTATTCTGGTATGAAGGCTCCCTTTGGGTTCTCAACAAGATTACCAACCATTCCCTCACCACCTGGGACACTACGGACTGCGAGTTCGTGCAGGTGCAGAACCCCGCCAACTATACCAACGGACAAATACTGGATTAAGACATGGCACAAGAAAAGATTATATCCATTAAGACCGGGGAGGCCGTCAAGAATGTAAACGACCTCAAAAATAATATCTCCGAACTGAAAAAGCAGCTTGGAGAGCTTGAAATCGGAACGGATAAATACAAGTCCACGCTTAAAGAACTGGAGAACAACCAGGCCGCCGTCCGAAACGCCATGCACGCCACCAGCGCGTCCTATAACGAGGTGCTGAGTGCTTCCACCGCCGCCGATATTGAGCTCACGAAGTCCGGCAAGATTGCGATGGAGGACACATACTCCTACAACCAGCTTGTCCGCACCCTTGCCAACCTTAAAGAAGAATGGCGCAGCACTACCAACGTGGCCCAGCGGCTCAAACTTGGGGAAAAGATTGACGCGGTAAATAACAAGCTGAAATCGCTGGATGCCTCCGTGGGTGTGTATGGCCGTAACGTGGGCAACTACCTGGGAGCGGTGGACCACCTCACCGCCGGGCTTTCCAAGATGGGCGGTGCATCCTCCGCCCTGGCCGGGAAGATTGGCGGCGTGACTATGGGATTGAAGACCATGAGCGCAACCCCCGCCGTGGCTATCTTGGGCGTGATTGCCTCCGTCATGCAGAAGGTGATTTCCTCCATGCAGTCAGGCGAGAAGAACACCCAGGCACTCACGAAGGCCCTTGCTCCGTTCCAGGCCATTGGCGATGCAATCACGAAGATGCTGCAAGGAATGGCCAACGTGCTTGTGGGCGTGGTCGCATGGTTCGGCAAGCTCACCACCGCTATCCTGGGCAACAACGCCGCCGCCGAGGAAAGGTTGCGAATCTCGAAGGAACAGCAAGCCCTGGATGAATCCCAGCGCGAAACGATGGTGAAGAATGCGGAGGCGGAGCGTGACATCGCAGAACTCCGGGCAAAGGCCAGTGAAAAGGACAAGTACACCGCATCGGAACGCCTGGCGTTCTTGCAGGAGGCCGGAAAGCTGGAAGCCGACATTTCCGCCCGTGCCCTGGAGGATGCAAAGAAGCAGTACGAAATAATCCGCGACAAAAACAAACTCACGGAGTCCAGCAAGGAGGATAAGGAGGAGGAAGCCCGTGCCTATGCGGATATGGTCAAAGCGGAGACGGCCTACTACCAGCAGATACGCACCATTAACACGGGTATCATCCGCGCCCGCCGTGAGGAAGAAAAGGCCGCCAGCGATGCCGCGAAGGCCGTGAAGGACGCCGCCACCGCGAAACTTGCCGCGGAAAAAGAATATCTCCAGCAGCTACTCAGTATCACGAAATCCGGCACGGAAAGCGAACTGGAACTCCAGAACGAAATCGCCGCCCGTGAGCGTGACAAGCAGAAGGCCGATGCGAAGCAGAAGATTACCAACCGGGATGAACTGAACCGTTCCCTCGCCCTCATAGATAAGGCGTACCAGGTCCAGATTGAGAAGAACCAGCAGGAGCACGACAACAAGGTGCTGGCCGAGGAATTGCTTTCCATCGCCAACCGCCGGGACGCGCTGCAAAAGGGTTCCGTGGAGTATGCCGAGGCCCAAAAGGAATATGCGGCGAAGGCCCTGGAGGGGATGCGCCAGCAGATGGACGAAACGGATGCCGAGTTCAAGGCCCGGAGGCTGGCCGCGCAGCGCACCCTTGCGGAAGCCGGGGCCGCGCTCAACGATGCCGTGGTGAAGGAAACGACCAACGGACTGAAGGCCCAGATGGAAGCCGTTTCCGAGGGCTCCGTGGAATACTACGCGCTATCCCTGGAGAAAGCGAAGGCAGAACTGGAAGGTATCTACCAAGGCATAGACGAATCGCTGGACGAGTTTAACGCCAGGCGGCTGGAGAAGGCCCGCGCCGTCCGTGAGGCCGAGGACGCTCTGGAGGATGCAAAGATTGACCGTGACCGCATCATCCTGGAGCAGCGCATGGCCGTGCTGGAAGAAGGCTCCACCGAATACCTTGCCCTTGCCCTGGAGTTAAAGCAGTTCGAGCTGGATTCCCTCCACCAGTTGGAGGGAGAGAGTAACGATGCTTTCCGGCTCCGTGAGGCCCAGGCCGAGAAGGCCGCAGCCGATGCCCAGAAGGCCCTCATTAAAGGCCGCATCGCCGTGTTCCAGCAGTACGCCTCCGCCGTGTCCGGTTTGTTCTCCAGCATAGCGGATATGTACGAAGCCGACACGAAGCAGAACAAAAAGGCTGCCGAGCGTGCGAAGAACCTCCGCGTGGCGGGCGCAATCATTGACACGCTATCCGCTGCCGTGGGTGCTTTCAATTCCGGTGTGAACTCCGGCATACCCGCCCCCGGTAACATGATACTGGCCGCCCTGCAAGCCGCAACCGCCACCGCTGCGGGTATCGCCAACGTGAGCAAGATTAAATCTACCCCGGTATCCACCGAGAGCAGCGCGTCCGTTTCCGAGGCCACCATCCCGGCAGCGGTATCCGCCCCGACCCTCACCCCGGAGGTGAACCAGGTGCGGACCATCACCAGCAACTCCGAGGAAGAACGGCTCAACCAGATGGCCTCCGAGCAGCGGGTCTATATCCTGGACAGCGACATACAAGCCAGCAACGATGCCCGCAAGGTGCAGGTGGAGGAAACGACCTTCTAACTTGCCCGCAAAGGCCCCTCATTTACAATTTCCGGCACTTTTATATTTCCGAGTAGTTAGACTATATCGGAATGGCAAAAATCGTTACAATAGACGGAATCCCGGTGTACCAGGCGTTAGTGGACGCGGAAGATACCGGGATGCTCCGCGTCTCCCTGGTAGATGACCCCGCCGTGCAGAGCGACTTCCTGGCCTTCAAGAACCAGGAGCAGGAAAAGCGCGTGCAGACCTATGCCGTCCAGGATGAAGAAAAGCACCTGGTTCTGGGCGTAGTCATGCGGGCGGACTTTCCCATCTTCCGCCGTGACGCGGACGGGTTCGAGTATTATATCCTCTACAATGCCGCAACCATCCGCACGATGGCGGAAAAGTACCTGGCCGAAAGCCGCCAGAACATGGTGAACACCATGCACGAAGATGACTCCGATGTGGAGGGCGTGCAGATGGTGGAGTACTTCATCAAGGACACGAAAAAGGGTATCTCCCCGGAAGGGTTCGAGGCCATAGCGGACGGGTCACTCTTTGCGGAGTACCACGTTACCAACGAGGAGGTCTGGGCCTCCATCAAGGACGGGACCTACAAGGGTTTCTCCCTGGAGGGAATCTTCGACCTCACCCCAGAGTATGATGCCGAGAACGTGCAGCGCATCGTGGACCAGCTCGAAGGCAAATTCAAAACAATCTTAAAACATAACAACATGGCAAAATTGAAAGGACTCCTGGCCCGGCTGGCGAAGGCTATCGTATCGCTGGGCAATATCACCACCGACAAGGGTATCCTCTCCTGGGATGGCGAGGAAGACCTGAAGGCTGGCGATGCAGTATTCATCGAAGACGCGGAGGGCAACCGCACCCCCGCTGCCGATGGCGATTACGTTACCGAAGACGGAAAGACTATCATCGTGGTTGACGGCAAGGTGAGCGAGATTGCAGACCCGAAGGCGGAGGTGGCCCCCGAACCCGCTGCCGAAGAAGCCGCCGAAGAAGCGCCCGCTTCAAAGTTCGTGCAGACTGACAAGGGTAAGCTGGAATGGGACGGCGAGGACGAAGACCTCAAAGAAGGCGATGCCGTTTACATCACCGATGAAGGCGGTAACCGGAACCCGGCTCCCGATGGTGATTATACCACCGAGGACGGGAAGGTTATCTCCGTGGTGGATGGCAAGGTAGCCAGCATCACCGACCCCAAGGCCGAGGTGAGCGAGGAAGGCCATGCCCAGAAGATGGCCCGTATCGCCCAGGCTTTCAGCGAGTCCTACGATGAAAAGCGCAAGAAGATTTACGAGGCTATCCACGCCCTGGGATATGACCCCTACGGCTGGCTGGCCGATTGCGGGGACGATTTCGCAATTTACGAAACCTATGACGAGAATTGCTATTCTCACTATACCCGTTTCGCCATTTCCTGGGACACCGAGGGCAACGCCGTTGCCAGCAACCCCGTGGAGGTGGTCCCGGCTTTCGTCACCCCGGAGGAAAGGGATACCGCAGATGCCGAGTTCCAGCGCGTGAAGACCGAAAACGAAACCCTCCGCTCCGAACTGGAAACCCTCAAACACACCCCCGCCGGGAAGCCCGCGCATGAGGAGTTCAACGCCGGAGGCGAGGTGAAACGCACCGGGAACAAGGGCCTGGATATCCTCTCCCGTATCATGGGCGCAAAGTAAAAAGTTACACACCGCGCCGCTTTTATATTTCCAAGCAGGAAACAAACCTCAAAACTAAAGCAATATGCCCGCAGTTACCAATTTTCTCGTTTCTAACCTGCCCGCCTATGTGCAGGAGAACCGCGACCTTCTCATTAAGAACTTCGCGCTGGTAGGTACTGCCACCCGTACTCGCATCGGCCTCCAGACTGGTGTGAAGAAAAGTGCATACCTGAACTACTTTGACCTCACCCCCGTTCTCCAGGACGGCAACGGTTGCGGTCACAACCCCCTGGATGAAATCGCACTCACCCAGCGTACCGTCAACGTGGCCCTCATTAAAGACGATGGCCAGATTTGCCCGGAGACCCTCATCGGTAAGTATGCCGAGTATCTGGTGCGCGTAGCCGCCACCGAAAACGAGCTTCCCTTCGAGCGTTACATCGTGGACACCCTGGTGGCCCAGATTAACAAGAAAATCGAGAAGCTCATTTGGCAGGGTGACCACACCAAGTCCTCGGATGCCGACCTCAAGTGGATTGACGGATTCCTCTACCAGATGACCGCCGATGCCGACACCATTGATGTGGCTATCACCGAAGGCAGCTCCGCCTACGAAGGTATCCTCTCCGTCTACATGGCTATGCCGGAGGAGGTGCTGGAGAAGGGTGGCGTAATCTTCGTGAGCCCCGCCATCTATCGTGCCTTCCTCCAGGACATGGTGGCTATCAACTTCTACCACTACGCTGGTCCCCAGGATTCCGCACCGGAGGAGTTCGTAGTTCCCGGCACAGATGTGCGCGTCATCAAGACCCCCGGCCTGGCCGGAAGCCTTGACATCGTTGGCACCTTCGCCGACAACCTCGTTTACGCCACCGATGGCGAGAACGACAACGAGGTAATCGACATTTGGTGGAGCCAGGATGACCGCCTGTTCAAGTACCAGGTGAAGTGGGCCTCCGGCGTGGCCTACAAGTACCCGGACATGAACGTGCTGGGTGTGTTCGCCGCCGCTCCCACCCGTCCCGCCCCGGCCACCGATTACTCCCAGGCCCTGGGTGCAATCGCCACCGCCACCGGAACCATCGCCACCAATTCCGCCAACATCAAGGACAACTCCACCGCAATCGGCAACATCGCCACCGCCGCTGGCAAGCTGGCCGACACCGTGAACGAGTCCAACCAGATTGAGACCCACCCCAACACCTCCGAGGCGGCCTCCAACGAGGAAAACCCGGAAGGATAGGTGAAATAGTCTTGTAGGACTTACTTTCCCCGCCGGGTGGGGCAATTACACCCGCCCGGCTTTTTCTTTCGTTAAACGCAAAAATAGATACCTTTATGGCTTGCTCTCAAACATTAGCCGGAATCCAGAAGGATTGCGCAGCCAGTATGGGCGGTATCGTGGAGGTGCTGCTGGCCAATAAGGCCGATGTGGCTTCCATCACTGTTACCTCCAGTAAGGTGACCGCAATCACCATGGAAACCGGGAAGAAATTCTACCGCTACCAGTTCCGTCCCGGTACTTCGTCCATGAGTTCCAACTGGCAGGTGAACCAGGAGAACGGCGTGGCCTATGTGCAGACCGACCTGCTCATGGTCTTCAATCGCATGGAAACCACCAAGCGAGTGGAGGTCGTGGCTATGGCCCAGGGCGAACTGGTGGCCATCGTGAAGGATGCCAACGGTCTGTACTGGCTGCTGGGTGAATCCGAACCCCTGGTTCTCTCCGCTGGTGACGGCCTCACCGGAACCGCGAGGACTGACCGCAACGGCTACTCCGTCACCCTCCAGGACAACTTCTCCGAGCTCCCGCACGAAATCCTCACCGGAACGGGCGGCGTGGACATTGACGCACTTGCGGCTTAATCCCTTCCTGCTCTTTCTTCTCTCTGCAACGGGCCGTCCCTCACCGGGCGGCCTTTGCTTTTGCCTGTTTACAAAATCGGGGCGGATTATATTTCCAAGAAAAGAAACTGCAAATGGTCTATGTGAATATCCTATCCCCGGCCCCCGTGGTCTATATCCCTCTCAACGGCTGGGACGGGCAGGTGAACGGGCTTGTGCTCACCGCCCGGAATACCGTGGACGGGAAGGCGATTACCCTGGGCGTTTCGGCCATTACCGCCGTGGGCTTCATGGCACGCATCACCCTTGCCGGGGTGAACGGCCTCTATCTGGGCGAATGGGAATATAGATTGATTGATAGCGAAGGGGTTAACGTAGCAACGGGCCTTCTGGTGGCCTACGATGGCGAATATGAGCCCGCCGTGCAGTACGAAAGCGATAATACTGTGATTCAATATGGAGGATAAAAAGAAAGTCCAGGTGTCATTCCTTGCCCTGGACCCGTACATCGAAAACAACATACCCAGCCCGGTGGAGAAGGAAATTTCCGGGAAGGATATGGTTCAGTGGGGTGACCGTAACCTCTACCCGGAATTTCTCTGGGATTTATACGGCACGGTTTCCACCCTCCGCGCCATCATCAACGGCACGGTGGATTTCTGCGTGGGCGATTCCCAGACCTTCCAGTTGGGACAGTTCGCGCCCGGCGTGGTGAATACCAAAGGCGGCACCATCCGAACCCTTTGCGAAGATGTGTTGCTGGACTGGTGGACCTTCGGGGGCATGGCCTTCCAGGTCATCCGCAGCGCGTCCGGCGATGTGGTGGAAATCTTCCACGTTCCCATGCGCTACCTCCGCATGAATAAGGAATGCAACGTATTCTATTACTCGGAAAAGTGGGCGAAGCAGGGCAGCAAGAAAAGCACGGTCTACCCGGCATTCATGCAGATTGAGCCGGAACGCTGGGGCCAGCTTACCCCGGACGAGCGAAAGTGCCACCTTTCCTCCATCCTCCTGGTAAAAGATGCCAATACGCAGACCTATCCGACCCCGGTCTACGCAGCCGCCGTGAAGGCTTGCGACACGGAGCGCAACATTGACGAGTTCCACCTTAACTCCGTCAATAACGGCTTCACATCGTCCATGATTGTGAACTTCAACAACGGGACCCCGGACGATGAAACGAAGGAGGAAATCGAAAAGCAGTTCACGGAGAAATTCACGGGCAGCAAGAATGCCGGGCGCGTCATGTTCGCCTTCAACCCGGACCGCACCAATGCCGTGACCATCACGGAGCCGAAGGTGGAGAATTTCGGGGAGCGATACGAAGCCCTTTCCAAGCATATCCGCCAGCAGATTTTCACCGCCTTCCGTGCGAACCCTAACCTTTTCGGTATCCCCACGGAGAATCTGGGATTCAGCCAGGAGGAATACGAAAGCGCGTTCAAGCTCTACAACCGTACCGCCGTGCGCCCGGCCCAGCGGAGGCTCTGCGATGCCCTGGACTATATCACGGGCCAGCCCGGCTCCCTCACCATCACCCCGTTCTCCCTGGACGAGAGCGCAGAACAAAACGTGAACTGATTATGGCAGAAGTTCTACTCATATCGGAAACCTTCGTGAAGGAGGTATGCAGCATTTCGGACAACGTGGCGGGGCAGTATATCCGCCCATCCATCCGTGAGGCCCAGGACATAGCCCTGCGGAATATCCTGGGCGATGCGCTGCTCCAGAAACTGAAAGACCTGGTGGCGAATAAATCCATCGGTGCGGAAGGAAATGAGGCGTACAAGGCCCTTGCGGACAAGGAGCAGTATTTCCTTGCCTATTCCACCTGCGTGGGTATCGCGCAGCGCGTCAGTTTCAAGATTGCCAACGCGGGCGTGGTGAAGACCCCGGACGAGAAGGTGGAGGTGGCCGACCAGCCGGACATGGCGAAGGTGCAATCCTTCTACCAGGCGAAGGCCGACAGCATGGCTTTTGACCTGGAGCGCTGGATACTTGTCCGCCGGAACGACTACCCGGAACTGAAGGACCACGACTGCGAACGCATCCACTCCCACCTCTATACCGCCGCGACCTGCGGGGTATGGCTGGGAGGCCCCCGTGGCAAGGTGCTGCCGGGTATTCCCGTAGATAGGAGGAGGAAATAAGTATGAACCTATTGCAGACAATACGCGCTATGGAGGCCGTGGCGGGGAAGCAGCCCACCGTGGCTTCCATCGTCCGCAACGATGTGTTCCGGCTTAATGCCTTGCCCGATGCCCGTTACGGGGTCTTTGCATGGCTCCAGGGGGAACACCGCACGGAGCAGGGCGGGGACCTGCTCAACTTCACGTTCACGCTTTTCTACGTTGACCGCCTCACCTTTGACAAGGCCAATGAGGTGGAAATCCAGTCCGTAGGTATCGAAACCCTGGAGAATATCCTGGCCGAACTCGCGGAGGCGGGTATCATGGCCGGGGAGCATACCTACCGGGCCTTCAACCAGCGTTTTAGCGATGAATGCGCGGGAGTATTCTGCAACGTGACGCTGGAAGTGCCGAAAGATGGCATTTGCGGCATTGATTTCACCGAGATAACGGACGGGGCCGCCGATAGCGTTCCCATCCTCTAAACGAATAGGAGAGGGCAAAGAATGGCAAACTATTCCGGACTTCGCACGACCATAGACGCGGGCATCCGCCAGAACGGAAACCAGGAGATTACGGGACCACTGCTGAACGGGGTGCTTAACGACATGGTGTCCTACCTGGGTATGGGTTACCAGTTCCAGGGTTTCGTCACTCCGGGCATGAGTGGCGGGTCCCCGGACATACGCTGCTTCGTGTTCGCTTCCGAGGCCGGGACCTACTCCGGCTACGGCGGCTATTCCGTGAGCGCGGGCGAAACGGCGGTCTTCTACTACGACACCACCTGGCACAAGGAAAGCCTGGCCGGGGGCGTGAACTCCGTAGCGGGCCTCACGGGCGATGTGGCGGCCTCAGACCTCTTTACGGCCCTGGGCCTCGGCACGGCTGCGACGCGGGCCGTAGGGGCCATAGAAAACGCAAATACGGGGCTTGTGACCGGCGGTGACGTTTACTCCTTTGTCAATTCCTCCGTAGCTACGGCTACTGCCACATTCCGGGGCACGAACACCACCGCCACGACGGAAGCATCGTTCCTGGCCTGGGCCGACGGCCTCACCCACGACCTCAATGACTACGTGTTCTGGGCCACGACCGATGCCGCCGGGAACACGGTTTACAAGCGCTACAAATACGACGGGGCCAGCTGGGTGTTCGAGTACAACCTGAATAACTCCTCCTTCACGGCAGCGCAGTGGGCGGCTATTAACTCTGGCATTACCTCCCAGAAGATTACCGGCTACGACACCGTGGCTGGCTACTTCACCAACGGCGTCCTGGGTACGGCCAATATCCCGGACCTTGCGACCTCAAAAATTACCGGCCTGGACACGGCGCTCACGGGGCTTGACGGACGGCTGGACGTGCTGGAGGCCCGCGTGAACTGGGATGACATCTTCGCTATCGACAACGACGGCCATGTCTATATCAAGCAGTACACCGAAGGCGGCGTGACAAAATCACGCGGCTTCTATACCTTCGGCTTCATCACCGCCGGGGGCGTGGGCTCCGGCTCCGGAGGAGGAGGTGGCCTGGATGTGGACCGCATGTGGCAGAGCCTCACCAACAGCCCGGCCGACCCCGGCTACGAGAACACCAAGATTGCCGTGGCGCATATCCCCGACCTTGCCATGTCCAAAATCACCGGCCTCTCCACCGCGCTTGCCGCCAAGGCCGACGCGAGTGCGCTGGCTGGATACCTGCCGTTGAGCGGTGGAACTATCCAAAATAGTAAAAGAGACTTTCTACATATAAACCAAACTTCTCCGAGTGGGGCTTACTACGGCCCTTATATTGTCTTTGAGGCTGGTGGAAGCGGTGTTGCCATTGTTGGATATAATAATAATTTGGGCGCATTCCTCACCAATAGTAACAACGGTGCTGATGACTACATAAATGTGAAGCCAGACGGGCTGTACTGGAAGAACAACTATAAATTCCTTAATGCTGGTAATTATTCTTCCTATGCGCTTCCTATTAGTGGAGGAACGATGAGCAATACCAACTTGGTAACAAATCTAAATGCTGACTTGCTCGATGGCCAGCACGGGAGTTACTATGCAGCGGCGAGTGCGTTAAGTAACTATCTTCCGTTGACCGGAGGCACCTTAACTGGTGTATTAGTCATTTCAACTGGAAGCGATGTTAAGTTGTATCTTAACAATACTGATACAGAAGCCAAGTATCAACAGATTTCTTTCCTGCAAAACGGGACGCAATACGCAGCGCTTGGAACCTATGGAGATAATAATTTACAGTGGCAAATCGGTGGAGCGTCCTATCCATTATATCATTCCGGTAACTCCAACCTTGCCACCGTCCCTTGGTCGGCATCCTCGCTGACATTGGCGGGGGGGATTAGCGGGGCAACGAACATTGATTCGCTGCTGTACTTTGACACGGCCAATTCAAGAGTGGGGGTTGGGGGTGTCAGTTCTCCTCAAAATACTTTGCATATCAAGGCATATACCTACCCGTTGCGCTTGGAAACGAGCGGTAGTGAATCTTCAATGATTTTTGCTTATAACAACAGTACCGGAACTTGGGGAAACTTTGCCGTTGGCGCATATCAGGGAAGTTATCCCACATTCTTTGTGTTTGATGCGTCGCTATCAAAGCAAGTTCTACATATAGAGAACGGGCGAGTGGGTATTGGAACTGCATCAGCCTATCCAGGCTACACACTTGATGTATCCGGCACGCTTCGCGCAACGGGGGATGCAACATTCAGCGCAAACGCCCTTGTGAGCGGAAAGCTTTACCTTTCGGCAACCTCGTATCTGGAGTCTGCAAACTCCGGCATCCACGCAAATGTGGGGTTCTACTCCGATTCGTACATAACCGCTGGGGCCTCGGCCAGCAGCTCCGATGCAAAACTGAAAGCGAACATCCGCGACCTGGACGACCCCATGTGTATGATTAAGCAGCTACGGCCTCGACAGTGGGAATGGAACTCCTATTCCGCAGTCCAGGGGCACGCGCTTGGTTTCGTAGCTCAAGAGGTCGAGCCGTTCATGTCATTCTCCGTCGGCTCTATCGCAGACAAGCATTTCGGCACCCACAAGACGCTGGGTTACGACATGTTCCACGCTCTCTGGTGCGCTGGCTTGCAGAAGCACGAAACGCAGCTTGAGGCCTTGGAGCGCGAGGTAAAACGACAGGGCCGGAAAATCATCGACCTGCAACAAGAAAACGCCAGATTAAGACAACTCATAAACTCATAACGTATGGAAGCACTTATCATTTCAACCATCGCCCTGGTCGTGGCTATCGCAGCGTTGTTCATAGCGCTGCGCTGCCGGGAGGAGTTGCGGGAACTGAAAAAGAGTAACGAAAACTTCTTCACTTCCGTGGACGGGGTAATCTACACAAAACCCCAGTATAAGGGCCTCGTGTCTCGCGGCTATATTGCAGCCGGGGAAGCAAAGAATGATTAAACAACTAATACTCATTATTATGGAAAAAGTAATTGCAAGTCTTCAACCCACCGGCTATGACAGCCCTATTGAGAACACCGTTGGCGACTACAAGGTCACCGGAAGCATCCGGGCGAGCCGTGAAAAGACCCTGACCTCCATGGAGGGCACCGTTTCAAACAGCAACGGGGAGTATGCTGGCCGGTTCTCTATCAGCGGAGGCCCTGCGGTTGTAGGCCCCGATGAGGGCCGCCCGCGCAGGCTCATAAGTTTGAACGATGTTCCGGTCGATTACCGCGACTCCGTGTATGAGGCCGTCAACACGACGCTCGAAAAGGTCCTGGCCGAGCTTGCCAACCCGGAGGAATAGTCATGAGCCACACGTCTTCCGGTGTCATATCCAAGCCCGTAGATAACTACGGGGATATTGCCCACGTACTCGGCCGCAACACCGGGGACGAGGGGCAGCTTTGTGGGGACGTGGATGCCCAGGGCGTGCCGCAGAACAAGATTAAATTCTGGTCTCTGCACCGATCGATACGACTTAACAAGAAGGAGGAGCTGACAGAGGCCGACCGCAAGAGCGCAAACTACGGCTATACTATCACCTCCTACGATAAGCCCGTCGGCCAGGCCGGGGAAGGTCTTATCTACGGCCACCTTAACAACCTCACGTGGCAGTATTTCAAGCCACGAGGAGTCGCGTATAACGAGCCATTCCGGAAGCTGGACTTCGACGGTTACGACCACAATGCTATCAATCCCTTCTCCATCAGCTACACCGACACGCCGGAGATAGGCAACACCGGGCGCGTGGATATTACCTTCCTGGGGGACTTCCTTCAGTGGGGGTTGTTTGAAGGGTACGCTCCGACTTTTGCCAACCTTTACCTGGGGCTCCTTGCCTTCAACTCAAGCAACGCCAACCCGCAGAGCTGCTACCTCCTGCCCATTACCTCATCCCGCTCCGGGCAGACGATCCTGGACATCGCCGGGAACGAGCGTTTCTCATTCCCGGTCCCGTCCAGCGTGTTCTCGTCCGGCACGACCTACACCCTACTCCCCGTCATTATGACCTACGACGCCGGGAACAGTTACGGCACGTGGATGAGCGTGAACTCCTCGACATCCTTCCTCGGTTACTTCTGGGATATTCTCTGCCCGGATATTCAAATCACGCCGCAAACGGCGGTAACCCCGGACCAACGCGCCTATATCTATGTGGACGCGGAAAGCGCGGTGTACTCCGGCGAAAGCCCCATGATTATCCAGTCTGTTCCGATATACATTTCCAACGGGAATACATCGGCCCTCACCAGCTGCTCGTTGTATGTGTATTTCAACGACTACCAAACGGCCACGCCGGTCCGGAGGGAGCTTGGGCACCTGAGCAGTTTTTCCATCAACGGAAGCACTAACAACGTGCTGAAAACCGTGACGGGCAACCTGTCTATTTACCCCGCGACCTATCGGGCCGCAGGAAGTTACGAGTTCTCCTTCACTTACGGCGGGAGGGTCTATACCAAAACTGGAACATTTGCTATTGGCGAGAAATAACAAACACAAGAATTATGAAACCCTGGAACAAAGCTAACTTAATTTGGCTGGCGGTCATCGGGACCGTTGCCATCTGCACCTTTTTCGCGCTTGCGCTCATCATCAACTACTTTGAGCTTGGCGGCACCTACTGGTTTGCCCTGCTCCTGGCTCTGGTCCCGTATGTGTACGGGTGTGTCGTCTTTGTAAAGAAGTACCTTCCCAAGAAGGCAGATTATTTTCCCGAAACCAACAAACAGTAACCCATGAAAAAAAGAGAGATTAAACCAGCCCTGGAAGGATTCAAGAAAGTCAATATGCCCAAGATTGAGGACAAGGACTTTCGGAACAAGTTAATCGCCGTCCACCTCCAACTCCTGCGTGACGGGCGTAAGTACAACGAGAAGGTGGAGGACCTGGAAGCGGCATACCTGGCCCCTATCCAGGAGCGTGCCGATGAACTCCAGAAGGTGGCCGCTCAGTTCGATGCGGAAACCGACACCGAGAAACGTGCCGCCCTGCTGAAAAAGCTGAACTCCTACAACGATGTGGGCGAGGCCCGCGTGGCCTTTTCCCGCGAAGTGGAGAAGCTGGGCAAGCAGCCCGTGAAGGTCGCGCCCCTTTCCCTCCAGAAGTTCACGGAGGAGTACATGAAGCAGGATTATTCCGCGGAGGTTATGGAGAAGGTCTTTCCCGTCTTCGAGGATGATGCCGAGGAAGCACCCGCCGAGAGGAAGAAACCCGCCAAGAAATAGAACCGGGGGCTCCGGCCCCCATAAACACTTACTTACGCTATGACAATGGAGCAATCCGTCCGGGAGTTCCGGGACATCACCAAAAGGGTGAGCACATCTACCACCATCGCGCTATGGGTCTGCCTGGGTATGACGATAGCGATGTTTGCCGTATCCTTCGCCATCCCGCCGCACGGGGTGATTGACGGTTCAGTATTCAAGGCCGCAGGGTTCATGTTCTGTTTCGCCACTCTGTTCGAGGTGCGCGAGGCCATCCGTGAGGGCCTGGGCGTGAAGCTCACCCACGGGGATACCACCATAGAGATACGCGACACGGACGGGGAGGGCCCAACGAATGAGTAAGTATTTCAAGCCCGCCGAGTTCCGGCGCTGCACCCCGGCTTGTGAGGAAAGCGATATGGACCCGCAGTTCCTTGAACTGCTGGACCAATTCCGTGAGTTCGTTGGCATCCCGTTGGTGCTGACCTGCGCCTACCGGAGCCGTGCCTACGACATAGCAAAGAAGCGCAGCGGCAACTCCGCCCACACGCGGGGCAAGGCCGTGGATATTCTCTGCCAGTCCAACGCCACCCGGTTCAGGATTGTGTACGCAGCCTTGCATTTCGGCTTCCGGCGCATCGGCATCGGCAAGAACTTCGTCCACCTGGATAAGGACGCGAGTCTGCCCCAGTGCGTAATCTGGACCTACTATGAGTAGCCGCGCCCTCCCTCCCGATGGACCTAACCAGGACAACTCCTGGATGGGTCGCATCTACCTACTGGCGGGTATCCTCCTGCTGCTGGGCCTCCTTTGGGCTTTTGCGGGATGCACGCCGAAGGGTTGGGAGCAGCTTCACGAGGGTACTCACCGGGACACGGTTCGCGTGGTGGTGCGTGATTCCATCCATTTCTATGACCGAGATTCCATCTTCATCCGCGAGAAGGGCGATACGGTGTACCAGTATGTGGAACGGTGGCGGTATCGTGACCGCTGGCATACGGATACGCTGGAAAAGGTGAAGATTGATTCCGTCTACATTAAAGACACGGAAATCCGCGAGGTAGAGAAATCCTTGTCCTGGTGGGAAAACTTCAAATTACGCGGTTTCTGGTACCTTTGCGGGGCATTGGCGTTAGCACTTGCCTGGATATTCCGCAAACCACTCATGGCGTTGTTCACATAGCCGGGCGGGGACTGCCGGAAGGTCTGCCGTCCAGCGGGGGAGGTCCTATCGTGTGGGCCTCCCTTTTTTGGTATCCACGAAAAATATTTGCACTTTTTTGAAATATTATTTGGAAATACAAAATACTTGCCTTATATTTGTACCCAGAAACAAACAACAAACCCTTTTTACTATGAGCACCAACGATTACAAATTCAAAGTTGAATCCCTCCGGAACCTTGTTAACACTTACAACCGGGTTCACGAATCCAACTACCGCATCGAAACTGACGGGTCCGAAGACTCCGACTGGGTAGAAATTATCCACGATGGCGATTCCTTCTCCGGTTGCCTCCTTCGTAACATCGCCGCCCTTGCCTCCGTTTACGTTTGGAGCTTTGGGATTCATTACCGTATTTCCTCCGTTACCGGAAAACCCACAATGTATTGCCTTATCTAATTCACCAGGCCCCTTCGGGGGCCACAAAACCCTTTTCACCATGAGCACACGTTGCAACATTATCATTAAAGACGGCTCCCGCCGCATCTACCTTTACCACCACAATGACGGCTACCCGGAAGGCGTTGGCGCAGAACTCCGCGAGTACATGGAGAAGAACCACCCGCACTGGTGGCGCTCCCTCTACATCGCCAACGGCCTTGTCAAGCAGAACGGCCAGGATTGCTTCGCCAAGAACGATGCGGAGTATGAAATCACCTCCGAACTTCACGGTGATATTGAGTACTGCTACGTTATTAACTGTCGGGCGAAGACCCTGCGCTGCTTTGAAATCACCTGGGAGGACGATATTCACCAAAACTTCCAGATTAATTGGAAGCGCGTCTTCACCCGCGACCATCTGCGGGACATCCCCACGATTGAAGAACGCAACGCCCGATTTGCAGCCTGGGCGAAACAAGGCTGCTAACCATTAAATCCCTTTTCACCATGAAAGCAATTTACATGAAAGAATTTGCAGCTGCCACGATTGACAAAGTGCAGGAAATGAAGGTCCAGGCCGAGAAGGCACGCCTCTACATCAGCGTGGAAGTGAACCTGGCTACCGAAAGCTATTCCATCTCAATCTATGAACTGGACGATATGGAACGGCTTAAAACCCCTTCGCTGTTCTTCAAGTACGGCCCAGAGCTTAACCTGAAAGGTGCCAAAAAGTTTGCGAAGGACCTGGAGGAAGCCGAACAGTTTATCTCCGGTTATTCGGAGGGGAACGAAAACGCCCTTACGAAAAGGCAGGAGGACTTGAAACGCCAACTGCAAGCCGTCAATAAGACATTACGCAAGGTACGGAAGGCCGCTAATAAATAGACCCATGCCTATGAAAGACAATAGTACCCACGGAGGCCCCCGGCCCAATGCCGGGCGGCCACGCAAGGGGGAGCAGCCCCGCGTCCCGCTCTGCTTCTCCGTTGACCCCGACACCGCCCAGAAGGCCAGGAAACTGCGCAAGGCGGGCTTTGAACTCAATGCCCATATTGAGGGCCTTATTTCCGATAAATACGCATGGTACTTTAATGAGGATTACCTATGACTGCGGCAAGCCCTTCTCCTATACGGGATTTACCATGATATTGTTTTATAGAAAATAATCATTACCTTTGCCCTGGTAATCGTTCGACCTCATGGTTGTTCGGTGAAAAGGGTGGCTCCTGGGGTGGTTCCTGGGAGCCTTTTCTTTGCAGTTCTTGTCCGCATTTTGTCCGAAAATTAGGCCCGTAAAAAAATGCTTAACCCGCAACTGCCTATCTAATAAGCGGTTGCGGGCGTACCAGCGGCGCAAGAAATTATTTCTTGCGGGTATAGCTGGGAAACGGCCACCTATGGCCCTGGGTATCATTTTCGTAAGCCCACGAAAATGATAGCGCTTCACGGAACATCACCTACCTGCCTTCCGTGTCCTCCATTATTGTCCGATAGTTGTCCCAGGTGAAAAGGCCAAGCACCCGCTCGTTGGCATCGGCGCAAAGGGCGAAGTTCTTCTCCGCGTAAATATCCGCCATTTTGTATTCCCCGACATGGGCCAGGGCATCGTCAATGGTGGCCTTTTCAATTCCCAGCCTCCGGGCCAGCGTTCCCCAGGTCTTCCGGGCGGCGTAGAACTTGAACGGCTCCAGGCCCTCACGTTCCGCGACCTGGGCCAGCCATTTGTTCACGTTGTGCGTGGCCGTATCCGCGCTCCCGTAGCGATGCAGGGACGGCAGCCACCACTCGGAACCCGTTTCGTTTTGTAACGCCTTCACAAAGGCCGTTTGCTTCGGATTCTGGGCCACTTCTACATATATCCCGGTCTTCCTCCGGTTATAAGCCCAAACGCCGGAAATCGGCCCTTTTTGGGCGTATAGGTCTGCCATGTTTGCTCCCATCGTGGTGAACGAGAGCAGGAACGCGGCCAGGGCCACGGCTTCGTACTCATTCGCGGGCTCCGCATCAATAACCCGTTGCATGGCCTCCACGGAGAGCGGCTTCTGGGCCTTCCCCATCGGCCTAATCTTGGGAAGGTTCGTGAACGGCTGGCGGGGGATGCGGATGGTCCCGGAATCTTCATCGTTGTACTGCTCCCTGGCACATCGGTAAATATAGCTCAACTTCGCCAGGTGGCGGGCGGCTTTCACCTCACCCACGGAGGCGGTGAAGTCCGTTAATGTTTTTCGGGTGATAGCGTTAATATCCAGCTCCCGCTTGCCCAGGAAGGCGGCGAAGGCGTTAATGGCCGTCTGGTAGTACGCACGGGTATGTGGAATCTTGTCAGCGATAACCGTATCCGCGAAGGTGAAGAAATCCAGCCGGAAGGTCTGGGTGGTGAGGCGTGAACGGATATGCGCCACCACCGCGTCCACATTCCACGCCTCCAGGGTGAACGGTGACAAATCGTCACACGTTGCCCGCATCTGGGCTATGAGCGTTCCGGCCTTTTCCAGCACGGAGGCGTTCTTTATCTTGCCGGAGCGCGTGAGGTCGCAGTCGTAGCATACCATGGTGGTGGGTATGCGCCGGGACACACCTTTGAAGGTGACGCGGATTTTCACGGGCCAGGTTCCATCCCTGCGTCTGCCGCCGGGTATGATGATAGGTTTATAGGTAATCATATTAGGTAACCATATTAGGTAACCATATTAGGATGGCGGGAGTTTGTCCGGCTCCAGGCCGAGAATGAGGTCCACCAGGGCAAGCATCGCCGCCGGGTCCCCTTCGATGCGCTCGGCCTCACCGGAGTACTGGTTTACAAAATCGGCCTCTTTTATATTTCCAGGTAGAATGGTTTTATGTATTTTCATGTATCGGCTATGGTTCTTGCATAGTGATAGTGGTTATTAGTTCTTTCATGGTTAAGGGGACGCAGGGATGCGCCCCCTTTTCTTGTCAGCGTTTGTCAGTTTGGAAATTTTTTTGGTATCCGGGCCCTGGCACGGTGTAGGCCGATGCGCCGGGCATAAGTTTTTCCACCAGGGCGGATAGTCGGTCAATGCTTTTTGCCATGCTGGTGTACATCTCCATCGTGGCAGCCGGGATAACAATATCGGGCTGCCGCTCCGGCTGGAGGGCCGTGGCCGCTTCCCTTCCGGGAAACACCTGCTCCGCCCAGGTACGGATGCGCTTCACAAGATTCGTGGTAAGGTACTTTTCATCGCCTTGTAGGGCTTTGGAAATCGTGCTGGCATTCATGCCCAGGAGCCGGGCAAATTCGCCCTGGGTGTGGCATATCCCGTGCTCCCTGGCTTCGGTGTAAATCCGGTTAATGTAGTCTTTTTGTGTTTCCATCATGTATCGGTTTTTGGGGTGTTAAATGCCAATTTTGCTTTGTGGGCACAAAAAATATCAAAAAATGTTTGTGAATATCAAAACTATTAGGTATATTTGCATCAAGTTACAAACAAATATACGAAAATATTATGGTTTCAAAGTTATCATTACGCGCTACGGTGGCAGAAATGGAGGTGGGCGAGGTTGTCCGCGTTCCGCTGAAACTGCGCCGCTACTCAACTATTCGAAACACGGCTGCGCTGCTGGGTCAGGAGCTGGGCCGTAAGTACTCCGTGAAGGTTGACCGCGTGGCCGACCTCTGCAAGATAACCCGCGAGAATTAAGGTCATGGAGAACCTGGAACGCCTGGTACAATCCGCCGCCGAGATGGGAGCCGCGAAGGTGCTGGAAACCCTGGGCCTCACCGCCGGGGAGATTTCCCAGCGCAAGGCGCGGGCCGTGTACGGCAAATGGTTCACCGATGCGGAACGCAACGGGCGCATCCATCCCAGCCGTGTGGATAACGGACGGAACGGGACCCGGCACTACCGGGTGGTTGCCATCCAGGAACTCCGAACCGCTGACCTCATGCGGGCCGAACTACAACTCAATGGAAAAACCCTTTAACACCACAACCAACATGAAAAAGATATTTGCTTACCTGCTCACCGCCGTTTTCGCTTACGCGGGAATGTGGCTGGCTTTCATCGCCAATGTGAGCGATGCAGAACCTTTGAGCCAGGGTGGCCTTTCCCTCCTTGCCGCCGTCACCCTTTGCGCCGCCATCGTCTGCGCGGGCTGGGGAAACTCACTCAAATGGAAGGGAGGACGGGATAATGGTTAGACGCTTCACCGCTCCCTGCCGGGAGGATTACGACACCGAGGAAGAATACCTCGAAGAACTGGAATACTACGACCAGGAAATGGCCCTCCGGGAACTCCAGGATGAAGAAAGATATTACCAAATGAAATACGCATTTTAACCCTTTTATACTGAACCACTATGACACAAGAAAAGCAATCGGTTTTCGCCATCCTTTCGGCGATTGACTGCAACGGCAGAACCGAAATCAAAGAATCGAAATGGACCGATAAAAAAGACGTTGAGCATAAGGTCCAACTGACTTACCTCTCCTGGGCGTGGGCCTGGCACATCTGCAAGAAACACTTCCCGGATGCTTATTACACCATCTATGAAACCCCGGAAGGCCGCCCGTATTTTGACGATGGACGTACCGCCTGGGTAAAAACGGGGGTTACCATTGACGGACTGGAGCATATCGAATACCTCCCCATAATGGACCACCGCAACGCTTCCATCCCCGTGAATCAACTCACATCCTTCGACATGAATAAAGCAATCCAGCGTTCACTCACGAAGGCGATTGCCCGCCACGGCCTGGGTCTTTATATCTACGCCGGAGAGGACCTGCCGGATGCTCTGGACGAAAGCAAGCGGGAAGAAGTTAACGAGGCCGTGAAGGTATCCAGGCCCCGCCAGAATCGCACCAAACCTGCCGAGGGTAGTACGGCCCAAGCGAAGGAAAAGAAACCGCTTCCTGAACGCGGTTCCGAGGAATGGAATACCTGGGTGAAAGCCGTGGCCACAGACTGGCACCAGAAGTCCACGGGCCGCTCCGCCATCGCCGTGTTCTGCGACCTATTCATCACAAACGATGAAGCGATGGCAGACCTCCAGGAGGATGCGTTCAAGTATAATCTTGACCACCCCAAAACTCAACAAGTACAAGCATAATCCTTTAACACCACATCACCATGAAAGCAAAAGAATTAATTGAGAAAATCCAGCGTGCGAAGTTCGACCTGGAAGTAGCCCTGGAAGAAAACGGCGGTGAGCTCACCCCGGAACTCCTGGCGCAGTATGACACCCTGGAGGACATGAAGGCCCTCCTGGCAGAAGAAGGCGTGGACGATTTAGGCCGCTGGCTGAAATCCGTCCAGGACGAGGGCGCGGCCCTTAAAGCCGAGGCCGATGCAGCTGCCCGCCGGGTGAAGAATAACAAGTCCTATGAGGACTATGTGAAGTTCCTTATCGGCGAGGCCCTGGATGCGCTCGAACTCCCTACCAATAAGAACGGGGAAAAGGTTATCAAGGGCCAGTTCTACGGCTTTAAGCGCACCACCAGCAACAAGTCCTCCGTGAAGCAGGACGATCTGGACGCTCATTACCTGGAAATCGCCCAGGTGGGGGCGAGGATGAACGGCCTACCGGACTACATCAATGTAGTGCTGAAAACCACTACCACGGAACTGCGCGAGGCCGGCGGCAACGCTTTGGACTTCCTGGAGGAAACCTCCACCCCGGCTATTTCGTTCACCAAACCCAGAGCAAGCAAGGAGGCGTAGGTATGGAACTGTATTTTTACCAATTCAAAGACGGGACTTGGGGTGTGGGCTTCCACACCGACCAGGCTAAAATGCCCGCAATCCTGGAGCTGGCCGTTAAGGATGCCGTCAAGGATGCCGTTGGGGATTTCAACGAGAAGTACGGCACCGGCGTGTAATTTACAAATTTCGGGTGATTTATATTTACCAATGAAAGCGGATGGCGCCCGCTGGTAAATACGGACAATTACAACCCCGCTACGAGTATATAGACGGCGCCATCGTTTATAGAAAATAGCGGGATTTGTTTTTAAAACAATGGCTGGTAATATACGCATAATCGAACCCACCGAGAACTACCAAAAGGTAAGCAAGGGCATCATATTCAACCGCGATATTGATGCGCTGACGCTGGGCATCTATGTGAAGGTGCTCTGCCTGGGGAAAGAGTGGGAGCTGAATATCCAGGGCCTCGCCAAAGCATTGGACCTTTCGGAAGCGAAAATCAAGACGGCCTTCTCCCTGATGGAAAGGGCCGGATATGTGAAGCGCATCCATATCAAGGACGAGAGCAACGGTCGGTTCCTGGGCTTCGATTACCACATTAGTGCAATCCCTTTCCCGGAGGAAGAACGAACCGATCTGGTTGCAACCCACGGGCGTAATGAACCCAACACCCCAAAAACCCAACGGATGGAAAATCCAACGGATGGAAAATCCAACGGATGGAAAACCCAACCGATGGAAAACCGGGAGGATATATATAGAGATAATATACAAGATAGAGATAATAAACCTACAAACAAAGATATAAAGGTTCCCCCCGTTTTTGATTATCGGAAATCCGTCATAGACCTTGGAGTACCCGAACCGCTGGCCGATGCCTTTATGAAGGTACGGAAAACGAAAAAGGCCATAGATAGCGAAATCGCCTTTAACGGACTGAAAAGCCAGATAGAGAAATCCGGCCTTCCTCCGAAGGACTGCATCGAAATGTGCGTGATAAATTCCTGGAAAGGATTCCGTGCCGACTGGCTGGAGCATAGGAAAGGCCCGTACCAAATGACCGCCGCCCAGAATAGAAGGAACACTCAATTTGTAGACTAATGAAAACGCAATATATCAATCTTACCGATATCCCCTTCCCGGACACTAATACCCTGGAACGCCAGGTGGTGGCCGATGCCGTGGATAATTCGTTCACTATCGGCGAGGTGTCCAGGATCATAAACGGAGAAATGTTCCTGGATTCCGATCTGGGCAACGCCTGGAAAACGCTGAACGAAATGTACACCGCCGGGGAGCAGATAGACCTCTCCACCTTTCTCTCCAGGTGCGGGAAGGTGGTATTCGACAAGGTATTCCCGTACACTGGGAAGGGCGTAATGGACTCCGCCTGCATCGCACACGGAGCCGCCCTCTACCACACCGCCGCCCGCCGCCGTACCTATTTCAAAGCAATCGCCCTGGCGCAGAAGGCCACCACCCCCGGCTTAACCGCCGATGATATGGAAGCCGCGATAGACGCGATGCGCGAAGAACTGCGGAGCACGATAGCCACCGAAACGGAACTCAAACTTTCCGAGGTGCTGAACCAGGTAGCGGACACCTACCAAGAGCGCCAGGAACGCGCAAAGACAGGGGATGCTTGCCTTTGCCCCACGGGCATTGGCCGCCTGGATAGGCATACCAATGGAGGATGGGAGGAAGGCCAGCTGATTATAGTAGCCGCCCGCCCGTCCGTAGGTAAAACCGCCCTCATGCTCCAGATGGCAGAGGCCGCTGGCCGGGCCGGGTTCCCCGCTTGCATCTTCTCAATGGAAATGACAAACGAGCAGCTGGGCCGCCGTTACATTATGGATAACAAGGGAAACCTTACAAGCCGCGAGGTTATGACTGGCTTAACGAAGGATGAGGAAATGTTCTGGGATCGCTTTGAGCAAGCCGTAACCCGCTTTGATAACCTCCCCGTGTATGTGAATGACACCACGCGGAGCCTGGAGGAATTGGTGGCCCGCATATCCTTGAACGCCCGCCGTGGTAAGTGCCGCGTGGCTTTCCTGGATTACCTGGGTTTTATTCGTGATGAGGATAACTCCAACGCGAAACTCTCCCAGCAAATCGCACATATCACGGGGACGCTGAAACAAACGGCCAAGCAACTCCGCATCCCTATCGTTTTGCTCTGCCAACTGAACCGCGAGAGCGCGAAGGGAAACCGCCCGCCCGAACTCTATGACCTCCGGGATTCCGGGGCTATTGAGCAAGATGCGGATATCGTGCTGATGCTGGAACACGCCACGGATAATATGGGCAACCTGACTATTGATGACCCAACCCCGGATGAGCGCATCGAAATAATGAACGCCCAGCTGGCCGGGGAAACGATGCTCCCCAACCGCTCCCCGAATGTGAATATGTGGGTACGCAAGAACCGTGTGGGCCAAAAGAATTTCGCTATCGAACTGCGGCCCAGCCTTTATTACACGCACTTTGAAGATATAGGAACTAAAATAGAAACAAATGAACAAGAACAACACTAAAATCGGAACATGGACTATTGAGCCGGACGGCTCTATGCTCCACGAACGCCCTTACTACTGCATTGAAGGCGCAAGTCTGGATCAGGGCAACTGGATTACCCATATGGTAAAAAAGAATTGGGTGGATGCCAAAGTATTTGTGGAGGCCTTCTTTGCCGCTTGCCTCCGCCGAGGCCTTGTGTCGGTAAGCCTCCGTTCTGACTATAATTATTAACAAAAACCCTTAACACCTATGCAACAAATCAAAATAGAAAAACGGATAGCGGAGGAACTGGATGGCTTGCGGAAGCTGGCGGCCTTCCTCCCCTCCGGGAAAGCAAACTCGCTGCTGAACAAGTGCGCCCGGATAGGCAAGTACGCCAGCAAGGCCCAGGCCATGGTGGATGCCCCGGTTGGAAGCCTTTTCCCGAAACCCCACCAGGAGAAGTTCGATGCCAGAGACAACGAGGATATAGCCAACACCTACGCCCAGCGGAAAAAGATGTGGGAGGCCCTGCTGGCCGGAAAGCGAATCTCCATCCAGGACGCGGACGCATTCGGCCACACCCGCGCCTTCGCCTCCCGTATGAGTGAGATACGGAGCGAGATACGCGACAAGAAGATGCCATACACCCTCTGCGACGAGTGGGTCTATCCTGGCGGCGGGCGCAGCAAATACAAGCGTTACTGGCTCATGGACAAGGAGGTGGGCGATGAACAGTAGCATAGCCTTCCTCGCCGGGCTGGCTCTCGGCGGAGCCTACGGCGCACTGCTTACCCTCGTCCTGGTATGGATAGGGATTTCAAGAAACAAAGATAATGATGATGAATAAACACAAATAGATTATGGCAAACAACACAAAACTTCACGGCCTGCTGAACCTTTCCAAGATTGACAAGGCCCTTATCGTAAAGAACAGGAACGGAGAATCCTGCATCTGGGTGGACATTCTGGAAAAGAAGGAACCGGACCAGTACGGCAACACCCACACGCTCACCCTCTACAACAAGGAGAAGCGGGAAACCATCTACCTGGGTGACTTCAAGCCCCAGGAGTTCGGCAACGGGAACCAGGCCCAGGCAGACCCCGCACTCCGTGAGTTGCAGGATCGTGACGAAGATTTGCCATTCTAACCTATGAAGCCAGGGGACCGGGTACGCTGGCGGGGCGTGAATAGGGACTACACGGGAGAGGTGATAACACTCACACCGCGCGGCACACTGGTGCGCCTGGAGGGAAGCGATAAGTGCATAATCCTTTCTATACCGAAACCAAAAGAATAAAATGGAGATAAAAGGAAAAGCCCATTGTTTATTTGAGCAATCCGGCACATTTAAGAACGAGTTTATAAAGCTGGGCATCCCAGCCGAGGACTACGACATACAAAACAATTTCGGCCAAACCGACCATACCAACGATTTGTTTTCCGAGATTGAAGCCGCCTACGAGGGGGGGGTATCAATCTTTGACACGATGACAAAGGACGATATTATTATGGCTTTTTTCCCTTGCATATACTTTTGCGAGAATAACCAGCTCTACTTTATGGGAGCGCACCAAAACCTTTCCAAATTGAAAGGAAAGGCCCTTTCCGACTGCATAATTGAACGCTCCAGGAATAGGGAAAGGTTCTATGAGCTGGCCCTGAAACTTTTCACTATTTGCGATATAAAAGGCCTCCGCTTTGTGATGGAGAACCCCTATGCGCAACAACACTACCTTGTAGGTAATTTCCCCTATAAGGCCGCGATAATAGACCGCAATAGAACACAGCGCGGAGATTATTTCAATAAGCCCACGCAGTATTGGTTCTTGAATTGTTCTCCCTCCAACGGATTAACGATTCAGGAAGGCGTGGAACATAGGAGTATAAGACACGCAAAAAAAGCGGTGCGGGCTGGCCTTTGTTCCGAAGAGCGCAGTATGATAAGCCCCGACTACGCACGAAATTTCATTTGTGATTTCATCTTGGGCCGTGACCAGATCGGCTCCCAGTTGCAACTATTCAAATAGAAAAATAAGCCGGGGAAAAAGGCCCTGGCGCGGTGCAAGTCCGCTATTGATACTTAGAGTAAAGAATCATTGTTTAACCCCAATATAAGCCGCGAAAAGGACGCGGCCCGGTGAAAGCCCGGCTTTTGTTCTCACACACACAGCCCTGGGACAAGCAACAGTATTTCGATAGTTGGGGATACAGGAGCCGCGCCCGATAAGCGCCCCAGGGCTCCACTAACAAACCAAATTTTTTTACTATGAACAAGAAAACAAACATCGTGCGCCCCATCGGCGCGAAACCCACGCAGGAAGAAATGGAGGCCCAGGCTAAACGCGCCTTCCTCCAGAAGCGCAACTCCCTTGCCGAAGGAATCCTTTTCAACGCCATACAGTCCGGGAACGGGGTTCCCGTGGATGTGAACGGAAAGCCGAATTTCAAGCCCGCAGCGGATGCCGCCATCGAAGCAGCGGATTACTTCATGGAGAAGCTCTACTCCGTAGCCATCACCGAAGAAAAGTAGGTATGGCGATTTACGCTGCAATAGACCCCGGCGAGAACACGGGTTTTGCAATCTGGGATGGTGCCTCCCGGTGTTTCCGGGAGGTTGCTACCCTGCCCATTCACAAGGCGATGGACGAGGTGCGCCGCTGGCACTACGCTTGCCTCATGGCCGAAACTCCCGTCCCTTTCCGCGTGGTGTTCGAGGACGCACGCCTCCGCACCTGGTTCCCGAAGGAGCGCAACAATGCCGAGTACCGGGGCCGCCTCATGGGGGCCGGAGCGGCGAAGCGGGACGCGAAGATATGGGAGGAGTTCTTGACCGACCTCCGCATCCCCTTCGAGGCACGGAAGCCCCAGGCTGGACTGACCAAATGGGACGCGGATTATTGGGCGAAGGTCACGGGCTGGACGGGCCGCACATCGAACCACGCCAGGGATGCCGCGCTGCTGGTATTCGGGAGGAGGTAACCATGACGAAGACGGAGGTAGTGGCCCAATTAGGGAAGGAACGCCGGGTGGAGCAGATAGTGTCCCGCATATCCGGCTACGACCCACTCACCGCCGACCTCCAGGACCTTTGCCAGATGGTGTACCTCACCCTGCTGGAGTATGACGAGGACAAAATCACCGACCTATGGGAAAGCGATGCTATTAACTTCCTGCTGGTGCGCCTGGTGCAGAATAACCTCCGCAGTAAGACAAGCCGCTACTACTACACAATAAAGATATTCCAGGCCCGGTCCACAGACCTCGCCGCCGTAGAATACAAGACTGATGAAGGATAAGGAAGTCGCACGCTCATACACCCAACTCCGGGAGGATTACCGCTTTGACGGAAGCATCTTCTCCCAGGAGCCGGACAAGGTGGCACGGCTAAAGTGGATTATTGACAACCGCCTCACCGATGTGGAGCGAATCCTTATCCTGCTCTATGTGGACCGCCAGAGTTACCGGAAACTGGCAAAGGAACTGACTATCTCCCACCAGACGCTGGCGAAGGAAATCCGCAGAATCAAAGCAAAGATATTGACAGAATATGAGCATCTACATTGAACTCCTGCTGGTGGCCGCCATCGTGGTCTATGTGGTGGACCTCTCCGGCTTCACGGATACCTGGCTGAAAGCCATCTCACGCTTCACCACCCGGCGCGGCTATCCGCCCGTGAAATCACTCCGCCCGTTCTCCTGCTCCCTCTGCATGGTCTGGTGGACGGGCCTTGCATGGGCATGGCTCCAGGGCCAGTTTACTCTCCCCGTCCTGGCCTATACCGCGGGCCTTTCCTTCCTTTCGATTACACTTCGTGAATTGTTTATATTTATTCGTGAGACATTAACAAACGCGATTGCAAAATTTAATCAATGGCTAAACGACTGACACCCGGACTGCGCCGCCTTGTCCTCCACCTTCCGATGGCTGACCGCCTGGCCCTCCTTGCCGAACTCCGGCAGAGTGTCCAGGAACCAGCCCGATACGCGGAAGGGCGGCTGGACTATCTGGCAGACAAGATGCTCCAGGTGTCCGGCGTGGATGTGCGGAAGCCCGGTGACCGCTCCAATGCCTCTGTATGGCCGCGCTATATCTTCATCCTTATAGCACGGCAGGAAGGCTATTCGCAGTCCGTTATCGGCAAGCTCCTGGGTCGCGACCATTCCTCCGTATGCCACGGAGAGCAGAGGATGCGGACGGCCTTCTCCACGCCCGCCGCGTATGAATGTGAACTCAACTTGTATAACAAATTCATAGAAGCATTATGACCGAAAAGAAACTCACCGCCGCCCAGATTCACGCGCTGGAACCCTGGGAACGCAATTTCCGCCAGGCCACCGAGGCCGCGTGGTGTTCCTACCCCGGCCAGGCCGGAATCAATCTCATGCTGGAGGTATGGTCCAACCTCACCGGAGGCCCGTACCCCTACAAGCCCGGCTGCCCGAACTGCCTCATGAACCTTGTGCGCGACCTGGGCACTATCTACTTCGCCCAGAAGGACAGCGTTGCCCCCGCAGATGTAGCAGAAAAGAAACCCGCTAAAACCAGCGGAAAAAGGGCAAAGAAATAGACGATGACTTACGACCTCTCACAGGAACTTGACAGGTCGCGCTTCACGGCGCGATGCGACTGTCTTATCAAGAAAGGGGTCGTGGTTGACCTCACCGAGCACACCTTCCGCTCATCGTCGCAGAACAGGTACGTCCACCTGCTTATTGGGCTGGTGGCGCTGGAAATCGGAGAGAGCGCAGAGTATGTCAAGGTAAACTACTTCAAGCGGATGGTGAACCCGGATATATTCATCGTAACGACGGATGACCGGTTCCTCGGCAAGGTAGAGACGCTCCGCTCATCGGCTGACCTCACCAAGGAGGAAATGTCCGTGGCGATAGACAGGTTCAAGACCTGGGGCCGCTTACAGGGCTGGGTGATGCCCGACCCGGGAGACGCAGAGATACTCCGCCAGATAGAGATAGAATTGTGCCGCCAACAGCGGTATGTGTAGCATTATGTAGCATTATGGGACAATGGCCTAACATAACCTCGGAGAACGCCCGCGAGATGCAGCTGCGCTCCGCCAAGAAAAAGACGGAGAACGCCCTGTTCCGGACGGAGGCGCTGAAGCACAAGAAGGAGATTGCGGAGGGCATCAAGGTATTGGCGAAGAACGCCAAGGCCGGAGACCGAGCCGCCCTTGCCGACCTATACCGTTACACGGGCGAGGACCGTCAGCAGATCGACATCACCAGCAACGGAGAGAAGGTGACGGGTATCGCGCTTCTCGTCCCGGCAGAACTGGCTAACGATGCAGAGGCAGATTCCGACAAGTAATGTCTTCGTCCGCACGTTCAAGGCGTGGAGGGAGACCGAGCGCTATGTGTCCTCCTGTGGCGGTACGCGTAGCGGCAAGACATACGCCAACCTACAACTGCTCCTTTACCTTGCCAGCCAGGATAAAACCCCGACGATAACATCCATAGTCAGCGAGACGATTCCGCACCTCAAACGTGGAGCCATCCGTGACTTCCAGTCCATCCTCGGGGATGCCTTCGACGACAAGGCGTGGAACAAGTCCGACCTCATCTACACACTCCCTTCCGGCTCCATCATCGAGTTCTTCAGCGCGGACCAGCCTGGCAAGGTACACGGTCCGGCCCGCGACCGCCTTTTCCTCAACGAGGTGCAGAACATATCCATGGACATCGCCCGACAGCTGTTCGTCCGTACCAAGGGGAAAATCATTTTGGACTACAACCCCACCGCATCCTTCTGGGCAAACGAAGTGATTGAGGCAAGGGACAACTGCATCCGCGTACACTCCACCTACAAGGACAACGTGGATTGGCGCACGGGGGAGTCCTTCCTTACGGACGAGCAGATTGCAGAGATAGAGTCCAACAAGGGAGACAGCAACTGGTGGAAGGTTTACGGCCTCGGCGAGGTGGGAATACTTGACGGTGTTATCTACGACTTCGAGCAGATAGACGCGATGCCTGACCCTGCCGGGCTTCGGGAGGTGTGGGGTATTGACTTCGGCTTCACGCACGACCCCACGGCCATCGTCCGCGTGCTGGCCGACACCGGGCGCAAGGTGGCCTACATAGACGAGCGGGCCTACCGTACCGGTATGCTGAACCGTGACATTTCAGCCGTTCTCCAGGCAGAGGGCATCCGCCGGGGAACGCACATCTGGGCCGATGCCGCGGAGCCCAAGAGCATCGCAGAGATAGGCAGGGACACGGGCCTCCAGGTGCTGGCCTGCAACAAGTCCGCACCCAGCAGCGGAAGCCGCCTCACCTTCCAGATACAATGGATGCAGGGATGGAAGTTATGCGTTACAAAACGGAGCGTGAACTGGATTAAGGAGGCCCGCAATTACACATGGGCGAAAGACCGGGACGGGAACCTGCTCAACGAGCCGATAGACACATGGAACCACCTCATGGACGCGACCCGCTACGCGGCCTATTCCGAGCTTGCGGGCATTGGCGGGAACTACTCAATAGGATTTAACAGATGATAATATGATAGACAACTACGCGGCCCTCACGGTGGGGCGATTCATGCAGATAGACGCGGTGCTCCGTTCCGATGCGGAGGAGCTGGACAAGCAGGTTGAAATTATCGCTATTTTAGCCGATAAGACCACGGATGAAGTGTTACTACTACCGCTGGAGGATTACGCCCGTATGGCCGCGCAAACGGCCTTCCTGCGGGAGCCGTGCAAGCCCACGGAGATAGTGGACGGATGGAGGTACGAGGACCTGGTCCCCGTGACGGATTTCCGGAAGATTAACACCGCGCAGTATGTGGACTTTCAGTCCTTCGCCAAGGATTTCCCTGCCCGGCTCCCGGAGTTGCTATCCGTGTTCATGGTCCCGGAGGGCAAGGCGTACAATGACGGGTACGATGTGGGCGTGGTGCAGGAGAAGGTGAAGGGCCTACCGCTGGCCGATGCCCTGGGCCTTGCGGCTTTTTTTTTCGGGCAGTTTGTGAGATTAACCGAGGATTCCCTAACCTCCTGGGCTACGGAGGCGATGAAGACGAAGGACCCGAAGAAGAGAGGAGCACTACGGAAGAAGATGCGCGAGGTGCAGAGTCTTTTGCAGAGCGTTGGGGCTGGGTTGCCAATGTAGACCGCGTGAGTGAGGCGATGCGCTGCTCCTGGGACGAGGTGTGGATGATGCCCGCCGTGCAGTTTCTCAACGTGCTGGCCTACCGGAAGGACAAGGCGGAGTGGGAACGGAGGGCGATGGAGAACTGGAAGCGCAATCACTAATTACATATACCGGGCAAATTATATTTTCTTTCAGTAATTGGCAGAAAAAAAGGTTTTTATTTGCAAAGTAAAAACAAAGGGATTGTAAATCGCTGATTCAAAGCAATATCCTTTCTTTTTTATTAGAAATAAAATGGCCGAGCCGCTTTTCTATCCGTCACACCTGCTCCAGATTCTCGAAGACCTGGCAAGGGATGTGCGCGACAACTACAAGGAGCACCTGGAACTGCACGACCGCATCGCTTCCGGTGACCTGCTCCGCAGTATATCCACGGAGGTGGAGGTGAACGGCACGACTTACACCGTCTGGCTCAACCTCGCGGATTACTGGAAATACGTTGAAGAAGACACGAAGCCGCATTGGCCCCCGAAGGATGCGATTGACCGCTGGATATTCATTAAGCCAGTCATTCCCCACGGGAGCCCGAAACCCCCGTCCCCGGAGCAGCTTTCCTTCCTCATACGCCGGAAGATTGCAACGGAGGGCACGAAGGGGACCCACGACCTACGCGACACGAAGAACGCAGTCCTGCCTATGTACGAGGAAAGGCTGCTGGAAGCCCTGCAACGCGACACCCTGGAGTACATAGAAAAAGTCCTGCCGTGAGGCACGCACCCAAGTTTTTCATAATTGTTTACACGCAGCCGACCCGCCTTTCAATTACGAAGGGCGGGCCATTTATATTTCCAAGAAAAGCACACGACACATGGCCGCACCAATTTGGAAAGACTACAACGTACAACTTGCCTCCATCGCATCGCTCTACCCGGACGGGCTGCTCTACCGCATCGCCACGGGCGGCACGGTGATATTCCAGGGCCGGGCCTATCCGCGCCCAGGGGCAACGAACATAGTCACCCGCATCAACGACATTTGCGCCAACTACCTGGACCATATCTTCTACCTGGATGAATCCTACCACGGACGCTATCGGGCCACGTTCCTGGTGCAAGCGTATATCTCCGGCGGCTGGTCCTCCATCTCCACGGTGGAGTTCCTGAACGACTGGAGCTATGACCACCAGTATAACCCCGCCACGGACGGCCTCGCCTTCCCCGTGGATAAGGTCATTTCCGGGAGGCAGATGCTCCTGCAATCGCAGTACTCCGCTTCCAGCATTACGGCCTACGTTCACCTCGCCAACGGAACCACGGTGCAGGTGGTGCTGACCATTGAGAGCCCCGGCGATTACAACAACGACTATAACAACGACTTCGCCCGCATGGTGAAGGACTATGACGGGGCCGCTATCCTGGATATGCGGAACTATCCCACCGCCGTGTCGGTGGACCTGGGCGGAATCCACTACACGGTTGAGCAGGGAACCTGCAACCGATATGTCATTTACTACGTTAACGCCTACGGCGGCTGGGACTCGCTGCTCATTCGCGGCAAGGCCACAATGGCCGATACCATCACCCACTACAACCGCCAGATGCTCTACGACAACACGAAGACATACGCCCGTGGTAAGCAGAACTACGTTAATGACCTGGTGCGTGATTTTGATTTCTTCACGGCCTGGATGAACGATGTGGAGAGCAGCAAGATGCACCACGTTCTCAATGCAACGTATATCTACCTGCATGACCTGGTGACGGACGAGGTTCACCCGCTTATCCTCACCGGGAACCGCTGCATCTACAAGACCTTCCGCAATAGCGGGAACAAGCTCATGGCCTACGAAATCAACGCGGCACTTGCCCAGGACCGCATAAGGAGATAACGCCATGCGAAGGAAAATCGAACTCTATATCGAAGGCCGCATGGCGGATATTGACGAGCAGGGAATCATCCTCTACAACTACGCCTTCACGGAGTTGCAGACCCCGTCCGTGGTTAAGAACTCGTTTTCCAAGTCCGTCACCTTGCCGGGCACTCCCACCAACGCCTCCATCTTCGGCCACTACCACCGCCTGGATAGGGCAGCGGGTTCCGGCTTCGATGCGGGGAAGAAAACCCCCTTCGCCATCTATGACGATGCGGGCCAGATACTCGAAAGCGGTTACATCAAGCTCAACGCCGTGGTAACGAAAGCCTCCATCGTCACGGGCTACAAGGTCACCTTCTACGGCGGCCTCGGTGCGTTCTTCTACAACCTTTCCTATGGGGCCAGCGGTAACAAGCTCACCCTGGCCGACCTGGACTATAACAATATGCACCTGGAGGAGTTCCCCATCAACGCCACGACCATCCGCGCCGCGTGGAGCCGCCTCCGCAGTCACGACCAGTCCCAGGGGATTGCAGACCAATGGGATATTATCAACTTTGCCCCGGCCTACAACGGAATCCCTACCAGCAAGTTCTCCGCCAACAAGGCCGTGATTGATACCGTGGCTTGCGGCCTACCCGCTACCGTGGTGGACGGGACGGATACCTACAACGATAAGGACGGGCTTACCCTGCTCAACATGGCGCAAAGCCATGACGAATGGGCCACGAAGGACCTGCGCTCCTATATGCAGCGGCCCGTCATTTCCATGAAGGCGTTTCTGGAGGCTTGTGTGGATTTCGCGTACTACCTGGGCACCCGCCTGGATATATCCGCCGTACCCGCCGCCCTCTATACCAACGTGTGGAAGACACTGCCTATGATTCCCGGCCTGGGCACGTTCAAGCAGGTGACCGGGGACGGGGAGATAACCTATACCCGCAACCAGGAGGATGGGGAATACATCGCGCAGTTGTCCGTGTCGGGAGTTCCCCAGGGAGCGTCACAAAGG
>Ga0310697_10000976_pt1 | contig 35527 bp, 32 predicted proteins | sample 172DNAGHGlowgp2_FD_203883 | JGI IMG/M metagenome (GOLD analysis project Ga0310697, IMG submission 203883) | Sheep rumen microbial communities from Palmerston North, Manawatu-Wanganui, New Zealand - 1728 DNA GHGlow gp2 (v2) (version 2) | ecosystem: Host-associated > Mammals > Digestive system >... | reverse complement strand
GAGAAGAGTTCATGCAGATCCTGAACGCAGCTTAAAAACCACAGGCTGAAAAGAGCAGATCCGTTCGCACGAATAGAGCGCAGAAGAACAGAAATAGAAAGCCCCAAACCCGAGAATTTCACTCTCGGCTTGGGGCTTTCTATCATCTGTTATGCTATTTTGCAGCCTTTAGACTTTTACGAATTTCGCTGTTGAACTCTTTAAACACGCCCTTGGGGCTCATTTCATCCAACAGTTCTGTAATAATCAAAACTTGAACGTCCGTCAATTCCGGGTCACCCGTGATGTTTCGGAATTTGGTTCCGGTTATATACAGGCGAATGGCTTCCACACGCTCGCCGTCGATTAGCATTTTTCGTACTTTGCTGCTCCTGTGAGCAAACTGAATCAGGTCCTTGTTCAGCAACGGTTAGGATATTACAGTGGATTCCGTGTTTGTTTTATGGTATTCTGAATTGAAAAACTGTGGCAGGTGAAAAGCAAGGAGTCTGCAGAAAACATGATTCGATTCAGAAAGCATGAAAAAATATACAGCGGGATCGACCAGATCCCAAGGAAAACAGCCGATAACACACTGACGCCGGGCTGCCTTGTGCTGGAAGGCGGCGGATGGAAAGGCCTGTATACTTTAGGAGTCCTCGATGCCCTGATGGAATACGGCCTCAACTTTTCCAGTGTTGCAGGCGTCTCGGCCGGGGCTCTGTCTGGGTTGGGATATGTTGCAGGAGAAATCGGTTGGGGAGCCCGAATTGATCTAACTTACCGCCATGACAGAAATTACTGTGGGATCGGCGCTTTCCGCAGAGACCACGGCATTACCGGATTCTCATATCTGTTTGATGACCTTTTTAAGGTCATGCCCTTTGATGAAGGCCGATTGATGGATCCGTCCAGACGGCTTGCGGTAAGCGCAACAAATCTTCTCACCGGGCAGGCTGAATACTTTGAAAAAGGGAACTGTGACCTCTATCGTGCCATTCAGGCCTCTGCAAGCGTCCCGTATGTCACCCAGCCAGTGATGATAAACGGGATCCCGTATCTGGATGGCGGCTGTGCAGAAAAGATACCCATATCATGGGCAAAGTGCAGCGGCGAAGAAAAACTTGTTGTCGTACGGACGCGTGAGTTGAGTTTCCGAAGGAAACCCGGCGCTCCCCGAATAGCGGAAAGAATGTACCGCAGGTACCCGGCTTTTGTCCGAAGTCTGCAAAACGCCAATGAAGAATTTAACCGAACGGTCGATGCTTTGGAACAGGACGCCGCGGCAGGAAAAATCTTTCTGATCGCCCCATCAGAACCTGTTACCGTCAATCGCTTTGATGGAGATATGGAAAAGCTGGGCAGCCTATACTGGCTGGGTTACAGAGACATGAGCAGGCAGATAGAGGATCTTATCGCTTATTTGCAGGCGTAAATCTGGAGAACGAAATGCATGCAAGATCAAGCGATTAAACAAAGCCCAGCAGATTGAATAAAGTAATAATAAAACGCACAAAAAGCACACGGCTTGAGGAGATGATGGATTGAGTGACACGAAACTCTATCAGGCGCTCGGCAAACTGACGAAGGATAAAACGCGTTGGGAAGAGAGCATCCCGTATGTTGCGGCGCTCCTCTCACATGATTCTGTACGAATTCAGGCGAAGACTCTTTGGCTGCTTGGCGAGATGGGACATGTATATCCGCTGAAAGAACAGGAGCTTGTCTCTGAAATCGCCTCTTTCACCACCCGCCCAACACCTCTCTTGCGGGAGCGCGCAGTCAACGCGCTCGGCCGGATCGGATGAGGCGACTACTCTGTGATCGCGCCGTATTGGGAAGGTCTGTTTCGCTTTGCCTCAGACGAAGACGCAAAGGTCAGGCTGAGCTTTATATGGGCATCAGAAAAGATTGCCGCAAATACTCCCGATATCTATGAGAATTCTATGACGCTATTCGCGAAGCTTTTGCAGGATCCAGATGACCAGGTCAGGATGGAAGCCCCGGAAATCTTTCGTGTTGTCGGGAAGCGCAGGCCCGATTTCGTCAGACCGTATCTGGAGCAGCTTGAGCTAATCTCGGAAACGGACAGCAACCGTGTTGTCCGGATCCACTGTCAGAGCGCTGTCAAGGCGGCAAAAATTGGCGGCAAAAGCAAGGAGAAACAGGTATGGTAATCAAAGTAATAGAAGTCAAAGACATCATGACGAAAACGAATCTGCCGGTGTCAGATTATGCTGTCAATCCCTATGTGGGCTGTACGCATGCCTGCAAGTACTGCTATGCGTCGTTCATGAAGCGGTTCACGAATCATCCCGAGCCGTGGGGCGAGTTCGTAGATGTCAAAAGCTGGCCGGAAATCGATCGACCCGGCAGGTTCGCAGGGAAAGAGGCTTTCTTTTGCTCCGTGACGGATCCTTACCAGCCCTTGGAGAAGAAATACAGACGCACCCGGGCTTTGCTGGAGCAGCTGCTGGATACCGGGATCAGCATCAGCATTTCGACAAAGTCTGATCTTATCCTGCGAGATCTGGATCTGATCAAGCAGTTTCCGAGCGCGCATGTTTCCTGGTCGATCAATACGCTGGATGAGGATTTTCGCAAAGAGATGGATCGGGCCGTCAGCATTGAACGCAGGCTTGAGGCCATGCGGCAATTTTATGAAGCGGGCATACAGTCCACCTGTTTCATCTCACCGATTTTCCCCGGCATCACGGACGTGATCAAGATCATTGAGCGGGCAAAGGGTCAGTGCAATCTCGTGTGGCTGGAGAATTTGAATCTTCGCGGGGACTATAAGAAGCGCATTCTTGACTGGGTACATGAGCATCACCCGGAGTTGGATGAACTGTATCATGACATCTATACGAAGAAAAGCCGCGATTATTGGACGGCGCTGGATCAGGCGATCAGAGCATACACAACCAGGGAGGGTATGCTTTATATCCGTGATGATGACCAGCACCGCGCACCCTTCGGTGAGCCGCCTGTCGTTTGCAACTATTTTTACCATGAAGAGATAACAAAAACGGCAAAGAAGAAAAAGGAGAAATGAAACATGAAAAAGCTGATCTGCTTGATTTTGACGGTCTGCGTGCTTTTTGCATTGGCAGCCTGCGGAGATGCGAAGCCCGCGGAGCCGGAAATCAAAGAATGGACCCGGCAGGGCACTTATGAAGACCAAAGCGGCAATCATCTGATCGTTAATCTCTCCGAGACGGAAGGCTATGAGGGCTGGGGTGTCTCTTTGATGCTGGACGGTGAAGCGGCCGGCTGGATCATTCAGCAGGAAGGGAACGCCCTGCGCGGCAACCTGAACGGCTGGGATGAGAATGTAGATCCCCTTAACGTTACCATTACCGAAGAGGGCGAAGACGGTCTCAAGCTCGAAGTCGAGGGCGGCGAGACTTACCATTTCACGCCGATAGACGTGCCGAAAGCGACGATCGTAGTCACAGTCAATCTTGAGGGAATGGGCCATATCGCATATGCCGAGGGCGAGGAAGCGCCGGAGATCGATCCGGAGTTCCCGGCCCAGTCGGCCTATATCGGTCTGGCCGAACCGACAGTCCACACCTTCCTGGCCGAGCCGGAGGCGGGCAATCTCTTTGTAAAATGGACAAAGAACGGGGAGGACTTCTCAACAGAGCGGCAAATTACGCTCCTGCTGGACGAGAGCGCGGAATACCTTGCCGTGTTCGAGGAAGATCCGAACTGGAGAATCCCGTGATGAACATTGTCGGAGAGTATCAGTGCGACCGTGCGCATGCAAATATTGAGTGCTTCGGCTATGACGAAGCCTTTATCACCATCGAGTGGGGCAGCAGCGCTTGGGAGCTGACTCGCTGGATCATCGTCGGCAAGCTGGACACCGATACGCTGACCATCCGCTATTCCGGCGCCAGCAAAGCAAACCTTGTCTATGATGAGCAGGGCGAGATCAAGAGCGAGGAGTCCGTATTTGAGTATCAGAAATCGTCTTATGCTTATGATGCTGTTCGACACAGGCTTGCGTATCAGCGAAATCATTGATATGAAGCCATCGCGAATCAGGCAGGGTTATTTCGTGGTCTATGGGAAGGGACGAAAAGAGCGTGTCGTTCCGCAAAATCCCATCGTCAGCAAATGGCTTATGAAGTATGACAGGGCGAGGGACTGTTATTTTCAGTATAGCATACAAGTGCTCGTGGAAAAACTTTCGGTCAATACGACCATTGATGACGATGCAGCCGGCTGCCTTGAGTTCCTTGTTCAACTCCCGGATCAGCTTATAGGCATAGGAGTTTGAAACTTCGAGCTCAGCTGCGACCTCGTCCACCTTCATAAAAACCTGCTCTGCTATAGGAATCACCTCCCTTCCCCGCCCTCAAAAGAGAGCAGTTATTTAAGAACGAAAATGGCTTGCCGTTTTACCCGATTCCAGTTTCCAGACAGGCAACCCTGCGCGGCGCTGTGTCGTCGCGTCAGATCAAGCTTCGTATCGTTCGCTTCCGCGTGAACGCGAAAGCTCATTCACTCCGCTGATCTTCCTTCTCACACGAAATCTCGTATTTCGTGTGATTGGGAATAAACGCGCGCTCCCTTCCAGTTAGAAGATCATGGCGGTGTATCTCTGGTCGGACGGTCATTCAGTTCACTAAACATATTAGTTTAGCTCATGGTAATTATAATAAACAAATACAGTTAAGTCAAGGAGGAAAACTAAACAAATTTATTTAATTATTCCTTGACAGCACTAAACATATTTGCTAATATATTCTCGAAACTACGAGTAGATAGGAGTTATCTGGTATGGCGATTGGTGAAAGAATCCATTTCATCCGCTCCCTGCGGGGCATGACGCAAAAGTATCTGGGCATGATGGTCGGCTTCTCGGAAAAGACGGCCGATGTTCGCATGGCACAGTATGAAACCGGCGCTCGAACCCCCAAGGCCGAGCTGACAGCGGAGCTGGCTCGTGTGTTGGATGTATCCCCAGAGGCTCTTGATGTCCCGGACATTGACAGCTATGTTGGACTGATGCACACGCTATTTGCACTGGAGGATATCTACGGCCTCAAGATTGGAGAGATCAACGGTGAAGTTTGCCTGCGGCTGGATAAGGCAAAAGGATCGACTTATCTTCAACTATTTGATATGTTTCGTTCCTGGCGGGAGCAAGCCGCCAAGCTGGAGCGCGGGGAGATCAGCAAAGAGGAATACGACCGCTGGCGCTACAAGTACCCGGAGTTGGATAAAGCCGGGCGGTGGGCCAAAGTACCCTCGCAAGCCCTGTCCGATGCGCTGATCGAAGAACTTAAAAAAGGATAAGGACATTCAAAGGCAAAAAAGAAAGAGGTCAACCCGGCTTGCAAAAGTCAGGTTGACCTCTTTGGTTTATGATAATGGGAAACAGCACACTCGCAAACCCTTGGATTTGCTCCCAACAAATCCAAGATTCTCGTGCTATCAATTTGCTATCACTCGGAGTAACGGGAACTCAAAAGTCCAGTATTTTCAAGGCCTCGCGGTCTCGAAAGATCACTTTTTCCTTATTCCCACTCAATGGTGCCTGTGGGCTTCGGGGTCAAATCCCACAGGACGCGGTTGACGCCCTTCACCTCATGGGTGATGCGGTCGACGATGTGGGCCATCATCTTGAAGTCCAGCTCTGCGACCTCGGCGGTCACGGCGTCGACAGTGTTGACGGCGCGGACGACCACGGGCCACTCATAGGTGCGCAGGCCGTCGGTGATGCCGGTGGACTTGAAATCGGGCACGATGGTGAAGTACTGCCACACCTTGCCGGCGAGACCGTTCTTGGCAAACTCCTCGCGCAGGATCGCGTCGGACTCGCGCACGGCCTCCAGCCGGTCGCGGGTGATGGCGCCCACGCAGCGCACGCCCAGGCCGGGGCCGGGGAAGGGCTGACGATAGACCATGTTATCGGGCAGGCCCAGCGCGGAACCGACCACGCGGACCTCGTCCTTATAGAGGAACTTGAGAGGCTCTACCAGCTCAAACTGCAGATCCTCGGGCAGACCGCCCACGTTGTGGTGGGACTTGACAGGGCCGCTCTCCAGAATGTCGGGGTAGATGGTGCCCTGGGCGAGGAACGCGATCCCGTCCAGCTTGCGGGCCTCTTCCTCAAACACACGGATAAACTCGGCGCCGATGATCTTGCGCTTGCGCTCGGGCTCTTCCACGCCTTCCAGCTTGTCGAGGAAGCGATCCACCGCGTCCACATAGATGAGGTTTGCATCCATCTGGTTGCGGAACACTTCGATGACCTGCTCGGGCTCGCCCTTGCGGAGAAGACCGTGGTTGACGTGCACGCAGGTGAGCTGCTTGCCGACAGCCTTGATCAGCAGGGCGGCGACCACGGACGAATCTACACCGCCGGAGAGGGCCAGAAGCACCTTCTTGTCGCCGATCTGCGCGCGCAGGGCGGCCAGCTGCTCGTCGATAAAGGCGGCGGCCAGTTCGGGCGTGTTGATGCGCGCCATGGACTCGGGACGTTTGTTGTCTGCCATATCTTTGTCCTCCTATATGTTTTTTAACGGGGATATTATATGCCCGGTCAGGACATGACGCAAGATTTTTTTCGCTGTCCGACTATAAAAATTCCACCGGCAAAGGCCGGTGGAATCTGTGTTTTTTATACGAAAAAACCTGCTTAACCTGCGCGATCAGCGGCGGCCCCGCCAGTCGGCGTAAAGCACGACCGCCGTGGCGACGGCCGCGATCCAGGCCGCGGCGAAGAGCAGCACGAAGGGAAGCCCGCTCAGCAGCCCCACCCGGGGGTTAAAGACGTCCAGGATCACCAGCACCAGCAGCGCAAGCTGCAGGGAGATGGAGAGATTCGGCAGAACGGCGCGGAAAAACTTCATGGCTCAGCCCTCCCATGGCGCACCGGGGAAGCCCTCCTCGGTGATCAGCAGAATGTCGCCCAGCTTGCGGTCGCCGCCGTTGGACTGGCGGCTGAAGCGCTCGTGGTTGAAGGTCATGACGGCGGAGCCGCCGCCGTCCAGGTTGTAGGCGCAGGCGCAGCCCAGCTGCTCAAAGACCGCGGACAGCCCCGGCAGCAGCAGGCCGTGGGAATACTCGTCCTGCCGCCCGTCCACCACCACGAAGCAGTAGTGCCCCGGCTCGTAATAGCCGATGGCGCTGCGGGGGTTCGGCTGGTTGACGGTGCCCTGCGCGTGGGGGAAGACCGTCATGGCGTGCCCCTCGCCGTCCAGCAGCGTGGGGCCGAACTGCCAGACCTGCACGGCCCCGTCGGCCAGGATCTCGTCCACGTTATACTGCCCGCCCGCAAAAGTGGCCATGCGGCCGTCGTCATACAGCACGCAGATGTCGGCCCAGCCGGCCTTGTCGGAGTAGATCTGGCCGTTGCGCATGATGAAGCCGCTCTGCTGATAGCTGTAGAAGTCGCCGCTGATGGCGAGGATGGCGTTGGCTTCCCGGTCAAGCTCCATCATGTCCGCCGTGGACCAGTACTGCAGCTCGCCGTTCACGGTGTGGGTTTTGAAGTTGTCGAGACTCGCCACATAGATGTCCGCCACATGGTAGACCGAGGTCCAGCCGTTTTCCTCCACGCTGTGAGTTGTGATCTCGATGGAGACCTCCGGGCTCTTGTAACTGTGGTCGGTCAGCACCGGCTCGTCGCTGAAATGCTCGGCAAAGCGGATCTGCCAGGGGGTGCGGGGGTCGGGCGTCGGCTCCGGCGCGGAAGTCGGTTCCGGCTCCACGCTCTCCGCCGCGGCGGGGACGGGGCCGGGCGCTTCCGTGGCCTGCGGCGCCGCGGCCTCCAGAACCGGTGCGGGCGTCGCTGCCGGGCGCACGGCCGTCGGCTGCAGGGCGGGGATCAGCAGCTTGAAGACGGCGTACAGGCCCAGGATCAGCGCGGCCGTGAGCACATCGTATACGATCACGCGCCAGAGCGGCATGCGCCGCCGCCGGCGGTGGGGAAGATGGGTGGCTTGATTCGTCATAGCAGACTCCTAATTTGTCTGGATTCCGAGCAGGGCGGGCAGGCGGCCGTAGTCCCCGTCCAGCAGCTCGTATTTGGCTTGCAGCGCGGGATCATAGGGGCCGGAGGTCTCCGTCTGCAGATAGAGGGTGTCCATCCCGACGGCATGGGCCACGGCCACGTCGGAAAACTGGTCGTTCCCGATCATCAGGCTCTCGCTGACAGAGAGATCATAGCGCTTAAGCAGGATCTCCATGATCTTCGGGGACGGCTTTTTCACCCGCGCGTCCGAGGAGATCACGATCCCGTCAAAGGCGTCCTGCAGTTCCAGCACCCGCAGCTCCGGCAGGGTGAAGCAGCTCTGGGCGTTACTGAGGAGATAGATCTGCGCACCCTCCGCACGGAGCGCCGCGAAGCTCGGCAGCACCCAGTCGTAACGCCGCAGATACCGGAGGGACGTGAGGCGGAAGAAGACCGCCGTCTCCTCCAAGCGCCGCCGGTCAGCCCGAACGCCCTTCTCCGCATACAGCGCGCGAAAGACCTTCCGCAGCTCGATCTCATACAGCGGGTCACGGTGCCTTCGCTGCTCGGCGTCGCAGAGCCGCAGATAGGCCCGCCGCAGCTCCGGACCGGTATAAGGCGCGCCGTGCTCGGTGTAATAGAGCGCGGTCTTTTTCCAGAGCGTGCGGCTCTCCTCATCGGTGCGGATATCCGTCAGCGTGCCGTAGAGGTCGAAGATGTAGTTTTTGTACGGGAGACTCACAGCCGCACCAGCGCTTTCGGCACGGTGAAGAGGATGGGCTTCCCTTCGCAGGCGAGGCGGCCCTCCCGCACGGTGACCGTCCCGCCGTCCAGCAGGTTTTCATACACGCCGTCCGGCGCCTCCACCGGCACTTCGGCGCTCTGGCAGTGCAGGGAGAAGACACCGATCTTCCGGCTCTCGCCGTTTTCGCGGCCCAGGATGGCGATGTGATGCTCGTCGTCGGCCTTGGCCCAGAAGGCGTCGTCCGCCCCGAGGACCCTGTGCTTCAGATCCGACAGCTTCCGCAGCCAAGTGCTGATGTCCCGCCCCGTGCGGGGGAAGACCTCCCGCTCGAAGAGGCTGGGCTGGTGGGTGCAGGAGAATTCCTGCCCGGCGTAGAGGAGCGTGGTGCCCTTGAGGAAGAAGAGCAGCGCTTCCCAGTTTTCCCGCGCGGCCTCGTCCTCCACCAGGGAGGCGAAGCGGGGCTGGTCGTGGTTTTCGAGAAAGCGCATCTTGTTGTAGTTGACGGGGTAGACGGCCTCCTGGAAGTTCAGCTGGTCCAGCCAGGCGGAGAGCACCGCCTCGCCGCGTACATAGCGGTCGAAGGCCTCCCGCACGTCGTACTCGTATTCCAGGTCGAAGGCGTCAAAGGCCTCGCTGTCCCGGCAGGAGTAGTAGCCCACCCGGCGTACGTAATTACCGAAGCTCTGGTGCACGCTCTCGGCCAGCCAGATGCAACCGGGGCGGACGCGCTTGACCATGGCGCGGGCCATCTTCCAGAACTCCACGTTCACGAAGGAGGCCACGTCGCAGCGGAAGCCGTCCACGTATTTGGCCCATAGGCAGAGGGACTCGATCTGATAGTCCCAGAGGCCGGGGACTCCGTAGTCCAGGTCGATCACATCGGCCCAGTCGCCGATCTTGTTGCCCACCTTGCCATCGGAATCGCGCCAGAAAAACTCCGGGTGCTCCTGCAGCAGTACGGAGTCGGGTGAGGTGTGGTTGTACACCACGTCGATCATCAGCTTCATGCCCCGTTCGTGCACGGCCTCAGAAAGGGCGATGAAGTCCTCCATCGTGCCGTAGGCCGGGTTGGTCGCCCGGTAGTCGCGGTTTGCGTAGGGGCAGCCCAGGCTGCCCTTCTTGCCCTTGACCCCGATGGGGTGGATGGGCATGAGCCAGACGATGTCTGCCCCCAGGGCCTTGATGCGGTCCAGATCCGGGATCAGGGCGCGGAAGGTCCCCTCCTCGGTGTGGGCGCGAAGGTAGACGGAGTAGATCACCTGGTTCTGCAGGCGGATATCGGTATCGCGTGCCATCAGAGTTCCTCCTTGTCGGCGCTTGTCTTCTCATGTCTGCCGCCCGGCGTGCGGAGACGGAAGCGGTTGAGATAGTGGAGCGCGGCGTCGCTGCGCTCCGGATGCTCGGCCCGCTCCTTTTCCTCCGCTGCCCGCTGCTCCTCCAGCTCCTTCATGTAGCCGGCGGTGATGATGCCGGAGGGCAGGGCCACGATGGCGATGCCGAAGAGAGAAGAGCAGATGGCAATCGAGCGGCCGATGGTGGTGACGGGCGTAATGTCGCCGAAGCCGACGGTGGTCAGCAGCACGGTGGACCAGTAAACGGCCTCAAAGAAGTTGTTGAAGGAGTCCGGTTCGGCGTTGAAGATGATGAGGGCGGAGATCAGAATATAGCCCACGGCCAGGGTGCCTACCGCGAGCAGGGACTCTTTGGAGCGGCGCAGCACGTTGCCGATGATGCGCAGGCTCCGGGAGTAGCGCAGGGCCTTGAGCACGCGGAACACGCGCAGCGCCCGGAACATGCGCAGCACGCGCAGCACCTTGAAGCCGCTGTTCAAAACCGTGAGCGAGGGCAGGATCGACACCAGGTCCACGAGGGCCATGAAGGAGAAGGGATAGCGCACGAAGGACAGGGGAGAGGCGCTTTTGTATTTGAAGTCCGCCGTGCTCCAGCGCAGCAGATAGTCCGCGATGAAGATGACCACGCAGGCCTTGTCCAGGCCGTTTAAGAAGGGCGTGGTCTCCTTGAAGACCAGGGGGATCAGACTCAGCAGGATGCACAGAAGCATGCAGCTGTCGTACACAGCTGACAGCCGGTCGTCCTCCTCCGCGACCTCGATGATCTCAAAGATTCTTTTGCGGCTCATGATGATACCTCCGAAAGGCGGGGAAACCGCTTGCTTGATTCGTTGTACAGATATGTGAATTATAGTCTTTCTGCGCTTTTGCTGTCAAGAAGCGCCTCCCATTCCTCCCGCAGGATCGAGTAGACCGCCATATCCACGATGCCCCGCGTGTTGCGGGCGCTCCGGCGGAGTACGCCCTCTTTCGTCATCCCCGCCTTGCGCATGACCGCGCCGGAGGCGGGGTTTTCCACGTCGTGCCGGGCGGTGACGCGCCGGACGCCGACCTCTTCAAATAGATATGCGCACACGGCGCGCACGGCCTCCGTCATGATTCCCTGCCCCCACCAGGCTTTGCCCATGCAGTAGCCCAGCTCCACGGACTCGGTCGCCTCGTCCACATGCACGACGGTGAGGCTCCCGATCACCTGGCCCAGGGCCTTCCGTTCGATGGCCCACTTGTAAACGGACGGGTCTTCCGCCGCTTCCTTCGCCCAGAGCGTCAGAAGCGCCCGGGTGGCCTCCGGACTCTCATGGGGCGCCCAGGTCAGATACCGCGTCACCTCCGGATCATGGGCCCAGTTGCGGAACATGTCCTCCGCGTCCTCCACCCGGAAGGGGCGCAGGAGCAGCCGGGCGGTCTCGATTCTCTGCGTTCCCCTGTGCTGCATGGCGGCACCTCCTTTTTGGGGAAGCATACCACAGAAAAGCGGCGCGGACAAGCCGGAAACAGTTGAAAAAGCGAGGCCATCTATGATAAGATACTTTCATACGGATTCGGGAAATTATCTGTAAGGAGGGAATCCACTTGAGCGAAGTATACGCAAAAGAATTTGACGGCATCGTCGCCAAGGCGAGGGCGGTCAGAAAGCCCATGCGCGTGGCCCTGGCCGGCGCCGATGTGGAGAACATGCTGACGGGCCTCTTTGACGCGGAGGCGGACGGCTTTGTGGAGCCGATCCTGATCGGCAACGGGGACAAAATCACCGCACTGCTCGAAAAGCTCGGCCTGAAGGAGCGGAAATACGAACTGCAGCCCATCGACGAGGACGCCAACGCCGTCCAGTACGCCATCGAGATGATCAACGCCGGCAAGGCCGACTGCCTGATGCGCGGCAACACTCAGACCCGCGACTTTCTGATGCCGGTGCTGAACAAGGCAAACCACCTCATCAAGCCCGACGCGCTGGTGACCCATGTGGTCTTTCTGAAAGTGCCGGACTATGACCGGCTCCTCGCCATCTCGGACGTGACCCTGCTGATTAACCCCAGCGCGGAAGGACGCAAAGAAGTCGCGGTCAATATGGTCAAGGCGCTGCACGTCTTCGGCGTGGAGAAGCCGAATATTGCGCTATTAAGCCTGGTGGAGAAGCCCAGCTTCCAGATGCGGGACACCGTGGAGGATCAGACCATCGTGCGCGAGCACCGGTACCGCCCCATTGCCGACTGCAATCTGGCCGGGCCCATCGCCTACGACCTGATCATGAGCAAGGAGGCCGCCCGCCTCAAGGGCTATGACTGCCCCTGGTGCGGCGAGTTCGACGGCATCGTGGTGCCGAACCTGATGAGCGGAAACCTGCTGGTCAAGGTGCTGCAGCGCAACGCCGGCGCCACCGGCTGCGGCATCCTGGTGGGGGCGAAGATCCCCATCGCCATCTGTTCCCGCAGCGACGAGAGCGAGCAGGCCTATCTGTCCCTGGCCGCCTGCGCCGCCATGTGGGACAGCGGGAAGTATTTTTAACTTCAACGGAGACCCGCTTTACAAGGTTCTCCTCTCAAAAACCGATATGATTCTCCAGCCGCCGTGCTTTTCACGGCGGCTGTTTTTCACTGCCCCTTCCCACTGCATCTTGCAGGCGGCGTGGGACTGTGATAGAATCATCGGGTAAGGTGAATGCATGTTAGCTAACAGGATTCGCTCTGCACGGCAGGGCGATCCCCCCCTTTTGGGGAATACAGGACAGACAGAGGACAGAGATATGACGATCAAGGATCTGAAGCCCGGCCAGAGCGCCAGGGTCCTCGCCGTCGGCGGGGAGGGCGCGCTGCGGCAGCATTTTCTGGATATGGGCGTGATCCCCGGTGCGGAGGTCACGGCAGTAAAGCTGGCCCCCATGGGGGACCCCATGGAGCTGCGCATCCACGGCTATGAGCTGACGCTGCGCCTCGCCGACGGGGAGAAGATCACCGTGGAGCCGCTGGCTTCGCGCAGCGAGAAGGAGCCGGCGCCAAGACGCAGAGAGAGTGCCCACCCCGGTCTCGGCGAGGAGGGCAAGTTCCATCCCAAAGGTACCGGGGAACCCCTGCCCGAGGCGGAGACGCTGACCTTCGCCCTGGTGGGCAACCAGAACTGCGGCAAGACCACGCTCTTCAACCAGCTCACCGGCGCCAACCAGCACGTGGGCAATTTCCCCGGCGTCACCGTAGACCGGAAAGACGGCGTGATCCGCGGCCAGCCCAACACCCGCATCACCGACCTGCCGGGCATCTATTCCATGTCCCCCTACTCCGGCGAGGAGATGGTGAGCCGGGACTTCGTGCTCAAGGAAAAGCCGAAGGCCATCATCAACATCGTGGACGCCAGCAACATTGAGCGCAACCTCTATCTGACCATGCAGCTGCTGGAGATGAACGTGCCCATGGTGGTGGCGCTCAACATGATGGACGAAGTGACCGGCAACGGCGGCTCCATCGACGTAAACGCCATGGAGGAGATGCTGGGCGTGCCGGTGGTGCCGATCTCGGCCTCAAAGAACCAGGGCGTGGACGAGCTGGTGCGCCACGCGGTGCATGTGGCCCGCTATCAGGAAAAGCCCCAGCGGCAGGACTTCTGCGGCAAGGAAGATCATGGCGGCGCGGTGCACCGCTGCCTGCACGCCACAGGACACCTGATCGAGGACCATGCCAAGCGCGCAGGCCTCCCCACCCGCTTTGCAGCCAGCAAGCTGGCCGAGGGCGACTGGCGCATCCTGGAGCAGCTGGCGCTGGATCAGAACGAAAAGGAACTGCTGGAGCATATCATGCTGCAGCTGGAGAGTGAGCGCGGCCTGGACCGGAGCGCCGCCATCGCCGACATGCGCTTTGACTTCATCGGCAAGGTCTGCGATCGCTGTGTGGTCAAGCCCGGGGAGAGCCGGGAGCATCTGCGCTCCCGCCGCATCGACGAGGTGCTGACCGGAAAGTACACCGCCCTGCCCGTGTTCATCGGCATCATGGCCCTGGTGTTCTATCTGACCTTCGCTGTGATCGGCGCCTGGCTGCAGGATCTGCTGGCCGCGGGCGTGGAGGCGCTCACCGCGCTGGTGGAGGCGGGCCTCATCGCCGCCCACGTAAACCCCGCTCTGCAGGGCCTGATCATCGAGGGCATCTTCGAGGGCGTCGGCAGTGTGCTGAGCTTTCTGCCCATCATTGTGACCATGTTCTTCTTCCTCTCCCTGCTGGAGGACAGCGGCTACATCGCCCGCGTGGCCTTCTTCATGGACAAGCTGCTGCGGCGCATCGGCCTCTCGGGCCGGAGCATCGTGCCGATGCTGATCGGCTTCGGCTGCACGGTGCCCGCCGTCATGTCCACCCGCACCCTTCCCTCGGAGCGGGACCGCAAGATGACCATCCTGCTCACGCCCTTCATGAGCTGCTCGGCAAAGCTGCCGATCTACGCCTTCTTTGTCAGCGCCTTCTTCCCGAAGCAGGGCTGGATCGTGATGACGGGCCTGTATGTGCTCGGCATCGTGTTCGGCATCCTCGCGGCGCTTCTCTTCAAGAGCACGCTCTTTAAGGGCGAGGCCGTCCCCTTCGTGATGGAGCTGCCCAACTACCGCCTGCCCAGCCCCCGCAGCGTGATGCAGCTGCTGTGGGACAAGGCGAAGGACTTTCTGCAGCGCGCCTTCTCCGTCATCCTGATCGCAACCATCGTGGTCTGGGTACTGCAGAGCTTTGATCTGCGCTTTAACCTGGTGCAGGATTCCCACGACAGCATCCTGGCCCTGCTGGCAGGGCTGATCGCGCCGATCCTCAGGCCTCTGGGCCTCGGCGACTGGCGCATCGCCACCTCGCTGATCACCGGCTTCATGGCCAAGGAGAGCGTGGTGAGCACCATGGGCATCCTCTTCCCCGGCGGCGTGGCCGCGGCGCTCACGCCGCTGACCGCCGCCTCCCTCCTGGTCTTTAGCCTGCTCTACACCCCCTGCGTGGCGGCCATCGCCGCCATCCGGCGGGAGCTGGGCCGCGGCTGGGCCGTGGGCGTGGTGTTCTGGCAGTGCGCCATCGCCTGGGTCGGGGCGCTGCTGGTGCGCCTCGTCGGCCTGCTGCTGGGCCTGGGATAAGCATACGGCAGGAAAACAAAAAAGATCCCCCGTCGGTTCCGTGTGTGAACCGACGGGGGATTTCTTATCGCAAAAGCGTATAGCCCGCGAGCTTCGGCGAGGCGTTTTCCATCAGGTCCCTGAGCCACCAGCCATAGCTGTAGCCTTCGGCGCAGCGGAAAAAGGGCTCATAGCCCGCCATGGCGCGCAGCGTGCCCGCGCGGGAGGGGAGCGTCCCGTCCCAGTAGGCGCGCATGACCGTGTAAAAGAAGTCTGCCGCCGCGTCAGTCTCCGGGGCCGTGAGCGGGCTGCGTTCTGCCATGGCCTCCACTGTCGTGCGGCAGTAGCGCTGCATGGCCTGCTCCTGCCAGTCGGCAAAGTGCAGCAGCGGATCCGTCTGCCCGGCCTGCTCTGCCCAGGCGTCCACATCCACCCGCCGCGGCGTGACGCGGAGCGCTTCCGGTGTCAGATCCAGCACGGTGTATCCGGTGGGGTAGGCGATCAGGCACTCCGTCAGCTGCTCGGTAAGCCCGTCCTCCTCATACACGGCCCGCAGATGCATGTGTCCGCTCAGATAGAGCGGGACATGGTACTGCCGCAGCAGGTCGGCGAAGAGGTCTCCGTTTTCCACAAAATAGCCGGAGCCCTGCTGGTGACTGATCTCCGGCAGCAGGTTGTAATGCCCGGCAACGAGCACAGAGAGCCCCTCCGCCTGCGCCTTCTGCAGCATTTCATCAGCCCAGCGGAGCGTTTCTTCTGTGAAAAAGGCCTCGTTGTTGTCCCGCGCTGCCGCGCCGGGTAGGTCGATGGCGCCGGCGCCGTAGCCTGCCGTGTCCATCATCAGGAGCATCAGATTCTCCCGGACCACACAGTAGCTCAGGGAGGCCGGATCCTGGCTGTACGCCTCGTCATAGCCGAAGTCGACATAGAGCTGCGCAAAGTCCGTCTGCCTGATGGGGGAGAGGTCGTGATTGCCCGGGAGCACATAGACTGCAAGACCCGTTTCCTCCGCCGCGCGGAGCTTCTCGACCAGGGCGGCATGCTTGCTTTCCCTGCCGCTGTTACAGAGATCCCCGGTGATCAGCAGCAGCTCCGCGCCCTGCTCCCGCGCGTCCCACAGCATCGCGTCCACGATCTCCATGTTGTAGACGGTCTCGCTGATTGTGTCGCTCTTGTCCGTATTGTCCGGGTCCAGATGGGTGTCGGAGGCCACGGCGATGCGAAGCCCCTCGGGGGAGGGAAGCGCTGCTGTCGACGGCGGCGGTTCTGACGGAGCGGGCGTCTCCGCTTTCGACGCGCCGCCGCCGAAAACAGCCAGCGCCAGCACGCACAGCAGCGCCGCCGCCAGCATCAGAAAGGGTGCCAGGCGGGAAAAGGCATTTTGTCCGGACTGTTTCATGGCGATTCCTCGTTCGATTGCGTCATATTTGATCGTTTGCCACTATTATACGCCTGCCATCCCGGATTGCAAGGAAAAATCCGGGGCAGCCGGGGCGCCGCCGTCAGCGCAGCAAAGTGTATAAAAATGACATTTGACATTTGGGAATAATAGACAGAAAAGGTTTGCGCCCCGCTGCGGCGGGGCATCCTTTTTATGCAAGGCTACGAAAGTTTGTTAATGTATTGACAAAACAAAACGGCTTTGTTATTTTGTTAACGAACAGAGGAGGCGATCTGTGTGAAAAAAGAATACCCCATCATTGATACCGTGGATGCTCTCAAAGAAGAGATCGACCGGGTGAAGAAAGCCCAGGCCATCTACGCCACCTACACCCAGGAGCAGGTGGATAAAATCTTCCTGGCCGCCGCCACCGCCGCGAACAAGGCCCGCGTGCCGCTGGCCCGCGCCGCCGTGGAGGAGACCGGCATGGGCATCCTGGAGGACAAGGTGACCAAGAACCACTTTGCCTCGGAATATATCTACAACGCTTACCGCAACACCAAGACCTGCGGCGTGATCGAAGAAAACAAGGCCTATGGCATGCGCAAAATCGCAGAGCCCCTTGGCCTGATCTGCGCCATCATCCCCACCACGAACCCCACCTCCACCGCGATCTTCAAGACCCTGCTGGCGCTCAAGACCCGAAACGGCATCATCATCTCCCCGCACCACCGGGCCAAGGGCTGCACGGTGGAGGCGGCGAAGCTGGTGCTGGAGGCGGCGGTCGCCGCCGGCGCACCGGAGGACATCATCGGCTGGATCAATGTCCCCTCCCGGGAGCTGACGGGGCTTCTGATGAAGCAGGCGGACGTGATCCTCGCCACCGGCGGCCCCAGCATGGTCAACGCTGCCTACTCCTCCGGCACCCCGGCTCTGGGCGTGGGCGCGGGCAACACCCCCGCCGTCATTGACGAGACGGCAGATATCCTGCTGGCGGTCAACTCCATCATCCACTCCAAGACCTTTGACAACGGCATGATCTGCGCCTCCGAGCAGTCGGTCATCGTCCACGATGCGGTCTATGACGAAGTGCGCCGGGAGTTTGCGGCGCGCGGCTGTTACTTCCTGCAGGAGGAGGAGCTGGACAAGGTCCGCAAGACCATGCTCATCAACGGTTCTCTCAATGCGAAGATTGTGGGCCAGAGCGCGGCGAAGATCGCCGAGCTTGCGGGCGTTGAGGTCCCCGCCGGCACCAAGATCCTGATCGGCGAAGTGGAGTCCGTGGAGCTGAGCGAGGAGTTTGCCCACGAAAAGCTCTCCCCGGTGCTGGCCATGTACCGGGCGAAAGATCTGGACGACGCCTTTGACAAGGCGGCGAAGCTTATCGAGGATGGCGGTCTGGGCCACACCTCCTCCATCTACCTGGATCTGATGACCGGGCAGGAGAAGCTGGCAAAGTTCCAGGCGCGGATGAAGACCTGCCGCATCGTGGTGAACACCCCCTCCTCCCAGGGCGGTCTGGGCGATTTGTACAACTTCGCCCTTACCCCGTCGCTGACGCTGGGCTGCGGCTCCTGGGGCGGCAACTCCGTCTCGGAGAACGTGGGCGTCAAGCATCTGCTGAATATCAAGACTGTGGTGGAAAGAAGGGAGAACATGCTCTGGTTCCGCGCGCCGGAAAAGATCTATACCAAGCGGGGCTGTCTGCCCGTTGCTCTGGGCGAGCTTGCTGAAATGGGCAAAAAGCGGGCCTTCGTGGTCACCGGCCCCCACCTCTACAAGAGCGGGGCGGCCGACGCAGTCTTCTCCCGGCTGGAGGCCCTGGGCATCCAGTACAGCTGCTTCTTCGACGTGCCCAACGACCCGACCCTGGCCTGTGCCAAGCGGGGGGCAGAGCAGATGCGTTCCTTCAAGCCCGATGTGATCATCGCCATGGGCGGCGGCTCGCCCATGGACGCGGCCAAGATCATGTGGGTGCTTTACGAACACCCGGAGGCCGACTTCGCCGATATGGCCATGCGCTTTGCCGATATCCGCAAGCGCATCTACAAGTTCCCGAAGATGGGCGAAAAGGCCTATTTTGTGGCGATCCCCACCTCCGCCGGCACCGGCAGCGAGGCCACGCCCTTCGCCGTCATCACCGACGAGCAGAGCGGCATCAAATACCCCCTGGCCGACTACGAGCTGATGCCCAACATGGCCATCGTGGACACCGACCTGCACCTCTCCGCCCCGAAGGGGCTGACCGCCTCCTCCGGCATCGACGCCGTGTCCCACGCGCTGGAGGCCTACGTCTCCGTCATGGCCACGGACTACACCGACGCGCTGGCCATCAAGGCGCTGCAGACCCTCTTTGCCTACCTGCCCCGGGCTTATGCCGACGGGCAGAACGATCTGGAGGCCCGCGAGAAGGTGGCGAACGCCGCCACCATGGCGGGCATGGCCTTCGCCAACGCCTTCCTCGGCGTGATGCACTCCATGGCCCATAAGCTGGGCGCGTTCCACCACATTGCCCACGGTCTGGCCAACGCCCTGATGATGGACGAGGTGATCCGCTTCAATTCCTGCGACGCGCCGACCAAGATGGGCTCCTTCCCCCAGTACGACCACCCGCACACCATGGCCCGCTACGCCGAGATCGCCGATGCGCTGGGCTGCGGCGGCCGGACGGACGAGAAGAAGGTGGAGAACCTCATCAAGAAGATCGACGAGCTGAAGGCCCAGATCTGCATCAAGCCCACGATCCGGGACTATGTGGAGGACGAACAGGCCTTCCTCGCCACCCTCGACGAGATGAGCGAGCAGGCCTTCGACGACCAGTGCACCGGGGCCAATCCCCGCTACCCGCTGATCGGCGAGATCCGGCAAATGTATCTCAACGCCTACTACGGCAGAAATTTTACGGAGACAGCCAAGCCCACAGAGGCGCAGCTCGAAAGGAGATAAGACCATGAAGCTGGAACAGGTGATCGCGGAACGCAAAACCAAGACCGTCTACCGCGACGGCGACAAGTGCATCAAGGTCTTCAACGCCAATTACGCCAAGGCCGATATTCTGAACGAGGCTCTCAACCAGGCCCGTGTGGAGGATCTGGGGCTGAACGTGCCGAAAATCCTGGAGGTCACGACGATCGACGGCCGCTGGGCCATCGTCTCGGAGTATATCGAGGGCACCACCCTCTCCCACCTGATGCGGGACGATCCCGAAAACGAGGCGAAGTATGTGGAGATGCTGGTGGACACCCAGATGCTGATCCACACGAAGAAAAGCCCGCTGTTAAGCCGCCTGAAGGACAAGATGAACCGCAAGATCCTCTCCGCCGATCTGGAGCCGGTGACCCGCTATGAGCTGCTGATCCGGCTGGAGGGCCTGCCCAATCACGACAAGCTCTGCCACGGGGATCTCTGCCCCTCCAACATCATCCGCACACCGGAGGGGAAGCTCTACGTCATCGACTGGGCCCATGCCACCCAGGGTAACGCCTCCGCCGACGTGGCCCGCACCTACCTGACCTTCCACCTGGCCGGGAAGGCGGAGACTGCCGAGCGCTATCTGGACCTCTTCTGCGAGAAGAGCGGCACCGACAAGCGCTACGTGCAGAAGTGGATGCCCATCGTGGCCGCCTCCCAGTCCGTCAAGGGCAATCTGGAGGAGCGGGACTTCCTGCTCCGCTGGGCCAACGTGGCGGATTACGAATAAGCGCATAAAAAGGGAACGGGGATGTGAAGGCTCACATCCCCGTTTCAGTTTTGAGCGCTGAGTTTTGAGGAAAACCAAAACAGACATACAGACTCTCCTCAAAACGCAAAACTAACGACTTAAAACTGAGGCAGAGAAAAACAATGGTTTTCTCTGCCTCTTTGGCGACATCGCTTATTCCGGGATCGAGTAGTCGTAGGGAATGGCCTCCTGGTTCAGGAACCAATCCGGCGGCGTGGTGTTGTCCCCCTGGCCGTGAGGCGCATAGAGGGGATCGTTGCGGATGTAGGAGTAGGAGAAGGGCGCGCGGTCATACTCCATGTTGATGCGCAGCTGCTCATAGCCCGCGGAGGGCTTGAGCATGCCGTTGTCATACTCCCCGTCCCAACGCCACTCCTCGCGGGTGGGGTCCAGATCCTTGGTGTTCACGGTGCAGTTCGGCAGGAGACTCTTGATCTCCTCTACCTGGGCCGTGGGAATCGGCGTCAGACAGCCGATCCAGAGGCGGCTCAGCGAGGTCAGACCGTAGAGCGGCGTGATGTCGGTCAGGCTGAAGTTGTAGCAGATGTTCAGGTCGGTGAGCTCTTTGCAGTTGGCCAGCGGGCGCAGATCGTTGAGGGCGCTGGTCTGGAGCTCTGCATAGTGCAGGTGGGGGCAGTTGGCCAGGGGCGAGAGATCGTGCACGTTGGACAGGGCGATCACCAGGCTCTCCAGATCCGGCATGTAGTTGCAGAAGTCCAGATTGCCCAGATAGGAGTTGTGCCCCAGATCCAGATACTTGACCTTGGTGCAGTACTTGAGCGGGCCCGTGTTGTCCGGGCTCAGCTCACCGCCGATGCCGGGGTTGGAGGCCAGGATGCGCACCTCGTCGGTGCGGCAGGTGTAGCCGGTGCCGAACCAGACGCGCCAGACTACCTCGCAGTTGGGCAGATTGTCCCGGATCTCGGCCATGTACTCATCGTCCACGCCGCAGAAATCCATGTCCAGATAGGTGAGAGCGGGCATGCAGGCGGTGATGGCCTTGACCAGGGCGCCCTGATCTTCAATGCGGATGTGGTTGAGATCCAGCACGGTGTCCTGCAGGGTCAGCTCCTTGCCGTAGAGCGTAAAGGCGTAGGTAAACTCGGCCTGGGGCGCGGCGGCCTGCATCTGGGCCAGCATGTCCCAAGACACGGGAGGCGCTTCGGCGCTGCCGCTGCCGAGTGAGACGGCTCTCAGGTCCTGCATCATGGGCAGCCAGCTCAGCAGCGCTCGCGCGTCGCTTACGGTGACCTGGGAGAGATCCAGCGCGCTCATGTTCAGATCCAGCGCCTGCCCCCGCCAGGTGGGCATATAGCTGACGCGGAGCCCCGGGTCCTGCTCGGCCAGCGCCGAGGCGGCGGAGCCGTCCTCCAGTCGGCCCAGCTCCACCTCCTGCAGTGCAGGGAGGTAGGGCAGCATGAGGAGCGCTTCCTGCAGCTCTTCCCGCGGCACGCCGGAGAGATCCAGGGAGACCGTGTCGTTGGGAACCACCAGATCGTCCCGGATGGGCACGGTGTAGCGCACGGCCACCTGGGGGTGGGCGGCAGCCCAGTCCTCGATGGCGGCAAAGCAGAGGCTTCCGCTCAGATCGGCGCTCTCCAGCGCGGGCAGCTCGTCCAGCAGGGGGAGCGTCTCCTCCGTGACCACCATGGTCACTTCCGTGGTGTTCCTGGGGTTGTATTCATTTCCGTCGATGCTGACGGGCTCGACCTTCTGCCCGCAGCCCGCCAGCAGCAGGCACAGCGAGAGCAGAAAGACGCAAAGCAGTTTTTTACGCATAGTTTACTCCGTACTCAATACAGCGGATCGTTGCTGGCGAAGGAGAAGTCCTGATCCTTGTAGCCGAACTGCTCCTGCAGCTTGTAGTAGCGGGGGGAGAGCACTTCCTGCTCAAAGTCCACGTCGGAGTAGAGCGGCAGGCTGACCCGGATGTAGCCCTGGATGCGCCAGGTGCCGGTGGTGGGGTCGACGACGGAGGTGTCGATTTCACAGGCAGGGGCAATCTGCCGCATCTGCTCCACCTGCTCGGCGGGGATGGGCGTGATGCTGCCGATCCAGAGCCGCATCAGGTCGGGCAGGTTAAAGAGGGGAGAGATGTCATACAGGCCCGGCAGCTTGCAGATGTTCAGATGCCGCAGCTCCTTGAGATTGGCCAGGGGGCTTAAGTCCGTGATGCTGGTGGTCTGGGTCTCCAGATACTCCAGGTGGGGGCACTCGGCCAGAGGGCTCAGGTCCCGGATGGGGTTCATGGCGATGACGGCGACCTCCAGATTGGGCATGCCGCGCACAAATTCGATGTTGGTCAGGCTCTCGTTATGGCCCAGGTCCAGATATCTGCAGCCGTTGCAGTATTTGAGCACCCACACGTCCTCGTCGTGCAGTTCGCCCGCGATGGAGGGCTTGGAGGCCAGGATGCGCTCACAGTCGGTGCGCACGCTGTAGCCCTTGAAGTTCACGCGCCAGACCACGTTGACATTGGGGAAGGCCTGCCGGATGGCGTCCATATCCTCGTGGCCGACGCCGCAGGTATCCATATCCAGGTAGGTGCAGCGGGTCATATAGGGCAGCACGGCGGTGACGGCGGCGCCCCGGTCACCCACAGGCACATGGCTCAGGTTCACGGTCTCATTGGCCAGGTTCTGGGCCGTGCCGTAGAGGGTGAAGGCATAGTCCAGCGCGGCCTCGGGCGCGGCGTTGTGGATGCGGGCAATATCATCCCAGCTCAGGCCATCGCTCTCGGCTCCGAGGACGATGCGGTCCAGGGCGGTGAACTGGCCAAGGCTGTCGGCGGCGGAGAGGATCGCGTCGCGTCCCTGCCCGCTCAGATCCAGCACCGCGGTGTCGGAGGGATAGTCCGTGCCCAGCACGTTGACCATGACCACCGGCACAGGAGTCGGCTCCGCAGGCGCGGCCTCGATGGGGGCGCCGGGCTCGGCAGGATCCGCCGTGATGGTGGTGATACTTTCCTCCGTACCCACGGGGGCCGTGGTCACCTCCACGGGTGGAAGCGTTGTGTCGACAGGGGCGGAAGCGCTGCCGTTCTGCATAAACAGGGACCCGCTGGTGACGACGATCACCGCCGCAAACAGCAGGGACAGGATTCTTCGGATCACTTGCAAAGCCTTCATCCTTCGGCCTCCCAATTCCAATTGAGTAAATTTTAGTATAGCATTGCTTTCCTGCTTTTGCAAGACGCAAGCTTGACAGGCCGGGGCGTATCGGGTATACTCTCCATGACCCAGCAATTTACTGGGAATTTGTGTAAACAGGAGCAGGGCCATGTTTTTGCTTGCCGCTGGCTGTCGATGTTTTCCCGGAGACATAGAATAGAGAGAAAACAGTCACAGAAAGGAAAACAAAACACATGTTTGACGACCTGCGCGAAATGATCGCGGCCTACAAGGCCCGCGACCCCGCTGCACGCTCCACCATGGAGATCCTGCTGCTGTATCCCGGCCTGAAAGCGGTGCGAAGCCACCGCAAGGCCCACTGGTGCTATGAACACAATCTGAAATTCCTGGCCCGCTTCATCTCCCAGCGCAGCCGCCGCCGCACCGGCATCGAGATCCACCCCGGCGCGAAGATCGGCAAGCGCCTGGTCATCGACCACGGCATGGGCATCGTGATCGGAGAAACGGCGGAGATCGGGGATGACTGCCTGATTTACCACGGTGTGACCCTGGGCGGCACCGGCAAGGACGTGGGCAAGCGCCACCCCACCATCGGCAACAACGTGCTCATCGGAACCGGCGCCAAGGTGCTCGGCCCCATCACCATCGGGGACAATGCCCGCGTGGCCGCAAACTCCGTGGTGCTCAAGCCGATCCCGGAGAATGCCACCGCCGTCGGCATCCCGGCGAGAGTGGTCCGCGTGGCCGGTGAGAAAGTCAATTATGTGGGCACGGTGGACCATGTCAGCGACGTGACCGATCCCATCACCAGCGATCTGGCGGCACTGCGCGGGGAGATCGCGCGGCTCAAGCGCTGGGAGAGCCGCTTTGAGACCGAGAGTGAGGACAACTATATCATCTGATTCAGCTCGGCTGCGGCACCGCCGCAGCCGAAGGCTTTTCCGGGGCATACAGAAATAAAGAATTCTTAAATCTATGGTCATGTCAACGGAGATGTGATATAATGCTTCCCGCACAGAAAAGAGAAATGCTGCCCCACAGGCGGGCAGGACGGAGGATGCAATGAAAGCTTATTGGATGCGCAGGCTGATGGCCTTTGCGCTGATGCTGGTGATGACGGCCTCTCTCGGCGCGGCGGCTTTTGCCGATTCCTACGCCGCCGATCAGAGTTATGTGATGGATAAAAGCGGCGAGCGGGTGTTCGCCGTGCGCGTGGTGAGTGACGAGGAGCCCGAGGCCCTGCGCGACGCGCTGCTGGCCGAGGGCTATGACGCCTATCTGTATGAAAACAGCGGCCGGACGGACGTGCTCTGCGGCAAATACCGCAGCGGCGTCGAGGCCAATGCCGCCTGGGAAGAAATGCGCGGGGAACTGCAGGACGCCCGTGTGCTGATGAGCACCGCCTGGCTCCCCGGCGATGCGGTGGATGCCTTTGAGGCGGGGCCCATTGCGGAAGAGAAACCCGCCGAAACGGAAGAGCCCGCTGAAGCGGAGAAACCTGCCGCAGAAGAGAAGAAGCAGGCAGAGAGCAAGCCGGAGAAGACCCGCAAGACCTGTTCCCTGCAGGACACCGAGGGCACCCAGGTCTATACCGTGGCCCTGTCCGCGAGCCAGGACCTCAGCTATGCCGAGTCTCTGGTGGCCAAGATGGAGAAGGCCGGCTTTGACGCCTTCATTCTGCAGGAGGGCGCGGGCTACCGGGTGATGAGCGGCAAGTTCCATGATATATGCAACGCGCTCCTGTACCGTGACTGCATCTGGAGCAACACCGACCGGACCGATACCTATATCGCCACGGTCACCGTTGCGCAGGACGAGATCGACACCTTTACCGAGGATTACGAGAAGAACGGCCTGCCCGGCAAGATCAAGGACAATCTGGAAAAGCCCACCGGCGCTTTCTACCGGGAGAAGAACGGCCAGGTCCTGGCCTACACCGTGCAGTTTTCCGCCGGCACCTCCTTCAGCGGGTCCGAGCGCAACCGCGACGCCATGTCCGCCGCGGGCTTCCCCGCCTTCGTATACGAGTGCTCCCGCATCTATGAGATCATGAGCGGCGCCTTTTACAACAAGGCCGACGCCGAGGCCTGGTGTCAGAAGATCAAGGACAACACCGCCGAGAGCGATGCCTATGTGACGACAGCCTGGCTGCCCTCCAAGATCGTAAAGTAAACGATCCATACCGAAACCGCCGCAGGAAAGAAACCTTTCCTGCGGCGGTTTACTTGTTATGCGTTTCTGCTTATTCGCTGTCGGCGCGGACGACGTCCAGACGAAGATGGTTCTCCTCTGCCCGGACGGCGACCCGGTTTCCGGCGGAGAGCCGCCCCTCCAGCAGAAGCTCCGCCGCCGCGTCCTCGATGTGCCGCTGCACCACGCGGCGAAGCGGCCGCGCGCCGTATTTATCGTCTGAACCTTTTGCGGCCAGCCACTGCAGCACCGCCTCGTCCCAGCAGAGCGTGAGCCCCTTTTCAAGAAAGCGCTCCCGCAGCTGACTGAGCTGCAGCTCCGCAATGCTGCGCAGCTGCTCGCTTCCCAGGCGGTGAAAGACCAGGATCTCGTCCACCCGGTTGAGAAACTCGGGCCGGAAGGTGCTCTGCAGCTCCTCCATCACCTGACGGCGCATGGCGGCGTCGTCCAGACTGCCGCCGGTGTTGAAGCCCAGGGGGCTTCGCCCGTCGGAGATTGCCTTCGCCCCCACGTTGGAGGTCATGACAATGAGAGTGTTGCGAAAATCCACCCGCCTGCCGCCGGAATCGGTCAGGTGCCCGTCGTCCAGGATCTGCAGCAGCAGACTCCAAACGTCCTCGTGCGCCTTCTCCATCTCGTCGAAGAGCACCACGGACCAGGGCTTGCGCCGCACCTGCTCGGTCAGCTGTCCGCCGTCGTCATAGCCCACATAACCAGGGGGCGAGCCCAGGATGCGGCTGACGCTGTGCTTTTCCATATATTCGGACATGTCCAGCCGGATGACAGCGGAAGCGTCGCCGTAGACGGTCTCGGCCAGGGCGCGGCAGAGGGCGGTCTTGCCCACGCCGGTCGGGCCGAGGAAGAGAAAGCTGCCCACCGGGCGCTCCGGGTCCCGCAGGCCCACTCGGCTGCGGCGGATGGCCCGGGCCACGGCGGCCACGGCCTCATCCTGCCCCACGATGCGCCTGCGCAGCCGCGCCTCCAGATCCTGCAGGCGGATACTCTCGTCCTGATCGAGGCCGGTGACCGGGATGCCGGTCCAGAGGGAGACCACCTGCGCCACGGCCTCCGGCGTGACCGTGTGCTCGGCGCTGCTTCCGCTCACACGCAGGCTGGCAGCCGCCTCGTCCAGCAGGTCGATGGCCTTGTCCGGCAGGAAGCGGTCGTGAATGTAGCGGCGGGAGAGGGAGACCGCGGCCTCCAGCGCCGCGTCCGGGATGCGCACCCCGTGGTGCACCTCCAGTCCGGCGCGGAGGGAACGCAGCATCTCCAGCGTCTGTTCCTGCCCCGGCTCCGCCACCTGGATGGGCTGAAAGCGCCGTTCCAGGGCGGCGTCCTTTTCAATGTGTCGGCGGTACTCCTCCGGCGTGGTGGCGCCCAGGATCTGCACTTCGCCCCGGCCCAGGGCGGGCTTTAAGATGTTGGCCGCGTCGATGGCGCCCTCGGCGCTGCCTGCGCCGATGATGGTGTGCAGCTCGTCGATGAAGAGGATCACGTCCCCGGCCCGCTTCACATCCCGCAGCACGGACTTGACGCGCTCCTCAAAATCGCCCCGGTACTTGGTCCCGGCCAGCATGGCCGGAATGTCCAAGGACACCAGGCGCTTGCGGCAGAGCGGCTCCGGCGCTTCGCCCCGGGCGATGCGAAGCGCCAGACCCTCGGCCACGGCGGTCTTGCCGACGCCGGGTTCCCCCACCAGAACGGGGTTATTCTTGCTGCGGCGGGACAGGATCTGCACCGCCCGGCGGATCTCGTTTCCCCGACTGACCACCGGGTCGATCTGGCCGCCGGCGGCAAGGGCCGTCAGGTCCCGGCTGTACTGATCCAGCACCCGGGTCTCCACCCGGCGCAGCGTGCGGGCCAGACCCTGCTGGGTGCGCCCATTGGGGGCCGGCGCGCCGAAGACGTCCACAATATCCGTATAGAGATCGTTGGGCTCCAGCCCCAGGGAGAGCAGCAGGGCCGTGCCGCCGCAGTCCGGCTGCCGCAGGATGCCCAGCAGCAGGTGCTCCGTGCCGATGTAGCCCTGGCGCAGGACCCCCGCCTCCGCGGCCGCGCGCTCCACCGCCGTTCGGGCATGAACGCTCAGCCCCTGCACCGGCAGGGAGGGGACGCCGCGGCCCAGCCGCTCCGTGACCGCGCGGCGAAGCGCGTCTGCCTCCAGCCCATACTGCTTCAGCACGCGGCCGCCCAGCCCGTCCTCCTCGGTGAGGATGCCGAACAGCAGATGCTCCGTTCCCACGAAGCTGTGCCCCAGTTCCCCGGCGCAGCGTCTGGCGCGCTCGATGGCCATCTCGGCGCGGACCGTGAATTGTTCGTTGCTCTTCATTCGCTTCCATCCTTCCATGGACCCAGTATACTCCGCGGCGCCTGCCGAAACTGCCGACTCCGCGGGGAGACAGAAGCATTATTGCCAGAAAAAACGGGCTTTAGAAAGGGCGGAAAAAATAATCATTGATTTTTCGGAAACTTGTGCTACAATGAAGCCGAAAAGAGGCTGAAAAGCCTGCAATTTCCTAGTTTATGAATGGGAATTGCCGATTAAAAATTCATAGGAGGTTACACCATGGCTTACGTTATCACCGACGAGTGCCTGTCCTGCGGTTCCTGCGCTGCTCAGTGCCCCGCTGAGGCTATCGACATGGGCGATCTGCACTACGAGATCGATGCCAGCAAGTGCCTGGAGTGCGGTTCCTGCGCCGCCCAGTGTCCTGCTGAGGCCATCGTGTGCGAGTAATCACGCACCTGGAACGAGCGGCTCTGCCGCTCTTTCCTCGGCTGCGTGATTAGCCTTCTCTAACCAATGAAGAATGAGACCATGGAACTCTGGCCGGGCGGGCCGGTCTTCCGGCAGGCGGCGCAGGCGCCTCTGGGGACGGATTCGGTGCTGCTGGCGGACTTCGCGGCCGGCAAGGGAGTACGGGGCGTCGACCTGGGCTGCGGCTCGGGCATCCTGAGCCTGCTGCTTCTGACTGCTTCGCCGCGGCTGCATATGACCGGGCTGGAGCTGCGGGCAGAGGCGGCGGCAATCGCGCGGGAAAACCTCGCGGCAAACGGCCTGGCCGACCGCGCCGAAGTACTGACCGGGGATATCCGCCGGGTGCGGGAGCTGTTTTCAACCGGCAGTTTCGATCTCTGCGCGGCAAATCCCCCCTATTTCCCTGTCGGAAGCGGGGAGCGCGCCCCCGACCCGGCCCGGGCCTCCGCCCGGGAGGAGAGCGAGTGTACGCTGGAGGAGCTCTGCAGTGCGGCTGCCTATCTGCTCCCCACCGGCGGGCGCTTTTGCCTGGTGCACCGGCCGGAGCGGCTGTCGGCGCTTTTCTGCGCGATGAGCGCGGCGGGCCTGGAGCCCAAGCGGCTGCGCCTCTGCTGCCACCACCCGGGCGCTGCGCCGAACCTGGTCTTCGTCGAGGGGCGGCGGGGCGGCAGGCCCGGGCTCACGATCGAGCCGATCCTGTATCTCACCGACGCCGACGGGCAGGAGACGGCGGAGATCCGGAAAATCTATCACCGTCTGTAATGCCGTCGAAAAAGAAAACAGGCAAACACAAAAAGGGAACTTCCGAGGAAGTTCCCTTTTGCTGTATTGTCTGTGTTTTGCGTTCAGGCCTTCTGTTTGTTAGCGCTCACGGCCTGGAGCACGACCACGGCGGCGAGGCAGATGACGCCGACGATGTCGGTCAGCATGCTGGGATCCATCATCAGCAGACCGCCCGCGCCGATCAGCACCCGCAGCACCGGGTGCAGGTTGCCGCGCAGATAGCCGTTCAGGGCGGCGGCCACGCCGAAGATGCCCACGACGGAGGTGATGACCACCAGAACCACCTGGACGGGGCTGGTGTTGATCATCAGCATGGCCGGGTTCAGCGCGAAGATGTAGGGCACCACGAAAGCGCCGATGGCCAGCTTCGAGGCGTTGAAGGCGGTTTTCATGGGCGGTGCCTTGGCGATGGCAGAGCCGGCGTAGGCGGCCAGGGCCACGGGCGGCGTGATATCCGCCACAATGCCGAAGTAGAACACGAAGAAGTGGGCCGCAATCACCGGGATGCCCAGCTGGATCAGGATGGGCGCGCAGGTGGAGGCCATGATGCAGTAGTTGGCGGTGGTGGGAACGCCCATGCCCAGCACGATGCAGCAGAGCATCGTGAAGAAGAGCGCGATCAGCACGGAGCCGTGGGAGAGGGTGATGATGGCGGTGATGATCTGGGAGGCAAGGCCCGTGATCGTGATGCAGCCGCCGATGATGCCGGCTACGCCGCAGGCCGCGCCCACGGAGATGGAACTCTTGGCGCCGTTAGCCAGCGCGTCAAAGAAGACGGCGGGGGTCATCACGGCGTCCTTCTTCAGCATGCAGACGATGGCCGAGGCGATGGCCACCAGCAGCAGCGCCAGCTTCACGCCGCCGGGCAGACTCACGAACAGGTAGCACAGCAGCGATGCGATGCCGATCACGCTCATCACCACGTCCTTGTGGGCATTGGCCACCTGCACGGCGAAGAGGATGGCGATGGCAGCGGAGAAGGCCATGGTGTTGCTGCCGGAGGAGACCAGGTATACCAGAATCACCAGCGGGAGCAGCAGATAGCTGCGGCCGATCAGCTTCTTGAAGAGGGGCAGCTGCTCGGGGTCGAGGCCCTTGAGCCCCAGCTTCTTCGCCTCCAGATGGACGGCGATGAAGATACCGGTGAAGTAGAGCACGGCAGGCAGGATGGCGCGGAAGATGATGGTGGAGTAGGGGACGCCCACATATTCGGCCATCAGGAAGGCCGCGGCGCCCATGATGGGGGGCATGATCTGACCGCCGGTGGAGGCCGCGGCCTCGACGGCGCCTGCAAACTCCGGTTTGTAGCCGGTTTTTTTCATCATCGGGATCGTAACGGAGCCGGTGGTGACGGTGTTGCCCACCGAAGAGCCGGACACCATGCCGCAGAGCGCGGAAGAGATGACCGCCACCTTGGCGGGGCCGCCGGAGAAGCGGCCGACCAGGGAGTTTGCCATATCAATGAAGAACTGGGCGATGCCGGTGCGCTCCAGGAAGGCGCCGAAGATGATGAAGACCAGGATGAATTTGGCGCAGACCTGGATCGGGGTGCCCAGGATGCCGCCGCCCTGCACCTTGTAGAAGAGGCTGATGGACACGGTGCGCACGGTATTGTAGAGGCTCAGATGCTTCACACCCAGATAGTAGTACAGCGCGTAGCCGATGAAAACGCCCGCGACGCAGAGGATGGGGATACCCACCGCCCGGCGGCAGAGCTCCAGCAGAGACAGGATGCCCACGATGCCGATGGCGACCTCATAGGGCCGGATCTGGGACATGCCCAGGCGGACGGTCAGGCTCTGGGCGTTGACGACGACATAGAGGAAGGCCGCGGCGCCCGCGAGCATGAGGATCCAGTCATACCAGGGAATGTGATTGACTTTCTGCACGCCCTTTTTGACGGGGTAGGTCAGATAGCCCACCAAAATGATGCCGCACACAAACGAGGGGTAGCGGATCAGATCCAGCCAGGTGGCAAAGAGCGTGACATAGAGCACAAACAGAGAGAAGAGCGCCATGACCGAATAGACCGCCCATTTCTGCCAGCCCTCCCAGACGCGGGTATTGGACTCCCGGTCATATTTGCGCATGACCTCGTCCATGGCGTCCTTGTCGAAAGCGTGATCGTCGGCCGGAGATGTGGGAATGGTTTTTTTCTTCTCGCTCATGGGAATCCCTCCAAGTGTAATAAAAAACTGCGCGGAGTGCCGTATCCATACGGCACTCCGCTTTGCGGCCCATTTTCAGACCGCGTTTGTCAAAAGATCAGTCAGCAGTGTCCACGGTGATGCCGTTCTCAGCGTAGAACTTCGCAGCGCCCTTGGCAAAGGGAACGGCAATGCCGTCGGTGGCAAAGTCGAGAGAGAGCTCGGCGCCCTTGGCGTGCGCGGCGGTGATATCGTCCACGTTGTTGAAGATGGTGGAGACGATGGCGTAGGCCACGTCATCGGACAGATCGGCGCGGCAGACCAGCGTGGCCTTCACGGTGACGGTGACAGCGTCCTCATCGAAGCCGTTGTAGGTGCCGGCGGGGATGGTGTAGGAGGCGTACCAGGGGCAGTCGGCCAGCAGCTTCGTCATGTGCTCGTCGTCGATGGAGACCAGATACACGCTCTTGGCGGTGGCCAGATCCACGATCGAGGTGGTGGGAGCGCCGGCGGTGGTGAAGGCGGCATCGATCTTGCCGTCCTTCAGGCTCTCGGTGGAATCACCGAAGGACTGGTAGACAGGATTGACGTCATCGATGGTCATGCCGTAGGCGCCCAGAATGTCCACGGTGTTGAAGTAGGTGCCGGAGCCCACGTCGCCCACGCAGACGTTCTTGCCGGCCAGATCGGCAACGGACTTGATGGCGGGATCGCAGGTGACGATCTGCACGGTCTCGGCGTAGAGGCCGCCCAGCACGCGGAAGCCGGTCAGGGGGCCGGTCTCGGCAAAGCTGTTGTAGCCGTTGTAGGCGTAGGTCATAACGTCGGACTGCACGGTAGCCAGGTCATAAACACCGTCCCCGACAATGCCGGTGATGTTGGCGGCGCTGCCGCCGGAGGAGACGACGTTGATGGAGATATCGGTCTTCTGGCCGATGTAGCTGCCCAGCACGCCGCCGAAGGCATAGTAGGTGCCGGCCTCGCCGCCGGTGCCCATGGTCAGTTTGGAATCGTCCTTCGCGGGCGCGGCGCTTTCACCGCAGGCACACAGCGCGAAGACCATGCACAGCGCAAGCAGCAGAGCAAGAATCTTTTTCATGTTTATATCCTCCTTAATTGTATACAAGTATACACCTATGCGGTGATGCCATAATACATGATGCGCGCGGAAATTGCAAGGGGTATTTGTAATTTTTTTGCATACAGATAAAAAAATTCCGGATCGGCCTGCGTTTTTATGCAGGATAGACGAAAAAAGCATCGCATTTGCCTGCACGGAGAAAATCGATACTTGTCAAATCGCCGCATCTGCGGCATAATACGGGCATGAATACTTATTATAGAATCATTGCCTTTGATCTGGACGGCACCTTCCTGCGGGACGATAAGAGTATCCCGGAAGAGAATCTCCGGGCGCTGGAGGCCGCGGCGGCCCGGGGGATCGAGCCGGTACCCGCAACGGGGCGCATTTTCCGCGGCGTCCCCCCGCAGCTCAAGGAACTGAGCTGCATCCGCTACTATATCTTATCCAACGGCGCCGCCGTTTACGACAGCCGGGAGGACCGGATCCTGTACCGGGGCGACGTGCCGCTGGCGCTGGCGCTGCGCTGCTATGAATATCTGGACACGCTGCCGGTAATCTATGACTGCTATCAGAACGAGCAGGGCTGGATCACGCGCTCCATGCTGGAGGCGGCGCCGCCCTATTTCGCGCTGGAGCCGGAGGTGCTCAAGATGCTCTACGGCCTGCGCAAGCCGGTGGAGGATCTGAATGAGACGCTGCGGCAGCGGGGCGAAGGGCTGCAGAAGCTGCAGGTCTTCTTCAAGCCGGAAGATGAGGAACTGCGGCAGGCGACGATCCGGGAGATTCCCCGCCGCTTCCCGGAGCTGACGGCCACGACCTCGGTGAAGAACAACATTGAAATCAACAGTATCAGCGCCGGCAAGGGCAAGGCCCTGCGCGGCCTGTGCGCTGCGCTGGGCATCGACCCGGCCCGTTCCGTCGCCTTCGGGGACGGGAGCAACGACAGCGAGATGCTGCGCATGGCGGGGCTTGGCGTCGCGATGGCGAACGCCTCCGACGCGGTGAAGCGGGAGGCCGACCTCGTGACGGAGAGCAACGAAGCCTGCGGCGTGGCGAAGAGCATTTGGCGCCTTTTGGGGGAAAACGCGTGAACAGCTTTGAAAAGATCCTGATCTGCCTGCTCCTGGGCTACGGCCTGGGCAGCATCAGCCCGTCCTTCCTGATCGGAAAGCTCCGTGGCTATGACGTGCGCAAAAGCGGCTCCGGCAATGCCGGGGCCTCCAATACCGTGATCCTGGTGGGCAAGGCTGCGGGCTTTCTGGTGGCCCTGCTGGACGTGCTCAAGGCCTCCTGCGCCTGGTGGATCAGCGCGGCCCTGTTTCCCGAGCTGCGTCTCGCGGGGATCCTGGGCGGCATTGCCGCGATCCTGGGGCATATGTTCCCGATCTGGCTGCATTTCAAGGGCGGCAAGGGTCTTGCCTGCATGGGCGGCGTGATCATCGCCTATGACTGGAAGGCGACGCTGCTGATGCTGGCCATCGCGCTGGCCATCGCGCTGATCAGCAGATATGTCGCGGTTGCCACGGTGAGCATGTCGGTCATCTGGCCGGTCTACTACGGCCTGCGCACGGCCTTCTGGCTGGGAGCAGGCGTGCTGCTGGTGCCGGCGCTGCCGATCTTTCTGCGGCATCTCATCAACTTCAAACGCATCCGGAACGGGGAGGAGCTGCGCATGAGCTTCCTCTGGAACAAGGACGGGGAGCTGGCCCGCATCGGCCGGCTGGACGAAGAAATCTAATACATATTATATAGGTAGAAGGGGAGAGGCACGGCTGTTCCCCTTTTGCCGGAAACAGAGGAGAAAAACATGGACATCCGTGAACTGTATCAGAGCAAGCTCTGTACCGCCGAAGAGGCGGTCAAACTGGTCAAGAGCGGGGACTGGGTGGATTACAGCCAGTGCGTCTCTTTCCCGACGGCGCTGGACAAGGCTCTGGCCGGGCGAAAGGACGAGCTGCGGGACGTGAAGCTCCGCCACGCAATCTCCATGCGCCCGGTGCAGGTGGTGGAGCAGGACCCGACGGGGGAGAGCTTCACCTACAACGTCTGGCACTGCTCGGGTCTCGACCGAAAGTATCTGGACGCGGGGCGCGCCTATTTTTCACCCATGCTGTTTCGCCACTGCGGCAGCTACTATGAGCGGGGCTACGCGCCCGTGAACGTGGCCATGGTCACGGTGACCCCCATGGACAGCCACGGCTATTTCAGCTACGGTCTCACCAACTGCGCACAGCAGGAGCTTATCGACGCGGCGGACATCGTCATCGTGGAGGTCAATCCCCGCATGCCCTATATCGTGGGCCTGGAGGCGGACAGCATCCACGTCTCCCAGGTGGACGCCATCGTGGAGAGCGATGAGGACTTCGTCTACCCCGCGCCGGTCAAGGTGAGCGACATTGACCGGCAGATCGCGGCCAACATCTTTCCCTACCTGGAGGACGGGATCACCCTGCAGCTGGGCATCGGCGGCATGCCAAACGCCCTTGGCAGCCTGATCGCCGAGAGCGATCTGAAGGATCTGGGCATGCACACGGAGCTGATGAGCGACGGCTATCTGACGCTCTACCAGGCTGGGAAGATCACCAATGCGAAAAAGGAGCTCAACCGGGGCAAGGGCATCTTCGGCATCTGCAACGGCTCCCGGGCGCTCTACGACTTCCTGGATCACAACATTTCCATTCTCTCCGCGCCCATGCACTATATCAATGACCCGGCGGTGATCCGCCAGTTTTCCAAGTTCGTGTCCATCAACGGCTGCCTGGCCTTCGACCTCTACGGCCAGGTCTGCTCCGAGACCGCGGGCCTGCGGCAGATCAGCGGCACCGGCGGCCAGCTGGACTTCGTGACCGGCGCCTACGAGGCGCCCCACGGCAGGGCCTTCCTGGCCACCGCTTCCACCTTCACGGACAAGAAGGGCGTGCTGCACTCCAACATCCTGCCCCATTTCTCGAACGGCGACGTGATCACCACGCCCCGGGCCCAGGCGCCCTGGCTGGTGACCGAGTACGGGGCCGTGAACCTCTCGGGCCTGCCCACCTGGCAGCGGGCCGAGGCTGTCATCTCCATCGCCCACCCGGACTTCCGGGAGAGCCTGATCCGCGCCGCCGAAGAGCAGCGCATCTGGCGGCGGAGCAACAAGCGCTAAGCGTGTCTACTATTATATAATTATATAATATGAAGACAGGCGGGCGGCTCCCGGGCGGGAGCCGCCCGCTGCGA
>Ga0310697_10000975_pt1 | contig 35615 bp, 43 predicted proteins | sample 172DNAGHGlowgp2_FD_203883 | JGI IMG/M metagenome (GOLD analysis project Ga0310697, IMG submission 203883) | Sheep rumen microbial communities from Palmerston North, Manawatu-Wanganui, New Zealand - 1728 DNA GHGlow gp2 (v2) (version 2) | ecosystem: Host-associated > Mammals > Digestive system >... | reverse complement strand
GACGGCATGGTAAAAGAGCGGGAAGAAAACGGGATAGACACAGCCGTTTGCAGAATGATTGAAATTGACTACACCACCGAGCAGGAAGCCAGCGGCGCGGCTGCTGAAAACGGCGGCAGCGTGGCAAGCGAGAGCATAAACGGCTACTCGTACAGCTACGACAAGACCGCACAGCAGGAAGCCGTAAAGCTGAACGCCAAAAGCTCGGCAGCAAAGAAAATCAATATCATAAAACTGTATAACGACTATAACGCGGGGGTTTGCTAATGGCGCGACCTATAGCAAAAAAGCTGCTGGTGCATACCTGCACGCTTAAAAAACCCGCAGGACTTGACCGCGACCGAAACCCGACTTTTTCGGAAACAGTGTTAAAGCGCGTGAGAATCGGCGCGACTTTTCAGACTGTACGGGGCAACGTGGGCGAAACCAAAGCCGACACAATGACGCTTGTAATTGACGCGGTTAATTCTGCGTATGAAACGACGAGCGGCGAACCTACGGCGCAGGTATTGCCAGCGGACAACGACGTTATTGTATGGGACGGCAAGAGCTTTACCGTGCGAAGCGTTACGCCTTGCTTTGCGCAGAGCGACACCCCGCACCACTGGGAGGTAACGCTTGAATAGTAACGGCGGAATTACATTTAAGGCGACCGCGAACTTTGACAGCGCAGCTGCAAAACGAAAGTTTAGCGGAGCTATTCATAAAGCGCAGATAAAACTTGACGCGCAGGTTTTGACGGACAGTAACTACTATTGCCCGCTCAAAACGGGAACATTGCAAAAGTCGGGAATTATAAACACCGTGTTAGGCAGCGGCCTTGTCGTATGGAAAACACCATACGCCCGCGCCCAGTATTACGGCGTAAACTTTGACAGAAGCAAAGACCCGAACCCGAACGCCTGCGCGAAATGGTTTGAAGCTGCAAAAGCTCGAAAAGTGAAGCAATGGGAGAAACTTGTAAATGATACAGTCAAAAATAGCTAGCGCGATCAGCGCATACGTTGAAGAAACGCTGCAACTGCCTTTTACAATCTATTGCGACCTTATCCCCGACGAAGCAGCCGACGGCGCTTGTGTTAGGCATGACCCGACCCCAGCAGCAGAAGAACGCTACAATGACGGCACCCGTCTTGTGGCTTGGAACTTCACTTTTTACACTCGCTGCAAAAATGCTGCGAACGCGAGGGAATACGGCAAACAGATAGTTGATACACTGGACGGCGCAACAGTATTGAGCGCTGAAAACATAAAGATAGAGTGCGAAGCAGTAACCCTGCCGCAGTATATCGACACCGACGCAAAAGGTTTTACGACCTACGCCGAAAGTGTTAAATGCACATTTTTAGAGGAGTAACAGACTATGGGCGATTTAGTTAAAAAGACCAAAATTGTACCGTTCTTGAATACTGGCACAAGTTCAACACCCGTTTGGACACAGATTAAAAAGTCAACATCGTTCGACTTGAACACAAACCCGCAGGTAAAGACTTTTGATTTTATCTCAAGCGAACAGCCCGAGGAAGAAATCGACAGCTACCAGCCGAACCTTGCGCAGGCTTTGACAATGTTCAAAGGCGAACCCGACTACCAGCATATTTTCGATATGCTTTACGAACTGCCTACAGGCGCAAACGCTCACCGTGACGTGCTTATCGTTTTCTATCAAGAAACCGCAGAGTACACACCCGAGGGCGAAACAGAAAGCGAAACTGTTTATAAGGCTTGGAAAATTGACAGCTTGGTAAAAATTAACCAGCTCGAAACCACAAACGAACAGATTAACTTTGAACTTGGGTTCAACAGCATTAAGCGCGGTGCTGCTGAAATCGTAAGCGGTAGCCCGTCATTCACAGAGGGTACATTCTCTAACGGAACATTTACCCCTGCTGCATAATGGACTTATCAGAAGCAAAGCTGCCCGAAACCGTAAAGGTGGACGGCAGCACATTTTACGTAAAAACATCGTTTAAGTTTTGGCTCAAGTTCTTAAAAAAACTTGATGATAAAAACGCGCCGCCCGCAGATTTTGACTTCATGTATAACGGGGCACGCCCTCGAAGTCGATTAAACGGAATTATGGCGCTTGTGCAATTCTGCAACCCGCCGCAGTTACTACCGCGCCCCGAAGTGTTCGGCAGCGGCAGCAGCGAAAAGGCGACCGACTACACCGTAGACGCTGACTACATCTACGCGGCGTTTATGGAGCTTTACGGCATTGACCTTATCGAAAGCGATATGCACTGGTACAAGTTTTTAGCGCTTTTTAAGGGCTTACACGGTACGAAACTTAACGAAATTATCGGCTATAGGCTTTACGAGAACACCAGCGGCAAGCGTGACGCTTATACGCGGCAAATGGAAAAACTGCGCAGAGCGTGGGAGCTTCCACAACCCGAGGACGAACACGACGAAGCGCTAGAAGCGTTTGAAGCACGCTTGAATAAATAGCACGCCCTGCACAATTGCGGGGCTTTTTTTATGGGAAAATGACTATATAGGTATGGCAAACGACGGCGAAATTAGATTTAATACCAAAGTTGACGAAAGCGGCCTTGATAAAGGCTTAAAGAGCGTCAAAGGCAAAGTAGACAATTTAGGCAAAGACACAAAGGGCTTGAACGCGCTTAAAACGGCGTTTAACGAAACGGGCGGAGCTGCTGCGGGCTTTACAAGCAAGCTGGGCGGCGTAGCGTCAAGCGGTGGCGTTGCTGCGGCTGCTATCACTGCGGCGGTAATGGCTGCAAAGAAATATATTGAAACACTCAAAGAAGCAAACGAAGCCTACAAGGTGCAGGAAAAGGCAGAAAAGGCACTTTCAAAGGCTGCGGAAAACAACCCGTATTTAAACGGCGAGGGCGTGGAGCGCCTTAAAGACTTTGCGGGCGAGATCCAAAAAGTAAGCAACTACGGCGACGAAGCAACAATCGACATTATGGCGCAGCTTGCGGCCACAGGCAGAAGCGAAGCTGAAATAATGAAAATTATGGCGGCAGCTGCGGACTATGCAGCCGCAAAACATATTGACCTTAAAACGGCAGCGGAAACATTAAACAGCACATACAGCGGCATGGCTGGAACTATGGGGCGACAGATTGCCGAAATTAAAGACCTTACCGACGAACAGCTCAAGAACGGCGACGCTATCGACCTTATAGCGAAGAAATACAAGGGCTTTGCAGCTGACGCGGTAGACAGCGGGACACAGGCAAAAAATGCTTTTGGCGACTTCATGGAATCAGTCGGCAAAATGGCAAACCCTATGTTTGAGGGCTTGAACCAGCGTGCAAAATCGTTTTGGGAATCCATGACCGAACAAATGAACAAGTTTAACGACGCGCTGGAAACTGCAAGCCGTAGATGGGGAATCGGCGGCATACACCGCGCCGTAAACGAGGGTGTAGACGTTATAAACTCAACCTACACAAACAGTAATACAGGCGAACAAAAACGCGGCGCTGACTTCCAAACTACAGAATATTTGAAATGGCTTAAAGAAGAATTAGAGTGGCGCGAAAAGCTCACAGCCGAGGAACAAGCCGCACTCTTTGAAATTAACCTCGAATTAAAGCAGCGTGAACGCTTAGCGAAGTACGAGCAGGAACAAGCAGCAGCAGAAGCCAAGAAAAACGAAGAAAACAAACGACAGGCAGAAGCCGAAAAGGCCGCGAACGACTACGCAGCCGCAAGCAATAAGGCGCTGCAAGAAAAATTAAAACTTCTTGAAGTTGAAGCAAAGGCAAAGGGCGAATCGGTAGACGTTCAAGACGTTTATAACGCTTATTTGCAGTCGTACGTTGACTTGCTCACAAAGACAAACGGCACAATACAAGAGGGCTACCCGATAGAAGTACGCCGCCGAAAAGAGCTTGAGGAAGCAAAAAAGGCGCTGGACGCTGCAAGGGATAGCGAAGAAAAGCTCGCAGCCGCAATGCAGGCAACACAGGCCGCCGTTGAAGCTATTAACAGCATTAAACGCGAAGTAACGCCAGCAGAACAAATGCAGGAACAAATAGACGCGCTGGAACAACTTAAACAGAAACTACGGGAAACCAGCGACGAAGAAATCGCAGCAGCACAAAAAGGCGAAGAAATACAGTACAGCAAGCAGGAACTTATAGAGGGCGTTACAGCCGCCGAGAAATCAATTATTGACGAAAAAATAAGGGTTGTATCGGAAAAAGAGCAAAGCTGGTGGGACAAGCACAAGGCAAAGCAGCAAGAAATACTCGAATTAAAACAAAAACTTGGCGAACAAGAGATTTTAAGCGAAGAAGAAAAATACAAGAAAATGCAGGAACTTGACGAAGCGTACAAGCAGAGTAAAGCGGCGCAGATTGCCGACCTTATGACGCAAGTATCAAGCTACACAAACCAAACGGTAGACATAATAAACAATGCTTCAAAGCTAATGCTTGAAACTTCCAAGAACAACGCAAAGGCAGAACAGGCAGCGCTTGAGGAAAAATATTTAAAGGGTGAAATCAGCGAAGAAGAATACCAAGAGAAAATAACCGAGAGCAAGAAGAAAGCTGCAAAGGAACAGTACAAAATACAAATGGTTCAATGGGCGGCTTCTATTCTGCAAGCTACTGCAAACATTGCGCAGGGTGTAACGCAGGCTATTGCGCAGGGTGGCGTTGCGGGGCTTATTACTGGCGGACTTGTAGCGGCTGCGGGTGCGGTTCAGATTGCAAGTATTATCGCGTCAAAGCCTACCCCGCCGAACTTTGCGGGCGGTGGATTTATCGGCGGCATGAACGGCGCGACAATGGGCAGCGACAACACCTATATACACGCACGTACTGGCGAAATGGTGGCTAACGCAGCGCAGCAGCGCAACTTGTGGGAAGCTATGAACGGCAACGGCGGCGGCAGTGGTACAAACATCGTTATAAATAACAGCGCTTCAAATATTGCAACCGCGCAGCCAAAAATTACACGTAATCAAATCGAAATAATGATTGACGCGCGGGTAAATGACAGCTTGAAAAATGGCCGTTATGACAAATCACTGACGCAGGCCGAAAGCGGCATGGGCGGCGACTATTACGGAATCTAGGGGGAATATATGGCGCAGAATTGGAGCACACACGTAAATACAGACTTCTACGGGCAGGACGGCGGCTACAAGGACAACACCGAAAAAGTGGAGTTTAAGAGCGGGCGCACCGTCAAATATTTGAAAAACTCGCACCCGAAAAAGACGCACGCCTTGAACCTGCGCTGCAAGGATAAAGGCACCGTAAAGGTGGACGGGAAAACCGAGTTTGAATGGCTTTTGTACTGGTACGAAAACACAGCCAAAAGCGGCACCGTTCCGATTTACTTAACGGACATTATAACGGGAAGCGGAACAAAGCAGTATCTTGTCACTATTGAGGGGTGGAGCGGCCAGCGCTTCAAAGAAGTAAACCTGCAACTTGAGGAAGTGTAAAACATGAATATTTTAAGAGCTTTAGCAGAGGGCGGCGGCTACAATCTGCCGTTTCTTTTGCACTTATACGACCCGACAGGAACAACGCATATTTACTTGATAAACGATAACGAGGACTACACCTACGACGGGCAAGAGTATTTATCAAGCAATTTTACATACAGCCCGAACCGCGACGGCGACACCAATTTAAGCATAGAGCTTGTGGAGCACGACGAAATTATAGACCTGCTCGAAAATAACTACTATTTCCACGTGGACGTTATAGGCATATTCAACGGCGAGGAAGTCGAAGAAATCGGGCAGTATATGCACAAATACGGCGAGGGAAGCTGGAGCGGTGAAAAGCTCGAAATCAAGCTGAATAAAGACGACCGCGGCGAAATGACTTTCCCAGCGCTTACGCTTAATAGTGACAATAACAGGGGCGGCAACTAATGAAATATGACGACCTTTTGAACATACCTTTTAAAAAGTTCGGACGCGACAAAAGCGGCTTTGACTGCTACGGCGTGGTTATGGAGTGCTGCAAGAGAGCGGGAACGCCCTTGCGGGACTTGTACGGCGATATAGTGGACTTGCCCGCCGACGGGGTAAATGACTATATAAGCGGGGGCTTGAATGTGCGAGAAATCCCCGCCCCGAAAGTGGGCGCTATCGTATATTCAATCTATCACGGCAACGTACACGTGGGCTACATCGTAGACCGCGGCATTGTTCTACACGCCACAATCGACAAAGGCGTGAAAATCTCACCGCTTGCGGCGTTGCGCCCTATTGCTTATTACGAGGTTATAAATGAAAGCGACCCTATACAAGACACTATCAAACAGACAAACACCGATTGAAGTAAAGGCAGGGCAGACAGTCGCCCGAGCTTTTCCCGAGTTAGATTTAGAAAACGCAATAATCGTAGTAAACGGACGCATAGAAAAGCCCGATTATGTTCTGCAGGAAACCGACAAAGTTATGATCCGTTTGACACCAAGCGGAACTACTGCGCTTATTGTTACTCTTGTCGTGGTTGCGGTTGTGGCCGTAGGCGCTGGCGTTGTCGGCGGTATTGCTGCATACAAGGCAAAGCAGGCAGCGGAAGAAGCAGAAAGAGAGCTGGAAAAAGTAAAGAAGCTCACCAATAAGCCCGAAGTGGATAACCGCCCGTTTTTGCGCGGGGCAAGTAATACAGACGCGCAGGGCAATTTATTGCCGTTCATGTGCGGCTATAACTTCTTTACACCGTACAAACTTTCAAGCCCGTTTTTTAAGCTCACAGGCACGGACGGCGTAGACGAATACACCTACACCGCCCTTGTATGCGGATTTAACAAGCAGATAATTAAAAAGGTTGCCATTGACGACGTAACAATAAAAACCTTTAACACATCAGCCCCGCAAGAGGGAGCCTATCCGCTCGACACTTCTATTTTTGCCGAAAACGGACAGCTTGAAATAGCGCAGGACGGCGGGCTTTTGGGCGTGCTTACAGAATTGAACTACAAGACCGTTTCAAACGCTTGTAACGACGAAATCCCAAAAGACACGCTCGTAGCTGAGGGTACAAAGAATTATTTAACCTATACGCTGGATAAATACGCAAAGGACGTAGACATAGCAATTACTTTCCCTTACGGCCTTTATGCTTATAACGACGATAACGACAAAATAAGCAATACCGTTACAATTACGCCGCAGTATTCACTTGACGGCGGCAATACTTGGGTAAACTTTACATTTAATAATAACGGCACACTGACAAACGTATTTTCCCGCAATGTTTCCGACAAGGAAATACGCTTTGTCGCACATAAAGGCTTTAGCTTGCAGGACTATGCAACACTTAAAAACAACGGACAAGAAGCTATTTTTATCAGAGTACGAAGCAATGGCGCAGCGCATGATACGAAAATACACAACGATTGTTATGTATTGTTTTATCAAAGTTTGTGTTTTGATCCGAACAAATCAAGCTCACCTGCGGGGCTTGTAAGCGACGGCGGCGCGGCTGGGCTTGTTTCCTGCTTGAATATAGAGGACAGAGAGCGGACGTTTTGTACAGTGCTTGCGCTGCGCTTGAAAGCGTCAAAAATTAACGAAGATAAACTCAAGAAAATAAACATTATCACAAACGGCGTGGCGCGTGTATGGGCTGGCGGTGCTTGGAGCGTGGGAAAAGTCGAAACAAGAAACCCTGCTGCGTGGGCGCTTGAAATCGAAACGAGCGACAGACACCCAGCAAGCCGTAGACTTGATAGCGAAATTGACCTCGAAAGTTTTGGCGACTGGTACGAACGTTGTGAAGAACTGGGCTACAAGTTCGACTATGCAGTAACACAGAACACCAAAAAAGACAATATTTTGCAATACATCGCCGAAGCGACAGGCGCTTGTATTTACTGGGACATTAACGGGCGGCGTGCGGTTGCGCTTGATAAGCCGCAGGAAAACGCGCTCGCAGTTTATAACCCACAGAATATTATTAGTATTCAGAATAAAAAAAGTTTTGGACGACGCACCGACGGCTTGAGAATTAAATATAATTCCAGCGATAACGACATTTTCCAAGAGCTTACATATCTTGTCATGCGCGAAGTGGACGGCAGACCGCTACCGCTTACAGACGACAGCATAATTAAAGACGTGACAATAACGGGCGTTACAACACGCAGCCACGTTGTAAAATACGCCCGCCGCCTTATGGCTATAGAAGCGCTGCGCCCGAAAACGACAATTATTGAAGTCGGAAACGAGGGCATTTTCTACACGCCTTATTCAAAAATATTGATACAGGACGACAGCCTTAAAATAGGACTTGGCAAAGGCTATATCGTGCAGGACGTGGAATATAGCGGCGGCTACCTCGATAAAATCTATATCGACGGCACGGTTACTTTTGAAGCTGGCAAAGAGTACGGAATTATTGTTAACTGCTTTGACGGCGGAATAGTGCCGCTTGCGCTTAAAGTAAGCGGAGAGGGAACAACCGACACGCTGAGCGTAAACACACTTGTAAGACAAAGCGCGGACGTAAAGCCCGAAGTAAATTGCATTTTCTCTTTTGGTGAGCTGGACGACGACGGCGAGTTTACAAAGGTTACAACAGAATATTTAATCAATCAGATCAGACGAAGCGACAAGGGTTTTAACTTGGAGCTTGTAAACTATAACGAAGCTATCTACGACACGGGCACAATTCCCGACTATCTGCCGAACATCACACAGAAGCAGACAAGCGCCCCTGCGCCTATTCCTGCGGACTACGTGACAAAACGCGAGCTTGACGAAGTTATCGACAATATGCAAAGCGGAAACATACCAGTAGGCAAACCCGACGTGCCGACTTTGGTTGTAGGTTCAGCTTTCCGCGACGGCATAAACTTGAGCTGCGTACACAATACAGACGGCCTGCGTAATGATTTACGCGCTATTGTATTCACTATCACAAAGGCAGACGGCACAACGGCCACTATAAGCGTAAGCGGACGCACTGCGACATATACCTTTGACAGAACGGTAGATTTATACCCCGAAAAAGCGGACTTGCAGCAATGGACAGTAAGCGCCCGCGCCGTAAACATCTACGGCAAGGAAAGCGTAGAAAGCGAAGCTCGCCCCGTTTCTACGGCTTTATATGGCACTTGGCAGCTTTCAGCGCCAGTTATCACAAAGCGCGAAAGTAACCGCGTTATTACTCTTTACTTTGAGCAGCCGACACGCTCGGACGGCTTGGAACGATACGGAAATATACAGCACCGCGTACAGATTAAGAGATTGACCGCGCCAGCTGACAGCGCATATTTTAAGCCAGCGACAGGGGCGAACCCATACGAAAACGAAGCGAACTACAAGGACGGTAGCGGCTTTGTAATTGCTGGCAGTAGCTACGCGCAGACCTTGCCACTTGCGGGGCAGGATTTAACCGACCCAGTGCCCGAAGATACAACCTACGGCTTTATGGTTGTAGCGTATAACGAAGCAAGCGAAAGCCCAGCGGCAGAAATTAACGCCGTTGCGCACGCTACCAGCATACGCGACATTGTAGAAAACGCTATCGGTAACGCTCAGATTAAGCAGGACGCAGTAACCGCAGATAAAATCTACGTGCGTATGCTTTCAGCAATACAAGAAAACCTCGGATATATTACGGGCGGAGTTTTTGAGGGAACCGAGAACAACCGCTGGGCGCTTTCCACAATTACGCTTGAGGACGGCAGCACACGCTACGAGGGCGCAATGCGTGTCGGCGGTGATGATGAATACTTTGAGGTAGAGCCTTACAACATCGTTAACGGAGTGCCGCAGAATTACCACGTAAAGTTTAAGGCTGGAAACTTTGAGATTGCGTCACAGATGAGCAGCATTAACGGCATTTTGTACATACAGGAAAATGACCGAGCGCTTGACCGTACAAAGATAAGCCCGAACGGTACATACTACCAGCACCGCGAAACCTTAAACAGCGAATGGCAGACTATTGCAAGCTCGAATGTAAACGGCGTTATGACAAAGCAGGTATTTTCAGACGATACCCTTTTCATAACAAATCAAGACATGGCCGAGCGACGCAAGCAGGGCTACGACATCGGAAACGCTTATTTGAGCAGCGCTTCTAAAGTGTATCATTTTGACACTGACATTTTCGACCAAAACGGCGTAAACGATTTAACGGTAGAGGACGCAGAAATCGACGGCGGCCACAACCTTGTCGGAAAAGACAACGAAAGCGACGATATAGACTTTACGCCCGCTATTCTTGCGATTGCGCCTTATGCAACGCTCGGCAAGTCACTTTATGGACGCTACGGCATTACTGCCGCCTATGGTTCTTGTGACAAGTTCACCGTTGACTTTTGGCTGCAATACATCTACGCAGAAAATCAGATCATATTTGACATCGGAAACGCTGGCGACAAAATCAAGCTGATTATTGCTGCGGGCGAGTGCTATTTTGAAAAAGGCGCGGACGACGAAAGCGGAATACCGTTTAACGCCGAAATCACACAAAGCCGACTTTATAACCTTTTGCCGTTGCGTGACGTGCTTTTTAATAAGGCAAGCGAAAACGAAATAGCATTTAATGCAGCAGCAAGCGGCGAGTGCCCTTTTGAATCTATCGCAGTAAAAGAGTTCAACGCAAACTATGTTTATTACGTGAAAACCACTACCGCAGGCGTTGAGGTTTGGAGCGTGGCAACAGTTACGGCGGCCACATATTACACACTGTTAGCGGCTGGACTTTACGAAAAAACACTGCCGTTCAACTCACCAGCTGCCGCACACAGCTATTTGCAGCATGACGGACAGACACAGAGCGAACAGCGCGAACTTTCCGACATCGGCGTATCGTTTACGCCTAATTCTTGGCTGCATATTGGAATTATTGCAAGCTCAAACAAAATCACGGTGGCGCTGAACGACCGCGCCGCAGAGTTTACCCGCTACGAAACAGCAGCAGCGGCTTTGTCGGTTGTGCTCAACAGCAGCCGCAATTCTTTTATGCTCGACGAGCTTTTAGTAGATATTACAGAAGCCGAAGCGGTAGACACGTTCTACGAGCACACAACAAACCGCGTGCCGTGGGCGAACCTTTCAAAGAGTAATGATTATTTCATTCTTACGGTTAAGGACTTGCAGAACTTCAAGACAAATATTTTTGATACGCAGCTGTTCAAGGATAAAGTCGCAGAAGTTATACAAGACTATATAAATAACAATATACAGGAGTAAAACACTATGGCTACATTAGACTTAACACTGGCAGCATTGCGACTTGCGGGGCTTACAAACTTTACGCCCGAGTTCGGCACAAAGGAAGCCGACGGCGTAAGCGTAAGCACTGAAAACGTATGTAAAGACATTATGCTGCCGTTTACATTCCAGCGCCCCGTACTCGTAAGCGAAACGAGCGACACTGGAAACATCGAAGCAACCCGCACCCTTGTTCTTACAAACAGCGGAATTGTTTTGACACTTGGCCGCGCAACTTTTGCAGGCTGTAAAATCACCGTGCAGACGGGGTTCTCAAGCGGCAGCGCACAGGTTCGCTACTTAACCGCCGCCAACACTTACGAAACCGTTACGCTTGCAGCTGGCAACAGCGTTGAGATTGTAAGCAACAGCGACCTTTATTTTTACAAGCGGCTGCGTATCAATAATTCAATCATCATCAACACAAACGAAAACTTGATACTTAACCGCCGTTATCTTTACCCGTCGGTTTTCCCAGTGGCAAACAGAAACAAAGATACCGACTTTGTGGTACAGAATAACCAGCTTTACAGCAAGAACAGCGTATTTATTAGAGCGGGTGCAACCTTGCCGCCGTTCTACGTTGAAAACGTGGGGCTTTTGCAGTTCCACACAGAAAGCGACATAGAGCTTGACGTAGACGACTGCGACGACACTTGCACAGGGCTTGAAGCAGGAAAAGACTATTTTATTTATTTGATTTACAGCCCGACTTTGTTCCCGAACGCAAAAGACAACCTCGGCTTTAAAATCAGTTTGAACGATCCCGACGGAATCAGCTTGTACGGTAATTCAGATATTGCAGGCAGCGGCGCAAAACCGATTAAGGCGTACGCAGAAGTTGACGGCGCTGTTTTGAATGAACAGAACTGTATGTGTATAGGTGGCTTCCATACCGTGCTTGTAGACTGTACAGCCCTTGCAGCTGGCGCACAGGTTCACCCGCTCACAGATTATACAGCGGGAGCCGTTCACCCGTTCACCGTTTGGGACTTGTACCACCGCCCCGAGGGTTCAAGCGTCGGTATGCTTTACAACCCTTGTATTAACAAGTGGGGTTCTTTGTATCTGCTTTCAGAGCGTGCTTTTGACAAGACGGGCACAGCTGCAAGCTACGGCGGCACATACCCGAAAAACAATATAATTCTTATTTCAGCAGCAAACAAAGAGTTTGTAACTGGAACAACTACAGGCCGCGTTTTCCATTGTTTACGCGGCGAGCAGATATTGAGCTTTCAAAAACAGCGCTTTCCGACTTTGCAGGAGTTCACAGCGTTTACACTTGGAAGCCCGCAGGGGTTAGCAATCAAAGGAGCTGCAAACCCCGTTACTACAGGCGGACACCTTGCAAGCGACAATACGCAGATTATTTCATACTGCGGTATGTTCGACGGCGTGGGCGTTCTTTGGCAGTGGGGACAGGAAAACGGCTATACCGTATCTAGCGACTGGCAGACTAACTACAACACAACGCACGACAAAGACGTTAAAGGCGACGCTTACAACCCGCAAACACGCGTCATTCTTGGCGGCGACTGGAGCAGTAGGTCGCGCTGCGGTTCGCGGGCGTGCAATTGGAACAATGGGGCATTGGAACTGAATGACGATATCGGTTGTCGGGCGGTTGCCGAGCCACGCCATATTAAGGGGTAAGCACAACCAAGCGGACACCCTACTACGGGAAAAGGGGACAAAGGGAAACAGCCCTACAACCCTACAGCGGATAGGCACTTTTAGCCTATCCGCATAAATGACTATATAAGTATAAGCGGCAATCTTGGGTAGCGTGTGACAAAGAACAACCACGACCCGAAAAACGCCCGCCGAGATATTCACATCAAAGCGGGCGCGTCATTCTTGGCGGCAACTGGAGCAATAGTTCGCACTGCGGTTCGCGGGCGTACAATTGGAACAATGGGGCATTGGAACTGAATGACAATATCGGTTTTCGGGCGGTTGCCGATACTGAAATAGATTGTAAGAACCCACTTACGCAATATCTTTTTAGGCTGGCGCGTTATCCAGTGAGGGGAAACCCTGCAAAATTACTGAATGGGAAGCAATACTCGACTAGTAGGAAATCCGAACGCCGTTTATTGATATACTGGCAGATTGCCGCTATTTTTGGAGTACAACAAAGTGAAGCGATACGGTAACTTGTGGCAGCAGGTTTGTTCATACGAAAACATAGACAAAGCTATACGGCTGACTTTCAGAGGAAAGCGCCGCTATAATGAGTTTAAGGAAATCGAAGAGAACTTGCCGTATTATCGCGAACAGCTGCACGAAATGCTTATAAACGAAAGCTACACCTACGGCGAATATACAATAAAGCACATCTACGAGCCAAAGCCAAGAACGGCACTTGTAGCGCGGACTTTTCCCGACAGATTTATACACCACGCAATAGTAAACGTCGGCGAGCCGATATGGAGCAGCCGCACGTATTACCACAGTTACGCTTGTATTAAGGGTAAGGGCACACACGCAGCACACAGACAGATTGCAAAACTTGTAGCGGGTTATAATTATATTTGCCACTTGGATATACACAGCTTTTATGCAAGCATAGATCATAATGTATTAAAACAGGCATTACGCAGGAAAATTAAAGACGTAAAGTTTTTACGGTATTGCGACGGCCTTATAGACAATTACCCTACGCCCTGCGGTATTCCTATCGGGAACGCTACAAGCCCGTGGTTTGGAAATGTTGCACTTTGGGGCGTTGACGACTTCATAAAACACGAATTAAAGCTGCCATACGTTCGCTATAACGACGATATGGTAATAGCCAGCAACAACAAAAGCGAACTGGTAAAAGCCCGCGAGCGTGTGCGGCGCTATTTGTGGGAAACAATGGGGCTTACGTTTTCAAAGTCATATATCAAGAACACGCGGCAAGGTATAAACGCCGTCGGTTATCATTCATATAAAAACAGAAAAAGCGATACAGTAACGATTTTGAAACGCAAAACAGCGCGTAAAATCCGTTTATTTGTCGCTGAAAAAGCAACTACAGAAGCACTCAAAAGCGTTAAGAGCGCAAACAAGGTGCTGCGGGTGCTTACCAGTTACAACGGCATTTTGAAAAATTGCAGCTGTAATCGGTTCATAGAAAAAATAGATTTTAATAACAAGCTGGAACTTTTCAAAATCAAGGGGCACGAAATGATTAAACAAATCACAGAATATTATAACAACGGAATACTGGCGGGCGAAACGCTGACAATAGAAACAGTCGCAGGGCTGCATATTTACATAAGCGGAATACAGCAGACGAAAAACAAATACTACCACGAATATATTTGCGAGGAAAACGGAGAAAAGCTCAAGCAGACAAACGGCAAGAATCCGACGTTATCAGTAATTCAATTTTATATAGCGGCCAAAGAACACGGCAAAGAAGAAAAAGAGATCCGAGAAAGTGGGAAACTATACAAAGTTTTCAGCTCGGCTTATTCCATTACGAACGCAGCCGAAGCTATGAAAGATATTGATTTTAAAAATAACCTTGTTTCTGCAATGTTTACCAAAAGCGGCAAACACCCCGAGCTTGTGCCATACGAAAGCGACTACGCGCAGAAAAAAGGCATAGACACTGCGGGCGTATTGCAGAAGCTCGAAACAATCGCAGCCGCTAGTTAATAATCAAGTTCCATAAAACGCACGTCGCGCACGCGCCCCGTAATAATATTGTCGTTGATATAGTCGCGTATTTCAGCTTGCAGCGCAGCTTCATTTTTTGGCGAAAAGTCGGCGGTTGTTTTCTGCGCTATAAGGTTTTTAAGATAAACAGCTATTATGTCATTTTGCGCCGTTATTTCCGTAGCTGTTTGTTTATCATCAAGTTTGAAACCCAGCACAACGGAAAGCGAAACCTTGCCGCCGTCGCTTGCTTTGTTTTCGGCTGCTATTTCCTTAGACCATGATAAAACATCACGATTTTGTGAATAATCACTGCTCGGAATTACTGCAAGGTTCAGCGGTATATCGTCAATGTTTACGGAATACGCCGCACCGTTTGCTTTTGCTACCAGCTTCAACGGCTTTACTTTGTATATATTGAACCGCTCGCCGTTCTTTTTTGCAAAATCCGTAAAATCAATAGAATTGCCGCCCGCTGGTAAATCGTCGGTGTAAAAATACTCACCGTTCAGCGTGTATGTGATTGCGGGAATATCTGCGCCCGTGCCATTGTTTACCCAGTACAGCACAGGCGCGGCTTTTGGATCGCGTGAGTTATACTCAAGCGAAATATTAAGCTGCTTGGAACATGAGCAAAGCAGAGCCGCCAAAATCAGAGAAACAAAAATAGATTTTACTTTCATGTTTACACCTCGCAAAAGATTATAACACGACTTTTCAAAAAGTGTGTAAAAATTTAACCTGCGCGGACAGTCGCCCGCCCGCTATGTTTATCAGCGTAAAAATATCTGTAAATTAAATCTTTTTCAACTGCGGGCATAGAATCGCCCACAATATCGCAAAGCGGTTCCGCAAGCTCGACGGGGTAATACTTGCCGCCGATATAAGCCCGCAGCCCGTAACGCTCGGACAAGCACAGGGTAAACGAAACGCAAGCGGCGCGAGCTGCAAGCAGATTAAACTTGTAGCCGTGATAAATAAAGCTGCCATTTGCGCGGGTTTTCTTTTCGCAGCGAACAGAAAAAAGAAAGTCAAAATCTTTTACGGCTGGCGGGTTTTGCCAGTGTAGCTCGGAATCCTGCGCAGAAACGGAAAAACGGGCGTTAAATCCCTCGACGAAATCAGCAAGAAAAGCGTTTGCTTTTTCGATAGTGTCGATTTTTAAGAAGCGGAAAATATAAGGCAAGCGGCCTTGCAGGGTTTGCCATAGTCGCTCGATACGGCCTTTTGCCTGCGGGCTGTATGCTGCAATCAGTTCTATGTTTAATTCTTGGCAGGTTTTCTGCCATTGTGTTTGTGCCTTTTCCGCGCCTGCTAATTGTTCCTCAAGAGTTGCGCCGCGGTTCACAAAAAAGCAGCTGGATCTATCCGAGTAAATCGCCCGCGGCAGCTTTCCGCCCGTCCGCTCGAACACTTGGTAAAGTAATTGATAGTAGCCGAGTAAACATTCATTTTCACAGAAATACAAAGCTACTACTTTGTGCGTAGCGTCGTCGATTGCACCATGTAAACAAACTTTATGGCCGTTCATAAACCAGTCATGGCTTGAGCCGTCAATCTGTATTAAGTCGCCCTCGTTTGGCCGTTCAGAGCGCGGCAGGTGCAGTTTTTTTTCGCGTACAGGAATACGGGCGCGGGGCGAAACAATACCAGCACCCGAAAGCGCATTGTAAACCGTGGCGTAAGAGGGCACTTTTTTATAGTGCAGATAGTCGGCGCAATCATCGCGGAACGACGCAAACGGGGTGCCGTTGAACCGTTCATAATCAGCAACAATCTTTGCAGAATCGTATTGCTTGTTCTTTGGCGTGCGGCCAGTGTTGCCATGAATAAAGATTGAATCGCCGTATTTTCTGTAACGGTTTTTTAATCGCGTGACAGAATACGGCGCAATCCCTATCGCTTTTGCGCACTTACGGACTGAGATTTTACCAGCGCAGCACATCGGTATATACTGCATTTTCTTTGTGTGTAACTCGTAATTCACGCGGATATGTTCGGAACACAACGAAACAAACTTTAATACTTTGGTACAAAATGGAACATTTGGAACACTTGTTCCATTTGTTCCATGTGTTCCATTAAGAAAAACAGCGTATTTTTAACGCATTTTTGCACGCGCGTTAAACGCTGCGCCCCGTAAAAAACGCCCCTTGTAAATCCTTATAATATATAGACTTTGGAACACTTGTCCCATTTGTTCCATTTTGTCACTATGTATATGTATTTGTATATGTATATGTATTTGTATATATATAATATATAGGCGCATTACTGCGCCCGCCCTGCGTTGAGAAAATGCAGCCCAGCTTCTTTTTTTCGGGGCGGTATTATCGGCAGGGAAATAAAAAATATTTATATTTAGCGCTTGACAGTTTTTAAAAAACGGCGCTATAATAAAAACATCAGCGGACATCGCCGCTGCATATCTTGGGTGTACACCTTTTCAAATCAATGTTGACAATATCAACATTAAGCAAAAAAGTGCACACCAAGCAAACGAGCTGCTATATCTTGGTGTGTTGTATAGCCGCTTGTTCGGTACGAGTGGCTTTACGGTAACTCGTAAAAATTAAGCCCGCAGAGGATAACACACCAATCCGAAGCGGGCTTTATCTTTTTTGAGGTGTGCTATGACAAAAAACAATTCCTACCAATTGCAGCTCGTAAAAGCGTTCAGAGCTGGCGAAATCTCACGACAACAATTTATTAAGCAATTTTCAGACTGGCAGAAAACAAACGGTATGAACTTTGACTGCAAGGGTACCGCGGACAAAAACGGCACTTTTGTTACTTACCGCGGCGTTACTGCAAAAATCGAAAACGGCGTTTTGTGCTGGAAGCAGAACAAGGCCGCAAATCTTTTCACATTCCAGCGACAAGTAGACTACGCGATCAACGCAGAATTACAGAGCTTTACAAACGCCTGCTATTACTCGGGCAAGGCATACGACGCAAGCCGCGCGAACGACCACGAAGCACGCGCAGGCTTTCAGCAGAAACAGAACTTTTTTATTAAGCAGGCGGAAAAATGGGCGGCACTATGGAACTAAAGGACATACCCGAAAGCGCGGTAGTGCAGCAGGTAAAAACAGTTATTAAAGCAACGGGCTTGAAGTTGCAGCGAATAAATACGGGCTGCTTTCAAATTGGCGAGGGACAGCACAGGCGATTTATAAAAACCGCGGAAGCTGGCACCTGCGATTTTGAGGGCTACGACAACCACGGGCGATTTTTAGCGGTTGAATGTAAGCGGCCAGTGGGCGGGCGTTTAAGCCCTGCACAGGAAGCGCGAATAAACGACATAAACCACAAGGGCGGCGTTGCCTTTGTAGTTCATAGCGGGGAAGAGTTCCTGCAAAAACTTAAAGAAAGACATTGCATTTAAAAGGGGGTACGACAATGTTTGAAAACGAAGAAGTAGAAATCGAGAAAGTGCCAACACCACAGGCATTTTTATTGCTGGTTAAGCAGCTGAACAGCGTAGCTTACGAAAAAGAAGCTGTTTTGCAGTGCGAAGAAAGCGGCACGAAAATTGCAAACTTGCAGGGTTTTTTAGCTGGCGTTCGTAACTACAAAAAGGTTATGCGTGACAACGGCTACGAGTTTGACATCAAGTACGACGGCACAACAGAAAGAGCTTGCCTGTATTTCGACGACGACGGTTGCGTTTTGGATTTAAACGAGCTGCGCGTCACATTGAACGATATTACAGAGTTTACAGAAACAAGAACATACGAAAAGTTCAAAGAAAAATGGCAGTCAAGCGTAGATACAAAAAAGGACTGGCTTTTCTACACCAGCGAAAAGAGCCGCGATTTACATTTCGTTAAGGGCTGGTATGAAGCTATGAAAATGATTGACGACTTTATCGAGAGATTGCAGCAGGGACTTGAAGCCGCAGAAAAAGAAGCGGCAAACAGCCTGCCTTTTGAAGAAATCGGGCAATAAGGGGAACACGCGCAGGGGGCGCTTAAAGGCGGGTTCAAATCCCGCGTGTTTCAAGAGGTAAACAGCTGGCCAGCGTTCGACCTTAATAATTTTTACGAGGTGCGAAAAATGAAAAATGCTATTTTGAAAATCTGCGAAAAGTTGCGCGGATATTCAGACGCAGAGCCGTACTTTGAAGTTACGGAGATCAAGCAGAACGACAACGGGACTTTTACAGTTACTTGTAAAGTCGTAGACCCAGCAGCAGAAGAACAGGGGGCAAAGAATGAAAGTAACGAATAATTTACACCTGCCCGAAGCGTTCGTAAAAGCTGTAAGCGTTGAGCGCCACAATAAAGCTGGCAGCTATTCTGCAACAACCCTTAACAAGGGCACAAAAGAAGTAATATTGCAAGAGCGCCACTGGGACGAGTTCAGCGTAGACGCTGCCGACCAAGTATGGGCGACTTTTGGAACTGCGGTTCATGCAATCATGGAAAAATACGAGGACGGCAATTTTCACGAAGAAACTTTCGACATTGCCGTATCAAATAGCCGTGTAACTGGAACAGTCGACAGCTACGACATGGAACACGGCGTAATAAACGACTGGAAAACCGCAAGCGTTTACAAAGTAATGCACGGCGACTTTTCAGACTGGTACAAGCAGGGCATGACCTACGCATGGCTTTTGAAACAGAACGGGCTTGACGTTCGCTGCTGCCGTTTTATTGCGTTACTTAAAGACCACAGCAAGAGCAAGGCCAAGACAGACGCAAGCTACCCGCAAAGCCCAGTATTTACATACGAGTTTGACGTAACGCCCGAGGAATTGCAGCAGACGGGCGAAAGAATCATAGCAAAAATTAAAGACATCGAAGCCGCCGAGCTTTTGAGCGACGACGAAATAGCACCATGCACAGCCGAGGAACGCTGGGCAGACAGTGACAAGTACGCCGTAATGAAAAACGGCAGAAAAACAGCGGTGCGCGTTTTCGACCAGCTTGTAGACGCGGAAGCCTGCGCGGGTGCTTTGGGCAATTCCCACTACGTCGAGCACCGCCCCGCAGTGTCGAGAAAGTGCGGCGATTATTGCTTGTGTAAAGATTTTTGCAGCTTTTACAAAAAAGAACAGGAGAACAAATAAAAATGACTGACTTAAACCATGTAATCGAAATTGGCCGACTTACCCGCGATATTGGCGAGCGTGATTTTGGCTACACAACAGGCGGAACAGCACGCCTTAACTTGAGTATTGCTGTAAACCGCAGCGTAAAGAAAAACGGCGCATGGACTGACAGCGTAAGCTATTTTGACGTGACCGTTTGGGGAAAGCCTGCGGAAAACATCAAGCCGTATCTGCACAAGGGCAAGCAGATTGCCGTTGACGGTTTTCTTGATCAGCAGCGCTGGGAAAAAGACGGGCAGAAGTTTTCAAAGGTTGTTATCGTTGCAAACACCGTGCAGCTTTTGGGCGGCAACGAAAACAACGCAGCACCACAGGAACCAGCGGGCGACTATGCGCCAGCAAGCAGCGGGGACGACTTCCCCGAGGATTTACCGTTTTAATGGGGGTACGGCATGAAACAGGACGAAGCAATTAAAATCTATGAATCATTATCACGCCCGCCAAAAGACGCGTTAAGGCAGATAGAAGCGGGGAAGCTCAAGGGCAAAACAGATATAAACCCGCAGTGGCGCTACAAGGCCATGACGGAAAAGTTCGGGCTTGTCGGCTGCGGCTGGAAGTACGAAGTACAAAAGTTATGGACTGAACAGGGCGCAGGAAGTGAAAAGCTCGCGTTTGCGCAGGTTGCCGTTTTCGTAAAGGACGGCGACAAATGGAGCGAGCCTATTGTCGGAATCGGTGGCAGCCGCCTTGTTCAGCTTGAAAAAGGCGCAGCCGTAAGCAATGACGAGGGCTACAAAATGGCCGTTACTGACGCTTTCAGCACTGCGCTAAAAATGCTCGGAGTAGCTGCGGATATTTACGCGGGACGCTGGGACGGCAGCAAATACAAAGAATCACTGCCGCCGCAGGTTGAAGCCGTAAAGCAGGCTTTTAAGGGCGAAGTAGTACAGCCAAAAAAGCAGCCTGCAAAACTTGCTTTTGAACCAAAGGGCGGCGAAACAACACCCGAGGAACGCAAGGAAATTGCAGCGCTTTTGAACAGCAAGTACACAAACAGCCAGCCGATTTTCACAAAAGACGAAATGAAGCATTACAGCGATATGCGCAAGGACTACACAGCCCGCGAAGTAATCGACGCTATCAAAGCAGAATTGCAAAAGCGCGTATCACCTGCACCACAGGAACCAGCGCAGCAGAGCTTTGACGAAATGCAGCCCGTAGAACAGAGCGAAAACGGCTTTGACATTTTTTAAGGTGGCGGCGGTATGGTGCAGTATGTGCTTAAACGTGTAGATATTGCGGGGCGCATAGCCTTTGAACCGCCAGCAGACAGCGGAGCGCAGGAAGCTATAAAACGCGAGCTGCGCAAATGCAGGGACAAGCACCACGACTACGTATTGCTTACCCTGCAACCGCCGAAGCGGCCACGGACGACGGGCGCGTTTTCGCAAAATCACCACTTGAACGGCCATATAATGCAGATCTGCAACGAAACAAGCAACAGCTACGACGCTATTAAATACTGCGTAAAAATGCTTGCCGTTGAAGAAATGGGCTACCCTTACGAACTTATCGACGGGCACGTATGGCCGAAAGAGGAAAAAGAGTGCAGTACAGACGAGTGCGCCTTACTGATTGAAGCCGCGCACGTATGGGCTGCACATCACGGAATTATATTGCAGGAGTAGCGGAAATGGAAATCGAAAAAATTATAAACGGTTTGAAAACCGCAAAAGACAAAATCGAAAAAGAAATAAACTTTTTACAATCCGTAGATATTACCAGCGGCGCGGAATGTTGCGAGTTATACATCAAAGAAAACGGGCTTGAATATATCGCCGACGAAATCCGAGAGGCGTATCACGCGGGCTTTATAAAGGCATACCGCCAAAGGTTTGAAAAATGACCGAAGCAGAAAAAGAGCAACGACGCTACGCGCTGGCAATATCGGGCGGTGTTTGTGAAGTGTGCGGGCGGCCTTTACGCGACGGCCAACCACAGGGGGCGCACAGAATCGGCAACACGATTGCAAACCGCGCCAAGTACGGCGATTTTGTAATAGACCACCGTTTTAATATCGGCATGACGTGCAGCTTAAAATGTAACGCCGAGCTGGATATAAGCGGGGACACGGGAAAAGTAATAAAGTTGTGCTGCAAGATTTACGCGGCAGAAAGTAAAAAATACGGGGTGGAAAAGTGAGAGAATCTTTTGTATTTCACGCGGAATATATAGCCGACTTGCCCGACGACTACAAAGCCGACTTTGCAATGTACGCTATAAATTACGCGCTGAATGACGAACAGCCGCCGCTTATGCAGGGGACGCTTGAATATAGCTTATGGGCAAAAATTGAGCGGCGTATAGATCAAGAGCGGGAAAAGTACGAGCGCGTAAAAGAAAAACGCGCCGCAGCTGGAAGAAAGCACACGGGGAACCAGTACAACGCCCCGAAAGCTGAAAGCCCGCAGGTTCCCGAAAAGGAAACACCCGCAGAAGTTCCCGCAGAGGGAACCGAAACGGCAAAGCCTGCGGAAAAAGCCGAAAAGCCGAAAGCGCCGCAGTTCGTAAAGCCTACGGTTGAGGAAATCGACGGGTATTGCAAGGAACGGCGGAACGGACTAGACGCGCAGCAGTTCTTTGATTTTTACGAATCCAAAGGCTGGAAAGTGGGCGCGGTGAAAATGAAAGACTGGCGGGCTTGCGTGAGGACGTGGGAAAAGCGGCACGCTGACGAACGGCACAAAGCGGGCGGAATGTGGGGAAACGAAAACGAAGTACCCGAGGACATTATAAACAGCATTTAAGGCAAAAAGTATAGGGGTGCGGAGATATGGACGAGATTAAATCAATACAGGACGTTTTCAACATCGACTTGTCAAAATATGGCTTGCGTGATGAAGAAGTCGAAGAAATGGAGCGAAAGCAGGCAGAAGCCGAAAAGCTGGCGCGGTATAAAAAGACAGTTCCCGAGCGATACTGGAAAGAATCGTTTGAAACTTACGGGGCAGAAACGGACGAACAGAAAAACGCGCTTGAGCAGTCGCGCCGTTTCTTGGAAGCCGTAAAGTGTGGGAAATTCTGCACTTTAATTATGCTGGGCACAGTCGGCACGGGAAAAACACACCTTGCCTGCGGAATTGTTCGCGAGTACGGCGGGCTTTATAGGCTTGCCCCGAACATCGTTGAAGAAATCAGACGGGCAAAGAGCTTCACGGCCAAAGAAACAGAAGCCGACCTGCTGGAAAACTACGGGCGGGCAAAGCTGCTTGTTATTGACGAAATCGGGCGCGGAGTAGCGGGAACTGACGAGCAGTATATGCTTTATCAGATCATAAACGAACGCTACAACCGCCGAAAGCCTACGGTTTTAATCTCAAACCAAACAAAACGCGACTTCTTAAATTATATCGGAATTGCCGCCGCCGACCGCTTAACCGAGAGCGCGAAAACGGTTGAGTTCAAAGGCCAAAGCTACCGCGCAACATTGCGCAGAAACGCCGCCCAGTAATGGAACCCGTACAGCTGGAGTTTGATTTTGAGTTTGACGAGTTACCACCGACAAGGCCGCTGCCCTACTATCCCGCGCCGAAAAACGACAATGAAAAGCTGCTGAACTGGCAGTATGAATACAGGATAAAGGGCGACGAAAAGGCGTTAAACAAAATGTATCGGCTGGGCGAAATTATCGCGCTGCGGTATATAAACACGGTTGCGAAGAAAAACAAGGCCGTGGCAAAGCTGGCGCAGTGCGACAAGGAAGAAAAGGCGCACAACGCCATAACATACATAATAGCCCGCTATTTGCGGGTAAAGGATTTTGCAATAACAGAGAGCTTTACAGGTTATTTGTTTCTGCGAATAAAACACGAATTATTTTACCAGCGCAAAGTTGACAAGATTGTGGACTTTGTAGACTGGGAGAGTTACCGAGGTGCACAATGAAAGAATGTAAGTGTAAAACGTGTGAATATATGTTTCAGTATTTCACACAAGGCGCACACCCAAAAAGAAAAGCCGTATGGTGTAGAGGGGACGAAGAATATATCGAAAAGTATTTTAACGAGCATAAAATCAATAAGGCAAAAGGTTTTATCGGATTTTATAACGTATATAAAAAGGATTTTGCAGTAACGAAAACGCCGAAATGGTGCCCGTTAAACGCAATAAAGCACGAGGGGGGCAAGATTGACAAGGCTTGAAAAGAAAGCGCGTGAAAGTTCGATAAAAGCGTGCAGAGAAACAAAGCTGAAACTTTCACAACCGAGTTACGAAATGGGATATATACGAGGGGCGCGGGAAAATCAACCCAACATCGAAGAAATGTTAAAACGCTTGCAAAAGGCGGGAATCATTATCAACTTGTGCGGCTGGCATGATCTACGCAAAGACCCCGACGACCTGCCGCAAGACGTGCAGCTGAACCAGTTTGAAAGCTATAACCCGCTTGTTTTGATATTTTTCTATCGCTACGACGACCACGGGAAAGCGGCCAAAGTTTACGCGCTTGACCGTTGGAGCGGGGAACCGTTCAACAAGTGGGAAACGTTCTACAAGGACGACGTTATAGCATGGCGTGAGCTGCCGAAGTTCGAGGGATAAAATGAGCTGCCCAAGATATTGTTTTGTATTTACATACGAGTATTTAAGCGGCAGTTTGAATCTATACCCGACGAGCTTTATTTCATAAAAACGATTGACCGAAAAGACAATCGCTATTGTGCATACGAAAAAGGCTACGAACCCGAAACGCGGGTATTTTCAGCATAAAGTTATATTTTACGTGGGGAATGTATGAAAGACTGGAACGGAAACAGCAAAGCGGTATATGTAACAAACGGCGACAGCAGCCACAGCACACGCGAACGGGAAACACGCGACTATTACGCAACAGACCCGCGAGCCGTAGAAGCATTATTAAAGCGGGAAAAGTTCAACCGCTATATTTTAGAGCCAGCCTGCGGGGGGGGGCATATTTCAGAAGTATTAAAAGCGCATGACTACGAAGTAACTTGCGCCGACATCATAGAACGCGACTACGACGGGCAAGAATACACCGCCGACTTTTTACGCGATAACTTGGTATGGTGCGGCGACATCATCACGAACCCGCCTTATAAATACGCTGCGGAGTTTGTAGAGCACAGCTTAAATGTGATAACAAGCGGCCACAAGGTAGCAATGTTTTTGAAGCTCACATTTTTAGAGGGAGAAAAACGGCGCGAATTATTCCAGCAGAACCCACCTACCCGCATATACGTTTTTACAAAGCGGATAAACTGCGCATTAAACGGTGAAGAAAAGTTTTTTAATGCAAGCAGTGCTGTTTGTTATGCGTGGTTTGTATGGGAAAAAGGCAGCAAAACAAAGCCCGTTATTGACTGGATATAAAAACGGAATAATTAAAAAACGGGCAAAAATGACTATATTTGCGTAGAAAATAGGCGTTTTTTATACGCTTTTTATACTAGGCGAAACAATGGCAGGACGACCACGAAAAGACGACATAAACACACAGCAGCTCATTATTAACCTTGCAAAAGCAGGCATGACAAACACGGCTATTGCAGAAATTACGGGGCTTACTCGCGACACAATACAGAAATGGCTAGCAACTACAGAGCTTGGGCAGACAGTAAAGACAGTGCGCCAAGCGTCGGCAATGCTGGAAGCGCAGCAAAAGCACGCCCTTAATAAATCGGCGCTTATGGCTGCAAAGAAACTGCTTAAAAAACGCAAGATTGAGGAAACAGAAGAACGGCGCGACGCAGAGGGTAAAATCATTTACACGCAAAAGCGCATACGTGAAGCCGAGCCAAACGCAAGTATGGTGCAGTTTGTGCTTAAATGTACAGACCCGCAGAACTGGAACGAGCAGCAGATAGCAGAACAGCAGGCAGCAGCCGACGCAGAACGCGACGACAACGAAATAAGGATTGTTATTGATGACGATACACAGCAGTAATATTTTTGCAAAAGTCTATAACAAGTATTTCCGCATGATACTCAAGCACGAAAAGGAGCGCTACACGTTTACAGGTGGCCGCGCTTCCACAAAGTCGTCGTTTATCAGTATTGTTATTGTCGTTTTAATAACCATGTTTCCAAAGCTCAACGCGCTTGTGGTGCGCAAGACCGCAAAGACATTGCGCCGCAGCGTGTTTGAACAAATCGTATGGGCAATAGACAAGCTACACCTGCGCTATACCAAAGAGCGCAAAACGGGCTTTAAAATACCGAAAAGCGAAGTGTCGGCGCTGCCTATTACATACATACGCAAGGACGGCACAAAGCAGCAGATTATATTTGCAGGGTGCGACGACCCCGAAAAGATAAAGTCTATTAAAGTGTCGCAGGGTTATTTTGGTATATTGTGGGTAGAGGAAAAGACCGAGTTTACACCCGCAGACCTGCAAAACGTGCGTATTTCAGCATTACGCGGCGGCGATACGTTCTACATCTTTGAGAGCTACAACCCGCCAAGCGCTGCGCGTCACTGGTGCAACCGTGAAGCTGCAACCTACGACCCGAACCGCGTTGTAATTCATACTACATACTTGGATATACCGCCCGAGTGGCTGGGCGCGGCTATTCTGCACGACATAGAGCAGACAAAGGCCACAAACAAGCGGGCGTATGAAAATATCTACCTCGGACTTGCTACAGGTACGGGACAAAACATTTTTGAAAACGTGGAACTGCGGGAAATTACCGACGAAGAAATAGCAGCCTTTGATTATGTTTATAACGGCATTGACTGGGGCTACTATCCCGACCCGTTCGCGTGGGGGCGCATGAGCTACGACGCAGCACACGCAATACTTTATATTTACGACGAGCTTTATTTATACAAACATGGAAATATACAGGCAAGTAATGCGCTGCGGGAATACCTAGAAGCGCAATGCTTGGACGAAAACGGAAAGCCGCGTTTTAACGTTATGGACGACCGCATAGAAGCCGACAGCGCAGAAAGCAAAAGTGTAAACGACTTCCACGCGTGGGGCTGGAACATACGCGGAGCAATAAAGGGGGCTGGTAGCTTGGAAGCAGGTTTTAAATGGTTGCAAGGATTATGCAAGATTGTAATAGATCCGAAACGCTGCCCGAAAATGGCAGACGAGTTCACGCTATACGAGCACGAAATCGACAAAAAAACGGGCGAGATTATGAGCGGCTACCCACAAGGACAACCCGACCACGGAATGGCGCTGACACGTTACGCGACAGAGCCAATATGGCGACACGCTGGCGAGTAAATGACTATATAGGCAGAGGAATATAATGTTTGAACGAATAAGGGGCTTTTTTATGAATATCTTAGGAATGTTTCACAACTATTCAGTAAAAGAAATTACAGGAATAGACGTAAACCTATCAAGTGAAATGTATAACTCGATTGAGTTATGGGCTAACATGATGAGCGGCGCGGCACCGTGGAACGACAAAGCCCCGCCTTGTGGCGTACTGGAACAGATTGCGGGGCGGCTTGATATGCTCGTATCGCGAGAAATCGGGCTAGAAGTAAATAACAAAGCCATTGCGCCAGTTATGGAGCATATAAACAAGAACGTTGACAAGATTGTAGACTACATCGCACTGCTTGGCGGTTGTGTTGTTCGCCCTATTTACAGTAACGGCAAGCTACAATATGAAACGCTGCCGCTTGGCAATTACTTGCCTATTTCGTACGACTTTGACGGCACGCTTACAGGTGCGCTTATTCTTAAACAGATACAGCGCGGCGGCAAAAAATGGCTTTTAACCGAAGAACATAAATACGAAAATAAAGCGCACACAGTAACTTGCACGCTTTACAGGAACGACCACAACGAGCTTAGAAAAGTAAGCCTTGAGGACTGCTCGCAGACAGCAGATATTACACCGACTTATACGTGGCAAAATGTAAAGCAGCCTATGCTTATAGAGTTCAGAAACCACGCGGTAAACAAGATTGACGGCTCAAACGTTCCAGTAGCAATTATTGCAGGCGCCGAGGATTTAATCAAAGACGCTGACGAACAGTTTGAGCGCATGAACTGGGAGCAAAAAGGCGGTGAAATGCGCGTATTTGCTGACCGTGATATGTTCGCACAGCGTAAGAAACGCGACGGAACAACCGAGGGCGTCAAAATGACACCCGACTTAAACCGCTTGCTTGTGCAGGTTGAGGGCGACGGCGGCGCAGAGGGTAAGAAAATCACCGAGCACGCGCCGACATTACGCACAGCGCAGCAAAACGAAATGTTGCAGCAGATTTTCCGCCGTATCGAATTAACTTGCAATTTAGGCAAGGGCACTATTTCAGATATGGAAAGCCAAATACAGACCGCGACACAGTACAACGGCGGCAGGCAAGAGCTTTATGCAATCGTTGACAAAATCGAGGACGAAATCGAGGTTAAATATCAGCAGTGCGCCGACGTACTGGCACACATGGCCGCAGCTTTCAAGCTCGGTGCAAACGACGCGAAAATAACAATCACGTGGAACGACGACCAAACACGCAAAGACATTACAGCTGCTAAGCAAATGGCAATACAGGAGATCACAACGGGCGTAAAAAATAAATGGGAATACCGCCGCGACTTCTACGGAGAGGACGAAGCAACCGCAAAGGCAAACACACCCGAGGACATACCACCCGCAGACCCTTTTAATTTTGGAGCATAAACAATGGCAAGACATAACAAGCAGAAAAAAGAAATTACAAAGAACGACCGCGCAATTATGGACGGGCTGCGCTATGCGCTCAATCATTACCCACTACACCGCCGTATAGTTTTTGCATGGCGTTTATTGCGGGGCAAGTTCTAGCGTATGCTTTCCCCTCGCTACTTGGACGGCATGGCCGACGAATTAACAGAGATTTACTCACAGCTTGAAAGCGAGATATTGCAGGACATGGCGCGGCGCATTGCTCGGCTCGGTAAAGTAACCGACGCTACAAAGTGGCAAGCGCAAATGCTTGTAGAAGCTGGCGCAATGAAGCGCAATATTAACCGCATACTTAAAAAATACGACAAGACAATAGCGCAGCAGGTAAAAGACACTGTAACGGCTGCACTGGAAGCAAGCACAAAGAACGATAACAAGATTTTCAAAGAAGCCACAGGGCGCACCGTTTCAGCACCGAACGCGCAGCAAATGCTTTCCACAATTCAGAAGTGCCACAGCGATTTATCACGCCTTACGCTCACGACCGCGGCCACAACTCAAACGCAGTTTGTGCAGCAGGCAAACCGCGTTTATATGAACGTGCAAAGCGGCGCGTTTGATTATGATACAGCCATGAAAAGCGCAGCCGACGAGCTGGCAAAGCGCGGAATAACCGCCGTACAGTATGAAAATGGCCGCCCCGTAACCCGCACGATTGAAAGCGCCGTGCGCATGAACATTTTAACCAGCGTGAACCAAACGGCAGCAAATCAGACTTTGAACAACTGCGAAGAATTAGACTGCGACCTAGTGGAAACATCGGCGCACATCGGAGCACGCCCCGAACATGAGGACTGGCAAGGGCAGATTTTCAGCAGAAGCGGGAACAATAAAAAATACCGCCCGTTTTCCGTTTGCGAACTTGGCAGCGTTACGGGAATCTGCGGCATAAACTGCAAACACTCTTTTTACCCTTACTTTGAGGAAATGGAAAACCACTACACCGAAAAAGAGCTGGACGAAATGGCCGACGAAAAGGTTGTTTATACCGACGACGACGGCAACGAGCACACATTAACACGCTACGAGGGCGAACAGAAGCTGCGGGGCATTGAGCGCAATATAAGACACTGGAAGCGGCAGGCATTGACCGAGGAAGCGGCGGGCGTGGATAACACAAGGGCACGCCAAAAGCTCGGGGAATGGCAGGCAGCAGCACGGGACTTCACAGACCAAACAGGAATTGCACGCGACAGCGCCCGCGAATACGTGGGAACGACCACAGGGAAGCAGCCGCGAGCGTTACCACCAGCAAAGGCAACACCCGCACAGACAGCAGGAACCGCGCCGACACCCGCGCCAGCTGCAACACCTGCGGGAACTTTGGGAAAAGCTACGACGATAGAAGCGGCAAAGCAAGAGCTTTCAAACTTTTCAAACTCGGTATATATTCCAAAAGATACAAACATTACAAGTGTAAACGCCGTTTCCCGAGAGCTGGAAGCGCTGCAAAAGAGTTACGCAACAAATAAACTTGACGATATAACCTTTAGCGGCAGATTAAGCGCAAGGACAGGCGCAAGCGCGAACTATCACACTTTGACCATAAATAAAAAGGTTGAGCAGTTCGGGGCAATCGTTTTGCAGCCTAAAGAATGGCACGCACAAATGAGTGCAACCGTGCAGCTGCTCACGGCCAAAAAGGACGAAATCACCGCAAAGATAGCAAGCGCTGCGGATCCAATGACCGCCAAATGGTACAAAAGCAGATTGCGGGACATAAACAAAGACTTAAACCGCTACACTGAATATTTGAAATACACCCGCGGAAACGTTTGTTATAAGGGGCTGGAAGTCGAAAGCGTTGTAGCGCACGAATACGGCCATATTATCGCCGACCAAAAAGCGGGACAGATAAACGGCTACTATGCAAACAGAAACTATGCGCCAAGAACAGGCAACCCGCTTTATGAAAAATGCAGGCTGATTGACGACGTATACAACAAGGCAAAGCAAAACGGGGATATATTCAGCATATCGCACTATGCAGCCGATAATAGCTATGAGTTTTTCGCCGAAACGTTCGCAATTTATGCAATGAAGCAAGAAACCTTGCCGCAGTACATTATTGATATGATTTTAGAGGTTATAAAATGACATACGAAACACTGGAAACCGAAGTAAAAGCAATCATTGAGGACGCACAGGAACAAATTAAAGCCGAGGAAAACGGCGCAAAAACTGCGAACTTTCAGCAGCTTAAAAAGCGCCTTGCTGCTGCGGAAAAGCTGCAAAAGGACGTTGCCGAGGGTAAACAATACGGCATGAGCGCGGATTTTTTCAAGTTCGATTTATCGCAGCTTAAAGACCCGATTTATTAGCCCCTTAAAGCCCGCTAGAACGCCGTACACGCGCTTTATAGGGTGCGGACGATAAAAGACACGACCGCGCCCGAATCGACGCGCTACACGCAATATTAAGCCCTGCACACGTTGCGGGGCGTTTTTTTTAAATTAGGGGAAATTTTCCCTTATTTTCTGCTATTTTCCCCTATTGCCCGAATGACTATAAAAGCAGAGGGCAAACAATGACAATCTACAAACGATTTTTAACACCTAACGCATGGAGCAGACCACAAAGCAAAATAAAAGAGTTCCGCGCAATCGTTATGCACTGGACGGCAAACCCAGCAGCAAACGCCGAGCAGAACTGGCTTTATTTTGAATCGAAAAAAACGGGCATGAGTTCGTATGGTTCGGCGCATTACATCATCGGGCAAAAGGGAGATATTATACAGTGCATACCCGACGAAGAAGTGGCCTACCACTGCGGCAGCTCGCAGAAAGACCCCGAAAGCGGGCAGATTTACACAAACTACGCGCGTAAGAAGTTCGGACACTACGCCGTACATTATCAAGTATCAAGCCCGAACTATTGCACGCTCGGCATTGAGCTTTGCCCGACAGACAACGCGGGCAACTTCACAGAACAGACAATAAAAGCAGCTGCGGAGCTTTGCGCGTATCTTTGCAAGCGCCACAACCTTACACCGCAGGACATCACAACACACCACGATATAGTCGGCTGGAAAGACTGCCCGCGCTTATGGACTAAACGCCCCGAACTTTTGGAAGCGTTCAGATTAAGCGTTGAGGACGAAATCGCAAGAGCTGGGGGCGCAGAATGTGGGAAGCAATAAGCAAGGTATTAACCAGCGCAAACGCTCGCGAAATACTCTTTTTCTTGGCCGTGGTGCTTGTGGCCGTTATCGTGCTTGTAAAAACGGGCGCGGTAAATATCCGCACTAAACACGTGCGAATCGGCAAGGCAGAAGCCGAACGCGAAGTAATACGCCGACAAGTTGAAGCTGCACACGACTTTATTATGAGCATAGAGGGAAAAATCAAGGCGGACACTTCCCAGTATAACGGCTATTTCACTAAATACATTCTTGAACGTGTCTACGATAAGACTATCGAATGGATCATGTTCAATCACATTACAAACAGCACGCTTTACGTGCAGGACAAACAGGACACAATCTGCAACTTGATTTATACGTTTGACGTGGCCGAGGACTTCAAAACACCCGAGTTCAAAAAACGTATGTGTAACTGGGTTGCGGAGCTTATAGACCGCTTAATTAAAACGCGGGAAATCTACAGCAAACAGGGAGAATAAAAAACATGGAAGAAGAAAAGACAGGGAAAAAACACAGCAAGCTAACATCGGCTAAATTGTGGGTGACAATATGGGCAATCGGCCTTGTGTCTTTTATCGTAATCGCAAACCGCACGGAGTTTTTGAACATTGCGCAGCCGCTTTGTTTTGTTCCGCTTGGTTACTTGGGCGTGAACGTATGGCAGAAAAAGATTTACGAGGATAGCGCAAAGTGAAATACACCTGCAAAGTGTGCCAGCAACAATATTTTATATGGCGCATGAAAACAAACGACATCTGCATAGATTGTTTTAGGCGAAAGCTAGGGGGCAAAAGGTGAATATAGCAGCATGGATAATTACGGGGCTTGCAGTCGCATTTATGGCGGTTGTAGCTATTGGCAGCGCTTATTTGAACGCCGAACGGAAACGCTATGAAAAGCACATAGCAGACTTAAAAAAAGAGGGGGCAGAAAATGCACAGAACGCAGCGGACGCAATCACAGAAGCGGACAAGATTAAAGAAAATGCAAACACTGGCAATCATACTGACGATATGCACACTATGGCTGACCAACTGCACAACTACGCGAACGGTAGACAGTAACCCCGCCCCGCAATACTACCCGCCCGACCCTTACGACAAAAACGGGGTGCTTGTGTGGGTAGAAATCAAAGACGGGGAAACGTTCACGGCCACAGAGGACGGCATATATTTGCCGTGGTGGTATTGGCAGAAAGTCTATAACTACATCGTGAACACACAGGAAGCGCAGAACGCAAAACAGAAATGACTATATAGGCAGGAGGATTTAGACCTATGAAAAAATGGGGAATTATCGGCGCTTTGCTTTTTGCGGGCGCAGTAGTGTTCGGTTATTTTTGCAACTTTCCAGCTGCAACAATTATCGAAATCGCAGTAGCAGCGTTCGGCCTTACTGCCGTTGTAATCGCTGCTATTAAGGGCGCAAAAGAAAAGCAGATTGCAGTATGGAAAACTATTGTAATCGTCGTTCTTGCGTCGGTGGGTGGCGTAATCTGCTGTATTGGTGGACTTGCGCAGAATATCTTTGCAGAAATCAGCGGCGCGATGCTTGCACTCTTGGCCGTAATTTTTGGAATGATTTATAACAAAAAATAACGGGTTTTACCCTTGCGGCGGCAGTACATCGCACCTCGTATTTGCCGCCGTTTCTTTTGTATGCAACGTCAAAACAAAAATGACTATGTATATAGCGTGAACGGCGCGTAATCCGTTCTAATCCTTTGGCGGGCACGCCGTAAAAAATGCGTAGGGAGATACACAAATGAAACGTGATTTTTTAGAGGGCTTGGGACTTGAAGCCGAAGTAATCGACAAGATTATGAAAGAAAACGGTAAAGACATCGAAAGCGCAAAAGCAAAGTTCGCCGATTATGACGACCTTAAAAAGCAGCTTGAAACTGCAACCGCAACGCTTGAGAAGTTCAAGGACTACGACCAAACAAAGGCAGATGTTGAAAAATACAAAGCCGAGCTGAAAAAATCGCAGGAAGAAAGCGCGGCAAAAATCGCCGCTATGGAACGTTCGGCAAAAGTCGGGGATTTTTTGAGCGATAAGAAGTTTGTAAACAGCATTACTCACGACGCTGTAAAAAAACAGCTCGCAGATATGCTCACAGACGAAAAGAACGCAGGAAAAAGCCTTAAAGATCTTTTTGACGAAATCACAAAAGACAAAACGGACATCTTAAAGGACGACAACGCAGCAACCCCGCCAGTAGTTCCAGCTATGGGCGGAAGCAAGGGCGGAAAATCCGACGATGACGCACAGGCACGCGCAGTTATGGGCTTGCCACCAAAAAAAGATTAAACAGGAGTAAATAACTATGGCTAATCAGATTGCTAAGTTTAAGAAATATGTAGCACTTCTTGACGAAGTTTACATGAACGAATCAAAGACCGCCGTACTTGAAAGCGACGCAACACTCGCACAGGCTGGCGCAAACGCAAACGAAATTATCATTCCTAAGCTCGATATGGACGGCTTGGGAGATTATGACCGCAACAGCGGCTACGTATCGGGCGATGTTACAATGACAAACGAAACCGTGCAGTTTAACTACGACCGCGGTAGAAAGTTCAGCATTGATAACATGGATAACGAAGAAACAGCAGGCCTTGCTTTTGGTAAACTTGCCGCAGAGTTTATCCGCACAAAAGTTGCACCCGAACAGGACGCTTTCCGCTTTGCAAAATATGCAAACGAAGCAGGAACAAAGACAAAAGAAACCCTCGCCACTGGTGTAGAAGTTCTTACAGCTTTGCAGAGAGCAACCGCAGCTATGGACGACGACGAAGTACCAACAGAAAACCGTCACTTGTTCATTACATCGGCACTGCTTACAGCTGCGCAGAATGTAGACACAAACAAGAGCCGCGATATTTTGGGCGCTTTTGCAAGCATTACAAAAGTACCTACAGCCCGCTTTATGACACTTGTAGGATTGCTTGACGGTAAAACATCGGGCGAAACAAAGGGCGGTTTTGCAAAGGTTGCTACTAAGTACCAGCTTACAAGCGACGTTGCACTCGTAAGCGGCAAAACTTACTACACACGCAGCGGCTCGGGAACAAGCGGCTCGCCTTATGTTTATACTGCCGTAGCTTCACCCGATGTTAGCGACATTGCTACATACTACGAAGTTAAGACAGACGGAAGCCACACACTTAACTTTATCATTGCTGAAAAATCAGCAGTTATGCAGTTTACAAAACACCGCGTTGACAAGGCTATCCCACCCGAGGACAACCCCGACGCTGACGCATGGATTTTCAACTTCCGCGAGTACGGACTTGCAGACGTTTACGAAAACAAAACAGCTGGTATTTACGCCAGCTACAACGGCGCAGATCTTGCGCAGGAGTAACGCAGCATGAAAGTAGTAGGATATTCACAGCCGCAGCCAAAACCTACCGTTGCGCAGGAACAGGCAAAACAGAACAGCGGCAACAAGCCACAGGGCGGAAACAAGCCACAGGGTAATAAACCAAACGGCAACAAGCCACAGGGCGGAAACAAGCCACAGGGCGACGCCGCAAACGGTGACGCTGCCAGTGGCGACAAATAGCAGGGGGCGGCGGAATGTTTGAGAACGTAACATATAGCTTTTATACCGAAACTCTTGGCCGTTCCGCCGTTCCCAGTGAAGCGGATTTTAACCGATACGCCGACGACAATAAAATGTTTATGAAGCAGCTTATTGCCGACGGCATGGTAAAAGAGCGGGAAGAAAACGAGATAGACACAGCCGTTTGCAGAATGATTGAAATTGACTACACCACCGAGCAGGAAGCCAGCGGCGCGGCTGCTGAAAACGGCGGCAGCGTGGCAAGCGAGAGCATAAACGGCTACTCGTACAGCTA
>Ga0310697_10000971_pt1 | contig 35690 bp, 38 predicted proteins | sample 172DNAGHGlowgp2_FD_203883 | JGI IMG/M metagenome (GOLD analysis project Ga0310697, IMG submission 203883) | Sheep rumen microbial communities from Palmerston North, Manawatu-Wanganui, New Zealand - 1728 DNA GHGlow gp2 (v2) (version 2) | ecosystem: Host-associated > Mammals > Digestive system >... | reverse complement strand
ACTCAACAGCCGTCCTCGTGAAAAATTGAACTTCGATGCCCCTAAAAATAAATTTTTTGTATATTTGCATTGACGTGTTGCATTCACATGTTGAACCTAAGGTATACCTTTTTTGCCACATTTTGTCGCCGTTTCGGAAAAAATATGTAAATTTGCATCTTCGCAAAAAGGGATAAAAATATATATAGATGAATATAACAGACAGACTTTCAGCCGCCATTGCTGAAACCTTAGAAGAGCTCTATGGCATACAATCAACGCCGGCCGACATCACGCTGCAGGGCACGCGGCGCGAATTCAAAGGCGACTACACCCTCGTGGTGTTCCCGTACGTGAAACAGGCCCGCAAGAGCCCGGAGGCGGTGGGCAACGAGATCGGTGCCGCCCTGCAGACGCGGCTGCCGGAGGTGGCGTCGTTCAACACGGTCAAAGGGTTCCTCAACCTGGAGATTGCCGACCGCTACTGGCTTGCCTTCCTGCACGACAGGGCAGGGGAGAGCACGTTCGGCCTGACAGCGGCCGACGAGAACGCCAAGCCCGTGGTGATAGAATACAGCAGCCCGAACACCAACAAGCCGCTCCACCTGGGGCATATACGCAACAACCTGTTGGGGTGGTCGGTGAGCCAGCTGCTTTCGGCCGCTGGGGCCAATGTGAAGATGGTGAACCTCGTCAACGACCGCGGCATCCACATCTGCAAGAGTATGCTCGCCTGGCAGCGCTACGGCAACGGGGAGACCCCCGAAACGACCGGAGTGAAAGGCGACCACCTTGTGGGCAAATACTATGTGGAGTTCGACAAGCACTATAAAGAAGAGGTCAAGCAGCTCACCGACAACGGTATGGACGAGGAGCAGGCCAAGCGCGAAGCCCCCCTCATGGTCGAGGCCCAGCAGATGCTCAAACGCTGGGAGGAAGGCGACCCGGAGGTGCGCCGCCTGTGGGAGACCATGAACGGGTGGGTCTATGCCGGTTTCGACGAGACATACAACCGTCTTGGCATCCACTTCGACAAGATATACTACGAGTCGCAGACCTATCTGCTCGGCAAAGAGCTGGTGCAGAAGGGGCTTGACCTCGGAGTGCTGTACCGCAAGGACGACGGTTCTGTGTGGTGCGACCTTACGGGCGACGGGTTGGACCAGAAGCTCCTGCTGCGCCGCGACGGCACCAGCGTATACATGACCCAGGACCTGGGGACCGCCCTGCTGCGCCACAACGACTTCCAGGCCGACCAGCTCATCTACGTGGTCGGCAACGAGCAGGACTACCACTTCAAGGTGCTGAAACTCATACTTGGGAAGCTCGGCTTCCCGTGGGCCGACAAGGTCTACCACCTGAGCTACGGCATGGTGGAGCTACCCAACGGCAAGATGAAGTCGCGCGAGGGCACCGTGGTGGATGCCGACGACCTTGTGGACGAGATGGAGCGCACCGCGGAGGAGATGAGCCGCGAGCACGGCAAGAACGACGAGCTGCCGGCCGACGAGCAGCGCCACCTCTACCACATCCTCGCCCTCGGTGCGCTGAAGTACTTCATACTGAAGGTGGACCCGACGAAGAACATGCTCTTCAACCCGGCCGAGAGTATCGACTTCAACGGCAACACGGGCCCCTTCATCCAATACACGCATGCCCGCATACGCAGCATAGTGCGCAAGGCCGGCGACGTCACGGAATGGAACCCCGCAGCCCTCGAGGGCGTGGTGCTTGGCGAGAAGGAGAGGGGAGTGCTCACCACCCTCCACACCCTGCCCGACACGATACGCGCCGCCGCCGAGGCCTACAGCCCCGCCATGGTGGCCAACTATGCCTACGACCTCGCCAAGGCCTTCAACAGTTTCTACCAGGACACGCCGATACTGCGCGAAGCCAACCCCGACGTCAAGGCCTTCAGGGTGGCCCTGTGCGCCGCCGTGGCACAGGCTTTGAAGAACACCATGAATATACTCGGCATAGAAGTGCCGGAACGCATGTAAGACAATGAAATACACGATACACAACGAGATACCGTCGTACCTCTGCGACTCTGCCGACGTGATGCACACGTGGGCGGCGGTCAGGCTCTGCCAAGAGGTTTCGGAATACCATGCCAACAAGCTCGGAGTGGGGTTCAACAGCCTCATCGACAATAACCTGGCGTGGGTCATCGTCAGGTCGTACTACGAGCTGCTTCGCCGTCCGCGAGCCTTCGAACCCGTAGAGCTCAACACGTGGGCGCGCGGCAACGACGGACTGTTCGCCTTCCGCGACTACTCGATGTTCGACGCCGAGGGGAAAGAGCTGCTGCGCGGCACGTCGTACTGGACCTTGATAGACTACACCCAGCGCCGCGCCGTGCGGCTGAAGGACCACATACAAGCCTATACCGTGGTCGACGAGTGCGCCACAGAGCGCCAGAGCCTCGACAGGCTGAGAGTGGCGCCGTTCACCGACGAGGACAGGGCTTTCAGTATGACGACGCGCCACTCGATGATAGACCACACCAACCACGTCAACAACTCGGAGTACATAAAGTGGATTTTCGACGCGCTCCACGAGCAGGGATTCGACGAGACGCGGCCGTTCTCGTTGGAACTCAATTTCCAGCACGAGACCAAGCCGGGCGACACGGTGGCGGTGTATGTGCGGCGCGACGACGAGAGCACGTACAGCGCCCAGGTGACCAACAGCACGGGGCTCAGCGCGATGGCGAAAATCAATTTTTTGAGTTAAGAGTTAAGGGTTAAGAGTTATGGGTTATTGGTTATGGGTTATTGGTTATTGGTTATTGGTTATGAGTTAAGAGTTTTTTCCGCAGGGTTTGAAGGAACGAGCCCTGCGGAATTTTTTTTCGGGGAGGGAGAATGGGGGTGTGTGGAATATTTCTATTTAACATAACCCCGATATTGGACGGATTGGGGTCGTGGGGAAAGGGTCGGTGTAATTAAACGAATCAGATGATTGCTATTAAAATGAAACCCCTACGGGGTTTGGTCTTTGACAATTAGATGGATTGCTATTAAAATGAAACCCCTACGGGGTTTGGGCTTTGACAATCAGATGGATTGCTATTAAGATGAAACCCCTACAGGGTTTGGGTTTTGACAATCAGATTGATTGCTATTAAAATGAAACCCCTACGGGGTTTGGGCTTTGACAATCAGATGGATTGCTATTAAGATGAAACCCCTACGGGGTTTGGGTATTGACAATCAGATGGATTGCTATTAAAATGAAACCCCTACGGGGTTTGGGTTTTGACAATCAGATTGATTGCTATTAAAATGAAACCCCTACGGGGTTTGGTCTTTGACAATCAGATGATTGCTTTTTATTGGAGTGCGGCTTCGAGGATGGCGTCGACGTCGATGCGGCATTCGCGTTTGAGCTGTGGGACGGTGCCGTGAGCGATGAACCGGTCAGGCACGGCGAGGATGACCGTGCGAGCGGCGGCCTGCGGATGGCGCTGAGCGAAATGTTCGACGACGGCTTCGCCGAAGCCCCCGGCCCGGACGCCGTCTTCGACGGTCACGATGCGCCGGAATCCGGCGGCGGCCACGCGGTCCAACATGGCGGTGTCCAGCGGTTTGAGGAAACGCAGGTCGTAGACGGCAGCTGAAACGCCCTGACGCTGAAGCTCGTCGGCAGCCAACAGGGCGTCGTTGCCCGGGTGGCCGAGGCTGAGGATGGCCACGTCGCTGCCTTCGCGCAGCTGGCGCCCCTCCCCTATCGTGACGGCGTGCATGGGCGACTGCCAGTCGCTGAAGACGCTTTTGCCTCGCGGATAGCGTATTACGAAGGGTCCGTGGCCGGGCAGCTGGGCTGTGTACATGAGGTTGCGGAGCTCGTGGTCGTCCATGGGGGCGCTCACGATGAGGTCCGGGATGGGGCGCAAGGCGGCCAGGTCGAAGACGCCGTGGTGTGTGGCGCCGTCCTCGCCGACGAGGCCGGCGCGGTCCAGGCAGAGCACCACGGGCAGACGCTGCAGCGCCACGTCGTGGATGATTTGGTCGTAGGCCCGCTGAGCGAACGACGAGTAGATGTTGCAGAACGGCACCATGCCCTGCGCGGCGAGACCGGCGGCGAAGGTGACGGCGTGCTGTTCGGCGATGCCCACATCGAAGACCCGTTCGGGCATGGCTTCTTTCATTATAGACAGGGAGCATCCGGTGAGCATGGCTGGCGTGATGCCGACGATGGCTTTGTTGGCGCGAGCCAGTTCGGTCAGTGTGTGGCCGAAAACGTCCTGGTATTTAAGCGCTCCGCCGTCGCCGGAGGATTTGATTTGGTCGCCGGTGCGGATGTCGTAGCGACCGGGGGCGTGGTAGGCCACGGGGTTTTCCTCGGCCTGACGCAGGCCTTTGCCTTTGACGGTGACGACGTGGAGCAGCTTGGGGCCATCCAGTTCCTTCATGCGGCGCAGCATGTCGACCAGCTGGTCGATGTTGTGCCCGTCGATGGGGCCGAAGTACCTGATGCCCAAGCTCTCGAACAGGTTGCTGCTGCCGAGGGCCATGGTTTTGGCCATGGAGGTGAGCCGCTGGAAGAATCCGATGGAATGGCTGTGACGCTTGCGGCCGTCGGTACCGTCGAGCCGTTGCCAGACCTGCTCTTTCAGTCGGTTGTATTTCCGCGACGAGGTGATGCGCGTGAGGTAGCTGTCGAGGCCGCCCACGGCCTCGTCGATGGAGATGCCGTTGTCGTTGAGAATAATAAGGATATTAGCGCGCGAGCAACCCACGTTGTTGAGGGCCTCGAAGGCTTCGCCGCCCGTAAGAGCACCGTCGCCGATGACGGCGATGTGGTTCCGGGAGGTGTTGCCCTGCAGCTTGGAGGCGGTGGCCATGCCCAGTGCGGCCGAGATGGATGTGGAGCTGTGGCCGGTGCCGAAGGCGTCGTAGTCGCTTTCGTCGCGCCGAGGGAAGCCGCTGAGGCCGCCGTAGGTGCGGATGGTGGAGAAGCGCTCTCCCCTACCCGTCAGAATCTTGTGTGCGTAGGCTTGATGGCCTACGTCCCAGACGACTTTGTCGTCGGGGGTGTTGAAGACGTAGTGCAGCGCCACGGTGAGCTCCACGGTGCCGAGGCTTGAGGCGAGGTGGCCGGGGTGTGTGGCGAGGGTGTCTATGATGTAGTCGCGCAGCTGACCGGCGATGGGTTGCAGCTGATAGATGGGTTGGCGACGCAGGTCGTCGGGGGTATGTATGTCACTCAGTAGCATCTCTTTCACTTGATGAAGTTGTAGGCGGGGTCGCTCTTGGGCAGCGGTTCGAAGGGCTTGTTGAGACGTTTGTCGTCCAGACGGCCCTGAGCGCCGCCGCGGAGTTCCCACTTGCCGTCGATGAAGGCGTAGGCCAGTTCGACGCCCGACGGCACATAGTATTGGAAGAGGCCTTCCATGCCAGGGACCTGAGGCTCGACCTCGTCGAAGATTATCATCTTCTCTTTGTGTGTTTTGCGTTTTTCGACGGTGCGGTAGCGGTTGGTGCCTTTCACCTTGACGCGGTCGCGGGAGACCTCTTCGACGAACTGCTCGCCGTAGCCGAGGTTGACCATGGCGTCGTTGGTGTATTCGAGGACCACGCGGCGGAGGTTGCGTTCGCGGCGGAAGAGCGGTGCGCCGAACTGCGGCTGTCCGCCGCGCATGGTCACCGGCTCGATGACCTTGCGGTCCGTGAGGGCGTCGACGCCGTTCCAGCCCAGCAGCGTGTAGTAGGTGCGGCCGGCGTGGGAGGTCTGGATCAGCTCCTGGTAGACGGCGCCGAACCACTGGCCGGCGGATAGGACCGACTCTTCGCGGTTCATGATCTCCTCGCTTTTGTCGTTAAGGAGTTGGTATTGAAATTCTTCTTCGCGGTCGTTGTAGAACTGCACGGCGCCGAAACACTCGTACTCGCCGTTGTCGCGCACGACGGCCCATGAGAAAATGCGGAACTGCTTGTCGGGCGACGTGAGGACCGACGCCACCCGAGGCAGCTGCCAGGACCAGCGCTCGGACTCTTCCTCTTCGAGAGCCTGGGCCAGCACTTGGACAGCCTCTTCCGAGGCCAGGTACCGCTCGTTGTCGGTCGGAGCGGTCGCCACCTTCGCGAGGAGAGCGGAGAGTCGCTCCTGATGCTGCTGCATCAAGGCTTTGTCCTGTGCCGACGCCATGGAGGCGACGGAGAGCAGGACCAGTAGTGCTATTGTTTTTGCAAGTTTTGTCACAAGATATGAAACGCGCCTTGGGGTGTTTTATTTTGCAATGCGATAAAAATAATGTAAAACAGTGAAAAAGCGGGTGTGAGGCCGAGATGGAACGTGGACGGGGAGGATGTCGGATTTTGGCCCTCCGGAACGGTGGTTGGGGGTAGAGAAGGGGTAGAGAGGACCCAGAGAGGGGGTAGAGAGGACCCAGAGAGGGGGTAGAGAGTGGGTAGAGTGGCTCGGCAGAAAAGATGAAAAAAAACGGACAGGCGTGCCGGCCGGGGGGAGAAAACGGTTAAAGATGGACTTTTTTTTGCCGAAATAAAAAAAAGCGTTACATTTGTATGCCATTTTTGAGTAGCCTAAATAAACAAAAACACATAGTATGAAGAAATTAGCAACTACCCTTTTCGCATTGGCAGCGCCATTTTTGGCTTTTGCCAGCGAAGCAGACCTCGAAATGCCGAAAGGATTTGCCGCTTCGGACGATGCGTCGATTCTCTACTGGGGATTTGCCGTCGTGGTGCTCGGCCTGTTGTTCGGCTTCTGGCAGTTCAACAAGGTGCGTCGGTTGAAAGCCCACAAATCGATGCTTGAAATAGGCAATGTCATATTCAAAACCTGTTCCACCTACCTCAAGCAGCAGGGCAAGTTTCTGTTGCTGCTCTTCGTCTTCATCGGCGCTGCCATAGCGCTGTATTTCGGAGTGTTGAGCCACATGAGTGGCGGTGCTGTGGCGCTGATTCTCGGATGGACCGTGGTCGGAATACTGGGCAGCTATGGAGTGGCCTGGTTCGGCGTGCGTATGAACACTTACGCCAATGCCCGCATGGCTTTTGCCTCGTTGCGCCGCCGTCCGCTCGACCTGCTGAACATACCGCTCCGCGCCGGCATGTCGATTGGTATCGTGCTGATTTGTGTCGAGCTGGTGCTGATGCTCATCATCCTGCTCTTCATGCCTGAGAATCTGGCTGGAAGCTGCTTTATCGGCTTTGCCATCGGCGAGAGCCTCGGAGCTTCGGCCCTGCGTATCGCCGGCGGTATCTTCACCAAGATTGCCGACATCGGAAGCGACCTGATGAAGGTGGTCTTCAAGATTGGCGAGGACGATCCCCGCAACCCCGGTGTTATTGCTGACTGCACGGGTGACAACGCTGGCGACAGCATTGGACCTACGGCCGACGGCTTTGAGACCTACGGCGTCACCGGTGTGGCACTTGTGAGCTTCATCCTTCTTGCCGTCCCCGACCCATCGATGCAGGTCAAACTGCTGGTGTGGATTTTCGTTATGCGTATACTTGGCATCCTGGCCTCGGTGCTGGCGTACTATGTCAACGGTGCCATTGCCAAGGCCCGCTACAGCAAAGCCGACGACATCAACTTTGAGCAGCCGCTGACTTCGCTGGTGTGGATTACCTCCATTCTGAGCATCATTGGGACCTTCTGCGCATCGTGGTTCATCCTCGGAAATGTGACTGATGTTGCCGGACACGACATGCACAACCTATGGCTTGCACTGAGTATCATCATTTCGTGTGGCACCCTTGGAGCCGCGCTGATTCCCGAGTTCACCAAGCTCTTCACCTCGCCCACGTCGAAACATGTCAAGGAAGTCGTCAAGGCCTCGGAGCAAGGCGGTGCCAGTTTGAATATCCTCAGTGGGTTGGTGGCCGGAAATATGGGCGGCTTCTGGACGGGCGTTGTCTTCTTCGTACTGATGGTTATCGCCTACTTCGCCTCCACGGCCTTCAATATAGAGCCCGTCTTCGGCGCCTACTATAGCATCTTCGCCTTCGGCCTGGTGGCCTTCGGAATGCTGGGTATGGGACCTGTGACCATCGCAGTAGACAGTTATGGTCCCGTGACTGACAACGCGCAGAGTGTCTATGAGCTTTCGCTCATCGAGGACGACGTGGAGAAGACTACCAAGGAGGTCGAAAGCGAGTTCGGTTTCAAGCCCGACTTCGAGAAAGCCAAGTACTATCTGGAGGCCAACGATGGCGCCGGCAACACTTTCAAGGCCACTGCCAAGCCGGTGCTTATCGGTACGGCCGTGGTGGGTGCCACAACGATGATATTCTCGCTTATCCTCATGATACAGAAGACACTCGGCATAGAACCCGAGAGCATCCTCAACCTGCTTAACCCCTACTCGATACTGGGCTTCATACTCGGTGGATGTGTTATCTACTGGTTTACCGGAGCTTCGATGCAGGCTGTCACCACTGGTGCCAACCGCGCTGTGGAGTATATCAAGGACAATATCAAACTTGACCCCAATGCACCCAAGAAGGCTGACATTGAGAAGAGTCAGGAAGTGGTGAAAATTTGCACCAACTACGCGCAGAAGGGCATGATTAATATCTTCATCGCCATTTTCTGCTTTGCGCTTGCCTTCGCTTGCCTGTCAAGTCCCGAGAGCATTGGAGGCCAGAACGCCGTCTGCCTGTTCATCAGCTACCTGATTTCAATTGCCGTGTTCGGACTCTTCCAGGCCGTCTTTATGGCCAACGCCGGCGGTGCGTGGGACAATGCCAAGAAGGTGGTAGAGGTGGATATGCAGGCCAAGGGAACTCCGCTGCATGACGCTTCGGTGGTTGGTGACACGGTCGGAGACCCATTCAAAGACACGTCATCGGTGGCCCTGAACCCCATCATCAAGTTCACGACACTTTTTGGAGTGCTGGCCATGGAGATAGCCATCAGCGCAAGCTTCCAGAAGGCTGCCCCGTGGGTTGGAGTGGTGTTCCTTATGATAGCCCTCATCTTCGTGTACCGCTCGTTCTACAAGATGCGTATCAAATAAAGACATTGGCACGAACGGTGAAAATAATGACGGTCCCGCACAATAAACAGTGTGGGACCGTCGTTTTGAGAGACATGTTCAAACGCGGAGCAATCCTTGTCCTTATAGTGCTGGCGACACTGACTGCGACAGCCCAGGGGCTTGTTGCCAAAGGTGTGGCGGCCGAGACCAAGGGACTCTCGGAGTTGGCCGAAGGCTACTATCGTCAGGCGTCGGACACGAGCGCCGAGGCTCGATTGCGCCTCGGAGTGCTCCTCGAGGGAGAGGAACGCTATGACGAGGCCATACGATGGCTTGCCGCAGCCGACTCAGGTGCCGAAGCTATGGCGCACCTTGCCGCTTGCCTTGCAGAACGGCGCAGATGGGACGAAGCCCGGAGTGCCGCCGAGAAAGCCCTCGAACTTGCTTCGGATTCAGAAAACGGGCTACAGGCCTCGGCTATGGGCACACTGGCACTGGTCTACTGCGAGCAGGGTAACTACACCAATGCTGCCATTTGGGTTCGCAAAGCCCTTGCAGCAGACCCTGTTGCAGCCTGTCCGCACAACATAGACGGCATAGTACGATACCGCCGCGGAGACGACAACGAGGCTATAAAGGCCTTCCGCGAAGCCCTCAAGCTTGAGCCGGACAATACCGACGCCTGTTTCAACCTTGGCAGCCTCTACTGCTATCGAAACAACCATGATTTAGCCATTAGTACCCTTCGGAAAGGTCTCAAAAAACACCGCAAGTCAGTGAAGTTGCTCTATGCCCTTGGGTGGGCATACAAACTCAAAGGTGAGACGGCAGGTGCTATAGAATGCCTGCAGAATGTCGTGTCGATCGACAGTGGCTATGTGAACGCATACAACCGTATGGGTGACATATACTTCGAGCGTGGCGAGTTCGACAATGCCGTGGAACAGTACCGCCATGCAATAAGTATCGCCCCAGGCCTATCGGAGGCTTACCGTCTTATAGGCCGTACCTATGCCGAACAACGGCTGTACCCGAAAGCTATACATTATTATCAAAAGGCGGTGGGCATAGACGGCAGCGACGCAGAGACATACTGCGCCATAGCCGAACTCTATGGCCGCCAAGGACAACAGGCTAAAGAGAAAGCCAACTATCGCCGTGCCGCCCGCCTCGGCCACCAGAACGCGAGACAGTGGTGTACGCAACATTCGGTGACATACTGACCGACTATATAAATAAGAAAAGGAGTTTGACATGACAAATCTTGCAGAATACATAGAGACGGTTAACGGGATTTTCGACCGGGAGAACTTCGTGAGCGAACCGCGTGAGCTCTACGAGCCGATAGACTACACCCTGCGCCTTGGTGGGAAACGGATCCGCCCTACCCTACTGCTGGCGGCCAATTCGCTCTTCGGCGGCGACATCGAGACAGTGAAGGATGCAGCCCTCGGCATCGAAACGTTCCACAACTTCACCCTTTTACACGACGACCTCATGGACCGCTCGCCGCTGCGCCGCGGGAAACCCACGGTATACACCAAGTGGGACGAGAACACGGCGGTGCTGAGCGGAGACACGATGTTCGCCCTTGCCTGGCGTTATTTCCTGCGACAGCAGACACCGCAGTTGAGAGAGATACTGCAGTGTTTTGTGGAGACAGCCATAGAAGTGTGCGAAGGACAGCAGAAAGACATGAATTTTGAACGGCGAGGCCTTGCGGACGTGAGCTTGGCAGACTATCTGGATATGATACGACAGAAGACCGCCGTGCTGCTGGCTGGAGCGCTGAAGATTGGCGCCCTTTATGCCGATGCGCCGGTAGAGGACATAGACCGTCTTTATGACTTCGGCATCCACCTTGGACTTGCGTTCCAGATGCAGGACGACCTGCTTGACGGCTATGGCGACACGGCCGTATTCGGTAAAAAGACAGGTCAGGACATACGCGACAACAAGATAAGCTTCCTTCCGCTGACAGCCTTGACCATGTGTGACGACACAAAGCGGTCAGCCCTGACAGGATATTTCTCCTCGAAAGACAATATGGAAGAGGAGGAGAAGGTGCGCAGAGTGATGGAGATATATGACAGCATTGGGCTTAAGGCCGAAGTGGAAAAGAATGTCGATGCCGAGTTTGCGGCGGCGAAGCGCAGCCTGGACATGATAGACGCCGAAGAAAATCTGAAAAAACCGTTGCGGGAACTTGTGATGGCCCTTGACGGAAGAAAAAAATGATATTTTTCTTTGGTTTATGAAAAAATGTGTATATTTGCAAAATATTAAGAATAACGAGAGATATAAACAATAAATTAATAATCAACACACTAAAAACATCATGAAAAAAGTAATCGCTTTGATGTCAATAGTAGGACTGTTGACATTTGCCAACTTCAACGACGTGAAGGCACAGGATGTCGCCGCTGCTGAAGCCACCGAACAGGTAACCGCCACCGACGAGGCCGCCGCCACTGTCGCCGAGGCAGAAGAGGCTCCCGTCGAGGAGACCGTCGCCGAGAACGATGACACCAAGTCGTTCCATCAGATGCTGAAAGAGAAGTACATACAGGGTGGTGCCGGCTGGATGACCCCTGTGCTCCTCTGCCTTATTTTCGGTATGGCTCTCATCATCGAGCGTATTCTTTACCTCAACATGGCCACTACCAACGTGAAGAACCTGCTCGACGGCATCGAAGAGAATGCCAAGAAGGGTGACTGGAAAGGTGCCCGCGAGCTTTGCGCCAACACCCGTGGCCCCGTGGCCAGCATATTTGTGCAGGGTCTTGACCGTATTGATCAGGGTCTGGACAATGTTGAGAAGGCCGTCACCAGCTATGGTGGTGTGCAGATGGCCCGCCTCGAGAACAACCTCACCTGGATTGCCCTGTTCATCGCACTGGCTCCTTCGTTCGGTTTCCTCGGCACTGTGGTCGGAATGGTCCAGGCCTTCGATGACATCGAGACCGCCGGTGATATCAGCCCGACCGTTGTGGCTGGTGGTATGAAGGTTGCTCTGTTGACGACCATCTTCGGTCTGATCACCGCTATCATTCTTCAGATTTTCTACAACTACATCCTCACCAAGATCGAGAGCCTCGTCGACCAGATGGAAGACGGCAGCATCAGCTTCATGGATATCCTCGTGAAGTACCACAAATAATGGTTGCCCTCTTTTGAACGGTGAACACCAATAATAACCTAAAAAAGAACAACCACAATGAAAGAAAAGACTGATAAACTTATCACCTGGTGTGGCTTGGGCGTGGCAGTGCTGTGTGCAGTGCTCAGCGTCATCTTTGCCATGAACAACGGTGATACCAAAGAACTCTCGGCCGTGAAAGCCAACGGCCTTTTCGATGCGACATTCTATATCCTGCTCTGCCTTGTGGCGGTGTCTGTGATTGCCATCGTCGCATTCCTGTGTGTCAAGCTTGCAAACCGTTTCCGCGAAGACAAGGGCTACTGGAAGAAATTCCTCGGGCTTGTCGTGGCCGTGGTGGTGGTGTGCGTGCTGGCCTTTGTGCTCTCGTCGGGTACCGATGTGAGCCAGGCTCTGATGGAAAAACATGACGTCTCGGAAGGCACCTCGAAGCTGATAGGTGCTGCGTGTATCGTGGTCTACATCCTCGTGATAGTCGCCGCGGTCTCGATTGTATACACCGAGATTGCCAAATCACTTAAAAAGTAACTGACTATGGCAAGAAAAACTCCCGGACTCAACACAGGCTCTATGTCCGATATCTCGTTCCTGTTGCTGGCCTTCTTCCTGATGGTCTCCAACATCAATACAGATATGGGTATAGCGCGTAAGCTGCCGCCTCCCCTGCCGGAGGATGCGGAAGCGCCTGACGTTCGTGAGCGCAATATCTTTGTCGTGCTTGTCAACAAAGACGACCGGTTGCTCTACAACAACGAGTACGGCCGGATTGAGGACCTGAAGGACAGGGCCAAGGAATTCCTCGGCAACCCCAACAATCTCCCCAATCTGCCGGAGAAGAAGCCTGTCGACATCCCGTTGCTTGGGACTGTCGATGTATCGCAGGGCGTCATCTCGCTGCGTAACGACCGCGGCACATCCTACGACATGTACCTGCAGGTGCAGAACGAGCTCACTGCAGCTATCAAAGAGATGCGCGACGAATTCGCCACCGCTCGATTTGGCAAGAAGTTTGCCGATGTTAATGAAGAACAGCGCGAAGCTATAGAGCAGGCCATCCCGGTGGCCATATCGGAAGCCGAGCCCACAAAGATTGGAGGTAAATAATGGCACGATTCACAGGTAAGAAAGCAAAAGAGACGCCCGAACTGAACATGGGCTCGATGAGTGACATTATCTTCATGCTCCTGTTCTTCTTCATGGTCATCACCACCATGCGCGAGAGCACGCTGTATGTGAAAATCATACCTCCGCAGGGAAGCGAAGTGACCAAACTGGAGAAGAAAAGCCTTGTGAGCTACATTAATGTCGGTGTCCCTCTGCAGGACCAGCAGAAGAAGTACGGTACAGAACCCCGTATCCAGCTCAACGACCAGATAGCCGAAATCGGCGATATCATGCAGTTCTGCGAGTTGGAACGTTCGGCCCGCCCCGAGGCAGACCGTCCGTTCCTGACGACGGCCATAAAGGCCGACAAGCAGGTGCGCATGGGTTTGATTTCGGACATCAAACAGGAGCTGCGTCAGGCTGGTGCCCTGAAGATATTCTACAACGCCAGCAAAGGCGTGAGGAAGTAAACCTTCTGGGAAACACCCGATAGACTCTTAAAAGAACCGAGGAGGCCGTCCTGTCGAACAGGACGGCCTCTTTGTTTTTTATGCCAGAAAAACGGGGGTTGGAAAAGCCTGCCGGCAGGGGGCGGGAGAGTGTCAGTTGGGTGTTGAAAAAAAAAAGGACGTAATTCATTTTTTTTTCTTATCTTTGCACCGTCAAACTTTGAATAATAACAATAAAATACAATACAATGAGCACAAGAAAATACACATTGGTAATCAACCCCGGTGCCACATCGACCAAGGCAGCCATCTATGACGGCGAGAACGAAGTCTTCACCGAGAACCTCTCCCACCCTATCGAGGAGATACAGAAGTTCAAGGAGGTGGCGGACCAGTTTGAGTACCGCAAGGGAGCTATACTGGACATGGTGAAGCGCCATGGCGTTGGGACCGACGAGATAGCCGTGGTCATGGGCCGAGGCGGTCTGACGCGCCCGTGCGAGAGCGGCTGCTACCGTGTCAACGACCTGATGAAAGAGGAATGCCACGCTGGTATCCAGGGTAAGCACGCCTGCAATCTTGGTGCCCTGATAAGCGATGCCATAGCATCGGAAATTGGTCTTGAGTGTGCATATATCGCCGACCCCGGCATTGTGGACGAGCGTCCGGAGTATGCCAAGATCAGCGGTCATCCCGTCTTCGACCTCGATCCGTCGCACGAGGGCGTCATCTGGCACTGCCTGAACCAGAAGATGACGGCGAAGCTCTATGCCCGCGAGCTGGGCAAGCACTATGAGGACATGAACCTCATCATCGCCCACATGGGCGGCGGCGTGAGCGTCGGTGTGCACCAGCACGGACGCTGCGTGGAGGTCAACCGTGCCCTGTGCGGTCTCGGTGCCTTCTCTCCCACCCGCTGCGGCAGCATCAACGCTTCGAAGTTGATCGAGGTGGCATGCAGCGGCAAGTACACCGAAGCACAGCTGAAGAAGATGGTCACCGCAGAGGGCGGCTTTGTGGCCTACCTCGGCACCAACGACGCATACGAGGTTGAGAAGCGTGCCCTAGCCGGCGACAAGAAGTGCCAGTTGCTGGTTGACGCATTCACATACCAGGTGTCGATGGAGATAAGCCGTCTGGCAGCCGTGGTGAACGGCAAGGTGGACGCCATCCTGCTCACCGGCGGCATTGCCTACAGCAAGCCCTGGATGGCCATGATTGAGGAGCGCGTGGGCTGGATTGCACCGGTGAAGGTCTACAAAGGCGAGAACGAGATGCTGGCTCTGGCCATCTGCGGAAAAGAGGTTCTCGACGGAGTACAAGTGAAGGAATATAAATAAACCACCACCATCGCAACGATGAAGAAAACAACCATTATGCTCACCGTCATCTTGGCGGTGAGCACTTGCATAGCCACCGCCCAAGAGGTGAAGATCAAGAGGGGCAAGGCCACGATGAGCGAGCAGCAATACAACGACATGAAGGCAAAGGCCGACGCATATGAGCGTGTGCAGAAAGAGTTGACCGAGCTGAAGAAGAAGACTGCTCCCGCCACACCGTCGACTTTCAACGACTCGGCATCGTACGCCATAGGGCGAGACGTGTACATGCAGTGGGAGCGGCAGGGGCTTGGTATCGACGGCAAGATTGCCGGCCAGGCCATGATAGACTATGCCGAAGGACACAGCCTCATAAATGACCATCAGGCCCGTCCGCTGTTGCAACGCTTCCAGGAGAACTTCGAGCGCCGCCAGCGCGCGGGCGTGGAGAGGAACATCGAAGCGGGACGCAAATACCTGGACGAGGTTGGGAAAAACAAGTCGGTGTACACCACCGCCAGCGGTTTGAAGTACCGCATGATAAAGGAGGGCAACGGCAAAAAGCCCAAGGCCACGGACCGTGTGAAAGTGCACTACACAGGGACGCTGATTGACGGCACGAAGTTCGACAGCAGTGTGGACCGCGGGGAGCCCATCACCTTTGCCCTGAACCAGGTCATTCCCGGCTGGACAGAAGGTCTGCAGCTTATGGACGAAGGGTCGAAGTATATGCTCTACCTGCCGTACAACCTCGGCTACGGCGAACAGCCGGCCGGGGCGATACCTCCTGGATCGGCGTTGATTTTCGAGGTGGAACTCTTAGAAATCAACCCTAAGTGAACACGTACGGCACACGATTCAAGATTACGACCTACGGCGAGTCGCACGGACTCGCCGTAGGTGCTGTAATAGACGGATGTCCGTCGGGTGTGAAGATAGACATGGACGCCATAAGGGCCGACATGTCGCGCCGCAGCCTGGGTGCGCCGCGACAGGAGGAGGACAAGATAGAGTGGCTGTCGGGGGTGAAGGACGGCGTCACGCTGGGCACACCGATAGCTTTCGTTATAGCCAACAGCAACGCGCGCAGCAAGGACTACGACATACTGGAACACTGCTTCAGGCCCGGGCACGCGGACTATACCTACTTTGTGAAATACGGGCTGCGCGACCACCGCGGCGGAGGACGGGCTTCGGCCAGGGAGACGGCGGCGAGGGTGGTGGCCGGCGCCATAGCGCGGCAGCTGCTCGAGGGAATCACCATACACGCCGAGGTGGCGGAGACCGGCGAGCAGAAAGAAGGAGACACCTGCGGCGGAGTGGTGCGGTGCCGGATAGAGGGCCTGGCGGCCGGTGTGGGAGAGCCCCTGTTCGGAAAGCTGAACGCACAGCTGGCATCGGCCATGATGAGCATACCGTCGGCCATAGGCTTCGAGATGGGCGCGGGATTCGGTGCGTCGCTGATGAGCGGGTCGGAATATATAGACCGCTGGCTGCCCGGCGGAGGAACCGCGACCAACCATTGCGGCGGCGTGCAAGGCGGGATAAGCAACGGAATGCCCGTCGAGTTCAGGGTGGCTTTCCACCCGGTGGCGACGTTGCCGCAGGCTGTGGAATGCCTGTGCGAGAACGGCGAGTTGAAGCTGCTGGACATCAAAGGTCGCCACGACCTGTGCCAGGTGCAGCGCACCCCCGTCATTGTGGAGGCAATGGCGGCGCTGTGCATAGTCAATTATATCCTATAGTTCAATACGGGTCTACGTCGAACTGGACGATGACGCCTTTCCAGTCGGGCTGTTCGTGCAGTTTGTCGGCCATCAGGAGTATTATCCTTTTTGCGTCGGCGATGGCTTCGGAGCGTTCGAAGCGCAGGATGACGGTCTTCAGGTAGAGTGCGCGGATGCGGCTTACGAGCGGATATTCCGGTCCCAAGACACGGTTGCCGAAGGTGGCTCTCATCTGGGTTGCCAGCCAGTCGGCGGCATCGTTCACGCAGTTCTGGTCCTTGTGTTTGAGGGTTATCTCAATCAGCTTGAAATAAGGCGGATAGCGGAAGACGCGGCGTTCGTTGTCCTGGTCGCGATACATGGCCAGGTAGTCGGCGTCGACGACATTCTGAAGAATCTGGTGGCCTGGGTTGAAGGTCTGGATTATCACCCGTCCGCTGTCCTGATGGCGGCCGGCGCGGCCGCTGACCTGCGTCATCTGCTGGAAAGCGCGTTCGTAGGCACGGAAGTTGGGGTAGTTGATGATGTTGTCCGCGTTGACGATGCCGACGACAGAGACGTTTTCGAAGTCGAGCCCCTTGGTGACCATCTGTGTGCCGACGAGGATGTCGATCCGGTGCTCGGCGAAGTCGTTGAGCAGTTCCGTGTACTGGTTCTTCTGCATGGTGCTGTCGAGGTCCATCCTTGCCACGCGTGCGTCGGGGAACAGAATTTGCAGGTCCTCCTCTATCCTTTCGGTCCCGATGCCGGTCATGCGGAGATGGGTGGAGTGGCAGGCCGGGCACTCGGAGGGTACCGGAATGGAATAGCCGCAGTAGTGGCAACGCAGGGAGGAGGTGGCTTTGTGGTAGACCAGCGACACGTCGCAGTGTATGCACTGCGGGATGTGGTGGCAGTCGTCGCATTCGAGTCGAAGAGAGAAGCCGCGACGGTTTTGAAACAGAATGACTTGCTGTCTCTTGCTTAAAGCATCGCTTATGGCCGAAAGTATAGTGGTGCTGAAGTTCCCCTTGGATTCCTTGTTCTGGAGAGCGGCCTTCATGTCCACAACTTCAATCGAAGGTAGAGAGTAGCCTCCGTAACGATTTGACATAGTGGCGAGACCGTACTTACCAACAAGTGCGTTGTGGTAGCTTTCGACGCTTGGTGTGGCGCTTCCGAGCAGGCATTTTGCGTTCCAAAGCGAGGCAAGGTAGACAGCGGAGTCGCGAGCCTGGTAGCGTGGGGCTGGGTCGAACTGCTTATAGGACGAGTCGTGCTCCTCGTCGACGATGACAAGGGAGAGGTCAGTGAAAGGCAGAAAGAGAGCGCTTCGGGCTCCGAGTAGGATTTGGAAGCGGCTATCGTCGCGAGCGGCGGTGCGCCGCCATACCTCGACACGTTGGCTTGACGAGAAACGGGAGTGGTAGACACCGACCTTGTCGCCAAAATAGCGACGGAGACGATTGATTACCTGAGCCGTCAAGGCGATTTCTGGCAGGAGGAATAGGACCTGGTGTTCGGCGCGTATCTCGCGGTCTATCAGTTTGATGTAGACTTCGGTCTTGCCGCTTGAGGTGACGCCGTGCAGGAGGAACGTCCTCGGCGCGTCGGGGGCCGAGATGGCGTCGAACGCGCGCTGCTGTTCGTCGTTGAGGACGATGGAGGAGACCGGAGTCAAGTCGTCGGCCGAGTAGCTGACCAGCCGGCTTTCGATGTGTTCTTCCTGGATGAGGACCCCGTTTTTCAGCAGAGTCTGCATGGCGGAAACCTGCGGTAAAGCACGCTTGGCCACGGCTTTACGGCCGAAGGAGGACTGCTGGGTGAAGGTGATGAGGAATTCGACCTGCTTGACGCGCTTTTTGCGTTCCAGTTCGTCGAAAAGGCTCTTTAGGGCTTGTTCGTCGCTGTACTGAGGGGCCAGCTTGAGGTAGGTGGACTTACGGGGCACGAAGCGCTCCCGAAGTTCTTCCTCCATGATTACAATATTGCGGTCGATCATGCCGCGGATGAGAGGCATAATCTTCTGAATGCCAAGGGCGCGGCTGATGTCGTCCAGTTTCATTGCCGAATGTTGCGCCAGCAGTTCGACGACCATGCGCTCGTACTTGGTGAGCCTTCCGAGTTCGCCGTCGAAGTCGGGATGGATTGAAATGGTCGATTCGCTGGCCAGCTTCATGCCGGCGGGCAGTGCGACCTGCATGACGTCGCCGGGGCAGCACATGTAGTAGCCAGCCATCCACTCCCAGAAAAGCATGTGTTGTTCGGAGACGACGGGGCTGTCGTCGAGGACGGCCATGATGTATTTGGAGCGCCAGGGCGGCTGGGTGGTATGGACGCGGCGGACGATGGCGGAGTAAATGCGTTTTTGGCCGAACTGGACGACGACCCTCACGCCGGGGACGACGGCCTCTTGGAGGTCGCGGGGGACCCTATAGGTGTAGGTGCCAGGCAGATGGAGCGGCAGGAGCACGTCGGCATAATATGTCACGGTATCGTCCATTACGGTGTGCAAAGATAGCAAAAAATATTGATAGCCGATATAAAAAAGCGGTGGGCGATTTGTTAACCGGGTGCTGCTTTAGGGTAGAGAAGGGGTAGAGAGGGAGTAGAGAGGGGGTAGAGAGGGTGGCATGCGAAATCAGATTGAGGGCAGGACACCGTAGACGAGGAGGCCGACAACGCCGGACGCGACGATAAGGAGTATGGGGCTTGCTTTTTTCTTGAGAGCCAGGACGAACACGGCGGCGAAGATGAGGATGGAGGTAATTAGCTGGGATGGAGAGTCGATGGAGCCGAATGTCTCGGTGTTGACGAGCGAAAGGGCGGCTGCGGCGATGAGACCGACGACCGTCAGTCGGACTATGCGCATGACGGTTTCGACACGACGGTCGGCGATATGGTCCATGAGTAGACGGCCCACGAGCAAGACCAGAGCTACGGGAATGGCCAGGACAGCCAGGGAGGCGGTCAGCGAACCGGCAATGCCCACCCAGACGGGGTATCCAGCATTGACGGCGGCAGTATAGCCTGCGTAGGTGGCGGTGTTGATGCCTACGGGGCCGGGTGTGAACTGGCTCACGGCGACGAGGTCGGCGAACTCGCCGGTAGACATCCAGTGCCAGTGGTCGACGACTTGGTCTTGGATGAGGGCTATCATGGAGTAGCCGCCGCCGAAGGTAAAGGCGCCGATAAGAAGGAATGTGTAGAAGAGCTGCCAGAGGATCATGAGATGTGGCGGTTTGTTTTTGAGAAAGCCAGTCCAAGCAGGACGGCGGCGAGGATGACGAGCACGGGGCTGACGCCGAGAAGCCAGATGAGCAGCGCCGACAAGATGGGTATCCAGCAGTTGGACCATGTGACATTGGCGGAGCGGGCCATGTTGAAGACGGGAGCGGCTATGAGAGCCACGACGGCAGGACGCAGACCTTTGAATACGGATGCGACGATGGGGTTTTCGCGAAAGGAACGGAAGAAGACGGCGAGAAGGAGGATGAAGGCGATGGGCATGATGATGTTGCCCAGCGTGGCGACGGCAGCCCCACGAACACCGCGCAGACGGTAGCCTACGATGCAAGCCATATTCACGGCGAAAACACCCGGCATGGCCTGAGAGAGAGCGACACAATCGAGAAAGAGCGACTCGTCGAGCCATCGGTGACGGTCAACAAGTTCCCGCTGGAGAAGCGGTATCATGGCATAGCCGCCGCCGATAGTGAATGTGCCGGCCTTGAAAAAACTCCAGAATAGTTCACAATATTTGGCCATATAGTACGTTAGTGTACGGTAATAACAGGAAAAAAGGATAAAAAGTATACAGATGGACAATCTTTTCTTTGTCATTTTCATGGTCTTCGTACTGGTGATGCTGACACTGGACCTTTTCGTGTTCCATAAGAAAGACCATGTAGTCAGTGTCAAGGAGGCGGCTTTGCAGACAGGCATGTGGATAGGGCTGGCGATGGCTTTTGCGGCACTGCTATTCTTCCACGCCGAGTGGGTGCATGGCAAGAGTGTGGAGGAATTCGCATCGCTGGCGGAGTTGAATGCATACCGCCACGAGACAGCGTCGCAGTTTTTGGCTGGTTACTTCCTTGAGGAGAGCCTTTCGATAGACAACATCTTTGTGATGATAATGATTTTTGTGAGTTTCGGCATAAAGAAAGAGTACTATCACAGGGTTCTTTTTTGGGGTATTTTCGGTGCCATTGTGTTGAGATTCATATTCATCTTTGCCCTTGGAGCGTTGGTTACCAAGTCCTCGTGGCTGTTGGCTATATTCGGAGTCATCCTCATATACAGCGGTGTTAAGATGTTCCGTGACAAGGGTGACAAGCAGGTTGACACGGCTAACCATCCGGTGGTGAAGTTCGCTTCGAAGCACTTCCCCGTTACGAGTGAAAGCCATGGGCACGATTTCTTCCATGCCGGCAAGATGACGCCGCTCTTTTTGGTGTTGCTTGTCATCGAGTTCAGCGACATCATATTCGCTGTCGACAGTATTCCGGCCGTTTTTTCTGTCACCACAGATCCGGTGATAGTGTACACGTCCAATATCTTCGCTATAATGGGTTTGCGGTCGCTGTTCTTCCTTTTGAGCGATGTTGCGGACCGCTTTTGGCTGTTGCACTACGGACTTGGGGCACTGCTTTGCTTCATCGGTCTAAAGATGATAGGTGGAGAATTCTTTGATTTTCATATTTCCACTTTAGTTTCGCTGGCTGTCATCCTGGGTATTCTGACAGTGAGTATAGTGCTCTCAATGTTGATACGCAAGCGAGGCTGAAGATTAGCAAATGTCTTACCCTATCTTCAGAATATACTTAGCATATACCTAGCATATACTTAGCATATAGAATGGATATAGAACAGCATATACAACGGATATAGAATTGCATATACAAAGCATATAGAAAGCATATAAAAGTCGGGGTGAACAATCGTGACACGACCATGGAAAGCCCCAATAAATGTTACTCATGTCTATACATCTGGCACTTGTAATCTTTAACTACCGCAGTATCTCCTACCGCCACACTTTACTCCGATAGCATCTCTATTTCCAACATAATACAAAAGAGGGCATCCCTTATGGGACACCCTCTCATATTATTGGAATAATTTTTCAGTGTTTCTTTTTGTGGTGCTGGTGTTTGGCAGCTTTACGCAGTTCGGCGCGTTGTTCTTTGGTGAGAATTTGGTCAATATGACATTTGGTGGTGTACATTTCTTTGTTGATGAGAATCTGTAATCTGGCTTCGCTTTCGAAGAGTGGGTTGAGGGCGGCGGAGTGGTCGCCATCTATGTCCATGTAATAGGCTATGCTATCGCAAACGTCTTTTTTGCGCGAGCGCAGCTGTTGGACGCGTTCTTTTGATTCCCGGCTGATGGTTTCGATTTTGCGCTTTTGGGATGGGGTGAGGTCGCTGACGAGTTGGGAGATGTCGCGGTGCTGTTTTTTTTCGTGGGGTTGACCGCCCGGCTGTGCTGTGGCGGAGAGGCCGATGCAGATGGCGATGGCGAGGATGGCGGCTGTTTTTTTCATGGTGGGTGTTTATGGGGTTGAAATTTGAACTGTTTAGGTGTTACGGCGTTGTTGGTTTATTATTCTTCGTAGAGGTATTCAATGGGGTTTACGGCGGCGCTTTCGATGGTGTTCCAAGAGGAGTAGTCGTTGACTTGGGAGATGAGGGTTCCCATGTCTGATTCGTTGTGTCCGAAGAGGTTGAGTCCGGCAGCGTTGGCTATGAGGAGTGCTACGGCTGCGACTGCTGCCACGACGGCGGTACGCTTCATGATGACGTTTTGTCTGCGCGGCTGGAGGTATGGTTTGGATTCCACGGCGGCCATCACGCGGTCGACGACGTCGACGTTGTGCGGGTACTGCTGTCGGCTTAGGATGCTTAGTGTCTCTTCGAGTGTCGTTGTCATTGTTTTATCTGTTTTGCGAGGTTCTTTTTGGCTCTGAAGATGAGGCTTTCGACTTTGCTGAGGCTACATTGCATGACTTCGGCGATCTGCTGGTAGGTGAAGTTCTCGAAGGAGTAGAGGACGAGTGCGGTGCGTTGCTGGTCTTTGAGTTGTCCAATGGCGGCACGCAGTTGGTCGATCTGTTCGTTGTAGATGATCTGCTGCTGTGCGTCGCGGTCTTCACTGCGCTGTTCCGGCAGGTTCGGCTGTGCATCGGCTGAAACGAGGCGTCGTGTTTTTGCCATCGTTTTGCAGACGACGTTGACGGTGATGCGATATATGAAAGAACTCAGTTTCGAGTCGAAGCGGAATCGGGGCAGTGCGGTGTAGAGTTCGACGAAGACTTGTTGTGTCACTTCTTCGACATCCAGTTTGTTGCCACAGAGTTTGTAGGTTAGGTTGGCTACAATCCGCTGGTAGCGTTCGACGATTTCTGCATACTTACGGGTGTCGCCAGCCAGTACGGCCTCTATTATCTGTCTGTCTTCCACTTGATCTTTTCGTTATTTATGTACGTCTTTTGTACGTGTTATTGCACGGTACCGTTTTTTTAACATTTCCGCCGTTGGATTGTAGGTTATGTGGTATGATTGAAGGAGTTTAGATGGGAACTGGGACTATTGCTGTTTGAATTGTTCTATTTCGCGGCGTTCTTTTTTGGTTGGGCGACCGAGTCCCCGTCCGCGCTGTTCATAGGCGTAGCGACGGGCCATCTGGATGCGTTCGTATTCTTCCTGCGGGGTGCGGTCTATCATGAAGCCCTGCACCAGTGGGGCCCCTACCCTATTGGGCGGGAGGGCGAGGACTTCGATTTCTTTATGCAGTTGGTCGATGTTGAGGCTGTATCGTTCGCCTGGTTTGACGTCGTGAGAGGGTTTCAACTCGCGCATGTTGGTGGTCATCTTGACACGGCCGTTCTGACAGGCGTCGGCGGCGAGTGAGCGTGTCTTGTAGAGACGTACGGCCCAGAGGTATTTGTCGAGCCTCATATTTTGAAGATGTATGTGATGGTGCCTTTTTGTTCTTCCGGGGCGCTGGCGTCGGGGTTGAAGCGAGCCTTGAGGGCTGCGGCACGCGCTTTGCCGACGAGGTTGCCGTCGGCGGTGTTGGAGCCTTTGGGCTGATATTCGGCGCGTACGACGCGACCGTCGCGGTCAACCCATATCTGGACGACGACAGTGCCTTGGTTGTTGGAGCTGTACTCGGGTTTGGGAAGCGCAACGCTGCTGCGCCCCACAAGGGAATAGTTGCCGTTGCCGCCGCCGTTGCCTTCGTAGTTGTTGCTCGTCTCAGTGCCGTTGGGCTTCCCTTGGTCTCCTCTACCCCCGGTTTGTCCTTGGCTGCCCCCACCCGTACCCTGGTTGCGGCGTCCGGTGAAGAGTGCGTTCTTGTTTATTTCAGGCTCGCGTTTTTCGACGGTGGGGCGTTCGGAGAGAGTCTGCGAGGTGGTGTTGCCGGTGGAGGCGGTAGCACTTATGGCCGGTGTGGGGTCTGTGAGCTGTGTTGCCACCTGGTTTTGAGCCGAGGGAGCAGCATAGCTGGAAGCTGTACTTTCGGGTTTGGGGTCGTCGCCGAGTCCGAGGTCGCTGGAGCCGATGTTCACCTCGACGCCTTCTTCCGGTATTGGAGGGTCGGGCGGGTCATAGCCGAACGAGAGGAGAACGAGGGCCACGAGCGCCATGATGACCGCTGTGCTTATGCCAGATGTTATCTTGGGGTTCATGGCTTTTATTGTTTAGGAGAGGTGGCTAAGATTACTTTATGCTTGCTGCCGTTGGTTGTGTTGATATTGTTTACGGCGTCTATCACCTGGACGACGTCCTGGACAGGCACGGTCTTGTCGGCCCTGAGCACTATGCATGCGTCGTCGACGTCGGTGCCGATGCTGGTGCGCAGGAAGGCTTCCAATTCGCCGATAGCGATGGGTACATCGTTGTCGACGAAGAAGTTGTGATTTTCGTCGATGTAAACGGTGACGTTTTCGCGGGCCATGGTCTTGCTGTTGCTTTCGGGCAGTAGCAGCTTGACGGCATTGGGGCTGATGAGTGTGGAGGTGATCATGAAGAAGATGAGCAACAAGAACACCAAGTCGCTCATCGACGACGAGTTGGTCTCAATCTTGATTTTGTTCTGGCTACGGATCATGATGGCAGGTGTTGTTTAAGCGGGTTCGTGGAGGAGGTCCATGAATTCATTGGCGCGCACTTCGAGTTCGAAGACCACTTTGTTGATACGGCTCACGAGGAGGTTGTGCAGGAAGTAGCAGACAATACCCACAATCAGACCACCGACGGTGGTGACCATGGCTTCGTAGATACCGGTCGAGAGGAGTTGGATATCGATGTTGTTGCCGGCGTATGCCATGTCCTGGAAGGCGGTAATCATGCCGGTGACGGTTCCGAGGAAGCCAATCATAGGACCGAGAGAGGCGACAGTGGCGACGTACGATACGCGTTTTTCGAGTCGGGCCACTTCGAGCTGGCCTTCGTTCTCGATGGCGGCCTGGATGTCGGGCAGCGGACGCCCGAGACGCGAAAAGCCTTTACTTATCATGCGGCCCAGCGGAGTGGCCGTTTCTTTGGCCAGCCTGCGAGCTTCTTCGACGTTGCCCTCGTGTACGTATTGGCGAATCTTCTCCATGAAGAGTTCATCATCCTGCCCTTTGAGGGCACCGTTGAGGGTGAGGTAGCGCTCGATGAAGATATAGAGTGCCAGCACGAGGAGCAGCACGAGGACCAGCATTATCCAGCCGCCGTTGAGTGCCATGTCCCAGAGGGTGATACGCTCGGGCGATGCGGAGGCCGAAGCGAGTGTGTCCACGGCGACGGTCGAGTCGCCCGTAATGAGAAGAAGTTTACTAATCATTGTTGCTTAATGTGTTATTGTTTATGTTCTTTATTTTTTATGGCTGTGTTGTCAAAATGTCAGTCCGACTCCTACTGTCGGTGTCCATCCCGCCAAGCCGGGTTGCATTGACGGCATGACGCTGAGGCTTATGTCGTCGTCGATTTTGAAGTCGAAGAGGTGTCCAAAGACGTATGCGTCTACCAGGTTCAGCGCGTAGATACCTACAGCCACGATAATCGACAGTTGGAAATTGCGGTTGTAGGAGTTGTACAGGCTGTAAATGTTGCTCTCATTATATGAGGCATATTCGCTCAGGTTGGGGGTGTGGTTGTGGTTGACCCGGTATAGGTATTCGTCCTTGAACATTTTCATGTCCTGGTAGTTGGTATAGATGAAATACCCTACTCCGGCGAAAGCGCCGTATATGATTGGTATTTTCCATGCCTGTCGGTTATATACCTGTCCCGCTCCGGGGAGCAGGGACCAATAGAGTGCTTTGGTGGCCGAATGCTCTTGGGCATGGACAGCCGTTGAAAGAGGAGACAGAATACAGAAAAGCATGCTTGCGCAAATCACAAGCATGTTTTTATGTTTCTTATTTATTTCAAGTCTCAATTTTCGATTAATGCCATTATCCGTTCGAAGTCTCTGTCGGAGTTGAATGTGATTGTCAGAGTGCCTTTGCCGCGTTGCGAGCGTTTGATTTCCACTGTCGACTGTAATTTTTCCTTCAGTCGGAGTTGTGCCGCGGAGTGTGTTTCTGGCAGGTCGCCGCGCCGACGAACCGTCACAGCGGGTTTGGGTTTTGCGCTTTTGGCCATCTGTTCGGCCTGATGGACCGAGAGGTGCCGTTCCACGATTGCCTCCAGTATTTCGCGTTGCCTGTCGGCGTCGTCGACACCGGCCAGCACGCGGGCGTGGGCCATGCCTATGGCTCCGTCGACAAGGGCCTGCTGCACGTTGTCGGGCAGGTTGAGGAGACGCAGGTAGTTGGTGATGGTAGAGCGGTCTTTGCCGACGCGTTCGCTCAGTTGGTCGTGGGTGAGCCGGCACTCGTCTATCAGCTGTTTGTAGGCCTGCGCCACCTCGATGGCGTTAAGGTCGGCGCGCTGGATGTTTTCCACCAGGGCCATCTCCATCATCTGGGTGTCGGTGGCGGTGCGGATGTAGGCGGGTATCTCTTTCAGCCCAGCCAGACGAGAGGCGCGCAGACGGCGTTCGCCCGAGATGAGCTGGTAGCTCCCGTCGGGCATCTGCCGTACTGTGACGGGTGTGATGACGCCCTGCTGACGAATGCTCTGCGCCAACTCTTCGAGGGCTTCGTTGTCGAATTCCTTACGAGGCTGGAAGGGGTTGGGTTCGACCTTGTCGACCTGCACCATGTTCACCGTGTCGGTCGACGACTTTCCGATACTGAGGTCGACGATGTCGGGCAGTATGGAACCCAGTCCACGGCCCAATCCGCCACTCTTCTGCTTTGTTGCCATGTTGTTTCTATGTCTCTTTGACTTGTTGTCTTGTTGTCTCTACGACTTCGCTCCGTTCCGCCTCAGTATCTCCTGTGCAAGGTTGAGATAGTTGATGGCACCTGTCGACGTTGCGTCGTGCATGATGATGCTTTTGCCGTACGACGGGGCTTCGGCGAGCTTTGTGTTGCGGAATATAAGTGTGTCGAATACCATCTGTTTGAAATGGCTCCTGACATCCTCCACCACTTGGCGCGCCAGACGCAGACGGTTGTCGTACATGGTGATCAGAAGGCCTTCGATACTGAGCGACGGGTTGAGCCTGGTCTGCACTATCCTGACGGTGTTCAGCAGCTTTCCGAGACCCTCGAGGGCGAAGTACTCGCTCTGTATGGGGATGATCACCGAGTCCGATGCCGTGAGGGCGTTGACGGTTATCAGCCCGAGCGACGGAGAGCAGTCGATGATGACAAAGTCGTAGCGGTCCTTGACGGGAGCCAAAGCCCGCTGCAGGAACTGCTCACGTCCTTTCTCGTTGATAAGCTCCACCTCGGCGCCCACCAGGTCTATTCGCGTGGGCAGCAGGTCGAGGTTGGGTGTGTCGGTCTCTATGATGATGTCTTCGGCCTGTACCTGTCCGAGGATGCAGTCATACACACTCTTTTCGAGGCTGTCGGGGTCGAAGCCGAGTCCGGAGGTGGCGTTGGCCTGCGGGTCGCAGTCCACCAGCAACACTTTCTTCTCGAGTACCGCCAGCGAGGCGCTCAGGTTCACGGCCGTTGTGGTCTTCCCTACCCCGCCCTTCTGGTTGGCTATGGATATTGTCTTTCCCATAGTAATTGTGTTAATGTGCCAATGTGTCAGTCCATGATAGCGCAAGTGTCACTCACGCATTGTCGGCCGAGCCGACGGCATACCACACACATTTACACATTCAGGCATTAGAATTTGAAGTCCATTTCCTCGAGCCTGCCATCGCCTTCGTGCTGGTAGTTGTCCTCGACGACCACGGGCGGGGGGACGATGCCGGTCTCGATAAACGAGAAGGCGTTGTCAAGTCCCTGGCGGAACTTGTCGAAGTCTTCTTTGTAGAGGAACATTTTGTTCTTCTCGAAGTAGAAATCGCCTGTGTTGTTGTCGAAGAGTTTCCGGCTTTCGGTGATGGTGATGAACTTGTCACCGCCGCGGGTTTCTTTGACGTCGAAGAAATATCTGCGTTTGCCGGCGGGGATGGCTTGGCTGTACAGCTCCTCTTTTCTTTGCTCCTTGTTTTCCATTGTTGGGATGTTAATGTTATTTTCGCTGCAAAATTATATATTTTCTGTCATATAGAGTCCATTGGACCCTTATATTTTTCAACAGATGCCTGTTAGATACCTTGATTGTCCGTTACTTCTTGTGGGTCATGATGTCGAGAATCATGTCGTCAGTCTGGTTCATGCCGTCCTTGCCGAGTCGTCCGAGGTTGCGGATGGAGCAGTCGAGGTCGCTCTCGCTGAGGCCGTCGGTGCAGTCGACGACGCGGCAGTGGAGTGCGAGCTCGCTGCAGACGAAGGCGGAGTAGAGTCCGACGCTCATCTTAAGGGCGCAGCTGGGCTTGGCGCCGTCGCAGACCATGCCGGCGATGGTGTTTATCATGTTTTTCATGGCGTAGCCGGTCTGTTCGAAGCTTCCGCCCTCGAGGTAGGTGAGAGCGGCGCTGACGCCCATGGTGGCGTTGACGATGCCGCAGAGAGCGGAGAGGCGTCCGATGCCGCGCTTGATGTAGATGCTCATCAGGTGGCTCATGGTGAGGGCGCGCATTATCTGCTCATCGCTGTTGCCCCTGAGGGTTCCGTAATAATATACCGGCAGGGTGCAGCAGATGCCCTGGTTGCCGCTGCCCGAGTTGCTGTAGACGGGCTTTGTGCAGCCGTCCATGCGGGCGTCGCTGGCGGCCACGGTGCGTGCCACCACGGTGTGCACCATGTCGCCGCGGGACTGCTCCATCAGAATCTGGCCGGTGTGAAGGCCCATACCGTGCAAGCCACACTCCGACGCAGCATTGTTGTATTCCACCGTCTCGCGCAGCCATTCAAGCTCGTCGAGCGGTGCTGTAGTGGCATAGTCATATACCATGCGGGCCGTGAGTTCCAGCCGCTGCTTGTTGTCCTCTTTGGGGTCGTCGTCGTTGTCCTGCTCCTGGAAGAGGCCCTGCTTGTGGTCGAGCAGAATATCATTGTCTTTCTTGAGGAAGACAAAGTTGTTGTGCCGCTTGGCTATCACCGCAACCGCAGAAGATTGCCCACACACCACCGTGCATTCGATATACAGTTTGTCGCTGGTCTCCTTGACGCTAATGCTGATATTGTCGGCATTGTTGGCCAGCCAACGCTTGGCATCCTCCACCTGCCCCTCGGGCATTGTCAGCACCTCGAGACCACGCTTCGAGTCGCCATGCGTCACGGCCATGGCCACCGCTATCGGCAGACCTATCATACCTGTTCCAGGAATACCTACTCCCATGGCGTTTTTGAAGACGTTCTTGCTGAGTCGCAGGGTGATTTGCTCTGGCTCACAGCCCAGCGTCTCCACAGCCTTTGCCACACACAGTGCTACGGCACCAGGCTCGGTACAGCCTGTCGCCGGCACCACCTCGTGCTGCATGAGGTCCCTTATATGCTCGCGTAATACCTTATCCATAGACAGATAGCGATAATTGTTGTATTATATAATAGACTGCAAAGATACAAAAACAATTCAACATAGCAAATAAAAAAATGCAGGGGCGAATAATTATTCGCCCCTGCGGATGTCAATTTTTGCTTTTCAATTTTTCCATGAACTTTGCGGTGTCTATGACGAAGCGCTCGTGGGTGCCTTCACCTATGGGGCCGGCCTCGTCGTAGGCTTTGACGCGGAAGACCAAGCGACGGCGGTCCACCTCAACCAGTTCGCTGTCGCACCACACACGGCGGCCTATCGGCGTGGCCGAGGTGTGGCTCACGTTGACCAGCGTGCCCACGGTGCCCTGTCCCTCGTCGAGGTGCGGCAGCACGCTCTCGTAGCAGGTCTGTTCCACCAGCGCCACCAGCATCGGCGTGGCAAACACGTCCACCAGCCCGCTGCCCACCCGTGCGGCGCTCATCGCGGGGGTGACGGTCTGTTCATGATGTCCTTTGATTCCGGGTTGCAGCATGGTTAAAATAGGTCTGAATGGGTTCCTGTATTGGTCATTATCATGCGTAGTTGGTCGTCATATTGTTCCCATACCAGCAGCCAATCTGGTTGGATGTGGCACTCCCATTTACCAGCGTACTTTCCAGTAAGAATATGAGGGCGATACTTTGCCGGTAGTTTGCCCTTGGCCACCAGCGTCTTGATGACGTCTCGCAACAGTTCTATGTCTTTGCCTCGTTTCTGACACAGTTTCAAGTCTTTCCGGAAACGATTGGTGTATTCCACACTATACATACCTCAAGCCCCCAGTATTTGCTCAAACATATCATCCACACTGGCGGCTTTATATACGCGACCCTTGCGGATGTCTTCCTCCGCCTCTTCTATACCGCTGCGTCGGCGCCGAGGCATGGGGACAATACTAACTCCCTCCATAGCATTCAAAACCCGCCTAAGACTGGGCAAGATGGAAGGGTTCTCGACATTGATGACTACTTGTTGCATTGCTTTATTTTTGAAGATAACGCTAAAAGGGATGGTTTATTGTAATGCCAAGTCTATAATTCCTGTTGTTTATAGTTTTTTTTTGCCGCAACAGTAAAACGTAAACTGTAAATCGTAAACCACCTAGCTTTCTTTCACTCCTTTTTACTCCCTCTCACTCCTTTTTCATAATGTAGCGGAAGTCCCAGTCGGCTCCACTGGAGAACGGCGCCAGCACCAGTTTGCCGTTGGTAAGTTCTTCTACAACGAATATTCCACCGTGGCAACCGCCTTCAATCTCCAACAACTGCTTGCCGGATTCTTCCGAGAGGCTGTATTTATGCCACTCTGCAAGACAGTCCGTCCTTTGATCGGATACCAATACCTTGTCGTCTGTAAACTCCATGTAGATATAACCTTCCGGGATGTTCTGCCGCCCATCGATGGTTATTTCATACGATTGAGCCGTGTTGGTCCATTTGCCGATAAGGGCTTCATTGTCTTTGTTGTCTTTGCCGCAGCTGGTCAGCAGCATCGCGCCCAGGGCGATGGCGGCGAGGGATTTGATGATGTTGTGTTTCATATTGGATGTTTTAAAATGTTATTCAAGTAGTTTCTGTAGTTGTTCCTCGATGGTGGCTTCCAGCGTCGGGTGGTAGCCTCTCTGCACCTTGGCAATCTTGCCGTCGTGGTCGATGAAGAAGAGCGTCGGGTAGTCGACTATGTGGTAGGTGCTGGAGAGTTCGCGGTCGGAGAAGAGGACGGTGTAAGTGACACTGCGCTTGGAGAGGAAGTTGGCCATCTCGTCCTTTACGGGGTCATCGATGGGGTCGATGCCGAGGAGCACGACACCCTTGTCTTTGTATTTCTCGTGGATGCTTTGCAGGAACGGCAACGCTGCGCAGCAGGGGGCGCAACTCTTGTAGAAGAAGTCGAGGAGAACTACCTTGCCCCGCAGGTCGGCAAGGCGCACGGTGTCGCCGGCGAGCGTGGGCAGCGCCCATTCGGGTGCCGGAGTACCCTCGGCGAGGGGTTCGGGCGGCGTATAGGGGACATAGCCTCTCCTTGGAAGATTGGCTGGGATGGCGTCCAAGGTCAGGCGGGAGGGGTCTACCTCGGGAGAGAACTCCAGCAGGCGGCAAAACTCATATTGGCATGTGGTGTCCTGCCCCTCGACATTGTCGTAAACCTCGGTGTACTGGACGGGCAGGTAGTCCCGCTTGTCAATCCAGATGTTGACTTCGTAACGGATGGTGGTGATGCCGAAAATGGTGTCCGGATCGAAATTCGTATTGAAGTAAGTGACACGGTAGCAGGGCTTCCCGTCGAGGAGGGTTTCCGAGAGGGAGTAGATGAAGTTGCTGTCGGCCAGCCAATTCTTGCCGGGAAGGGGGTGGCAGTTCTCCTCCGTCAAGGGAGTGTAGAACTTTTGGTTGTGCCGTCCGGCGATAATCTTGTCTGCCCATTGGTCGCACGACTGGATAACCGCCGCGGTGTCGGAAATCCAGACTTTCTCGTGCCCTGTATAGAGTATGTGACCTTTCCAGTTCGCCTTCTCGTCCAACGGCTCGAAGAGCATGTTGAAAGCTTTCCCATAGATGGTGTCGTCGGGCAGCTTGCGGAAGTCGCAGGTGTGGCGCTCGGCGGTCGTGTCCTTGTCGGACATAAACTTCATCTTGCGCTCCATCACGTAATGCCCCTGTTGTATGGACAGGCATTTCTCACGCGAGAGACGGAGGACACGTTTCGCTTCGTCGCCGTTTTGAGCGTGTGCGGTGATTGCCAGCAGCGCGAGGAGCGCCAAGGTTAGGACCTTTCTTGCCATAGTTGTGTTTTTTGTGCGTTTAACTTCGTTGACGTTTCTTTGGCTCAGCATAACTCAAACAAGTTTGGTTCTGCGTTCGCTTTGCGAAACGTTGCTTAATCCGTTTTCTTAACCGAGCCCTTTTGGGGATTTGGTGTTTAAGACGAGGATGTGACTTATTGTCACAACCTAAAACATCTAGTTTCTCGGTTCACCGAGTGGTGTCGGCCGGGCCGACGGCACACCACGTTTAAACCCCAAGCGGTATTTGACACCGAAGGTAAGGGTGGCAGGCTGGAAGTGGAGGCCGTCCACCTCGGTCTCGAGGCCGGTGATGCGGGTGGTGCCTATCTGTCCGACGCTGACGATGTACTGCAAGTAGATGCCGACATCGCCGCCCTTGTCGCTGGCCGTGAAGTTGAGCGTCAGCGGCACAATGAGGTTGGCGGTAGTGAATGAATTGACATAGTCGGCGCCGCCCCGCGAGGTGGCGAGGAAGATGTCGCTGATGCCAATACCGAAGCCCGCCGTGGGCTCGAGGGTGAGTATTTTCGCTATGGGAATACGGTATCCGAGGTCGAGGTGGAAGAGTGCGTCGTCTTTCTTGACAAGCTGGTTCTTCACTGCCACGCTATTGCTACCCCCGGCAGCATCGACATACAGACCCAAGGTAAGCTTGCGATATTCCACACCGGCACCCACGCCGCCGGTTAACGCACCGAGGTAGCTGCTCTGGTAGTCGAGCGTGGGGTGGTTGGCTTGCATATAGTCGGAGAACCCCTGACTGCCGTCAAGGAAGCTGGCACCGAAGTGGAAGTCTGTCCAGACATCCCAATTTGACTTCTTCTCGGACTCTTGTGCATTTGCGGTCCCGACAGCCAGCACACAGGCCAGCAACACAACACTTACGCGCCTCGCCAGAGGCATCGCTGCATGAAACAGTACTTTCATAATAGATACTTTTTAGGTTTATAAACGAATTGGTTCTCAAAAAGTACTATTTGCTTCGATATACGTCTGGGTTTTGTCGCTGTTGTCTTAAGAACGGCGTTTAACCAGCAATATTGCCCATGTGATTGAAAAAATGTCGCTTTGTTTTAGATGTGCTGCTTGCCGTCGGCGGTGGTGAGGGTGAGTAAAAGGATGCTGATGGCCATCATCAGGGGAAAGAATGAGGGTATGATTAAAGCTCTGTGATGGGGATGACTGAGATGGGATTTGCGCCATCAATCTTTTCCTTTTCCGAGAAGGTGACTATGCATAGGTCGTCGCATTTCAGCTCTTCGCCGCACTCCACCAGGGCACCGGCCTCACGTTTGCGGGTCTTCATAATGTTAATACTTCGACTGCAAAGATACTTATTTTATTCAATATGCAAGTGTATATTGGATAAATTTTCTTGTTTTTATCCATTACACATATCAAAAATGAATATTGCTGACCATAGCGAATCCCGCGATGTTATCGAGCGAAGATATCTGACTGTTTCAGCAGGCGGACGGTGTGCTGCTTGCCGTCGGCGGTGGTGAGGGTGAGTAAAAGGATGAATGTCGTTCATTCACGTTTTATTCTGTCGGCGAGTTGCAGGAAATAGTTGTTGCTCCAGATGTCGAGGGCCTGTGGGTTGCGGACAAAGGGCAGCACGTCGGCTTTCACCTGACGGATGTCGGCTGTGGCGATGCGGTCGCGCAACAGGACGAGGAACTGGTCGTAGCCCACATCCATCCCGTTGAATTCGCGGATACGGGCTTGCAGATGGCTAAAGTTGAGTGGCACGCCGTTGCGGACATACCATTCGAAGTCGTACCAGTCGCGTCCTTTGAGGCGGTTCTTCCATTGGCGGAATATGAGGGCGTGCATCTTGCCGGCAAAGAGGTTGGGCAGGGTGAGGCATCGGGTCATAAATGAGAATGGTTGCAGGAGCAGGCGCTCTTCGGTATCGAACTGTAGCGGCGGGTCGATGTCGACCTCAATCTTTATCTTCAGGCTCCGCTCCGTCTGGAACGAGAGGTTGTAGACATCGGTGTTGTCCTTCAGGAATGCCGAATCCACACGTCCGAAGGTGTGTTTGTCTTTGCGTGTGATGACCACTTCGCGTCCCAGCAGGCGACATTCGTCGACGATGGCGGGGAAGTATTTCTCCAGCGAGAACATACTGTCCCCGCGCAGAAGGGTGAAGTCCATATCTTCCGAGAAGCGGTCCAAGCCGTGGAAGATTCGCAGGCAGGTGCCACCGTAGAAAGCAGCCTCGGCGAAGAAGCCGCCGCGGTAGAGGCCGGCGAGCACCACCTGCTGCATCACCTCGTAGAGGGCGTTGCGGCGGTCGTCGGCGCTACGGACGGGGTATTGCGCCATCATCTGGTCGAAAACGGTATTGCTCATTGCAGTAGTTTTATCAAGGTTGCTATGTTATGGGGCTTTATGGTTGCGGCCTCGACGAGCTGATTCAGCAGACTGATGTCGAAACGGCGCAGGGCATCGGTGTCTATGCGCAGGTCCTGCTCCAGCCAGGCTGCCAGTTCTTTCACGCTGCGGAAAACGAGACCTGGGGAGACGGTCATCAGGTCGCACAGTGCTTTCTCAGGCGATGCCATCAGGTGCTGCACCCCGCCGTCGCCATGCATCTGGATGCCGAGAGCGAAATAGGGGTTGCTGCAGCTGTGATAGACGAAACGTCCCAGGGGTGTGTCGAAGCTGCGACTACGCTTCAGACACATTGATTCTGTGGTGTAAACCCGTTCAGGCACCACCCCATAGTGCCGAAGAGCCGAGAGGAGGCTGACGTACGACGGCCCATATATATGATTGGCTATCAGTGCGGTGTCCTGCCCGGCACCATCTTCAGCACTGCGAACATAGAGCCCTCGTTTCAGCCTGACAATGCGGCCTTCCTGTTCCAGCCGACGCGCTTTGTCGGTGATTTGCTTGCAATTAGGGTAGATTGCAGCCAGCACATCTAAAGTAAATGGTGTGCTACCGAGTTGATATAATGCATCTTGCTTCATTTATGGACAATTCTTTCAAAATGCAAATATACATAATTTTGCACAGATAAACGAAAACATTTCGTTTATCTGTGCAAAATAACAGCAACTATTGTCCAAAGATATCCGACTGCTTCAGCAGGCGGACGGTGTGCTGTCGTCCGTCGGCGGTGGTGAGGGTGAGGAGGTAGGTGGCCTGGGGGCGGGAGGAATGGTTTGATGTTGCGTTTTATGGTTGTATTCTTGGTGGTTAATTGGATTGAAGCATTTTCTGTAGTTGTTCTTCGATGGATTCCTCGAAAGTTTT
>Ga0310697_10000969_pt1 | contig 35781 bp, 32 predicted proteins | sample 172DNAGHGlowgp2_FD_203883 | JGI IMG/M metagenome (GOLD analysis project Ga0310697, IMG submission 203883) | Sheep rumen microbial communities from Palmerston North, Manawatu-Wanganui, New Zealand - 1728 DNA GHGlow gp2 (v2) (version 2) | ecosystem: Host-associated > Mammals > Digestive system >... | reverse complement strand
AGGCCATGCGCACGGCAAGCACCACCAAACGCCGCCTCATCATGAACCTCTTGGAACGGACCTCTTTTGACCCCGACCACACCCGCACCGATTTCCTCGATTTCTGCTTCAACGCCATCCTTTCCGATGAACCCATCGGCGTGAAGAGCTTGGCCATCAAGTTGGCATACGCCCAGAGTGTGCATTATCCCGAACTGCTTGAAGAGGTCAACACCACGCTTCAGTTGATGGAGCCAGAGGAGCTTCCAGCGGCTTTGAAGCATCTGCTTGGGAAGATGCTTGCAAAATAAACTAATAACAGAAAGGCAAAATAAACTAATAAAAACTGCCGCAAATAATAAAACCCTGCAGCACAAAGTGGAGCGTTTTTATTACTTTTTGCAGTAAATATGTTGTTGAAATAGAAAGATTTATGTATCTTTTGCATCAAAAACTAATAGTAGTAAGACAAAATAAACTAACAACAGCGAAGCAAAATAAACTAATAACAGCAAGACAAAATAAACTAATGGATGGGATGTATTGAAGAGTTTGGGAGGATGATGGAATAATGCGTTTTGGTTATTGATTACTTAAATTCAGGTGGGGGACAATTTGTACCCCTACTGAAATGAAGACGGCTGACGAAAATTGAGAAATAAATCATTTTGCCGAATGAGGAAAGATTTGTATTTTTGCAACTACGGAAAAATAAGTAATTAAGAAACATGTCTGATACAAAAAATATAGAACAATCTGCTGAAATGTGTATAGGTGCTTTATCGCAGGTGGTTTTGGATGACGTGACCAAATATAATAAACTGCAAAGTCAAACCACAGATATTCAAGCATTAGCAGCCGAGTTGCGGATGGACACGGTGTTTATACTAATGGATTTGAGCACTTCTTATATTGCTTGTTGTAAAGCACAAGAGCCATACGCCTGTCGTTATCACATTAAAAACCTGTATGCTGGAATGCAGGAAGCATACAAACTATTGCTTGGCTATGGGAAAAGTCAGCGGTATACAATATGGAACAAGATAGGGAATGCTATTAATAGTAAACCAGTAAGCGAATGGGAAGAGCAACCTCAACTGGAGGAACGGTTCCAAGCAATTACTGTTAAGTTGAAAGGCCTTGCTGGCGATGATATCGATAAAAGCCATCGCGACTTGACATATCATTACGATGCTGATATGAAGCAGGTATATGTATATACTTTGGCTGTAAACAATTTCGAAGAAGCAAGTGATAAATATATTGCCTATTTGGAATTACTGTCAGAAATGATCAAGTTTTGCGATGATACAGAAAAATGTCTCCGAAAGAAGGGTATTGCAACGGAAATTGAAACTGAATCTAAATCAATAGACGACAGTCTTCATTTGCTTTTAATCCAATATTTGTCAAGAAACAAAGAATTGCCTGTTGTACTCAATGGTGTATTGAATGATGTACAACCGATAGATGATAGTGTTCTGAATCTGGAAAAAATCAACAAATTACACGAATTGGTGAACAACCAAATGAAGTTGCCTGAGTTAGAGAATGTTCTCATCATTCAAAACATGTATCTTACCATATTGTTCATGCGTGCGGACATGGCAGCGATCACTCAAGCGTTCCTACTCTCCAAAACAAGCGGTGAGGCCATGTTGAATATGCGGCGATATGTTATAACAATCACTGCTGCCTTAAGCCATTTATATGGTTATTCGGAGGATGAACACCCAAAATCAATATGGTCATCGGTTTTAGGCATGATACCCGAAGATGCCGAAATGCTTAAAGAAAGAGCAACTCATATAGAAGGACTATTCACAAAAGTGGTTTTGAGAAAAGATATGGATGTTCGTACTTGTTATGCTCACCTATATGATAATGAAACTCGTAAAACTAATATTCCTTCCATAATCAGTCTACTAAAGAGCCAAAATCCGATTTTGGAATTGCAAAAGACTACACAGATGCTTAAAGTAATCAAAGTGGTGATGGATTTTATGAAAGATGTAATGGATGAACTCTCCAAGAGGACTCATGAGGCGAGTGAAAAGAGCACTGAAGAATTACGAAACATGATGCTGAAAATCAAAGATGTAACAGAGCAGCCCAATTGCCCTATAGAACTAAAGGAATTACTTTACAATGTGATAGGTAAAGTGCAGGGATGGACGGGAATAGAACTGTAATCCCTATCAATTAAGATATTGTCAACACAGAACTATAGATTATGAAATACTCTAATAGCAGAAAATTGAGACGAGTAATTATTTGGGTTGTATAAGTGTATCATAAAATCCCTATCTTTGCACCCATAAACAACAACTAAAACACAACCGTATCGAACAAACAAAACAGAACATAACTAACATATTATAAAGCGTTTTCGCTCTAACCTGCCCTCAGAAGTTCCACAAATCAAGGTCAGCAACAGTAAAGCAGTAAACGCCTACGAGTAATCGTGGGCTTTACTTAGTTGCTGGCGGGTCGTGGAACACCTAGAGGGCATAAGCAAAGTTCCACGATTTTTGATGTTCAGTAATGAAAACACAAAGGGTAAAAATAGAGCGAACTATTATCATTTAGAAAGCTTGATTTCGAAAAAACACTTATTTTTGCACTAGATAATTATTGTATAGTATCGTTAGAGAAACAGGAAAAACATTGAAAAATGAAAAAGATTGCACTTATTATTGCTTTGATTTGTTTAACATTCACATCATTTGCATTTGACTTTTCCTCGATATCACCGTCAGGTCATACTTTGTACTATAACATAGTCGGCGGCAGTTACGTTTATGTTACGTATAAAGATTCTGCATACGACCCCGGAACTATTTCAGGTGATTTAATAATACCATCAACAGTCACATATCAAGGTCACACATATCCAGTTAGAAAGATTGGCGAAAATGCTTTTTACAAGTGTTCAGGACTTTTGTCTGTTGTTGTCGGAGATACTGTGTCAGAGATAGAATATAGAGCTTTTGAGCAATGTAACAATTTGTCATCAATCACAATGCCAAGTTCTGTGACTGTTATCTCTGATGCTTTTTATGGTTGTATTAGTCTCCAAAACGTATACTATTTGGGCGACATCTCTCAATGGTTGGGGATTTCTTTTGGCGGCACGCTTTCTTCAAATCCAGTTTATTATTCAAAGCGATTGTATTTAAATGGTGTTTTGGTGACTTCATTGACCATACCACAAGGCACAACTTCTATTCCTAGAAATTCTTTTTGTGGCTTGTCGGCAATAGAAGAGATTGTTTTGCCCAATTCCGTTTTGTCAATTGATGATTACGCATTCAATGGTTGCTCGGGGCTTAATAAAGTTGTCATGCCTTCAGTCCATCGCATAGGTCATAAGGCATTTGAGAATTGTACGAACATTGATACTATAATATGCGAAAACAGCACTCCACCAATATGTATATCTGATAGCCCTTTTCATAATATAGCCACATTTGACGGAGTTCCTATGGATGCGATAATTATCATCCCCTGTCATTCAGAGGATGATTATCGCAATTCAGAAGGATGGAATTACTTCGTTTTCTTTGAGTCCATTCCAATCGCTCCTCAAATTGAGATTAATAGTGCAAATCCTTCTATGGGTTCGGTTCATTATTATTTCTTGAATGATTGCATGGATTCGGTAGTAGCTGTTGCCACCCCGTTTTCTGGATACCATTTTGACCATTGGAGTAACGGTGAAACATCAAATCCATATTATTTCCTTATTGACGAAACCCCGATTAGTCTAACTGGGGTTTTTGAAGAGGGGAGTATAAATTATTGTCAAGTTTCACTTTCTGTTAATAATGAATTTGGTGGAGAAGTATATGGCTCAGGTAATTATATTGAAGGTGATTCGATATGTTGCTACGCTCTGCCTAACGATGGTTATGCGTTTTTAGGATGGAGTAATGGGGAACAAGAGAATCCTTTATGTTTCAGGGTTTATTCTAACATCAATTTGGTTGCTATGTTTATGGATACTTTACACCCCTGTTTTGTCAATCTCTCGGTTAATGATATTACTATGGGTGGAACTACAGGAAGTGGACAATATCATATGGGAGACACAGCTGTCTGTGCTGCAATTCCATTTGAAGGCTTTTCGTTTAGAGGTTGGAGTAATGGAAACCAAGAAAATCCATATACTTTTGTTGTGACATCTAATGTTGAGCTGATGGCCGTTTTTGTTAGTAATATTGGCTTAGAGGAATATGATGATATTATACTTTTTTGTGTTTATCCTAATCCGGCAAAAACATCTATATCCATTATCACATCTTTTGAGCATTATCCAATGCCAATTGTTATTCAGGACATCTCGGGGCGTATTGTCAAAGAAGAAATTTTAAATGGTTCATATACGGTTTTAGATATCAGCGGTTTGACAAACGGCATCTACCTTTTGCGTGTTGGGGAACATATCCAAAAACTAATAATAAAATGATATGATAAAATATCAGACTCTAGAGGATTGTCAAGTCGCAATTGCAACTCTTAAAGCAATGGGCACGCCTATACCAGAATGGATTATAGAACAGTTAGACGGGTTTATGTCTGATACTGATAACACTCATTCAGTATATAAGACTCTCCGAAAACACAGCAAGTTCCCATATTCTAACGAATTGGTCAAATGTATCACAGACACTGTTGATAATCTTCTTATTGAAGCGCCCAATGCAAAGGAGCCAGGGTTGTTGTTGGGTAAAATCCAGTGCGGCAAGACAAATGCCTTTGAAAACATCATCGGCATGTCGTTTGACAGAGGAATAGACTTGTGTGTTGTCCTTACAAAAGGGACAAACACGCTTGCATATCAGACTATTGAACGACTAAAATATGACTATCGTTATTTTAAGGAAACAGAACGCCTAGATCAACAACTGATTGTTGAGGTAGATGATATTAAAGGCCTTTACAAAAGAGGAGGATTATCCCAGAATCAAGTGAACCGACAAGGAGCGAAACGCATCATTGTCTGTATGAAACAGGCAGATAACATGAAGCACCTCATCAAACTTTTCAAGGAAGATTCACCTGGATTGTTGCAGAAAAAACTGTTGATAGTGGATGACGAGGCCGACTTTGCCAGCAGAAACTACCGTGTGCGGAATGCAGAGCCCTCTTTGGCGAAAATATCATCACAAATTGAAGAATTTTGCTCGCTGCTTGACTATTATCGGTACCTGCAGGTTACAGCAACGCCGTATTCCCTTTACTTACAACCAGACGGATTCGTGCAGTTGAAGAATGGTAAGGCAACTCCATTCAAGCCTCGTTTCACCACATTACTCCCAATACATGACAAATATGTTGGTGGTCAACAATACTTTGTTGAGGCTCGTAACCCTGAATCCATGTATTGCCACTTGTTTCATCCAATCAAACCGAAGTGTATTGAGGTTTTGGGAAAAAAGAATGAAAAGTATCTGAATAACAACATCCAGTCCAAGAACATTGAAGACTTGAGGTATGTGATAATTGGATACTTTATGTCCACAGCTGTAAGAGTGATTCAAGAACGGGAAAACGGGAAAAACTATAAGTCAAGTGCGGTATTCCATGTTGATATTCAGAAAAACAAGCACCAATGGCAGGGTGATTTGATAAAACGTTTCATCACAGAGATACACAAAGTATTTCAGACTGGTTATAGGGAAGATACCAGAATATACCCAGTTGTTGATGCTGTGTATGATAACATGAAGGAAAGTAATGCAAATGGCCGCAGAGAAGGTTTGATTGATGTTGAACTACCAACAAAGGAGGCTGTAATTAAAGAGTTGATTAAGATACTGGATGATGAAAACTACATCGTCCACATTGTCAATTCAAATAATGAAGTGAAAGCACTTCTGAATGAAAATGGCCAATTAAGACTTGATCATTGTGCCAATATCTTTATCGGAGGAAACATTCTTGACCGAGGTATCACAATCTCCAACATGCTCTGTTTCTTTTATGGCCGCACACCAGGAACGTTCCAACAGGATGCTGTAATGCAGCACGCAAGGATGTTTGGAGCGCGCGACAAAGAAGATATGGCAGTATCAATGTTCCACACATCAAATCTCATCTATGGGATAATGACTCGGATGAACGAATTGGATGAGCAATTGCGTGAATCATTTGTCAATTCCACAGATACGTCGGTTGAGTTCGTTTTTGTTGGGCTGGATAATAGAATTAAACCATGTTCCTCCCAGAAAATCAAAGTGTCAAATACACTTGTGGTGCGTCCAAATCTGCATATTGTTCCCGTCGGTTTCCAAACGGGTCCGAAATCAACCATCGCAAAAACGATACAAGAGATTCAGACGTGCATAGAATCCTTACCCTCTTATGCAAACAGAGACGATAACGGATTCTTTGTGATTGACAAAGGTTTGGCTATAGACATTATTCGAAAGATTCGCTCTACCTATATCTATGACCGTGAAATAGACAATAATAAGGGGTTGGAATGGGAAGCGAATGATATGATTGGCTGTATTGAGTACGCCACACAGAAAACCGATGGGAAACTATATTGTCTGCATCGTACCAATCGTAATTTGAAACGTGTTAGACAAGACGGGGCTTTCATAGATGCCCCAGAAGATGGTCGTACTGATTTGCAGCCTGCAAGAGAAAAATGCACTACAATGCCAGTACTAATGCTCTTTCGTGAAAATGGTACAGAGGAACAAGGCTGGAGAGGCACACCGTTTTACTGGCCTACATTATATCTTCAGAATGAGGTTAGCCCCGTTATCTATACTGTCAATGAGAGAACTGACCATCGAATAATTAAGAAGACTGACGTTTCGGAACTTGTCAAAGGAATCAATCCTGAAGAGATTTTAGAGTTAACCTTGAGTGATGACAATGCGTTTAATGAAATAATGAATGGAGACAGATCGTTACATGAATGTTTTATTTCAGAGGGGTCTGCTTCACGCTATCTCGAATCTGAGAATGGTACGTTGCGGTTGAATAATGATGTTGTACCAATACATGACCGCCGAACTATCAGCGTGTATTCCCGAAATAACGATATTTTTCCTTATTATCTAAAACTATTCAAGTACATACTCTTCAACAAAAGCAGGGATAAAGACAGTGATGCAATGCTTGTTCGCCTTGACACAAAGTGCCCTGTCGAGTGCTATTTTGATGAAGAACCTGATAGAGATGTGCTGCAATCTGCAAAAGGTAATGAGCATGATTCCATATATAAAAACATCGGAGTGTGGATTGCCATATATAAAATTGACAAGGTTGTCGGTATAGTGGAAAAAGATAGGTAACAATAGAATTAGGAGATGCTTCATTAGAATATACCGGTATAAACCGTCACGCCTCCGACACCCGCATTGGCCTGATGGACAGCACTGTGCCCATTGAGGCGATGCTGGGGTAGGGCAAAGAATAAAGACAGTTAAGACCACATTTCTCATGAAAAAATCGAGCTATAACTCGATTTTTTGAGGGGTTATAGCTCAAAAACCTTATCTTTTAGTATCTTTGCCCCAAACAAAAATACCTTACCCCATGAATCACCCCATTCAAGAAGGCTATATGCCTTATCTCGGCTACCAGACCTACTACCGCATTGTCGGTGAACCTTCAAGCAAGCCTGTGCTGCTTTGTCTGCATGGCGGACCAGGCAGCACGCACAACTATTTCGAAGTCTTAGACCGCATCGCCGACACAGGCCGTCAGGTCATCTCTTACGACCAGATCGGCTGCGGCAACTCCTACCTCGACGGCCACCCCGAACTGTGGACCCAAGAAACCTGGATCAACGAGCTCATCGCCTTGCGTGAGCACCTGCACCTCGACCAGCTCCATCTCCTCGGCCAGTCGTGGGGCGCCATGCAGGCCATCGCCTACATCATCGACTGCCAGCCCAAGGGCATCAAGTCGGTCATCCTCTCTTCGGGCCATGCCTCCAGCTCGCTGTGGGCCAGCGAGCAGCACCGCCTCATCAAATACATGTCGGCAGAAGACCAAGAGGCCATCCGCCACGCCGAAGCCACCGGAAAATGGGACGACCCCGACTATCTTCGCGCCAACGAGCATTACTATGAGCGTTATGTCATCAGCGTGGACGAAAACTCGCCCGAGTGCATCCGTCGCCCGAAACGCGCCGGCAACGAAGCCTACCTCTATGGCTGGGGACCCAACGAATACCAACCCTTAGGCGATCTGGCCGATTTCGAATACACCGACCGTCTGCACGAAATTACGCAACCCTGCCTGATTTGCAGCGGCACCCGCGACATCTGCACTCCCGTGGTGGCTGCCTCGCTCTACGAGAACATCCCCAACAGCCGCTGGGAAGTCTTCAAAGGTGCACGCCACACCTGCTTCGTCGAGCAAACCGACAAATACTGCAAGATACTGGAGAAGTGGTTGGAGGATAATGATTGAGACTCTGACCTTAGCGTCTAATAGTCTCCTGTCCCCTACTTACAATGCTCTACAAAGCATGAGAAAATCGCTAAGCTATCCAAATCCGTCCTGAAAAGATATTCGGGATGCCATTGGACAGCCCAGACAAAACGTTTGCCCGACATTTGTGCCGCTTCGATGATGCCGTCGGGCGCGACCGCCATCGGCATCAAACCGCTGCCGAGGTCTTTGACGGCTTGGTGATGCAGCGTGTTCACTTCAAGGATGTCTTTGCCTAACAGCGACTTAAGGCCGCCGCTCAACTTGACTTGATGCGAGGGAACGCCGTAAGGCTTGCCTTGCCGGTGGGCGATTTCCGAAGGATGCTGCGAGGGAAGGTCCTGCCAAAGCGTGCCGCCCAAAAACACGTTGATGAACTGAAGCCCCCGACAGATGCCTAAAACAGCCTTGTCGGCTTGCAAGGCTTTAGAAAGCAGCAGCGACTCCAGCTTGTCTCGTTCCGGACTAGCAACGATGGTTCCTGTGGCATCCTCCAAGCCATAAAGCTCTGGCGAGACATCCTGCCCGCCGGTAAACAAGAATCCGTCGCAGGTCTCCACAACCTGATTCGCGTCTTCCTCCGACATTTCAAGGGGCAAGACGATGGGAAGACCTCCCGCAGCCTTGATGCCGTCCAAATAGTCGGGCAACATCCAAACGCTTTGGCGCTCCGCATCCCAAAGCGTGGTGACGCCGATCATCGGTTTTTTCATTGTTTCCACCGTTTCAGCATCGGGAAATACTGCCGCATCATCTCCTTGTACTCGTCGCGGGTCATGGGCTTGGGCATGTTCTTGTTCACTTCGTCAACGAACTGGGCGCAGAACTCGATCATCTCGTCCATCGTGCAGTCCTTGGTGAACTTGCCATCCTTGTAGCAATACATGCAATAGTCTTCATTTTTGCTTCCGTCGGCATTCGTGCCGAGGATTTCATCGGTGAGCGGCATTCCGCAGCTCTGACAGAATTTCATTTCCATAGGTTTATGTGTTTATTTCTCTTGAAATTTCTTGTATCGCGTCCATTCCTCCCACAAATCCGTATCATGTTCACCCATAAAGAACGCCGCTTGACAATCCTTGCCAAAAGGCGACCAGTTGCCGCAAATCACGCCGTCATGGGCGACGACAGGCAGGAAATTGCCGCTGTTGTTGTGTGCTTTGTGGCTAAAATCGGGCGAGAGGACGATGTCGCGGCTCTTGTAGCCGATGAGGTATTCGTCGTAGGGCGGAATCAGGAGGTATCTGCCTTTGCGGAAACCACGGGTGCGGCAATCGGCGGTGAAATAAAATTCCCTGTGTTTTTGTAGAGACGCGCCATGGCACGTCTCTACATGGAGGTAATCACCTAACAATTCTATCCCCCGCCTGCAATCGTTGATATTCAGCCCTGACCACCACACGAAATCCTCCAACGTGGCCGGTTGTCGGCTCCGGAAATATTTCCTTGCGAGCATTGCCAAGGTCGCGTCGCGGTCCATCTTGATTCTGTTTTTCACCTTATCGGCAGCGAGGGCGTAGGTCGCCTTCATCGGCAACAGGTCGCCGCTGCAAAGCGTCCCCGACAGCTCGGCGTAGCGCAGATGGTACGACAGGCGGTGTTCGTCCATCTGGATGTCTTTTTCAGCTAAGGCTTGCACGAAGTCTTCCTTCGTCGCGCTGCCTTTTTCGGCAGCGGTTCGCACAAGGATTTCACGGATTTCCGTCACTTCCTCCTCGGGGAGGCTGATGTTGTTGCTCCGCATCCAGCCTCTGATGACGGCCAATGCTTTCGCTGAACAAAGTTCAAGCAAAGGCCAATAGTCCTCGGCGGAAACGAGTTGCCATGTGCCGCGCAGGAGGTGCAGACGGATGATTTGTCCGCTGTCATAAGCTTTTTTGAACGCCTTGGCCGAGGGTTTCTTGGTCCGCATGGCTACGCCCCAGCGCATCAGGCGGTATTCTTGTGCTTGGATGGCGCCCATATAATTCACTACCTCCTCAGGTCTGTCAAACTGAGGGCAGATGAGTTGCTGGTTGAGGAGTCGGAGGGTAATGGGGTTCATGGCCTTGTCTATTTCTTGGGTGCGCCACCACCGAAGTCGTCATAAAGGATATTCTCCACTGCAACGCCCAAATTATCAAGCATATTGACCACGGCGGCACTCATTGGACCGGGACCGCACATATAATATTCTATGTCCTCGGGGGCTTTGTGGTCTTTCAGATAGGTGTCGTACATCACATTGTGCACAAAACCAGCGGTATAGGCCACGCCAGCGGCATCGGCGGCGGGGTCGGGACGGTCCAAAGCCAAGTGGAAATGGAAATTGGGGAAGTCTTTCTCCAATTGTAGGAAGTCTTGCAGGTAGAACACCTCGTTCAAGGCGCGAGCACCGTAGAAATAGTGCATTTCGCGGTCGCGTACGTTCAACGTGCGGGTCAGATGCATAATTTGTGCGCGTAAAGGAGCCATGCCTGCGCCGCCGCCCACCCAAATCATTTCGGGCAATGTTGTAGGGCTGTCACAATTCCCCCTTTCAAAGTGGGCAGGGGGATTAGGCAGCCGTACATTATTGGCCGAATGATCCTTGACATGAAACTCGCCAAACGGCCCCGACATCAGCACCTTGTCGCCAGGCTTCAAAGAGAAAATGTACGACGAAGCGATGCCCGGATTGACATTCATGAACCCCGAACGGTCGGGCTTGAAGGGGGGCGTGGCGATACGCACGGTGAGCATAAACACATCGCCCTCAGCGGGATAGTTGGCCATCGAATAGGCGCGAATAGTCGGCTCGGTGTTGACGCATTGCAAGTCGAACATTTTGAACTTCTCCCAAGCGGGAAGATACTCAGTACCAATCAGTTCCTTGTCGAAATTGGAATAGTTGATTCTAAACTTTGGGATGCGGATTTGTGCGTAGGAGCCAGGGATGAAGTCCATGTGCTCGCCAGCAGGCAGTTGCACCTTGAATTCCTTGATGAAGGTGGCCACGTTGCGGTTGCTGACCACTGTACATTCGTATTCCTTGACATCCAAAACCGATTGAGGCACAACGATTTTCATGTCCTCCTTCACCTTCACCTGACAGCCCAGGCGCCAATGGTCTTGCACTTGTTTTCGGCTGAAGAACCCTGTTTCGGTAGGCAAAATCGAGCCGCCGCCTTCCACCACACGGCATTTGCACTGGCCGCAGTTGCCTTTTCCGCCGCAGGCAGAGGGCAAAAACACTTGTTCGTCGGCCAAAGTGGTCAGCAGGGAGTTGCCAGGCTGCACCTCCAACTGCTTGTCGTCGTTGATGGTGATTTTCACTTTCCCCTTGGGCATCAGTTTGTTGCGCACAAACAGCAGCAATGCCACCAAAAGCAAGACGATGCCGAGGAAAACGGCGATGCTTAATGTTATGGTTGAAGAAAAATTCATTTTCAAACAGCAATACCTGTTAGCATCACGTCATCATAAAGTGGCGACCATTGGTCTTCCATCATTAATACTGGCTCTATCCGGAGATTAACCTTGCGCACATTGCGGTTAAGGGCAATGGAAAGCTTCAGCCAATCGCCTTCAAGCGTAGGGATGATCACGGCTACGTCAATGTCACTCCAAGGATTGGCGTTTCCCTTGCTATAAGAGCCATAAAGGTAGACCTTGACCTTGTTGTCGAAAAGTGGCGCAATCACATGTTTGTATTCTCTCACAATGTCGAGAGCTTCGTCTTGAGTCAAAACTTTTGGAGTATCCATTGCTTGAATAGTTTGGTTTTCTCTATAATTTCAAGGCTGACCTGTTCGTTCAAATGGGCTGCCAAATTTTGCTTGTATTCTGGATAGCGTGCTTCAATGTTCATCGGTACCATAAAGTCTATGAATTCCAATTGATCTTCGGTCATTTGGCTCAACAATCCACAACTATCTAATAATTTGACATGGCTGTGGATATACGGCGGCATATCGTCTCGTTTTGCCGTCCAATAGGCTTTGAGCAACTTTTCCATGACCTGATGGCACATGAAAGCCACATAAAGCCAATGCTTGGTTTTGTGCATATCTTCGGCGACATCAAGATCTTCATTTGCAATGTCAAGCCAATACCGGATTTTTTCCTCTTTTTCCATTTAGAAGTCGTTTATGATTGCAAAAATAGCAAAATTTCCAGAAATGGCTTGTATGTTTCATTATTTATGTACCTTTGCACGAAAATATACGCTTATACATTATGAAACTCTCGAAAGATCATAAGAGAATCCTTATTTGCTGCATCCTTTATTTTGTGGCAACGGTGGCATTCAATCTGCTGGTGTACGGTTATGGGAGACACGATTGGAGCGGGTTCTGGACCATGACGGGAAGCATGGCTGTGGGTGCCATAGTCGTCGTGCTGTTTCTTCTCATCGGTTCGCGCATACCGAAAAAGAAAGACGAAGACAAGCAATAGTCTTACAGTTTTATCCCCATAAATGTCATAAAAGCGATACCCATTAACCCAGTGATAATGAACGAGATACCAACGCCTTGAAGGCCTTTGGGGATCTTGGAATAACGCAGTTTTTCGCGGATGGCGGCGATGGTGGTGATGGCCAAAAGCCAACCTAAGCCAGAGCCTAAGCCGAACACTGCCGCTTCGCCCACGTTGCCGAAGCCGCGTTCCTGCATGAAGAGCGAACAACCCAAAATGGCGCAATTGACCGCGATTAGCGGGAGAAAGATGCCCAAGGCGGAATGTAAAGCCGGCGTGAAAGTCTCAATGACCATCTCCAGAATCTGCACGATGGCCGCAATGATGGCGATGAAGAGGATATAAGTGAGGAAACTCAAGTCGACGGAGGCCAATTTGGGACTTATCCAAGCCAAAGCGCCAGGCGAGAGCAAATATTTGTTGATGAGGTAGTTGGCGGGTACGGTGACGACCAACACGAACGTCACGGCCAAGCCCAAACCTGCGCTCGTTTTCACTGTCTTCGACACGGCAAGGTAAGAACACATGCCGAGAAAGTATGCGAAAATCATGTTGTCGACAAAAACGGATTTTATCAGAAGCTTGAACAATTCCATGGCCGATTAGTTTTGGTTTTCTTGCATTTCGGGGTGACGGGTGCGCTGGATCCAAATGATGATGCCGACGATGATGAGCGCCATCGGAGGAAGTATCATCAGGCCGTTGTTCATGTAGCCAGCTTCGTAAAATGATTGCGGGATGACTTGATAGCCAAGCAGTGTCCCAGAGCCAAGCAACTCGCGGTAGAACGCCACGACGACAAGAATCAAGCTGTAGCCCAAGCCGTTGCCCAAGCCGTCCAAGAACGACTCCCAAGGCCCGTGCGACAAGGCGAAGGCTTCCAAACGCCCCATGATGATGCAGTTGGTGATGATAAGGCCCACGTAAACAGAGAGTTGCTTGCTAATGTCGTAGGCAAAGGCTTTCAAGAACTGGTCGATGAGGATGACCAAGGCGGCCACCACGACGAGTTGCACGATGATGCGGATGCGCGACGGGATGCTCTTCCGCAGCAACGAGATGATGAAGTTCGACAAGGCCGTCACGACGGTCACGGAGGCACCCATCACCAAGGCGGGCTTGAGTTGGGCGGTCACGGCGAGGCACGAGCAAATGCCGAGCACCAGCACCGTGACGGGGTTGGTCTTTCTGAGGGGTTCTATGACTAGTTTCTTGAAGTTGGACATAATACCATACAAAATTATATCATATAAAATTATTTCATCGCATCGCTCGGTTGTAGTTGCTCAAAAAATAGTTTGTATTTCTCCAAAGTGTTGTCGATCATTTCTTTAACGCCGATTGTTGTTTTTGTTGCTCCCGTGATGGCATCGAACTCAATAGGGGCGATTTGTCCGTTTTTGCGGATTAGTTTCCCTCTGAATTGGCCTTGGAACTTCTCGGTTGTGATTTCACCGCCCAGACCTGGTGTTTCCGACTCGTGGTCGAAGTTGGCGCCAACGATGTTGCCCTTCGTGTCGATGGCAATGAAGCCCGAAATGGGGCCCCACAAACCTTTGCCTTTCATGGGGATGACGCTGATTTCGCGGTCGATGACGAACAGAGGCAGGGCGCCGTTGTTGTCTGGGCGACCGTTTTCGTCTAAGAGGAATTCGTCTGTGCAATGCAGCTCGTAGAGTTCCGCTGCGTTGTCGGCGTTCACGTTGGCGATGCCTGCTGCACGAAGGATGTTGATGCGTTTTTCGTTTTGCTTGTTCGTGTCTTGGAACGGCTTCAGCCAGATGGCTGCTGCGGTGAGCAAAACGGCCACGACCACAATCAAGATGGTGGCATACAAGAAGATATAACCGTTGCTATTGATGTCTTTCTTCATTTTGCGGAGGCTTTTGAGGTGACTAAGGCGCGTTTTTGGCGCATTCTGATATTCCGGGCGATGACGCAATGGTCGATGAGCGGCGCGAAGCAGTTCATCAGCAGAATGGCGAGCATTATGCCCTCGGGATAGGCTGGGTTGACCACGCGCAGCATCACGGCAAATATGCCGATGAGCAGACCGTAAATCCATTTCCCGATGTTGGTCTGTGCCGCCGTGACGGGGTCGGTAGCCATGAAGACTGCACCGAATGCGAAGCCGCCCATCAGGTAGTGGTAGTAGAATGGCAGTTGCATGTATTCGTTGGTACCGATGGCGTTGAATAACAAGCCCATGAGTCCGCCGCCAAGGATGACGGAAAGCATAATGCGCCAACTGGCAATGCCTGTAATCAACAATAGGGCCGCACCGAGTGCGATGGCAATGACCGATGTCTCGCAAGTCGACCCGGGAATGGTTCCAATGAACATATCCAAAGCCGAGGCGGTAGGTCGTATTCCAGCGGCCAATTCGCCCAAGGGTGTGGCGCCCGTGATGGCGTCCGTTCCCCAAAGGTCGGCTGCAATCCAAACGTTGTCGCCCGACATCCTAGTAGGATAAGCGAAGAAGAGGAAGGCGCGCGCCACCAAGGCGGGATTGAGGAAATTCATGCCCGTGCCGCCAAAGACCTCCTTGCCGATGATGACCGCAAAGGCAACAGCCAAAGCAAGTTGCCATAGCGGTGTAGTGACCGGAACAATCATCGGGATGATGAAGCCCGTGACCAAAAAGCCTTCGTTCACCTCGTGGTGACGTATCTGTGCAAAGGTGAATTCGATGCCCAAACCGACAATATACGACACTGCCAACATGGGCAACATTCTCAAGAAGCCAAACCATAGGCAGTACCACCAGCTGGCCACTGTGCCCAGTTCGTAAGGCCAATCCGTGGCGTGGAGCGAAGTCTGATAGCCGATGTTCCACATGCCAAAGAGCATGGCAGGAACGAGGGCGATGACGACCATGATCATGGCGCGTTTCAAATCAATGGCGTCGCGCACATGGCAGCCGCTCTTTGTGACGCGGTTGGGCGTGAAGGCAAAGGTCTCGAAAGCCTCGAAAGTGCTCTGGAGCCATGCAAATTTGCCGCCTTCCGTGAAGTTGGGCTTGATTTTGTCGATGAATGAACGTAGTTTTCCGAACATCACATGGCCTCCTTTCTCAGTTTTTCCAAAGCCTCGCGGACGATGGCTTGGATGTTGGTTTTCGAAGTGTCAATAAACTCGCAAAGGGCAAAATCCTCTGGCTCAACTTCGTAGATGCCGAGGTTTTCCATCAGTTCAACGTCGCCTACGATACAAGCCTTGATGAGTTGGGTGGGGTAGATGTCGAAGGGGAATACCCGCTCGAAGTTGCCCGTGAAGACCAAAGGGCGCTCGTCGCCGTGGGTGTTGGTGTCGAACTTCCAAAACTTTTCGAAACGAGGAAGGTCGATTCCCAATGGCTTGAAGGTACTTTTCGGCATAAAGCCGCTGAGGAAAGTCCGCGAGAAGCTGAATTTCTTGAAGCCCGGCATCAGCCAGCCCATAAAGTCGTAATAGTCGCCTTCGGGGAGAATGCTCAGCAGGCTGTCGTAAGCGCCAACGAAACCGTCAAAGGCTATCTGTGTGCCACTCAAGATGTTGCCCGAAATGATGCGGCTCCCGCTGGCTTCGGTTTTTGGATCTAATGCTGGATAATCGGGGTTGGGGATTTGCCCTGCAATGATGGAAGCCACGCAAGCCCCAGCCATGATGCGGTAATAGTGTGGATTGGCGGTTTGTGGTCCGGCCACGGCGATCACTTTTTCTGGATTGTAAACGCCCGTAGAGATCAATTCGCCCAACACGACCACGTCTTGCGGATTCATCGTCCAAACGACCTCACCTTTATTAATAGGGTCGATGTGGGCAATCTGCGTGCCGATGTTTCCGGCGGGGTGTGGACCCTTCACATGGTGGATTTCCAGTCGTCGCTTTGCGTCATTGCGAGGAACGAAGCAATCCAGCTTCTGATTAGGTCTGAAACACACATGTACCATCCCCTCGGTCAGTTTTGCCAAAGCCTCAAGGCCTTTCTTGAACCATTCCTCTCGGCCTTGCATGACGAAATCATAGTCAGGTGCCAAAGGTGCGCTGTCGAAGGCACTGACGAAGATGGCCTTAGGCGTGTCGTCGGGGCTGGCCACCGTGCCGAATGGTCGCTGCCGCAACATTGGCCAAAGGCCGCATTGCAGCATCGCCGCCTTGATTTCATCGGCGGTTTGTGGCAACTTGTTTGCCGTTTGCTCCGTTGTTGGCTCGGATTTGTAATCCGCTTCAACAACCACCTCCAAAAGCCTCCGTTTCTCGCCTCTCACGATTGCCTTCACCTGCCCACTGACGGGCGAAGTGAACTTGATTCGCTCGTCCTGTTTGTCGACAAACAAGGCATCGCCTTTGCAGACCACAGTGCCTTCTTCAACCAATAAACGTGTCGTAAGCCCAACGAAATCAGTGGGTTTTACGGCATAGGTGGTGATGCTACGTGCATCGGTGAGGCGTAGCTCGGCCTTGCCGTCGATGGGCAAGTCGAGGCCTTTTCGTATGGTGATGGTTTCGGTCATGATTCGAGAGGCAAAAAATAGAGACGCAGCGTGCTACGTCTCTACAAACATCCAATTCAAATTAGAATAGGTTTTCCAAAATCCCGTCTTCCACCAAATTCGGCATCGTGACCCTCAGCTTAGGCTCGGCCTCCATGGCACGCTTGATGGCGAAGGTGGCGCCTTCGTTGCGGGCCCAGTTGCGGCGGGCGATACCGTTGTTCACATCCCAGTGCAACATGCTGTGGAGCCTGCGGTCGGCATCGGCGGTGCCGTCGAGGACCATGCCGAAGCCACCGTTGATGACTTCGCCCCAGCCTACGCCGCCGCCGTTGTGGATGCTCACCCAAGTGGCGCCACGGAAACCGTCGCCGATGACGTTTTGCACGGCCATGTCGGCGGTGAATGACGAACCGTCGTAAATGTTGGAGGTCTCACGGAACGGGCTGTCGGTGCCGCTCACGTCGTGGTGGTCGCGACCAAGGACGACGGGACCGCTCAGGCGACCGTCAGCAATGGCCTTGTTGAACTCGGCAGCGATCTTGGTGCGGCCTTCGCAGTCGGCGTAGAGGATGCGGGCTTGCGAGCCGACCACGAGGTGGTTGGCCTGGGCGCCACGGATCCACTGGATGTTGTCGCGCATTTGCTGCTGGATTTCGGCAGGAGCCGTGGCAGCGATGGTCTCCAACACATGGCAGGCGATGTCGTCGGTGACGGCCAAGTCCTCGGGTTTGCCTGAGGCGCACACCCAACGGAAGGGGCCGAAGCCGTAGTCGAAGCACATGGGACCCATGATGTCCTGCACATAGCTGGGATAGCGGAACGTGCCGTCGGCTTTCAGGATGTCGGCACCGGCGCGGCTGCTTTGCAGCAGGAAGGCGTTGCCGTAGTCGAAGAAGTACATGCCCTTGGCGGTCAGCTTGTTGATGGCGGCCACATGGCGGCGCAACGAAGCCTGCACCTTCTCCTTGAAAAGCTCAGGATTCTCGGCCATCATGGTCTTGGATTCCTCAAACGACTGGCCTACAGGATAGTAACCGCCAGCCCACGGGTTGTGGAGCGAGGTCTGGTCGGAGCCGAGGTCGACGTGGATGTCGTGTTCGGCGGCATATTCCCAAAGGTCCACCACGTTGCCTTGGTAGGCATACGAGCGGGCTTCCTTCTTGGCGATGCTCGCGTTGACGTGCTTGAACAGCTCCTCGATGTTGTCGTACACCTCATCGACCCAGCCTTGCTCGTAGCGTTTCTGCGTGGCGGCAGGGTTGATTTCGGCGGTGATGCTCACCACGCCGGCGATGTTGCCAGCCTTGGGCTGGGCGCCGCTCATGCCGCCGAGGCCAGCGGTGACAAACAGCTTGCCAGCTGTGCTGCCACCGTGTTTGCGGGCAGCGTTGAGCACGGTGATGGTCGTGCCGTGGACGATGCCTTGTGGTCCGATATACATATAGGAGCCGGCGGTCATCTGGCCGTATTGCGTCACGCCGAGGGCGTTGTAGCGCTCCCAATCGTCAGGCTTCGAATAGTTTGGAATCATCATGCCGTTGGTGACCACCACGCGCGGTGCGTCCTTGTGCGACGGGAAGAGTCCCATCGGGTGACCGCTATACATGGCCAAGGTCTGGTCTTCGTCCATGTTGGCCAGATATTGCATCACGAGGCGGTATTGCGCCCAGTTCTGGAAGATGGCGCCGTTGCCGCCGTAGATGATGAGCTCGTGCGGGTGTTGTGCCACGGCAGGGTCCAAGTTGTTCTGGATCATCAGCATGATGGCTGCGGCCTGCTTGCATTTGGCCGGGTATTCCTCAATCGGGCGGGCGTACATCTTGTAGCTTGGGCGGAAACGGTACATGTAGATGCGACCGTATTTTTCCAGCTCCTCGGCAAATTCGGGGGCCAAAGTCTTGTGGAACTTGGCCGGGAAATAACGCAAAGCATTACGGATGGCCAATTTCTTTTCCTCCTTTGTGAGGATGTCCTTGCGCTTGGGCGCATGGTTGATGGTGGTGTCGTATGGCTTCACTTCCGGCAGCTCGTCGGGGATGCCGGCAAGAATCTCTTTTTGGAAATCGTTTAATGCGTTCATTATGTTTAATTGTTGATTGATTAATCGTTGAATTGTTTAATTGTTGATTCTGAAGAGCTTTGCATCATAGCGAGGAGGAACGACGAAGCAATCCAGAGTAAAATAGGTTTACTGGACTGCTTCGTGCCTCGCAGTGACGCGAAGCGACCCAAATTTGGCTGCAAATTTAGGGAAAATTTCATCATTTCTCAAAAATTCGTTTGCACCACCATAAATTTCCCTATTTTTGCCCCCGAATTGGTTTGCTAGTGCTTCGATGTACTCAGCAACCATTCGTAACATTTAGACCATTAGAAGCGTTATGCTTCCTTGTACTTGAGAACGTCGGAACTTTTCAAGTCAATAATCAGGGGGCGTATAACGGTTTCACGCTATATGCGTGGGCTGTTATTACATTCCTGATTATGGGTTTCCGACGACCTTCAAGTACGATGTGATATAACACAGCGCACGCTTCTTTTGTTTGGTGTTGACGGTGGGAGAATCTGCAAAATTGTTTGAAAATCAGTAACTAACAACTTTATAAACATCAAAAAAGAGCAATGAGCAAAAAGAAAATGAAGACGAAAACAATCGTGGTTTTGCTGGCAATGGCTGCGGGAGTGGTTTTGTCGCCGCCGATGGTGGCACAGAATGACGGCTCCCGAGGGTTGTTCGGACGAGGAGGCAACAATGATTACGCCAATCGGAGTGAGGTTGGCGCATCGGGGTTGCTGAATCAAGGCTTCGGAGCAACAGCCGGCAACCTCACCAACCAAGGCTTTGGCTTCACCCAAGACGGCCTTGACAATCAGGGCTTTGGTGCAACCAATGGCGGCATCACCAACCAAACCTTTGGCGAAACGCCAATGGGTAGCGGACTACTCATTTTGCTTGCGGCAGGCGCAGGCTATGCAACATTAAAGAAAAGAAAATCAAACCGTTAAAAAAAGAATCGAAATGAAAAGAATTAGCACAATCGTAATGGCATTGGCACTGGTGCTGAGCCTTTCGCAATGCAAGAAGAACGAACAAAACAACGCAGAAAACCAAGGCGAAGCCGTGACCATCACGCTTGATGTGAGCGGTGCTTCGTCAGGCTCGGCAACCGATGGTTCAAGGGTGGTTGTGAACCCAAACACAGGAACCGTCGATTTTGAGAACAACGATCAAATCATTGTGGCCAGCGGCGGCAAGTATGTGGGCACGCTGACCTACAACGGCAGTCTGTTCACAGGAGTCATCAGCAATGCGACGGAAGGCTATCCGCTGCAATTCTATTTCCTCGGCAATGTGACTCCAGCCGAAACACTCACTTCGGGTGTTACCCAATCTTGCTCGGTGGTCATCAGTGACCAAACGAATCACTTGCCCGTGATTTCGGCAGCACCGTCGAATGAGAACTATGCTGCAAGCACAACGGACTATACAGCCCATTTGCTGAACAAGTGCGCTTTGGTGAAGTTCAATGTGACTACGGCTTCGGAAGCGGCCATTTGCGTGACGGGCTTTAATAACAAGGTGACGGTAAACTTCGCTGAAAACACTTTGACCAATGGCCAAGAAAGCAACGGTGTTATCACTTTGCCTGCTGGCAATGGAGAGAAGTGGGCTATCTTGCTGCCGAATGAGGCTTTGGAAGAAGGTCTTGCCTATTCCGAAGATGGAGATTATACTGGCACACGCGGTGCAGTGCCTGCTGTTTATGAGAATGGATACTTTACAGTGGGCATCGAAGTGAATGTGACAACTGAAGTAAACCCAGGTGAAGTTCCTGTTGGCGCAATTAGTGGTAAGTTTACTATCAATGCTGATGGTGACCAAGTGTATTTTTCGCAGGGGAATTTGCAGTATCAGGCTTCTACAAATACTTGGCGTTTTGCTGAGAACCAGCATGATGTAATTGGAAGCGCCAATAGTAACATTTCTCCTACTTATGACGGTTGGATTGATTTGTTTGGATGGGGCACAAGCGGCTATGATGACAAATATCCATGGATGACCAGTGAGATTGAGACTGATTATGGCGACAACCAAAACAATATTGCTTATACCGAATATGATTGGGGACAACATAACCCCATTTTGAATGGCGGCAATCAAGCTGGTCTTTGGAGAACGCTTCCATCGGCAGAGTTGGGATACATGGTTTATCAACGGAACAATTGGGAGAATCTTTATTCAATGGGACTGGTCAATGGCTGGCATGGTTTGATATTACTCCCTGACGATTGTGTGTTGCCAGAAGGCATCATATTTACTCCCAATTATAAGCAGTTCACGAATGATGTAAATAACTTCTCATTGGAGCAATGGGGGCAAATGGAAGCGGTTGGTGCTGTGTTTTTACCAGTGGCAGGAATCAGAGAAGGAACAGATGTTCGTGAAGTTGATGTATCAGGGTTATATTGGTCAACAGATATTCTTTCTCCCGAAGATGGTGCTCGTGAGATGTGGTTCGGTAGGGCATTTATTTATTATAATCCAGGTATTGGAGGTACCATAGGTCGCCATTGTGGTATTTCCGTCCGTCTTGTGCAAGATGCTGATTGATTCAATAAATAATCATAATACTTATCGGTATATCCGCCCTTCCGCTCCTTGAGAAACCTTGGGATCGGCAGGGCGGTGTTTTTCCTGTCGCCCCTCGCGGGGTTTTGTTCGGTATTTGTTTTTTGTTTGGCAGGGGTTGCATTGCATTTCACCCCTGCCTACTATCCGCCATCACTCTGTGACTTGGGCTATGGCACGAAGGAACCTCAAAGAGGTGAGAGGATATTAGGCAGGCGGTGGAGCATGGCGGAACCCCTGCCGAGGAAAACAACGCAAACCAACCCTGTTCTTCCGCATTTGCAATGCGGAAGACGTGAGTATCCGCATTTGCAATGCGGGAATGAATGATATGCGGCTGCCGTGGTACGACAGCCCTACAGCCTGTCCGTGCAGGGCTGTCGCATTGCGGCAGCCGCAAAACGGCTGGATGTTTGTGTTTTATAAGAAACAAAATTCAATTTTTATACAGATTTGTTTCTTGTACTCCACAAAATTTTCCTATATTTGCACCGTTAAACCACATGGGAATATGGAAATCATCAATCGGCCTGACTATACGGGAAAAGTGATGCGACTTTTCGGCAAGGGACTGATTATTGCGCTTACTGGCCAGCGCAGGGTTGGGAAAAGTTTTATTATGAAGCAGATTATCAATCTGTTGGATGCGGAAAAGTCAAACAATATCATCTATGTGGATAAGGATGACGAAAGATTCAACTTTATTCGTTCCCATGTCGAGTTGACGGAATACGTTGAAGGGAAACTCATTTTGGGCGAAAACAACTACCTTTTTGTTGATGAAGTTCAGAATATCAGCGAGTTTGAACTAGCCTTGCGAAGCCTGCACACCCGTGAAGCCTGTGAGATAGTCATCACTGGAAGCAACGCCAAAATGCTTTCTTCTGAATTGAGCACTTATCTTTCCGGCCGTTGTGTCGAGTATCACATCCAAAGCCTCGATTATTCGGAGTTTTTGGTTTTCCACCGTCTGCTCGACAATAACCAATCCTTGATTAGTTATTTGAACCATGGCGGAATGCCCCAGTTGAGCCGAATAGGTCTTGACGAAAAAGACCTCGTAAACGATTATTTGCAAAGCGTTTACAATACCATTGTCCTGAAAGATGTGGTTGAACGTGAGGACATTCGCAACGTTTCCTTATTGAAGAATTTGGTGCGGTTTGTCGGCGACAACATAGGCAAGCCCTTCTCTGCGACCAGCATCGTGAAATATTTGAAAAGTCAGCAGGTGGATTCGTCCACAAAGGTCATCCTCGGTTATTTGGACTATTTGTGTAATGCTTTTATCATCCATCGCGTCAATCGTTATGACATTCATGGGAAACGCCTGTTTGAAATCAACGACAAGTATTATTTTGAGGACATCGGAATCCGTAACTCATTGGTGCAAGGCGGTTTGGCTCAAAGCATAGAGAAAATCATCGAAAACGCTGTTTACCTGCATCTTGTGCGTCTTGGTTATGAGGTGACGGTAGGTTGTCTTCAAAAAGCCGAGATTGATTTTGTGGCCAAAAGAAACGAGAGCGTTGTTTATGTTCAGGTCACCTACTTGTTGCCTACGGAGGAAACCGTTTTGCGTGAGTTCGGCAACCTGATGCTGATTAAGGACAACTACCCGAAGTATGTGGTATCGATGGACGAACTCTACGAAAACAAGGATTATCAAGGCATAAGGCACATGCATTTGCGCCGATTTTTGTCAACCAAGGGACTATGAAAAACATTCATCTGATGAAACAAGTCAAAATCACATTGGTTTTTCTTCTTTCGATGCCGTTGTTGGCTTTTTCCCAACATAGGGAAAAACAAAACTATCCATCCGCCTTCAACGCGGCCTACGAAGCCTGCCCCGACGTTCCACGAGGCTTGTTGGAGGCCATCTCGTTCACCAACACGCATTGCCATCACTTGACCGATGCCAACTACCATCACGACGGCCCCGACGCCATGCCCCGCGCCTACGGCTTGATGGGCCTGGTGCGCGACGGGAAAAGCTATTTCCGTGAGAACCTGCACCTTGTGGCGGAATTATCGGGCATTTCTGAAGAGGAAATCCTCGAAAGCCCCGAAAAGAATGTGCTGGCCTACGCCATGGCTTTCTCCCGCTTGGCGAAGGAAGCCAAAGCCACCGAAATCAAAGGCTATCTCAATGTCGTCCAGCGACTTTCGGAGTTGCCGATAGGGGAGGAGAAGGACGGCTACCCGATGCAGTCGATGCTCTATTCGGTGTGTGTGTTCCTCAACGACAGCGTCAGGGCAGCGCAGTTCGGCTTCCCGAAATATGACATCGACCTGAAGACGGTTTTCGCAGGGCATTACGACTTGCTCACTGCTCCCGAATTGGGTGTTTCGCGCAGCCCCGACTATCCGCCAGCCATCTGGGACCCGGCGCCGCCGTGCAACTTCGAGCCACGCACCAAAGAAGTGAGTGCCGTTGTAATTCATTATACTGAAGGTAGTTATGCGGGATGCATCAGCTGGTTCAAGAACTGCGATGCGCAGGTGTCGGCGCATTATGTCATCCGTTCCGTCGACGGACAAATCACGCAGATGGTGCGCGAGGCCGACAAGGCTTGGCACGCCCGCTCGGCCAACGGCTACACCATCGGCATCGAACATGAGGCTTACGGCGACATTTGGAGTTTTTTCACCGAGGCAATGTACCGCTCTTCCGCCGACTTGGTGCGCAACATCTGTTCGCGCTATGAAACCATCGACGGGCATCGCACTTTCTATCGCGACACTTTGGACAACGGCACATTGCTGAATAGCGGCGTCCACGACCTCGGCGGCGAGGAAGCCTGCACCAAAATACGCGGCCACCAGCATTATCCCGACCAAACCCACACCGACCCAGGGCCGTATTGGGACTGGAACTATTACTACAAACTCATCAACGAAGGCACACCCGTCACCGTTTTGGAGGGCGAGGAAGGTCGCCTCGACCATACAAACTATGGCAACGACGAGCGCAGGATTTGGGTTATCAAAGGCCCTGATGTTTCAACCATCCAGCTGGATTTCAGCAGTTTCAGCATGGAACCCGACTACGACTTCCTTTGGATTTACGATGGCGACAACGTCTATGCCCCAAAAATCGGGCGGTGGAACACGCAAAGTCCTGGGACGGTTACGGCATCGGGCAATGTGATGTGCATTGAGTTCCGCTCCGACTGCGGCATCACGGCTGCGGGTTGGGAAGCCTCTTGGAAAGCCTTGGTGCCTTCCGTGCCCACCCCTGAGGTGGAAATCGCCGATGGGGTTTTCCCCAATCCCATTCGCGACGGCTTCACGATACGCACCTCCGAGATGGGCTTCATCGACGTGGCCGTCTATGACATCGTGGGCAATTGCGTGCTGCCGCTTGTGCGCTTCGAAACCACCGTGAATATTGATACAAGCGCTTGGCCTGCTGGTGTTTATGTGGTCAACTATGGCAGTCCGGGTGTGATGGGTAAAGTGGTCAAGCTGGTGAAGCTGTAAAGTGTCGGTTGAAACAATATTCGGCATGAACTTGCGTTCATCTTGATAAATTTCCTATCTTTGCAACCTATTTTGGAATTGTAATGAGACACACCACCCTAATATCGAGAGCCTTACTGCTGCTCATGGCTTGTGTTTGCTCGTTTTTCGCAAAGGCGCAAGACCCCTGCGAAATCACCTGCAATGTCGACATGCCCGTGTGCAGCCAGTCGGCTGTGACGCTCAGCGTTCCCAACAACTACCTCTATTCCTATTCTTGGACGCCAGGTGGGCAAACCACCAGCAGCATCACGGTGCGTCCCTTCTCCACCACGACCTACCGTGTGGAAATCCGTGAGGCCGAAAGCGGCAATGAGGTGTGCCAGTCGGAGTTTACCGTCGAGGTGATGCCCCGTTTTGAGGTGGATTTCCGCCAGCTGAAGCTCACTTGCAGCAACCGTGAGGAAGAAAACGGACGCAATGCGCAGGTGGTGGCCATGGTCGACAGCCTCGCCACGGTTTACGAGCCGCCTTTTGTCTACCAATGGGAGGTCAGCCCCTTGCATATCGCTCCCAACGACCCGAGGTGGGCCATCGGTTTGGAGGCCTACAAGTACTATTATATTAAGGTGACCGACGGACGCGGCTGCAGCCAACGCGACAGCGTGACGCTGCGGGCTTATCCCAATCCCGTGGCCGAAATCACCACCGACCCCGGCGACACCGTGTATCTGCAAAACCCGCATGTGACCTATTCCTTTGAGAACCTCTCGGCTGACACTTTGGATATCAGCAACTTCTATTGGGTCCTCAACCAGCAATACAACATCACGTCGACCGAAAACGAACCTCGCTTCACCTATGTGGAGACGGGCGACTATAGCACCGAGCTGAAGGTCTACAACCCGCAAGGGTGCGACACCTCGTATTATCATACCGTCAAGGTGGAACCCGTCAAACTGAAGATTCCGAATGTGTTTACACCCAACGGCGACGGCACCAACGACTATTTCATCATCTCGCTCGACGGCGGCAGCGACATGCCTTCGGGTGGCGACAATGGAAGCCGTGGCTATCGTGAGTCGGGTGCCGAATATGAGAACTACGAGCCGTTGAACCGCTACTATGAATCATCGGAGCTGACCATCTTCAACCGCTGGGGACGCGTCGTCTACCATTCCAAGGACTACCAGAACGACTGGGATGGCGGCGGACTCTCCGACGGCACCTATTTCTATGTGCTGAAGTGCCACGGCCTGAAGAACGACGCAACCTACCAAGGCTCGGTGATGATCATCAAATCACAAAGACAACCCGCATCAAGATGAAAAGACTGATTCCTATCATAACTTTGGCCCTGATGATGCTCGTGGCTTGCAATGGCCGCGACGGGCAGCAAGGCCAGCTTTCCACCGACTTGGTGACCAATCCCAAATCGGCAGCCGAAACCTCAAACAAGCAAGCGAGCATCAAGTTCGACAAGGAAGAACACGACTTTGGCACGCTGCTTCAAGGCGAAGTGGTCACTTATTCGTTCCACTTCACGAATGTGGGCAATGCGCCACTCATCATCAGCGAGGTGGGCTCAAGCTGCGGCTGCACCGTCGGCGACTTTTCGCGCGAACCCATTGCGCCGGGCAAGACTGGCGACATCAAGGTGACCTACAACAGCTCGGGCCATCATGGTTTCCAAAGCCGTTTCCTCACCGTCATGACGAACACCAATCCCGCAAAGACCACGCTTCGTATCAAGGCAAAAGTGCAAACACCCGATCAGTATTAGTCATAATAGAAATCTCAAGATTAATCTTTAAATAATTAGAAATGAATACGTTATTTATCCTTTTACAAGATGCTGCCGCAGCAGGCCAAGGCCAAAGCTCCTGGACGAGCTTGATTTTCATCCTTTTGCTCATCGTTGTTTTCTGGCTTTTCTTCATTCGTCCGCAGTCGAAGAAGGCCAAGGAAGAGCAAAAGTTCCGCGAAGGCCTGAAGAAAGGCGACAAGGTGACCACCATCGGCGGTTTCCATGGCAAGGTGGTCGAAGTGAAAGACACTACGGTCATGATTTCGCTCGCGCCCAATGTTGAGGTCGAGGTTGAGAAGTCGGCATTAGTGCAAAACGGTGCTCCCGTTGGTCAGGCTTAAGCCATGAAAAACAGGTCAGTACTCACTTTCCTCATCTTTCTTGCCATCTCCACGGCGGCATGGTTCTTGGTCAAACTGTCGGAGAACTATGTCACCCAGACCGCCTATCGCGTCCATTTCGAGGACGTGCCTGCCGACAAGTGGATGTCGGCAGACGAGCAGTTGGTGAAGCTCTCGCTCAACATCGACGGCTTCCATACCTTGAGATACAAGATGATTCGCGAGGCCAACAGGGTCGTTGCCATCTCCTTGGCCGAGGTGCCCTATCGCCTTGAAAACGGGAATAGCTATTCCGTTAGTAGCCAATATGTTGCCGACAAAATCGCCGAAAGTCTTGACATCAACGCTTCCGACATCACGATGAACGAGGCCAAGGTGTATTTCAACATGGATGCGCTGAAGTCGAAGGTGGTGCCGGTCGCCCTGCGTTACGACATCAAGCCGCAACGCCAATACGATGTGTATGGTATCCCGACGCTCGAACCTTCGTCGGTGACCATCTTTGGTCCCCAAGAGACCATCGACACAATCAAGGTCGTGAAAACCAAGATGCTGTCGAAAAACGGTGTCAACCAGAATTTTACGGAGGCTGTGCCACTCGACCTTATGGACGGCCTCGTCCGTTCCAACGTCAAGGAGGTGAAGGCGGAGATACAGGTGGAGAAATTCACGGAGATGGACATCGAGGTGCCCATCGCGGTGGCCGACAGCGTCAAGGTGCGTTTCTTCCCCGACAAGATGACGGTGAAATGCCTCGTCGCCATGAAGGACTACGCCTCCATCACGCCTGAGGGCTTCGGCGTGGCGGTCGACATGCAGCAGCTCAAAGCCATGCAGCCCTTGCTTGACGTGCGCCTCGCCTCTTGGCCACCCACCGTGCAAGTCCTCAGCACCCGCCCCGACAAGGTGGAATATCTTATCGTGCAATGAAAAAAGTCGCCATAACGGGAAACATCGGCAGCGGCAAGTCGTGGGTGTGCGAGTTGTGGAAACAATGGTTTGGAATCCCTGTCTACAGCAGCGACGATGCCGCCAAGCGAATGTATTTCCTTCCTGAAGTGCGCCAACAAATTCGTGAGCGTTTCGGCGACGGCTTCTACATTGCTGACAATGAGTTAAATAGAAAATACATTTCCGAATTGGTTTTCAGCGATGAAACTGCCCAGCGCGACTTGGAAGGCATTCTTTATCCCGCTTTGTTTGTTGATTTTGATCAGTGGACGGCAAGGCAGAAAGCGTCCTATGTCCTGTTTGAGTCGGCGCTGGTTTTCGAGAAACGTCTCGAGAAGCGGTTCGATGCCGTGGTGATGGTGTCGGCATCGGAAGCCACTCGATTGCGTCGTGCCATGACCCGCGACCATTGCGACGAAGGTGCTGTTAGGGCGCGTATGGCCAAGCAATGGCCCGAAGAAGGCAAACGCCTGCTGGCTGATTACGTCATCTGGCATGAAAACGACGATGAAGACGTGGCCTTACAGGAGCAAATCCAACGGTTGCACGACATATTTCGGCAAGCGAAATAACAATTTCGACTTTTTTCTTGTTTGTATCGCTTTTTTCCGTATCTTTGCCCAATTCCCCTTTGGGCGAACAAATTTTCGAATCTTAAATCTTAAATCCGAAATATTGAATTATTGATATGGAGAAATTATTGCTTTTAGGCGATGAGGCCATTGCACAAGGCTTCATCGACGCTGGCGGCTCGGCCATCAATAGCTACCCGGGCACGCCTTCAACCCAAATCACAGAGTATGTCATCAACTCGAAGCAAGCCAAGGAACAAGGCATAATTGCCAACTGGTGCGCCAACGAGAAGACCGCCCTTGAGGCCTCCATCGGCGTGGCCTACGCTGGCAAGCGTGCCATGACCTGCATGAAGCACGTGGGCCTCAACGTTTGCGGCGACCCCTTCATGAATGCCGCCATCATCGGCACGAAGGGCGTCCTCATCGTCGTGGCCGACGACCCGTCGATGTTCTCGTCGCAAGACGAACAAGACAGCCGCTTCTATGGCCACTGGGCCATGATTCCCATGCTGGAACCTTCGAACCAACAGGAGGCATACGACATGGTGCACTACGGCTTCGAGCTGAGCGAGCAACTCGGAACGCCGGTGCTCTACCGCATCCCGACTCGTTTGGCCCACAGCCGCGCTGGCGTGGTGCGCAAGCCTGTCCGTCCGCAAAACGAACTCACCGAGCCTGCCGACGCCAAGTCGTTCGTGCTGCTTCCGGCCAATGCCAAGCGCCTCTATCGCAACCTCATCGACAAGCAACCCGCTTTCACCGAGGCTTCGGAGACTTCCGGCTACAACAAGTACTTCGATGGCCCGAAGAAGAACATCGGTATCATCACCACGGGTATCGCCTACAACTACCTGATGGAGAACTTCCCCGATGGTCAATGCCCCTATCCCGTCGTGAAGGTGACGCAATATCCGCTGCCTTACGATATGATTAATAAGCTCTACGATGAGTGCGACGAAATCCTCGTCCTCGAAGATGGCCAACCGTTCGTTGAGGAACTGGTCAAAGGCTTCCTCGGCAAGGGCAAGACCGTCATGGGCCGTCTCGACGAGACCATCCGCCGCGATGGCGAACTGAACGCCGAAAAGGTGGCCAAGGCCCTTGGTATGGACGTGCCTACCATGTACAGCGTGCCGGAAGTGGTCACCAACCGTCCTCCTGCGCTCTGCCAGGGTTGCCCGCACGTCGACAGCTACAATGCTCTCAACGAGGTGATGGCCAACCACAAGGGCGGCAAGGTGTTTGGCGACATTGGTTGCTACACTTTGGGCTTCAACATGGGTGCCATCAACACGACCGTGTGCATGGGTGCCTCCATCACCATGGCCAAGGGTGCCAGCGAGGTGGGCATCTTCCCGAGCGTGGCCGTCATCGGCGACGGTACCTTCGGTCACAGCGGTCTGACGGGCCTCATGGACTGCGTCAACGAGAAGGCCAACGTCGTGGTTATGATTCTCGACAACGACATCACCGCCATGACGGGTGGTCAGCCTTCGTCGGCCCACAACAAGATCCGCCGCATTTGCGAAGGCCTTGGCGTTGAACCCGAACACATCCGCGACATCGTCCCGTTGCCCAAGAACCACGAGGAGAACGTGAAGATCATCGAGGAAGAGGTCAACTACAACGGCGTGTCGGTCATCATCCCGCACCGCACCTGCATCGTCGAACTGAAAAAGCACATGAAGAAATAATCGTTTGGTTAGTAGAGACGTAGCGCGCTACGTCTCTACAATCAGAATTTTGAATTTTAAATCTTAAATCCAGAAAAATGAAAAAAGACATAGTATTATGCGGCGTGGGCGGCGATGGCATCGTTTCGGTGGCCAAAATCATCTCTGACGCTGCCCTTAATATGGGTATGAATCTGAAACAGAGCGAAATCCACGGGATGTCGCAGCGCGGTGGCTCGGTGTTCTCGCACCTCCGCATCTCCGACAACGAGATTTTCGCCGACGTGATTCCCGAAGGCCAGGCCGACATCATCCTCTCTTCCGAGCCTATGGAAGCCTTGCGCTACCTGCCTTGGCTGAGCAAGGAAGGTTGGGTCATCACCAACAACGATCCCTTCATCAACATCAGCAACTATCCCGATATGGAGAAGATCAACGCTGAGCTGGGTAAGCTGGAGCATGTGGTTTCGTTCAATGCCAACGAGATCGCCAAGCAGCTGAAGGCCCGTTCCAACATGGTGCTTTTGGGTGCCACGGTGCCTTATCTCGGCATCTCCATGGAGAAGGTCGAGGAGGCCATCGCCCACATTTTCGGCAAGAAAGGCCAAGAGGTCGTCGACCTCAACATCCAGGCCGTGCGTGCCGGTTACGAACAGGCTACGGCGAAATGAACAATCGTAGAGACGTGCCATGGCGCGTCTCTACAACAAGAAAACGCCCGATTGGAGGTTTCCAGTCGGGCATTTTCACATTATTTCTCGCCCCATTTCAAAGGGTAATTCGGGCAGGTGCAATAGCCAGTTTCCCTGAAATAGAAGCGTATGACATCCACTTGGCCTTCGCTGCCTAAGGTGGAATAGCAGTCTAACCAGCCGTAGCAATAGCCTTCGTCGACGCTATGCCTCACGCAAAGCGGAACAAGATGTCCCCATAAGACACGGTAATCCCTGTTCCACCAATTCAGGGTGTTCATGTAGCCATCAGTCGTGACGCTGAGTTCCCAGTCATTAGCGGCCTCAATGTAAACCTGTTCATAAAAGAAATAGATTTTTAGGTCATGGGTGCCATCTTCGTTGAGGTCGATTTTGAGGGTGTCCGAAACTTGTTCAGGTTCATTGTCCCTGATACGGTTGATGTTCAACGCAGGGTTGTATTTCTTGTGCAGGATCTTGCCCGTCAGTCCTCCGTATTCCACTTTGTGGCAGGAGGACAAACAGCTTATTATCAAGGTGATGACAAGTGCAATCGAAAACCTTTTCATCATGATAGGGCTTTTTGGTTCTTCTTCAAAAACATTGCAAACAGCACCAATCCCAATATAGTGATGGCGGCGCCGATGCCGTAGCCCACGGGACGCGGCAGGATGGAACCTAAGCCTCCGTCGGCGGCCTTGGCAACGAAGAGGAACGAGCCGGTGACCATCGTCATAAACAGGGCAGGGATGAGGGTGACAAGATACCACATCTTGCCTTTGTTTTTGGCGAGATAGACCGAAATGGCCCAAAGCGTTACAGTGGCCAAAACCTGGTTGGCCCAAGCGAAATAACGCCAGATGAGTTGGAAGCCGTTGGCATCGGAAATGCTGTATATCAAGATGATGGCTGTGACGACAAACATTGGGATGGCCACAATCAAGCGGTTCTTGATGGGTTTCTGGTCGTAGTGCATGAAGTCGGCGATGATGAGTCGGGCCGAGCGCAAAGCCGTGTCGCCTGAGGTGACGGCTGCACTGATGACACCCAAGATGGTGATGACGGCGATAACGGGGGTGAACCAAGTGTTGGCGATGATGCCCACAATGGCGGCACCACTCTTGCCTGTGACATCCACCACGCTGTCAGGTCCGAAGAAATAAGCCGCAGCAGCAGCCCAAATCAAGGCAACCACGCCTTCGGTAATCATGGCACCGTAGAAAATCGGGCGGCCTTGCTTCTCATTGACCATGCAACGGGCCATCAAGGGCGACTGCGTGGCATGGAAGCCGGAGATGGCGCCGCAAGCGATGCTGATGAACATCATCGGGAAGATGGGGTTGTTGGCCGCGTCGGGGTGACGGTTTTGCAGGCCGCTCCACAACTCCGGGATTTCGGGTTTGTAGATAAGGAAAGCGATGAAGATGGCCACGGCCATGCCCAAAAGCAGAATGCCAAAGATGGGATAGATTTTCCCGATGACTTTGTCAATGGGTAACAAAGTGGCTATCAGGTAGTAAACCAAGATAATGGCAATCCAAATGTAAGGATTCCAGCCAGGCGTGAAGTGTGCGTTGAGCAGCGTGGCTGGCGTGTTGACGAACACCACGCCGACCAAAATCATCAGGATGACGGTGAAGGCACGCATCACTTGTTTGGCGCCGTTGCCTAAATAGGTGCCATGGATTTCGGGCAGGCTTGCGCCTTTGTCACGCAACGAAATCATGCCCGAGAGGTAGTCGTGGACGGCACCGGCAAAGATGCTGCCCAACACAATCCACAGGAACGAGGCCGTGCCAAACTGTGCGCCCATGATGGCCCCGATGATAGGACCCACACCGGCGATGTTCAAAAACTGGATCAAGAAAATCCGCCAAGGTTTCATTGGCACGTAGTCGACACCATCGGCCATGGTAATGGCAGGTGTAGTGCGTTGTGGATCAGCGCCAAATAGCTTCTCGATGAATTTTCCGTAGATGATGTAGCCGAGAATCAAGACGGCTAACGCGATGAAAAAAGTAATCATAGTGCTTGATTTTATTGCCGCAAAATTACGGTTTTTGCAAAACATAACGATAATACGGGGCCAAAAAACAAAAAAATGCGGACTTGGGTGTCCCAAATCCGCTTCTAAGTGTGGTGTGTCTATTCTTAATCATCGAAATCAATGACATTGAATCGCTTGTCGAATTCGATTTCGATGCCATTGCTCAATTTGATGTCCCAGCCACGGTTGTCCTTGGAGATTTTCGTGATGGATTGTGTGCCATGGATTTTGCTCACATAGTTGGCGATTTCAACAGGAACCAATGCGGCGGGCACTGCTGCTGAAGTGGCAGCATGGCTGCAATCCACCTCGTCCCATTCGAGTTTTCCGAACAGGTTGCCGTCGAACCCGATTTGGGTGTAGTCACTGAGGGTGACATCGCAGTCCAAACCGTCTTTGATATTGGCAATCACTTCTGTGTCAGGGAAGTAGGTCTTTACGAAGGCATTGATGGCTTGAGCCTTTTTGTCTCCATTGCATGAAGTGTTGGTCAGGGCGAAGCCGATGAAAAGGGCTAAATAAACGATTTTCTTCATGGCGGTCAAGATTAGTCGTCAACTTCCAATACTCTGAAACTGCTGTTGAACTTCACCTCAAGTCCGTTGCTCAGTTCAATCTCCCATCCGCCCATGAACTTTTTCTCAAGTTTCTTGATGATGGCGCCAGGGAAGTTGGCGTTAGCGTAGGCAGTGATTTGTTCGGGCACGAGTGTGGCGGGCACGCTGGTAAAGGTGGTTGAGTGTTCGCAGTCCACCTTTTTCCATTCGTGGTTGAGGCGGAACTCGATCTTGGTGTAGTCGTTCAGTATGACGTCGATGTCGTCTTCGTCAGGCATCACCATTTGGACAGTGGCCTGTGGGAAATACTGCTGCACAAAGTTGGTGATGGCTGGATTGGTGTTTTGGGCCATGGCGCTTGATATGCCGAAGCACATGAAGGCTACGAAAGCCATAATCATTCCAAGTTTTTTCATCGTTTTTTGAATTTAGTGTTTATTAAATTGAGTTGAATGAATTGATATCGTCTGCAAAACTACGGACAGGTTCTGAAATAAATCTGAAACGCCGTTTACAAAAAAATATCTCTCCCAACAATAGTGCCAAAATCAAAATTTTACTCTTTTTTACCACCAAATTCCATCAAATACGCCTTCAGGAAGGCATCGATGTTGCCGTCCATCACGCTCTGAACGTCGGAGGTTTGGTAGTTGGTGCGATGGTCTTTCACGCGGCGGTCGTCGAACACGTAGCTGCGGATTTGCGAGCCCCACTCGATTTTCAGCTTGCCGGCCTCAATCTTGTTCTGCTCCTCCATGCGGTGGCGCATCTCGCGGTCGTAGAGTTGGGACTTCAGGAGGCGCAAGGCGTTCTCGCGGTTCTTGGGTTGGTCGCGGGTCTCGGTGTTCTCGATGAGGATTTCCTCTTCCTCGCCCGTGTAGGGGTCCTTGTATTGGTAACGCAGGCGCACGCCCGATTCCACCTTGTTCACGTTCTGTCCACCTGCGCCGCCACTGCGGAAGGTGTCCCACGAGAGGCGCGACTGTTCGATGACGATTTCAATCGTGTCGTCGACGAGCGGCGTGACAAACACGGAAGCGAACGAGGTCATGCGTTTGCCTTGGGCGTTGTAGGGACTGACGCGCACCAAGCGATGCACGCCGTTTTCGCCTTTCAGGTAGCCGTAGGCATAGTCGCCTTCGATCTTCATCGTCACCTGCTTGATACCCGCGTCGTCGGCTTCCAAGAGGTTCGAGATGGTGAGCTTGTATTTGTGGTTTTCGGCGTAGCGCATATACATTCGCATGAGCATCTGCGCCCAGTCTTGGGCCTCGGTGCCTCCTGCGCCCGCATTGATTTTCAGCACGGCGCTCATCGGGTCGGCTTCCTCTTGCAGCATGTTCTTGAACTCCAAATCCTCGATGATTTTGAGCGTGGCGTTGTACTGCTCGTCCACTTCCTCCTCGGTGGCTTCGCCTTCCTTGGCGAAGTCGAAGAGCACGGTGAGATCGTTGCCAGCGTCTTCGGCCTGCTTGTAGCCATTGAGCCAGCCTTTCACCTCGCGAACTTTCTTCATCGTGGCTTCGGCGGCCTTCGGGTCGGCCCAAAACTGCGGGTCTTGTGTCTTTTCGTCTAATTCTTGTGCTTCGATGGTACGTCTTTCGACGTCAAAGATACCTCCTCAAGGCATCAATCCTCTTACATACGTCTTTAAGTTGGTCTTGGGTAATCATATTAAATAAGGTATTT
>Ga0310697_10000968_pt1 | contig 35800 bp, 26 predicted proteins | sample 172DNAGHGlowgp2_FD_203883 | JGI IMG/M metagenome (GOLD analysis project Ga0310697, IMG submission 203883) | Sheep rumen microbial communities from Palmerston North, Manawatu-Wanganui, New Zealand - 1728 DNA GHGlow gp2 (v2) (version 2) | ecosystem: Host-associated > Mammals > Digestive system >... | reverse complement strand
AGCGTGAGGCCATCTACGCCCGCCGCCGCAACGCCCTCTCCGGAGAGCGCATCGAGATCGACGTGCAGAACATGATGACCGACACGGCCAACATCATCGCCGAGAAGGCCGAGGGCATGGACTACGCCTCCTTCGAGGAGTACGTGATCGCCACGCTCTCCATCGACCTGGGCTTCGACCAGGAGTTCTATGAGCATGCCAAGCCCAAGGATATCGCCGACAGGCTGTGCGTCCACATGGAAGAGGTGTACAACCGCCGTATGGATGCGATGGTGGAGAAGGTGAATCCCATCATCAAGCAGGTCTATGAGAAGCAGGGGAGCATGTACGAGAACATCGCCATCCCCATCTCCGACGGCAAGCGGATGCTCAACCTCTCCGTGAACCTGAAGAAGGCCTACGAGACCGAGAGCCGGGAAATCGCGAAGGCCCTGAGCCGGACGATCATCCTCTATCAGATCGACGAATACTGGAAGCAGCACCTGCGCGACATGGACGACCTCCGCCAGAGCGTCCAGAACGCAGCCTACGAGCAGAAGGACCCGCTCGTGGTCTATAAACTCGAAAGTTACAACCTCTTCTCCCAGATGCTGGAGGAGCTCAACGAGGCGGTCCTGACCTTCCTCCTGCGCGCCTTCATCCCGCTGCGGGACGCCAATGAGGCCCAGGCCCCGCGCCAGGCTGCGCCGCAGCCCCGCCGCGACCTCACCCAGATGCGGACGAACGATCCGTCCCAGCTCTCCACCAACGGTGAGCAGAAGTCCCGGATGCCGGTCCGCGTGGACAAGAAGGTCGGCCGCAACGATCCCTGCCCCTGCGGCTCCGGACTCAAGTATAAAAACTGTCACGGCAAGGGGCTCGTATAGCTCCTGTCGTTCTGAGCGGCTTTTGAAACTTGTCGTTTGAGCGGCTTTTATTACTTGTCATTCTGAGCGGCTTTTATTACTTGTCATTCTGAGCGAAGCGAAAGAATCTATCATTAAAAACATATGGCTAAGACAATGGAACCTGTCAATGTGAACGAAGTGTCCCGGATCTCCGCCGGTACCATTATCAAAGGAGAAATCACTACTCCCACCGACCTGCGCGTGGACGGTACTTTCGAGGGCAAGATCTGCTCCAAGGGCCGTGTCGTCGTGGGCGAAAAGGCCCAGATCAAGGGCGACATCATTTGCCAGAATGTGGACTTCATCGGAACCATGCACGGCAATTTCTACGTCAAGGACACCCTCTCCCTAAAAGGGGGCTGCACGGTCGAGGGCGACCTGAATATCAAGCGTCTCCAGGTGGAACTGGATGCCAAGTTCAACGGTAACTGCCGGATGATCTCAGAGGCGGAGTTTGACAAGATCGTGGCCCAGATGACCGGCCGTCCGCTCCCGCAGCAGGCTCCGCTCCAGCCCGGTCAGCCTGCTCCGCAGAAATAGAAGATTCCTTCGCTTCGCTCGGAATGACAGTCTTTTCCTGTCATTCCGGGGAAGGTCGGAGACCGGTTACCCTGTCATTCCGAGTAGATCGGAGATCGGTTACCCTGTCATTCCGAGGAGATCGGAGATCGACGAAGGAATCTGTCCAAATGTTTCTCATACAATTAGGGAAACATTTTTGTTTATACGGTTAACATATTTGTTATCATGGAAAAGGCCGAAAAATACCGTCTCCTGGAGCGACAAATCGCTTCCCTGTTGGAAGGGGAAACGGATACCATTGCCAAGATGGCGAATGTCGCCGCTGTCCTGCATGAAACTTTCGGATTCTGGTGGACCGGATTCTACCGGGTCGCAGGCGAGGAACTCGTCCTGGGACCTTTCCAGGGGCCGGTCGCCTGCATGCATATCCCCTATGCGAAGGGCGTATGCGGTACGGCCTGGGCCCGTCGGGAATCCGTCGTCGTCCCCGATGTGGAACAGTTCCCGGGTCATATCGCCTGCAGCAGTGCTTCCCGCAGCGAAATCGTCGTCCCGGTCTTCGGTCCCGACGGTGCTGTCACTGCCGTTCTGGACATCGACAGTGACCGCCTGGCCACTTTTGATGAAGACGACCGCGTCGCCCTGGAGCGGATCGTCCGGTATCTGTGATTTGGATATTCCGCTTTTTAGGCTTATATTTGCAATCCTTTTGGAAGATTAGCTCAGCTGGTTCAGAGCACCTGCCTTACAAGCAGGGGGTCGACGGTTCGAATCCGCCATCTTCCACCACCTTCGGGGGTGTTTTGGTTTTGACAGCGCATGTGTCGGACAGTAAGCACGCCGGGCGTTGGGACCTTGCCCGTTAATCTCAGATCCCGAACAATCAGTTGCCAACAACAACTATGCACTCGCTGCCTAATTAGACTCAGTCAATTAGCTTAATCCGCGACGCCAAGGCTGCGCCGCCGACGAGTATCCCTCGGAAACTCCGCCCGTATTTTTCCGATCCAGGGGTATCACCCAGACGGGACGCTCCGGTGGACGCCTTTAAAACCGGCTAAGACCAAAGGCTAAGGAGTCGGGTCGCCCGCTTTCCGGCAGCCCTTCCCCCGACAACCAAAGGAAAGATAAGCGTGTAGAAAGCTGCCTGGTGCGGCGTTTGGACAGCGGTTCGAGTCCGCTCACCTCCACAAAATATGCCTTGCAGAATGCTGCAGGGCATATTTTGTTAGGAGGATGAACCGTTATCGGTCGCGGACGACCCCGCCGAGGCGGTCGGCCCAGCGTTCGGTGAAGAAGCGGAAGTAAGAAAAGGGGCGGGAGGGAGTCCACCAGGCGGCCCAAAGGAGGGAAGGCAGGCCGATGAGGGGGAGGTACAGGGGGCCAAGGAGGACGGACTGGCGGGTATGGCCCCATTCGTGTTTCTCCGTTTTTCCGTCGAACTCCCGAAAGGTGTCGTTCAGGATGATGTGCCGGCCCAGGGAGATGCCGCCCCGCATCCGGGACGCATAGTGGAGCCGTACACCTTTGTAGTCGTAGTTCCGTCCCGGTCTGAGGAGGAGAACGAACAGGCCTCCCGCGAGGTTCTGCGGAAGCTGCCAGAGGTAAAGGAGGATGTCCAGCGCTTTTTTCATCGGTCGGAATCCATTCAAAAACCGAACCAGTTCCCGCCACTTTGTCAGTATCCTCAGGCTTGGACCGACTTTTGTTGCAAGGGAGTCCGGACCAAAAAGACAGTATCATGGGAGCAGCCAAATGGATTGCGGGATTCCTCGGGTGGGCAGCCTGGGGGCCGATCGGAGGACTGATCGGGTATTTCATCGGGAAAGCCGTCGATAACTATATCGACATGTCCCGGCAGCTTCCGCCCGGAGACGGGGGAACCTACACGGGCCGGCAGGCAGGAACCCGCCCGGGCGGAGGGTATCAGCGTTCATCCGGAAGCCGTGGCTACACGGCCCAGGAGCAGCGCAACAGCTTTTTCGTGAGCCTGCTCGTCCTTTCCTCCGCCATCATCAAGGCCGACGGCAGGACGCATCCGAAAGAACTGGAGTGTGTCCGGAACTTCTTCCGGACCAATTTCGGGGAGCAGGCGGCGTCCGAGGCGATGCAGATGCTGGAGCGGCTGAACGCCCAGCAGGTGAACATCTACCAGGTGGGCGACCAGATCGCTTCCAACATGAATTACTCCCAGCGCCTGCAGCTGTTCCATTACCTGGTTCAGATCGCGACGTCCGATGGGGAATTCGCCACTTCCGAAAAGAGCATCCTGGAAGCCATCGGCACCGTCATCCGGCTCAACAAGGGTGATACCGATTCGGTGATCGCCATGTTCTACAAGGGGGATACATCGGCCTATACCGTTCTGGAGATCTCCCCGTCCGCGACGGACGATGAGGTGCGTGCCGCCTACCGCCGGATGGCGATGAAGAACCATCCGGACCGGGTCGCCACCCTGGGACCCGATGTGCAGAAAGCCGCGGCGGAGAAGTTCCGCCAGGTCCACGATGCCTACGAAACCATCAAGAAACAGCGCGGGATGAAATAATCCGGATCAGATCACCCGGACCAGGTAGTGGAAGATGGCAAGGACCCGGCGCCGGAAGACGCCGTAATCCAGAGAGTCCGCATGGTCGTCCACCTTGTTGTTCCGGAGCGTGATTCCGGAAGTGAACATGACGGAAGGGATGCCGTGCTCCAGGAAGGGCTTCTGGTCGGAGATGGTCCGGTAGAAGACGCGGGTGAAATCCTTGCTCCCATAATAATCGAACCCCAGGTCCAGGCCGATGCCGGGGTTCATGTTGGCAATCATCAGCGCATCGCGCCGTCCGTTTTCCGGTTCGCAGAGCATCATCAGGTAGTCTTGCCGGGACGGGTGCAGCGGTGCCTCGGTACCCCCGATCTGGTCGATGTTGACCATCCGGTCGATCTCCTTCGGCGAGATGACTTTTCCGGTGCGCGGGTCGGTCAGGAGACCCCCGGCGATCTCATTCCACAGATGGTGCGAGCCGGCCAGGCTCTGTTCCTTCGCATCCAGGGCGGCAAAGATGATGGTATGGGAATAGGTTTTTTCCAATTGCCGGAGATGTTGGAACATCCGGGCGAGCATCGTGAGGGCGGCCACGCCGGATGCGTTGCTGTCAGCACCCGGATACAGGGTGCCGTTCAGCGTGCCGATGTGGTCGAAATGCGCGGCGACCACGATATAGCGGTTCCCGCTGCCGGGCAGGAACCCGACCACGTTGTGCGCCGCCTTGCCGGTCAGGGTCCGGAATCCGTGGAACCAGCCGTCCCGCCCGGGAATCAGGCCGCTTCCGGCAAACTGCCGGGCGATGCCCGCGATGGCCCAGACGGCCCCGGGCGTGCCGGTCGCCCGGCCGGTGCACAGCGAGTCCGTCAGGAACTCGACCCGGGCGCGGAGCCCCTCCTCGGTGACGACGGAATCCGCATTGCGGGCGCTGATTACATAGCGGGAGGACTGCGCCCCGGCCGTCAGGGCCGACAGGAACAGCAGAAGACCGATGTGTAAAAAAATGCCTTTCATCCGTGCATCAGGCACAATTAATGCTTATCTTTGCATAATGGCTGCGAAATTAGCCATTTCGCGCGTCATTTGAAAATTTTTTTGGATGAGGAGTCTTCGCAACCTGCTTCTGAGCATCACCGTCATGCTGTGTTCCGGTCTTTCCGCCTGGGCGCAGTATGACAAGGACGTGTTCATGTTCCGTGGCCGTAATGCGCTGTCGGAAGGACACTTGTCGGAAGCGGTCTCGCATTTCAACGTCCTGGCCCAGCTGGACTCTACGGACTATTGGACTTTCTTTTACCGGGGAATCGCCAAATATAACCTGGGAGATATCCGGGGTGCCCGGACCGATTTCAATACGGCCGTGCGTCTGAACCCCGTTTTCACGTCCGGATATCACTACCGTGCCATCACCTCCAGCCGTTTCGGGGATTACGAGGATGCCCTGAAAGACTTGGAAAAGGCCATTTCCCTCCGTCCCGGCTCCGCCGGCCTGTATTTCACCCGTGGGGTGACCTATTTCCTGAGCCAGCAGTTCGAGCCGGCCGTCAGGGACTTCGACAAATACATCCGCCAGGAGCCCCGGGACCCTTCGGCTTATCTGAACCGCGGCGCCTCCTACCTCTTCCTCGGGGATACGCTCAAAGCGGTGAACGACTACAACCAGGCGATCAAGATCGACCGTTTCGAACCGGAAGGCTATATCCGGCGGGGACGCCTCCTGGCGGCCCGGGGAGACTATGATTCGGCCATCCGGGACATGGACAAGGCCATCGAACTGGACAGCACCAATACGCTGGCTTATTTCAACCGGGCCCTCCTTCATTCCGAACGGAGCCACCTGAACGAGGCGATGGCGGACCTCAATACGGTCCTGCGGCACGAGCCGGGCAATGCGCTCACCCTCTACAACCGCAGCCTGATCAGTGCCCAGGTCGGGGATTTTCCCGCGGCGCTGTCGGACATGGACCGCGTGATCAACATCAATCCGAACAACGTACTGGCTTACTTCAACCGGGCCGGTTTCTTCCTGGAGATGGGCCGTTGGGACGATGCCCTGGCGGACTACAACAAGGCTATCGAACTGTATCCGGACTTCGCCAAGGCCTACATGAACCGGGCCTATGCGGAGCTCCAGCTGGGCATGACCCGCGCTTCCCGGGAAGACTATAAGACAGGCCGGCGGAAGGTGGCGGAATACCGGGCCAAAAATGCCTCCGGCGAGGCCGAGTTTGCCGATACCACGAAGAAATACAGCTCCCTGCTGGCGCTGGACGCCGAATTCGCCAAGCATGATTTCGACGACGAGATGCTTCAGCACCGGGACGTGGACATCAACCTGAAGCCCCTGTACAAGTTCGTCCTCACTGCGGAAAAGGACCGGGCGAACTATGCGCTGGAACACCGCTATGAAAACCCGCTTCTGGAGCGGTTCTACGCCTCGATGCCTCTTCCCGTTACGGTTACCGCCCAGGCAGACGCCCTTCCCAAACCCGCCCTGGACATGCTGGACGGGGTCCTGTACGGCATGCCTGAAGGACCGTCCCGGGAATTCCTCCTGGCGCTTTCGGAAATCGACCAGAAGCAGTACAACGCGGCGCAGAACCATTACGACCGGGCCATCGAGGGGGAAGGCGACCGGTATGAGCTTTTCTACAAGGCTTTCTACTACATGAACCGGGCCGTCCTCCGTGCGGAGATGATCGATTTCATTGTCTCCATGGAATCCAACGTCCAGAGCCTGACGATGGACGACAAAGGCAACACACGCGCCCGTGTCCGGGAGCAGGTGACCAGCCGGTACGATTACTCCGAGGCCATTTCCGACATGGAGCAGGCCGCCGCCATCCAGCCCTCCCTGCCCTATATCCAGTTCAACCTGGGGAACCTGTACTGCCTGTCCTCCCAGCTGGTGAATGCCATCGAATGCTATGGCAAGGCCATCTCCCTGTATCCCTATATGGGAGATGCCTATTTCAACCGGGGGCTTGTCCTGATCTATTTGAAAGACAAGGAGAAAGGTTGCATCGACCTGTCCAGGGCCGGTGAACTGGGCATCGGGGATGCCTACAAGGTCATTTCCCGTTACTGCGAGGAGGAGAGGAACTGATGCGCTTCCTGAGCTTTTCCAGCGGCAGCTGCGGCAACTGCTATCTCCTGCTTCACGAGGAGGAAGGATGTGCCGTTTCGGGTATCCTCATCGACGCCGGGGTCAGCATCCGTCGGATGAAGAGAATCCTGGAGAGCGTAGGCCTGGATTTCGATTGTTTCCAGGGCGTTCTCGTCACCCACGACCACGGTGACCATATCCGGAACCTCGGTTCCATCTGCAAGCGTCTTTCCAAGCCGGTGTACACCACCGGCATCCTGCATGATGCCCTGGCCTGGCATCCCTTCACCCGGAATGGGATCCCGGGGTGCCGCCGGGACCTTCTGGCCGATACCTGGAATCCGGTGGCGGAAGGATTGGATGTCCGCTATTTCGAAGTTCCCCATGACGCGACGCAGACGGTCGGTTACGCCATCCGCTGCGAAGGCCGGCTGTTCGTCCTGATGACGGATCTCGGGCATGTGACGGACGAGGCGATGCGATGGGCCTCCCAGGCTGATACGGTCGTCGTCGAATCCAATTACGACCTGGACATGCTCCTGGGCGGATCCTATCCGCACTATCTGAAAATGCGTATTTGCCAGGGGAGCGGACATCTGTCCAACGATGCCTGCGGCGATGCCATCCGCCGTTTCATGCATCCCGGCCTGAAGAATCTGTTCCTGTGTCACCTGAGCGGAAACAACAATACCCCGCGGCTGGCCTATGACCATGCGAGCGGGGTACTCAGGGAACTCGGCGTGGAACCCGGAACCGTGCACCTGAGGGTGCTGGAGCGGGGGATTCCTTCGCCGCTGCTAACCTTGTGAAGGCTTATCTTTCGTCCACGATCTTGACGCCGGGATAGTCGGCCGGGTTGAAGGTGACGTCCTTTTCGGTCACGTTGTAGTCCAGGTCGCGCATGGTGATGGTGATGCCGGTCACCTTGGTACTCAGGCTCTTGGGCATATAGGTGCCCTTGGCGACGACAAGGTCCATATTCTTGGGATCGTCCTTTTTCGGATTGGAGCGGCTCTTCTTGCAGTGGAAATACCAGGCGTCGTCAGTTTCCTTGGTCAGGGTGACATCGTAGCCTTCCGTCGCACTCTTGAACATGCCCATGTTCTCTTTCTCCTTCGAAGGCTTTGACGTGTCGCGGCGCTTGATCTTGATGACTTTTTCTTCGACATTGTATTCATGCTCGGTATCGCCGTCTATCCAGGAGATGATGTGCTTGTCGCCGGCACCCGCCTCCACGCGTATCTTGTCTCCGTAGGTCATGACGCGGGATGAAACCGTTCCGATAATGAAGATCTTCATCTCCATGGTCATGGCCAGTCCGGATTTGGTGTCGTGCTGCTGCATGACTTCATCCATTTTGTTGATGATCTCCGCCGGAGTCTGGGCGAAGACGGAAGCCGAGGTGAGTACCAGGGCGATGAGGGTGAGAAGAATTTTTTTCATACTATTTGTTTTTAAAGGTTAATGACTGTTATTCAGCCATTTCCCGCGTGCGAGACGCACGAGGAAGATGGTTCCGCGGAAGGTGAGTTCACAGGCCATCGCGATCCAGAAGCCCACGAGGCCGTAGATTTTCACCAGGAAGATGGCCGGAACGATGCGGACCAGCCACATGGAGGTGAAGTTCATCACGCTCGGCCACTTGGTGTCGCCGGCTCCCACGAAGGCACCGTACGCGACGATGGAAGCGGCGTAACCCAGTTCGGCGAAGGCTTCGATCCTCAGGACGCGGGCACCGAGGGTGATGACCTCGCGGTCGGGCGTGAGCAGCCCCATCATTTCGGGGGCGAACAGGTACATCAGGATGGCCAGCAGGCCCATGATGCCCATCGCCGTGAGCGTGGTGATCCAGGCGAAGCGCTTGGCGAGTTCCTTCCGGTTCGCGCCGACGGATTGGCCCACCAGCGCCGTGGCGGCGTCGGCGATGCCGTAACCCGGCATGTAACAGAAGCTTTCGGCCGTGATGGCGAAAGAGTTGGCGGCGATGGCGATGGTCCCGAGCGGGGCCACGATGACGGTCGATGCGATATAGCCTCCGCGGATGAGGATGTTCTGCAGGGCCATCGGTCCGCCGATTCCCAGCGCCTTGTTGAGGACCTGTTTCGTAGGACGGAACAAACCCTTGTCCTGCAGGAGGTTGAGTTCCGGGGAACGGACGGTGAGGAAATACAGCATCGCTGCCGCAGTGATCATTTCGGCGAGACCGGTGCCCAGGGCGGCGCCCACCACGCCCATCTTCAGGACATAGATGAACAGGTAGTTGAAACCCACGTCCAGCACGCACATGCCGATGTTCAGGTAGCTGGGAACCTTCATGTTGCCGCTGACCTGGAGCATGGATGCGCACATCCAGTCGATCTGCATGAAGGGCATGCAGGCCGCGACGATGAAGAAATACTTGGTCGCGTCGGAGGCGATTTCATCCGTGCCGCCCAGCCAGTAGGGGAGCGGTCCCGCGATGGCCATGCCGATGAGGGCGATGCATCCGCTGAAGGCAAGGGCGCTGACGAGCCCCTGGCGGAGCACTTCCCGGGCGGCCTTGAAGTTGTTGGCCCCGATCAGGTGCGCCACCTGGACGGAAAAACCGCTGCCGCAGGCCCCGCAGAATCCGCCCAGCAGCCACATGCAGGTGGATACCAGGCCGATGGATGCGCCCGCGGCGGCACCCAGATGGCCCACCATGGACGTATCGATGTACTGCATCAGAACGGAGGACAGCTGCGCGATGATGGCCGGGTAGCTGAGCGTCAGGCACAGCAGCAGCTGCTGGCCCGTCGTCAGCGTCCCTCCATTGCGGATTGTACCGAGCAATATGTCCTTCGTTGCGACTGCCGCCATTCCGGAAATCCAATTGAATCCTACAAATATAGGAATTAAAAATCATATGGCGGCACTTCACCGCGGTCGATCAGCTCGCGCAGGACTCCCGTCCACGCTTTGTCTCCGGTTCCGAAAGCGGCGCGTACATCTTCCAGCGAGTAGGGGGCCTGGATGAAAGCCTTCAGCCGGGCGGCCAGGTCACCGGGCTTCCGGGCCTTTTCCCGGCAGATGTCGCATCGGCCGCAGTCGGCGCTTTCCTCCTGTCCGAAATAGCGCAGCAGGTATCTGGAACGGCATTCTTCCTCCTGGGAAACAAAGGACAGCATCGTCTGCACCCGGTCGTGGAACGCGCTTCGGAGCAGGTCGTAACGCCTGGGGGACAGCTGGACGTTTCCGGGGCGGAGCCGGTCGTGGAGGAGATAGATGACATCGGCCCGGTCCGCCGGTATGTATTTGATGAGGTGGTTCACGGAGAGGCCGTACAGGAGCTGCCGCAGTTCCGGGACCGTGATACCGCATTTCCCGGCGATGAGGCCCTCGTCGATGGAAACGGGGTAGGAAAAGAGGGCCGTGTAAGTACGCATCAGCGCCTCCAGGAGCGGAACCATCCTGGAATCAGGGAGTTCGACGCCATAGAGCTCGGTCCGGTCGATGGTGACCTGCACCCGGGTCTGGATCTCCAGGTCCTCGCTGTAGGTCCAGTGCCCTTCCCGTTCGATGTACTTGACGGCGTAGAACACGGCGGCCTGCTGGAGTTTGAACCGGCGGCAGAAAGCCGGGAGGTCGAATTTCAGCTGCCGGCCCATCCCGGTGTCGTAGGGGATTTCGTAGAAGATGTGGACCTTGTGGTAAATGTCCTCGATGTATTCCAGGGAAGGGAAAGAGGCCCGCTCGATCTGGGCAAGCCGCTTCCGGTCGCCGTCATTCCACAGGAGGACGGCATAGGAGGACTGTCCGTCGCGTCCGGCGCGGCCCGCTTCCTGGAAATAGGCCTCGGGGCTGTCGGGCAGGTCGTAATGGACCACGAACCGCACGTCCGGTTTGTCGATGCCCATGCCGAAGGCGTTGGTACACACCATCACCCGTGTCCTTCCGGCTTTCCAGTCCTCCTGGCGGAGGGTCCGGACCTCCGTGGAAACGCCTGCATGGTAGAACGAGGCGGAAACGCCGGCGGAGCGGAGCATCCGGGCGGTTTCTTCTGTCCGCTTCCGGTTGCGGACATACACGATGCCCGTCCCGGGGACGCCGCGGCACACGGAAAGAAGCTCCCCGTCCTTGTCCTGGCACTGCCGGACGATATAGGAGAGGTTGGGCCGCTCGAATCCGGATTTGAGGAGATTCTTCTCCCGGAATCCGAGCCGGTCCATGATGTCGTCCGCGACGGCGGGCGTCGCCGTGGCCGTGAGGGCGATCACCGGCGCCTCCACGGCAGTCCTCAGCACACCGATCTGGAGGTATTCCGGGCGGAAATCGTACCCCCACTGCGAGATGCAGTGCGCCTCGTCCACGACGATGAAGGAGATGTTCAGGACGGGAAGGTAGTTCTGGAACAGCCGGGTCTGGATGCGCTCGGGGGAGACATACAGGAACTTGTAGTCGCCGTAGGCCGCGTTGTTCAGCGCCAGGTCCACTTCGCGGCGGTTCATCCCGGCATGGACGGCGATGGCCCGGATCCCCCGGGAAGCGAGGTTCTGGACCTGGTCCTTCATCAGGGCGATGAGGGGCGTCACCACCAGCGCGAGGCCGTCCCGCATCAGGGCCGGAACCTGGAAACACACGGATTTCCCGCCGCCGGTAGGGAGGATGGCGAGGACGTCGCGGCCCGCGAGCGCCTCCTCGATGATGCGCTCCTGCATGGGCCGGAATCCGTCATAGCCCCAATAGGCTTTCAAGATCTCTTTCGGTGTCATTTTCTCTTAAATGTTCCGCCTTTCAATTGCAAATATCTTTAAAAATTGGTACTTTTGCAAGATTAAAGATTTTAACTTTAAAACGCATATTTATGGCAAACATCGATCTGACCAAGTATGGCATCAAGGGAGTCAAGGAAATCCTTTACAACCCCACTTACGAGGTCCTTTACAATGAGGAGACCAAGCCCGGTCTCGAAGGCTACGACAAGGGACAGGTGACCGAGCTCGGCGCCATCAACGTGATGACCGGCATCTACACCGGCCGTTCCCCCAAAGACAAGTACATCGTGTACGACGAGACCACCAAGGAAGGCGCCCCGGGCGAAATCTGGTGGACGACGGAAGGTTATCCGAACGACAACCACAATATGACCGTCAAGACCTGGAAGGCCGTCAAGAAGCTCGCCCAGCAGCAGCTCAGCGGCAAGCGCCTCTTTGTCGTGGACGGCTTCTGCGGCACCCACGCCGACACCCGCATGAAGGTCCGCTTCATCATGGAGGTCGCCTGGCAGGCCCACTTCGTCACGAACATGTTCATCCGTCCGAAGAACCAGAAGGAATTCGACCAGGAGCCTGATTTCGTGGTCTATTGCGCCGCCAAGGCGAAGGTGGACAACTACCAGGAGCTCGGCCTCCGCAGCGAGACCTGCGTCGCCTTCAACGTCACTTCCCGTGAGCAGGTGATCCTGAACACCTGGTACGGCGGTGAGATGAAGAAGGGCATGTTCTCCATGATGAACTACTACCTCCCGCTCAAGGGCATCGCCGCGATGCACTGCTCCGCCAATACGGACATGAACGGCGAGAACACCGCCATCTTCTTCGGCCTCTCCGGCACCGGCAAGACCACCCTCTCCACGGACCCGAAGCGTCTGCTGATCGGCGATGACGAGCACGGCTGGGACAACAAGGGCGTCTTCAACTTCGAAGGCGGCTGCTACGCCAAGGTCATCAAGCTGGACAAGGAGTCCGAACCGGACATCTACAACGCCATCCGCCGCGACGCCCTCCTCGAGAACGTCACAGTCGATGAGAACGGCAAGATCGACTTCAACGACAAGTCCGTCACCGAGAACACCCGCGTCTCCTATCCGATCTACCACATCGAGAAGATCGTCCGTCCGGACAGCCACGGCCCTGCCGCCAAGCAGGTGATCTTCCTCAGCGCCGATGCTTTCGGCGTCCTGCCTCCGGTCTCCATCCTCACCCCTGAGCAGACGAAGTACTACTTCCTCTCCGGCTTCACCGCCAAGCTCGCGGGCACCGAGCGCGGCATCACCGAGCCTACCCCGACCTTCTCCGCCTGCTTCGGCCAGGCCTTCCTGGAGCTCCATCCGACCAAGTATGCCGAGGAACTCGTCAAGAAGATGAAGAAGTCCGGCGCCAAGGCTTACCTCGTGAACACCGGTTGGAACGGTTCCGGCAAGCGTATCTCCATCCGTGACACCCGCGGCATCATCGACGCTATCCTCAACGGCAGCATCGACAAGGCCCCGACCAAGAACATCCCGTTCTTCAACTTCGAAGTCCCGACCGTCCTCGAAGGTGTCGATACCGGCATCCTCGATCCCCGCGACACCTATGCCGATCCCGCCATCTGGGAGGAGAAGGCCAAGGACCTCGCCGGCCGCTTCATCAAGAACTTCCACAAGTACGAGTCCAACCGCGCCGGCAAGGCCCTCGTCAAGGCCGGCCCGAAGCTTTAGTCTTCATAAGGATTCAAAGTTATTCAGAAGGAGGTTGCCGATGCAATCTCCTTCTTTTTTTTGTGAGATTCATTCATTGTGCTTCGGGTTGGCACAAGCTGGCGCTACCTTTGCCTTCGGATCAAAACGATAGTGCCATGTTCGAATTTATCATTACCCTGGCCCTGGCGGCCCTTGCCATCTGGCTCCTGGTGGACAGCGCCGTGGAATTCACGCAGGATACGCGGGACGATATTCCGGCTACCGAGCCGTAACGGTAAGCCCGTCGTATGCGGGCTGGACGTCGGAGCGGACGCCCCGTTCGGCGCAAAGGCGGCGGAGCTCGTCGCAGAAGGTGGCGTGAGAGGGGAAGGCGTGGCTCAAGTGGGTGAGCCAGGTATGCTTGGCGCCGATGCGGTCCGCCAGGTCCAGCGCCTCATACAGGGAAAAATGCGAATGGTGGGGATGGTATCCCACCGTGTTCAGGGAGACGTGCTCCAGTCCTTCCAGTTTGGCGAACTCGGATTCCGGAAGGAGACTCATGTCGGTGATATAGGCGATATTCCCGAACCGGAAACCCAGGACGGGCATCTTGTCGTGATAGCCCCGGATGGGAGTGATGTTCAGGTACTTGACGCCTTCCGAGACGCCGCTGTCCGCTCCCGGCAGGGACGGCAAGGCGGGCACTACGGCATTGTCCGAGGGAACAAGCGAGCCGTCCGGCTGCCGGTAAAAGTAACCGATGTCGTGGACCCATTCCAGATCTCCGGTATGCTCCAGCGAGGTGATCCGGAACGGTCTGTCGTCAATGGTGTGCACGTGCCACTCCGGGGCTCCGGGGTACTTGTGTTCCGCAAAGGCATAGGCATAATCGTTCCGCAGGGCCTTCAGCACCTCCGGTTCGCAGTAGATTTCCACCGCCTTCCGGTCTATGTAGTTGAACGACCGGACATCGTCCAGCCCGCCCGTGTGGTCCTTGTGCTTGTGGGTGAGGAGGATGGCATCCAGGTGCCGTACGTCGCGGGCGAGCATCTGCATCCGGAAATCCGGTCCGGCGTCCACGAGGACGGTGAATCCTTCGTACTCCACCAGCGCCGCCGCCCGGAACCGCTTGTCGTGCGGGTCCCCGGACCGGCACACCGGACACTGGCACCCGATGATCGGCACCCCCTGCGAGGTCCCCGTCCCGAGGAATGTCAACCGCGTTTCACTCATTGAGTAACCATGATTAGAGGGGACCGGTGTTTGTCGGTAAACCTGTGGCCACCCTCGGCCACATAAGAGGGAGGGGCCCAACCGTCAGGTTGGGAGGGGTCGCGAAGCGACGGTTTACCGACAAATACCGGTCCCCTCATAGGATAATAGTCTCTATTTGATTTACCAGCGCCGGATCGTAGGGCTTTTCCACGCGGATATAGTTGCCGGTGTAGCCGGCCATCAGGCCGTCCCTGACGGAGGATTCCCAGAGAACATTTTCCGGAAGCCCTTTGTTCTCAGCGACAAAGGCGTCATGCAGGTGCGCGCACAATGCTTCCAGCCGGGCCACCCGTTCGGTCTTCACGCTGTCCTGCACCTGGTCGGGCATCACGGCGGCGCGGGTGCCGGGACGGCGGGAGTACGGGAAAACGTGGATGAAGGCGGGTCTGATCCGGTCCTTCAGGAAGTTGTAAGTTTCCAGGAAAAGCTCCTCCGTCTCGCCCGGAAGCCCCACGATGACATCGATCCCGAAGAATACTTTCGGCTCGCCGGGATGCTCCATGGCCTTCCGGATATAGTCGATGCGGGAGGCGAAGAGCGCCGTGTCGTACCGGCGGCCCACCTTTTTGAGGAGCACGTCGCTGCCCACCTGGAGCGGAATGTGGAAATGCCGCTGGAACTTGGTTCCGGACGCGATCCAGTCCACGATTTCCTCCGTGATGAGGTTCGGTTCGATGGAAGAGATCCGGTACCGCCGGATACCTTCCACTTCATTGAGCGCCTTGAGCAGGTCCAGGAAGGATTCCCCGGTCGTGCGGCCGAAGTCGCCGGTGTTCACGCCGGTGAGGACGATTTCCCTGACGCCGTCCGCCGCGATCTGGCGGGCCTGTTTCACCACCTCGCAGATGGCGATGTTCCGGCTCCGGCCGCGGGCGTACGGCACCGTACAATAGGCGCAGAAGTTGTTGCAGCCGTCCTGCACCTTCAGGAAAGAGCGGGTGCGCTCGCCGGTGGAATAGGCCGGAAGGGTTTCGACGAGATCCCTTCGTCGGTCTTCGACCTCCTCGGGATGACAGTCGTTTGTCATTCCGAGCGAAGCGAAGGAATCTGTTCTGGATGAGAGCATCGACAGGGTCTCGGAAACGACCCGGGTTTTCTCGGAAGCCCCGAACACGCGGGAGACCCCCTCGATGTCGTAGAGTTTCTCCTTCTTGAGCTCGGCGTAGCAGCCGGTGACGATGATGACCGCGTCCGGGGCGGTCTTGTGCGCCCGGCGTATCAGGTTCCGCGATTTCTTCTCGGCCGTCTCGGTGACGGCGCAGGTGTTGACCAGATAGACATCGGCCTTCTCCTTCCAGGGGACGACCTCCCATCCGCGGGCGACGAATCCGCGTTCATAGGTGGAAGTTTCGGCATAGTTGAGCTTGCAGCCGAGGGTTGTCAGCGCTACTTTCATCCTAACAAGAGAAATACGCACGGCCTTTTGCCGATGGTGACGGGATGTTCCTTCCAGCGGGCGACGCTCTGCGTCCGGATATAGGCATCGGGTTGGGTGATATTGGCGGCCACCGTCAGCATGGTCCTGCCGGAGCAGGTGGCGACAAGGTCCGCGAACAGGGCGTCGTTCCGGTAAGGTGTTTCGATGAGGATCTGCGTCTGGTGCTCCGCCGCCGACCGTTTCTCCAGCCGCCGGATGGCCGAGCGCCGCTCCTCCGTCTTGGCCGGGATATAGCCCACGAAAGCGAAGGACTGTCCGTTGAGTCCCGATGCCATGAGCGCCAGCATCAGGGAGGAAGGACCGACCATCGGGATGACCTCGATCCCTTCCCGGTGGCAAAGGGCCACAAGAAGGGAGCCCGGATCGGCGACGGCCGGGAGTCCGGCCTCCGAAATCAGCCCCACGTCGCGTCCGTTATCGAACAGATGCACCAGGGAAGCTGCCTCGGCGGGGGACGTGTGCTCATTGAGCTCATGGAATTCAAGCCCTTCGATATGGCCTTTCAGCCCCGCCCTGGACAGATAGCGCCGTACCGTCCGTACCTCTTCAACGACATAGCAGTCAATGTGCTGCAGCCGCTCCAGCACCGGTGCGGGTATCACTTCAGCGGGTTCGCTGTCCCCGAGCGGGGAGGGGATCAGGTATAGTTTTCCTTTATTCATGCGTGACGATGGGATGGGCTTTGCCGGTGGAGTCAATCTGGAGGATGCGCCGCTGCGCAGGCTGGATGGCTTCCTGCGCGGCCTGCTCCTCCCGTTTCTCGCGGGAGGTGAACAGGTCCTGGAAGAACTGGCGGAAGGTATTGAACTCCCGCTGGTAGGCGATACCCACGCCGTTCCGCTGGCTGTTGTCCAGGTAGGAAGTGTACTGGTCGGCCGAGTGGGAGAACAGGTTGAGCCGGATGGTTCCCGGCTTGTCCAGCTTGATGTCGATGTCGATGTCCCCGGCCATCTCGTCCGTGGTGGTCCCGAGCAGCCGGCGGTTGCCGATCGTCCCGTTCACGACCACCCGGTTATTGAACAGCTGCGTGGACAGGGCGACGTCGAAGATATTGTGTCCGGACGTGCCCTGCTGGTAGTTCAGGCCCAGGTCCACCGGGATGTCCAGCTTCTGGAAGATGCTGTTCAGCTGTCCGGCCATGATGCCGGTCATGTTCGAGTACAGCATGTTGGTACTGCCGGTGGTGATGATGCCGGAGTCGTCGTTCGGGAGGAAGCTGTTCGCGATCAGGAGGTAGAGGAACTGTTTCATCTTTTTGTCGTCCGTGTTCAGGGCGCTTTCGATGAGTCCTTCCGTGCCCGGATCCAGTTCGGGAATGTCGATGTCGAATTTGACCTGGGGATTCCGGAGCTTGTCGGTGATGTCGATCAGGCAGTTGACCGTACGCCGGCTGCTGACTTCCCCGGTCAGGGAGGTGGAAAGGAGGTTGGAAATGTCGGCCTTGGTGGTATAGACCCCGGTCACGTCCAGTTCGGATTCCATGACGTCGCCCCGGAAGCGGATGCTGCTGCCGTCCTGGATGCTGAAATCGCGGTTCACGATACCCAGGGTGGACAGGTGGAAATCGCCCTGGCTCAGGGTATAGTCTCCGTTGATGGTGAAGATGTTCTGGCTGTCGCGCATCCTCAGGTCGATCAGGCCGTTGCCCTGTCCCCGGAGCGAGTTCTCGCCGATGTCGATATGGGCGGTGACGGCCGGGGTGGCGGCCACCTTGACCCGGATGTCCAGGTCGGTGCCCGATTTTTTCTTCCGGGTGCGTCCGTTCTGCATCAGGGACTCATACGGGTCTTCCTCCACTTCTACGACCGGCTGGGTGAAGACGAGCAGGTCCCCGCTCGCTTTCGTCCCTCCGGACCGGAGCGGGATGTGCAGGTCGCCGTTCTTGGTCGTCCTGGCGTCCACATTCAGGCGCACGGCATCGAAGGATCCGGTGACGTCCACCATGCCGCTGCCGTAAACGGTCCCCGAAATCGGACTCTTCTGGCCCGGGGGGATGCCCAGCACTTTCATGTCGTTGAACCGCACGTGCGTATCCAGCCGCATGTCCTTGAAACCGCCGAACAGCAGTCCGCCGCTCACGCTGCCCTTTCCGCCGATGCCGTCCGTCAGGGCGACCTGGGTGAAATGGAGCCCCTCCGTGTCCACTGAAACGGGACCGGAGATGCCGTAAGTGACTTGCGTGAAGTCGATTCCGAGCCTGCCGTCCACGATCTGCGTCCCCTCGCTGGAAATCTCCGGCTTGTCCAGCGTGCCGCCCACGTGGACCTTCCCGTCCAGTCCGCCGCCGATCTCGTTGAAGATGCCTTCCAGGATCGGGGCCGCGTAGCCGAGGTCCAGCCGGGAGAAGGTGGCATCGGCCTCGATGGACCGGTCTTTGGAATTCAGGAATCCGGTGAGGTTGATGTTCCGCGTCCCGTTCAGGTTGTTCCGGACACGGACATCGAAACGGTCCTCCTCCTCATTCCAGAGGCTGAGAACCTGGAGCCGGCCCACCGGACGTCCCGCGATGGCGGTGGAATCGCAGTCAATGCCCGCCAGCAGGCCGATCGAAGGCTTGGTCGGGGAGATCAGCCGGGCCCGGCCGGTCGCCTTGCCCTGGATGTCCATCTTCCCTTTCATCAGCAGCGAGTTCAGCAGGGAAATGTCGAAGCCTTCCATCCGGACCGAGAGCGTATCGGTCTTGTCGGAGGAGAGGCCGCCGTCGGCCAGGAGCTCCTGCGGGCCGTTGGAGATCCGCAGCCGGTTCACCCGGAGGTCGCCGCCGCGGAGCGTTACTTCCTCGCTGTCGATATCCCATTTGTCCCCGTCATAGTAGATGCTGGAAGGAAGCGCTTCGGCCGTGACGGACAGGAGGCCGTCCCGGCGGTCCAGCTGCCCTTGGAGGCGGACGTCTCCCCGGCTCAGTGTTTCATCCCCGTTGTCGAAGACGAAATTGGCTCCGAAGTGGTTGTCGTCTGCCGTCAGCAGCAGGCTGTTGCCGCGGATTTCGAAATCGCCGGCCCGGACGGCGCCGCCCAGGATGCCGGCGTGCAGGGCGCCGTCCCGGTTGTCGAAGTCCAGCCGGAAGTCCTTGATGAACTTGTCCTGCAGGGCCAGCCGGCCGGAAGAAAGATGGGCCTCCACCCGGCCGTCCCTTTCCACCTGGAGTTTCAGGGCGGTATTCTTCTCGATATACATCCCGGGAACGAGGAATCCCAGCAGTTCCTGGGTGTCATGGAAGGTGAAGTTGAGCTCGTAGGGAGTCTTGCCCCAGGGTTTCCCGGCATCGGACAGCAGGGCGGGAAGCTCTTCACGGACCAGGAGTTCCTTCAGGTCGTTCACCAGGGCGACGGGGGATTTCTCCCCGACGAACGTGCCGTCTGCGAAGGTGGAGTTGAAGCGGATGCGGTGGATGTCGTCATTGGCATGGGCACTGGCCGTGATGTCCCCGATGTCGTGCCGTCCGGCCGCATTCTCGAGGACAAGGTCCCGGAGGTTCACCTCGCCGAGGAGGTCCTTGTCCCTGGTCCGGATGAAGTTGGCATCGGCCTGCAAAGAGACCTTGGAAGGCCCCCGTTTGTCCAGCTGGAGGGCGTTCAGGTCGGCATAACCGACATTGACGTAGAACTGGTAGGCGGCGTTGCGCTCCTGGGGAGTCAGGTCGAACTTGCCCTGCAGGAGGAAGTTCAGGTTCGGGTCGTCGCAGACGATGCGTCCGTCGAAGGCCTGGCCCGAGTAGGTGCCCGCCGCCCGGATGCCGGTATAGTCATACCCCAGGGCGCGGAGACCGTCCACTTTCAGGGAGTCGATCCTTACCCGGGGGCCGCCCTTGGCGAGGACGGCTTCCAGGCCGGTTTCCAGGGTGACGGGACCCAGGGCGCCGATGCCGGCGATCTGTCCGGCGTCCAGGTTCCGGGTCCGGGCCTTTCCGCCGATGGTGATGGCCCGCCCGCGGTCCAGGATGTTCTTCAGGGTCAGGTCCATGTCGGCCGCACCGGCGGAGGAGGTGAGCCCGCCCTTGACGGCGAGGTGGTTCAGGGTGCCCCGGGCCGTCGCATCCAGCCCGAAGGTGGTGCCCCGGGCTATCCGGGAAAGGTTCAGTTTCGTCTGGGGCGCCCATTCACTGATGAAGGTGCCGAGCCCGTCCGCCGTGAAAAGGAAATCCTTGACTTTGAAGTCCATCCGGGTCGTTTCGATGTCGGGAAGGCCGGTGATGGAACCGTCCACATGTCCGCTGACGGAACTGCCCTGCTCCCGGAAAGAAAGCCCCCGGACCCTGAGGTCCGCCACCGTCCCTTCCACTTTACCGGTCAGGGACCCCTTGAACGTGTAGTCCTCCAGATTCGGGGCGAAATGGCTGACCGTCCGCATGGAAACGACCGTCGGGTCGGAGAATTCCCCTTCCAGGCGCACGCGGCGGAGGAAATCCTTGTAATCCTCGTCCAGGGTTCCCAGGAGGCGGAAGGACCGGAGGTGGATGTCGGAATCCCTCTCCTCGATGTGGAGGTTGTCCAGCAGCACTTCGCCGTGGCCGACCTTCACCTTTCCGGAAAGGTCCCGGATATCCAGGCCGCTTTTTTCGCGGATGCGGATATGGTCCGCGGTCCCGGTGATATCCCCGTTTTTGACCAGGACCCCCGAGGCGTGGATGTCGGCGGTCGCTTCCAGGTTGTCCCAGTCGATCACATCCGGGGGGACGGGGCCTTCTCCCCTGGACAGATCCTTCTCCGCCCCGGCGTGGTTGAGCATCCGGAACCGGAAGCCTTCGATGTCCACTTTCCCGGCTTCGAGCAGGTCGCCGAATTCTTTCTTGGGTTCACCGGATGATTTCAGCCCGAAGATCCGGGACAGGTTGTCGGTCGATTCCCTCCCGGATGCGGGATCACCCGGCTCCAGGACGAGATTGAAGCTGCCGCCTTCCAGTCGGAGCCGGCTCACGGTGATCCGTTCTTTCTTCAGAAGCCCCTTGAGGGAGAAACGGGCCGAGAGCGTTCCCACGCTCAGGAGCGTGTCCTGGGCCGGGAGAAGGCCGCCCCGGTAGGGATGCCGGTCCTTGACGACGACATCCTTGAGGACGACCGCATCGAAGGGCTTGACCGTGACGGAACCCACCTCGATGTCCGCGTCCATGTTCCCGGTGAACTTCTCCACCGCTTTCCGCGCCAGATAGGTCTGGACGGCAGGGGACTGGACGATGACAAGGAGGGCGAGCAGCAGCAGCAAAAGGACTGCCAGCACCCGGAGCGATATGCGAAGACCCTTCTTCATCAATCTACAAATATAATGATTCTTCGCGAAGAAATGGTTATCTTTGCGCCGAGAAACGAAAACTATGGCAGATATTATCCTTGGCATCGAATCTTCCTGCGACGACACGTCGGCCGCCGTCCTCCGCGACGGGGTGCTCCTTTCCAACGTCATCGCCTCCCAGCAGGTCCACAAGGACTTCGGCGGGGTAGTGCCGGAACTGGCTTCCCGTGCCCACGAGCAGAATATCGTCCCGGTCGTCTCGGAAGCGCTCCGGAGGGCCGGGGTGAAACCGGAGGAACTCACGGCCGTCGCCTTCACCCGGGGGCCGGGCCTGCTGGGCTCGCTCCTGGTGGGCACTTCCTTCGCCAAGGCGCTCTCCCTTTCGCTGGGCATTCCGATGGTGATGGTGAATCACCTGCAGGGGCATATCCTCGCGAATTTCATCCGGCAGGAGGGGAAACCCGTGGAAGAACCTTCGTTTCCGTACCTGTGCCTCCTCGTCTCGGGCGGCAACTCCCAGATCGTCAAGGTGACGAGTCCCCTGGAATACGAAATCCTGGGCCAGACCATCGACGATGCGGTGGGGGAGGCTTTCGACAAGTGCTCCAAGATGCTGGGCCTCGGCTATCCCGGCGGTCCGGTCATCGACCGGCTTGCCAAGCTGGGGAATCCCGACCGCTTCCACTTTGCCAAACCCAACATTCCGGGCCTGGACTACAGCTTCAGCGGCATCAAGACGTCGCTCCTGTACTTTGTCCGGGACGAGATGGCGAAGGATCCGCAGTTCATGGAAAACAACAAGGAGGACCTCTGCGCCAGTTTCCAGAAGACCCTCATCGACATCCTGATGCAGAAGCTCATCCGGGCGGCGAAGGAAACCCGCATCCGGGAAATCACCATCGGCGGCGGTGTCTCCGCAAACAGCGGCCTCCGCGAACGCCTGGTGGCCGAGGGCAGGAAACGCGGCTGGAAAACGTATCTCCCTGAGTTCAAGTTTACGACGGACAACGCGGCGATGATCGCCGTCGCCGGCTGGTTCCGTTACAAGACCGGCGATTTCGCCCCCCTCGACGTCGCCCCCGTCTCCCGCATGGCGGATTATTAGTATGAAGGAATTTGAGATCGCGAAGAAGATTGGAAAGGATTTGACCGACGCTGAACTGAAGGAAGCGGCGGCCAAGGCGCTCGGTGTGCGTCCGGAGAAAGTCGGGAACGTCGTGGTGACGCGGCGGTCGGTGGATGCCCGGCAGGATATCCTGTACCGCTACCGGGTGCAGGCGTACCGGCAGGGGGAGGCCTGTGAACCTTATCAACTTTCTGATTATCAGGATGTCCATGGAGCTGAACCGGTTCTTGTCATCGGAGCCGGTCCGGCCGGCCTGTTCGCTGCCCTGAAACTGCTCATGCGGGGATTGAAGCCCGTGATCCTGGAAAGGGGAAAGGATGTGCACCGTAGGAAGGCCGACATGGCGAAGCTCTCCGTGGAGGGTGTCATCGACCCGGATTCCAATTACTGCTATGGCGAAGGCGGTGCCGGGGCTTTCTCCGACGGAAAACTCTTCACGCGTTCTTCCAAGCGGGGGGATATCCGCGAGGTGCTGCACCAGTTCGTCCGGTTCGGGGCCGACCCTTCCATCCTCATCGACGCGCATCCGCACCTGGGGACGGACAAGCTGCCCGGAATCGTGGAGAAGATCCGCCTGTGCATCGAAGAGCACGGAGGGGAGTACCATTTCGACAGCCGGGTGACGGATATCGTTCCGGTCGCGGGCGGCTTCGAAGTCCATGCCGGTGACGCGGTTTACAGGGCCGGGAAGGTCATCCTTGCCTCGGGACATTCCGCCCGGGATATCTACGAGATTTTCGAGCGCCGCGGATGGGCCCTGGAAGCCAAGGGATTCGCCCTGGGCGTGCGGGTGGAGCATCCGCAGTGGCTCATCAATCAGATCCGGTATCATGGTAAGTATCAGCCGTTTATGCCTACGGCCGAGTACTCTTTCGTCCAGCAGGTGGAAGGCCGCGGCGTCTTTTCCTTCTGCATGTGCCCCGGCGGCATCCTCGTCCCGTCTTCGACGGAGGACGGCACCGTGGTCCTGAACGGCATGTCCAACTCCGCCCGCAATTCCAAGTGGGCCAATGCCGGGGTTGTGGTTCAGATCGAGCCGGGCGACCAGCCGGCCGAGTATCAGGGACCGTTCGCGCTGATGGACTACCAGCACGATATCGAACGCCGCATGTACGAGTGGGTTTTGTCCCACGGCGGGAAGCACCCCCTGGCGGCGCCGGCCCAGCGGATGAAGGACTTCTGCCGCGGCATTGTCTCGAAGGACCTTCCCAAGACGTCTTACCATCCGGGCGCGTGGTCCTCGCCGTTGCATGAACTCCTGCCGGAGCATGTGTCCCTGCGTCTGCGCCGGGCCTTCCCGCAGGTGGACCGCCAGATGCACGGGTACTACACGAACGACGCCCTGCTGCTGAGCGTGGAGTCCCGCACCTCTTCGCCGGTGCGCCTCCCGCGCGATCCGGAAACGCTGGAGCATGTGGACGTTCCCGGCCTCTATCCCTGCGGGGAAGGCGCAGGCTACGCCGGGGGCATCGTTTCCTCCGCCCTCGACGGCATCAACTGCGCGGAAAGGATTTAGCTACTCCGTCAGATACTTGAAGTACGCGTCGATCTCGGGACGCGTCTTGAGCCGTACCATATAGACCTGGTCGCCGAGGTCGTCGGCCAGGGCCGGGCTCATGCGGGTGCACATGACGATGGCGTCCCCGTAACGGGCCAGGACATCGGCGTGGGAGTGCTTGTAGGTATGGACGTCGCGTCTTCCCACATAAGCGCAGTAGTACTGCTCCCCGAAGGATTTGCGGCGCTCCCCGAAGGCCACCATGTCGGCCCAGATCTGGAACACGTCGGTGGAATGGGCGTAGTTCATCATGTCCGGAGTGAAGCCTCCCGGCGGGCGCATGTTCACTTCCAGGCCCACATAGTCGCCTTTCTTGCCAAGCCCCTCCCGGTCGCGGTCCAGCTGGAAGAACTCCAGATGCACGAAACGGTTCACGATCCCGAAGGCCTTTACCGTCCGGCGGCCGATGGCGGCGAGTTTCGCCGGGACGGTCTTGTTGACCCAGTAGCAGGTGTCCAGGTTCCGGTGGACGATCTCCATGATGGGCGTGGGGAAGACGCTGTTGTTCTCGAAGATGGGCTCTCCCTTGTCGTTGAAGATGGCGTCGTAGGACACCAGGAGCCCGGTGATGAATTCCTCGATGACGAAAAGGCCGTAGTTGTCCGCATGGGTCCGGAACCACTCGTTGAGCTGCTGCTCGTTCTCCATCTTGAAGGTGCCGGTGGCGCCGACCCCGTTGTCCGGCTTCGCGATGACGGGGTAGCCGGTCTTCCGGACGAATGCCCGCACCTTGGACTCGCCTTCGGAGCACTTGATCTGCCGGGCCGTGGGGATGCCGCCCAGCGCGTAGTACTTCTTCATCTCGGACTTGTTCTTGATGGAGGCGATGCGGTCGGTCCTGAGACCGGTGGTGACGTTGAAGTCCGTCCGCAGGCGGGCGTCCTGTTCCAGCCAGTATTCGTTGTTGGATTCGATCCAGTCGATCTTGCCCCATTTGTGGGCATACCAGGCGACGGCCCGGTACACCTCGTCGTAGTCTTCGAGGTTGTTGACCTTATAATAGTCTGATAATGAGTTTTTTAATTCTTGCGGGAGATACTCGTAGGGAGTGTCGGCGATTCCCAGGACATTCACGCCGTTGGCCTTGGCGCCGGCGCAGAAATGCCAGTAGCTGTCCGGGAAGTGGGGGGAGATGAATATTAAGTTCATAAAGCTGTAGGTTGTGTTTTCTTCCGATACTTTGCGCATGCCTCCGCCGGTGATCTCCCACGCCTCCCCGAAGAGGGTGGACCTTCCGTCCTTGACCAGGACATAACCGCCGTCCGGGAACGTGTAGAACCGGTGGTTCCAGCTGTCCGGGAAGGCGATGTCCTCGAAAAGACGTTTCCCGTCCAGGATGACATTCCGAACCTGATGGTAGTGGGGGATGAGGTTGATGTCCGTCAGGCCCAGGCCGCGGAGCCAGCGGTGATAGCCCGGGTCCACGGCTTCCCCTTCCAGCTCCGGATGGGAATAGACCCGGTCCGCGCAGTTCATGCTGCCGGCGCTGCATCCCATCACGACGCCGTCGTAGCCCCGGAGGATTTCCCGGAGGCCGGTCTCCTGGATGAAACGGTTCTGGGTGGGAACATGACCGCCGCAGAGAATGACCCAATGGGCACGCTCCACGAGCTTTTTCGCCTCCTTGGCGTTCCGCCGCTCCAGCATCACGATCTCTTCCGGGTCGATGCCGGATTGGCGGATGCAGGCGCTCATCCCTTCCAGGACGGAGGCGGTGAAGACCGCATCGTCCGGCGCGGCGCTCACGAGGAGCACCCGCGGGCGCGGTGGCAGTTCCGCCTTCACCCGGGCGAGGAAATCGTTGTCTTCGGTAAAGTGGTCTTCACCGTAGCGGGTAGGGCTTCCTGTCAGAAAAAGAGTCATGCGCATTTGTTTTCCGGGGCAAAATTACTGCGTTTCCCCCAAAAAACAAAAGATGGCACGGTAATTGGATTCTCTTTTCCGCTCCCGGTATCGGGAAATGACAACTAACACTTTTTGATCCAAGAAATGGAAAAACTCAATGCTCCCGCCATCCTGGTCGTCGACATGCTCAACGACTTTGTGACCGGCGCCATCGGCTGCGACCGCGCCGTGGAAATCCTCCCTGCTACCGCCCGCCTGCTGGAGGCGGCCCGCGAAAAGGGTGTTCCTGTCATATACTGCAACGACTGCCACCTTCCCGGCATCGACCGTGAACTGCAGATCTGGGGCGATCACGCCATCAAGGGCACGCCCGGCGCCGAAGTGGTTCCCGAACTCACTCCGCAGGCCTGCGATTATGTGGTCCCGAAGCGCCGCTACAGCGGTTTCTTCCAGACAGACCTGGATATCCTCCTCAAGGAACTGGGCGTCAAGACCGTGGTCATTACCGGCCTCCACACCCACATGTGCTGCCGCCACACCTCCGCCGATGCCTACTGCCTCGGTTATGATGTCGTCGTCGCCAAGGAGTGCACCAACTCCTTCACCGAAGAGGATTACCAGGGTGGTCTCGCCTACCTGAAGACCTGCTACGGCGCCGATGCCTATACGAACGACGAACTGATTGCCGCTTTCTAAACAGACGGTTGTTACAGCAAATACGGACGGTCCGCAGTTCTGCGGGCCATCTTTTTTATGGGAATATCACGAGATCACCCCGCTGCCCAGCATTTCCTCGCCGTCGTACCAGACGGCGAACTGACCGGCGGAGATGCCCCGCTGCGGGGCGTCGAAAAGGATGAACAGGCCGTTTTCGCGCCTCAGGAGCGTGGCGCCCTGGAGGGGCTGGCGGTAGCGGATGCGGACGCGGTAGCGGCGCATCTCGCCGACGGCCATGGCGAGGTCTTCCCGGATCCAGTGGATTTCGGACGGGTCAATGCGGAGGCAAAAGCGGCTGAGGCCCTTGTGGTCGTGGCCTTCGCCCACATAGACGGTATTGGTTTCGGTGTCGGTGTCGATGACGAAGACCGGCTCTGCGTGACCGCCTACGCCCAGGCCCTTCCGCTGGCCGATGGTATAGAACTGCGCCCCCTCGTGGCTGCCGACGATGGCTCCGTAGGGATTGGCCTTGAGGCGCGTTTTCTTGATGTGCTTCTTGCCGCTGCGGTAAGTCTCGTACTCGAAGCGGATTTCATAGTGGAGCGGCGTTGCGAGCCGGGCAAGGTCCCCGTCGGATACCGCGGCCAGTTTCACCGGATCGTACGGGCTGATTCCCAGCGGTTTACCGTCACTCGTCAGCACCTTTTCCTCCGGAGCGTACCGGACGGTCCGGTCCAGGGAGACCCCTTCGGCCAGGAGGCCGTCCAGCAGGGACTGCTGCCACCGGTACAGCGCGTCATCGGCATACCAGGCGTCGAAGACCTCGATGATGTCGCCTTCGACGGAAGCGAGTTTCTGCTTCAGGAACGTGGGCAGGTCCACTTTCCCCACGAAGCAGATCCCTTGCGAATCCTTCTTCTCGGCCGACGGCAGGTCCGCCTCCTTGGCGATGCGCCGCACCTCCGGCTTGACGATGTCCCCGATGGGGAAAAGGGCCTTGGAGAGTTGTGCCTGGGTCAATTGGCACAGGAAGTAGGTCTGGTCCTTGTTGGGGTCCGTCCCTTCCAGGATGCGGCAGGTGCCGTCCGGAAGGACTTCCTTCCGGCAGTAGTGGCCGGTGGCGACATAGTCGGCCCCGTATTTTTCCGCGATGCGGAGGAAGGCGTCGAACTTGATCTCCCGGTTGCAGAGGACGTCCGGATTGGGCGTACGGCCCTTCGCGTATTCGTCGAACATATAGTCCACGACCCGCTGCCGGTACTCCCGGGACAGGTCCACGAAGTAGAACGGGATGCCGATCTTCCGGGCGACCATCTCCGCGACGAAGCGGTCCTCCTCCCATTCGCAGTCCCCGTGGAGGGTGGCGTCGGCCTCGTGCCAGTTCTGCATGAACATGGCGAAGACGTCGTAGCCCTGCTCCTTGAGGAGGAGGGCGGCCACCGAAGAGTCCACGCCGCCGGAAAGGCCCACGCAGACTTTGATTTTACGGTTTTCAGGGTCGAAGGATGCCATAACTTCCAGTTTTCAACCGCAAAAGTAATGATTTTGGAAAATTATTCCTATTTTTGAAAGCTATGATGAACAAACGGATTACCATCGACTACGTGGCGTACGCTTCGGCCGATGAGATGGAACCCCGGGACCGGGAACTCGTCGCGGCCGCCCTGGAAGCCCGCCAGGGGTCCTATTCGCCCTACTCGAAGTTCTTGGTGGGTGCGGCGCTCCGCCTCGCGGACGGAACGGTCCTCAGAGGGGCCAACCAGGAGAATATCGCCTATCCTTCCGGCCTGTGCGCCGAAAGGACGGTCATGTTCTACGCCGGTGCCAACTATCCCGGCATCCCCTTCGACACCCTCGCCGTCGCCGGCGGGAACGGGGATGAGGTCTGTGAGATGCCCGCCGCTCCCTGCGGCGCCTGCCGCCAGGTCATGGCGGAGTACCAGAAGCTCTACAAAAAGCCCCTGAAGATCATCCTCATCGGCACGCAGGCCATCTACAAGTTCTCCCGGGTGGAGGATATCCTGCCCCTGATCTTCGACAGCCTGAAAGTGGAATAGGGACCGTTTGTTTTGGAAATCACCGAATTTTGCCTAACTTTGCAGCGGGAAAGTCTTACACGACCAGCTCCCTCTGAACTCCCCCAGGGCAGGAATGCAGCAAGGGTAGGAGGTCGTAGCGGTGCGATGTAATCAGCTTTCCCTTTTTTCGTTATGATAGCCGTATATACCATCACCTCCAGTCTGCACGACGAGAATTCCGTTTCCCGCATTTCCGATGCGTTCCTCAAAGGGGTCTTTCCCGACGGGGATTTCGAGTACAAAGGCTCCGATTTCAGTGATTTCGGCACCCACACGCTGGACCTCATCTATGTCCGGACCGGCGGGGCCGAAGGAATTTTCAAGCGCCTTCTGCCGGAGATGCTTGCCCGGGGAATCGAAAGGTATTATCTCCTGACCTCCGGGAAAAGCAATTCGCTGGCGGCCTCGCTGGAGATCCTTTCCTACCTGCGCCAGCAGGGGCTTAAGGGGGAGGTCCTGCACGGGAGCGAAACCTATCTCCGGGAACGTGTCCATGCGATCGGGCTGGTGCAGGAAGCCCGCCTCCGGCTCCGGGACAAGCGCATCGGCGTCATCGGAGAGCCGTCCGACTGGCTCATCGCCTCCCATGCGGATCCCATGGCCGTCCTGGACAAACTGGGCGTCCGGATGGTGGAAGTACCCATGGAGGAGCTGCTCGTGGAGATCGGCAAGGCGCAGGGGGAACCCGCACCGGCCGAACAGCAAATGGAGCGGAAGGTCCGGGACGCCTATCCCGGTGCGGTCAAGATCTACCATGCCCTGAAGGTCCTGGTGGAACGGTACCGCCTGGACGCTTTTACGCTCCGGTGCTTCGACCTCCTCACCGCGGTAGGGAATACCGGCTGCCTGGCCCTGTCCTGTTTCAATTCGGAGGGAATCCCCGCCAGTTGTGAAGGGGACGTCCCGGCCCTTCTGTCGATGATGATCTCCAGCGCCCTGACCGGCCTCAGCGGCTTCCAGGCCAATCCCGCCCGCATCGACACGGAAACGGGCGAGATGCTCTTCGCCCACTGCACGATTCCCTTCAACATGGTGGAGGACTGGTCGTTCGACACCCATTTCGAATCCGGCATCGGCGTGGGAATCCACGGCATCTTCCCGGAGGGCCCGGTCACCGTATTCAAGGTCTCCGGCGACCTCAAGCGGCATTTCGCGGCCGAAGGGGAACTGCTGGGCAACCAGTACGAGCAGAATCTCTGCCGCACCCAGGTCCGCCTGCAGCTTTCACCGGAAGACGCCCGTTACTTCCTGACGGATCCCATCGGCAACCACCACATCATCATCCCCGGCCACCGCAAGGCCCTGCTGGAAGAACTCCTATAGGAGGGGAAACATCCGTTTGAAATAGGGCCGGAAGGGATCGTCCACGGTGACGCTGGCCCGGCTCACGGAGCAGACGGCGAAATAGCCCAGGACCTGGTCTCCGCGCAGGTTCGTGGGAACGTTCGCGGGCTGCGGCGTGAACAGCGGGATGGACACCGAATTCATGGTCAGGGCCACGAGGAAATCGTAGAAGCCCTTGTCCAGCGTCCAGACCTCCTGCGTGAGCACGTCACCAGCTTCCAGGTACTTGAAGCAGTCCCCGTACCGCTTCCGGAGCATCTCCGACTGGAGCAGGCCGGTGATGGGGAAACCGGCGACGTCGGCGTTGTTGAAAAACTTGTCGTCGGCCACGACGGCCATCGAGAAGGGCGGATAGAGCCCGTTTACGGCATGGGTGAGGAGGAAATAGCTGCTGATCTCCTTCTCATAGCCCCAGACGGCCAGGGTCCAGAGGCTGTCGGAATCCATCGTCTTCCCGCCGGCGAAGGCGTAGTCCACGGCATCCAGCCGGAAACCGTTCTCCGGCATCGACGCCTCGGCTTCATACTCATCTCCTTCGGAGAGCCGGATCCGGAGCCGGTAGTTGACGCCTGCCTCGCACGCATACCCTTCCGGGGCCTCGTAGATGCCGGGTTCTTTCTCGCTGAAAACCACGTCGTTCACCCGGACGGAGGCGCCGCTGACCATGGGCTGCGCTTCCTGATGGAAATAGGAGATGGTCCGTGACAGGGTGATCCGCTGCGGGTCCTCTTTCCGGTCGGTCAGGACCGCCTCGACCGAGAGGTATTCATGATAGTCCGACCGGGACTGGAGGTCCACCTTTTCCGTACATGCGGCCAGGAGGAGCAGGAGCAGGGGAGTCAGGTACTTTTTCATCGGTCAGAACTGGATGTTGCAGGAAAGGGACGGGATGATGGTGAAGAGGTAGATCTTCGCCGACTGGGCCTCCTCGTCTTCCCGGCTGTAGGTGAAGGCGATGGACCAGGCGTTGTGCCGGGAATAGGCGTTGTACAGCGACAGGTTCCATTCGGCGGCCCAGCGCTTCTGCGCGGCCCTCCGCCTGGTGCGGTAGGTGAGCGAAAGGTCCATCCGGTGGTAATCCGGGAGCCGGTCCTCGTTCCGGGAGGAATAGACGGGAATCCACCGGTCCATGTAGTTGAACCGCCCCACGGGATAGGTCGTGGGAGCGCCGCTGTAGAACACCCATTCGGTGGAGGCGGACCACCGCTTGGAGAAATCGTAACTGAGGACGAAGTTCACGGCGTGCTCATGGTTGAGCGGGGAAGGGTAGGGATTTCCGCCGTTCAGCTCCGGGATATGATACCATGCCCGGGACCAGGTATAGGCCAGCCAGCCGCTCCAGCGGGCGAAATCATACTTGAGCATCAGCTCGGTGCCGTAGGAACGGGAGGTTCCGAAGCGGAGGAGACCCTCGCGGTCGGGATCGGCCAGGACCAGCCCGGGATTGTCCACGAAATCCATCGTATTGCGGTTGTCCTTGTAGAATCCTTCGAAGGAAAGCTGCAGGGCCTGGTCCAGGAAGAGGGCGTTCACCCCCAGGGAATACTGGTCGGACCGCTGCGGCTTCACGTTGGGCGAGACGGTGAACCAGGCATCCACGGGGCTTCCCGTGATGCTGATCCGGGACTGCTGGAGATACTGGAAAGACCGGACGAAGGCGGCCTTGAAAGAGAGGTCTTCGGTCACGGGGAAGGAGGCGGAGATGCGGGGCTCCCATCCGGAATAAGTCCGGATGGCCTTGCCCTTTTCCACCTGGACCGTTTCGGTCAGTTCATGCGTCAGCGGGTCGAAGTATTTCTGCTCCGTCGGCCCCAGGGTGGTGAAGGTGGAGAACCGGAACCCGTAGCGGAGGGTGGTCGGTCCGATCTTCTGTTCGTTCTGGAAATAGACCGACGGCTGGAAGGCGTAGTTCTCCGGGAGTTTTACCGCCTGGATGATGGACTCCTCGTTCCGGGGCGTGGTGTCGCCCGGGACGATCCCGAAGTACGCGGCCTGGAGACCCGCCTTGAGGGTGTTGGATCCGTTGAGGTACCAGGTCCATCCGGCCTTCACGCCGGTTTCCCGGATCTGCTGCCGGGTATCGAAGTCGGCACGATCCATCTCCGTGCCGATGTCGTTGCGGTACAAGGAGTTATAGAGGATGACATCCGAAGTGAGCCTGGGGCCGTACACGTGGTTCCAGCGGAGGGACTGGGTGTGGTTCGCGAACCCGAAGACCATCTCGCTGAGGTTGAATTCCTGCATGCTGAATCCGAAGACGTCCTTCCCGCTGAAGGCGGAGAGATACACCCGGTCCTTCTCGCCGGCGATCCAGCTGAGTTTCCCGTTGAGGTCGTAGAAGTACATCTGGGTCTTGTCCGGGAGCTTGGCGCCGATGAAGGGCAGCAGCAGGTCCATGTAGGTCCGCCGTCCCGCCAGCATGAAGGACAGCTTTTCCGGGACGATGGGACCTTCCAGGAAGAGTTTGGATGTGATCAGGCCGATGGAGGCGTTCCCGCCGAAGGAACGGTTGTTCCCGTCCTTGGTGGAAATGTCCAGCACCGAGGACAGGCGTCCGCCGTAGGAAGCGGGGAAATCGCCCTTGTACAGGTCCGCGCCGCGGATGGCGTCGCCGTTGAACATGGACAGGAACCCGAGGAAATGGCCGCAGTTGTACACCGGCGCCCCGTCCACGAGGATGAGGTTCTGGTCGATGCCGCCGCCCCGTACGCTGAATCCGGTGGAGCCTTCGCTCGGGGTCTGGACGCCCGGCATCATCTGGATGACCCGGATGATGTCGGCCTCGCCCATCAGGGTGGGCATCTTCTGTACGAGCCCGGCGTCCACACGTTCCAGGCCCATCTGGGGCAGTTTGATCTCCTCCCGCTTGGAGCGCGAGAACACCGTCGCGGCATCCAGCTCGTTCCGGTCCTGCTGCAGGTGAAAGTCCAGCTTGACGCTCTGCCGGAGGTCCATCGGATGCTCGTCCGTGACATACCCGAAATAGGAGCAGAACACCGTATGCTCTCCGGCCGGGACGCTCAGCGAATAAAAGCCTACGCCGTCGGCCGCAACACCGGTCTTGCGGTCCTCCAGGAACACGACGGCCTGGGGCAGGGGCTCCCCGGTCTCCGCGTCCCGCACGTACCCGGACAGCGTGACCTTCCTTCCTTGGGCGAAGGCGCAAAGTCCCAGCAGCAGCAATGTGGCTGCCGCCGTAAGCCGCTTGGTGAAGGTCATTTCTGAAGGAGTGCCTTGGCGGCGGACTGCCCGGCCAGGTAACCGGTGGAGAAGGCGAGCTGGAGGTTGTAGCCGCCCGTGTCGGCGTCTATGTCCAGCACTTCGCCGCAGAAGTAAAGCCCGGGTTGTTTCTTGGACTCGAGCGTCTTCGCGACGACCTCGCTGGTGGAGATGCCGCCGGCGGTGATGACGCTGCGCTCGAAACCCACGAAGCCGGCGATGTCCAGCTTCCAGTCCTTCATCGCGGCCGCGAGGGTGTCCACGCTCACTTTCGGATTCGTCTTCAGGAAGGCGAGGGTGAGCTCCCACGGCATCAGTTTTCCGAGCATGATCCGGAACAGGCGCTGGAAACTCTGCCCCTTGGAACGCTCGTCGTGGATGATGTCCTCCCATTTCTGATGGACATCCTCGTTGAGTTTCTCCGGTTCAACGGCCGGTTTGAGGTCGATGGAAACGGACACCTTCTGCCCGTTGTTCAGGGCGTTCACGGCCTTGCGGCTCACCATGAAGCCGAGCGGGCCTTCCAGGCCGCCGTCGGTGAACTCGATGTCGCCGAAATCGCTCTGGGCTTCCTCTCCGTTGATATAGAGGGTCAGCTGGACGTTCTCCAGATTGTTCCCGTTGAACAGTTCGCCCAGTTCGGAGAGCGGCTTGATACGCTCGATGTGCTTGTCGAACTTGGGATACCAGGCGGGCAGGGGTGCAATCTTGCGTTCCTTCACCTTCCCATAGACGGTCTTGCCGCGGAAAGCATCCCGGATTTCGCCCGCGAGGGCGCTCTGATCTGTCTTGTAGCCTTCCGGAACGAGGGCGGTGAGGGACGGATAGCAGGGCTCCACGGTGTGCCCCAGTTCCTCGGCCCACATATAGCCGTCGCCGGTGGAACCGGTGCCGGGATAGGAGAGGCCGCCCGTGGCGATGATGAGCTTGGGACAGGTATATTCCTCCGTCTCGATCTTGGTCTCGACCTTGAACTGGGGCTTCTTGCGGGGATCGTCGCTCGGGATGCGGCGCTCCTTGGTGATGGTCTTCACCGTGTCCAGGCTGAACCCTTTCGGCGTCTTGTCCACGGTCTTGACCTCGCAGCCGGTGACCACTTTCACCCCGGCAAGGGTGCAGGCCCGAACGAGCGTGTCCACGACGTCACCGGCCATGTGCGACTCCGGAAAGGCGCGGTCGCCGCGCTCCACGACACTGCGGAGGCCATTGTCCTTCAGGAGGTTCCTGAGGCCTTCGGGGGGCAGGTTGTGCCAGGCCGGGCTGACGAAGTTCGTATCGGTGCGGATGTGGTCGGAGAAATCGCCCCATTCCTTGACATTGGTGAAGTTGCAGCGGCCTTTGCCGGTGATCATCACTTTGCGGCCGGCCTTGGGCATCTTCTCCAGCACGGTCACCGTCCCTCCGTTTTCCGTCCGGGCAAGTACCTCCGCAGCGCCCAGTGCCGCAACCAGTCCGGAGGCCCCGCCTCCGATCACGATAACATCCGATTTCATAGAGTCTCAATCAATTTCGTGCAAAATTACGACAATTTGCGTTTTTCTGCAATCGGAAAGCACCAATTCAGGAAAAAATGCTTATCTTCACGCACTAATCACTAATTACAAGTCAGTAAATGAAGATTACCTCTGCCGATGCCCTCGAAGGCATCCGACGGTCGGCCGCAGAAGCCCTGGCCGTGAGGGAGGAAGGGGACAGGACCGTGGCCGTGGAGGCTTGCGGCCTTGACAAAGGAACCCCGCATCTGCAGGTCCTGTGCTGCGGTGGCACGGGCTGCAAGGCCTCCGAAAGCGAGAAGATCGTGGAGAATTTCAGGCAATCCCTCCGGGAACACGCCATCGCCGACAAGGTGGAGGTCCTTGTTCCCGGCTGCTTCGGTTTTTGCGAGAAAGGCCCCATCGTCAAAATCATCCCGGACTCCACATTCTACACCTCGGTCCGCCCGGACGACGTGGAGGAGATCGTCACCTCCCACATCATCGGCGGGAACAAGGTGGAACGCCTCCTGTACCGGGACCCCTCGACGGGGACGCACATCTCCGACTCCAAGCATATGGACTTCTACCGGAAGCAGCTGCGGGTCGCCCTGCGGAACTGCGGCTTCATCGATCCGGAGAACATCCTCGAATACATCGCCCGGGACGGATACAAGGCCCTGGCGGAGAGTCTGAAAAGGGACAGCGCCGATGTCCTCGCGGACATCAAGGCTTCCGGCCTGCGCGGCCGGGGCGGCGCCGGATTCCCTACGGGTGTGAAATGGGAGATCGCCCGCAAGTTCGATGCGCCGGACAAATACGTCGTGTGCAACGCCGATGAGGGGGACCCCGGCGCATTCATGGACCGTTCGATCATGGAAGGCGACCCGAACTCGGTGATCGAGGCGATGATGATCTGCGGATACTGCATCAACGCGCACCATGGCCTGATCTATATCCGGGCGGAGTATCCGCTTGCCGTCCACCGGCTGCAGGTGGCGATCGCCCAGGCCCGCGAGTACGGGCTGCTGGGCAAGGATATCCTGGGCTCCGGCTTCGATTTTGACATCGAAATCCGCTACGGGGCCGGCGCATTCGTCTGCGGCGAGGAAAC
>Ga0310697_10000967_pt1 | contig 35848 bp, 27 predicted proteins | sample 172DNAGHGlowgp2_FD_203883 | JGI IMG/M metagenome (GOLD analysis project Ga0310697, IMG submission 203883) | Sheep rumen microbial communities from Palmerston North, Manawatu-Wanganui, New Zealand - 1728 DNA GHGlow gp2 (v2) (version 2) | ecosystem: Host-associated > Mammals > Digestive system >... | reverse complement strand
CGCTATTGCAATCCGACGGGCGAGGCCGAAAAACTGCTGCGCGACGCGTTCAAAAAACTGCAGCTTTCGGCGCGCGCGTATCAGCGCGTCCTGAAGGTCGCGCGCACGATCGCGGACCTTGAAACCAGCGCGGAGATCAAACCGGAACACTATGCCGAGGCGATCCAGTACCGGAGCATGACGATGTTGAGTGATCTCTAATCCGTCAAAAGCAGGCTTTTGACGGGGTCGCTCACGCGGGCGATTCACCCCGCGCCTATAAACCTTCGGTTTACCGGGCGGCGCGGACTGCAAGGAGTCAAACGCACCGCGCATGTCGCTGCGTTTGACGGGATTTCCGGTTTGTACCGCCTTTTTCTGTCGAAATCGGTCGCTCATAGGGCGTGAGCGGCTTTTTTTGTTGCAGAATAATCACATTTGCATATATAAATAGGATTGAAATCCGAAAATGATCGTGCTATGATAAAATCCGAAGTAGTTTAGAGAGAGGGAGGACCGGCAGCTTTGGACGAAACGACACGGCTGTGGCTGTGGCTGAATTACGCGACCAACAGCAATCCGCGGCTGTTCTTCGAACTGCTTTCGCGGTTCGACGATCTTTCGGAAGCATACGAGACGGTTCGAAACCGCGACTTTTCGCAGATGGAAGACGTTTCCACCGCCGTGCGCGAACGGTTGATTGCCGCGTCGGACGCCCGGTTTTTGGATCGGTACTGCGCCTGGCTCGAGCGCAACGACGTTACGGTGATTACGGCGGAATCGGACCGATATCCGAATCTGCTGTCCGAGATTTACGATCCGCCGTCGGTTCTGTTCTGTCGCGGCACACTGCCGGAGGAACTGCCGCTGCCGATCGCGCTGGTCGGCGCGCGGCACTGCACCGAGTACGGGCGCGAAGTCGCGGCGCTTTTGGGCGAGCAGCTTGCCGAGCGCGGCGCAACGATCGTAACGGGGCTTGCCGCAGGCATCGATTCCGCCGCGGCGAAGGGCGCGCTTTCGGCGGGCGCATCGAGCTGTCCGGTCATCGGCGTGCTCGGTTGCGGCATCGATCAGGTGTACCCGACGGAGAATCGCAAGCTGTACGACGCGGTGATCGAGCGCGGCGCGATCGTTACCGAGTTCTTGCCCAAAACACCGCCATTGGCGCAGAACTTCCCGATCCGGAACCGGATCATCTCGGGGATCTCGCGCGGCGTCGCGGTGATCGAGGCGGGCGAGCGCAGCGGTACGTCTATTACGGCGGACTGCGCCCGTGAGCAGGGACGCGAGGTATTCGCCGTGCCCGGACGCATCACCGACCCGATGAGCGTAGGCACCAACCGCATGCTCTCGCGCGGAGAGGCGAAGGCCGTGACGTCGGCCGGGGATATCCTCTCGGAGTTTACGGACGACGCGGGCGACGACGTCATCAACGGCGCGGCAAAGCGCGTAACGTTTACTTCGCTCGGATCGATCGGGCAGGAGATCTATATGGCGCTTTTACAGGGCGAAAAGGACGCCGACGAACTGCTGGACTGGATCGAGTGCCCGCCGCAGGAACTGAACGCGGCGTTGACGCGTCTGCTCTTTTCCGAAGTCATCAAACAACTACCCGGGCGCATCTATGCGCTTGATACCATCCACACGGTCGTGACGTTCGACCAATAACCCAAGGAGAGTACATATGGCAGAAACGAAAAACACACTGGTGATCGTGGAGTCGCCCGCCAAAGCAAAGACGATCGGAAAGTTTTTGGGCGGCAAGTTCAAGGTCGTGGCAAGCAACGGACACGTCCGTGATCTGCCCAAGTCCCAGCTCGGCGTCGACGTTGAGCATGCATTCGAACCGAAATATATCACGCTTCGCGGACGCGGAGACGTGCTGGAACGCATCAAGAAGGAAGCGAAGGAAGCAGAGCGCGTCCTTCTCGCGACCGACCCTGACCGCGAGGGCGAAGCGATCTCGTGGCATCTGGCGCAGATTCTCAAGCTGGACGTAAAGAGCAAGTGCCGCATTGAGTTTCATGAGATCACGTCCGCGGCGGTCAAGAACGCGATCAAAAAGCCGCGCACGATCAATATGGACCTGGTCGACGCGCAGCAGGCGAGGCGCGTTCTGGACCGCATCGTGGGTTATAAGATCAGTCCGATCCTGTGGGTCAAGATCCGCAAAGGACTTTCCGCGGGACGTGTGCAGTCCGTGGCGACGCGCATCGTATGCGACCGCGAGGACGAGATCAACGCGTTTGTGCCGGAGGAGTACTGGACGCTGACCGCAACGCTGCGCGCAAACGCGAAAAAGACGTTCGACGTGCGCTTTTACGGCGCGGACGGCAAGAAAGTCGATCTGAAGACCGAAGCGCAGACCAACGCGATCATCAAGCGCGTCGGTGAGAGCGCGTTTACCGCGACCGAGGTCAAGCAGAGCGAGAAACGCAAGCATGCCGCGCCGCCGTTTACGACGTCGAGCCTGCAGCAGGACGCTTCGCGCAAGCTGAGCTTCACGACCAAGCGCACCATGATGGTCGCGCAGCAGCTTTATGAAGGCGTCGAGATCGGCAAAAAAGGTTCCACGGGTCTGATCAGTTATATCCGTACCGACTCCGTACGCGTAGCGGACGAAGCGCGCGACGCGGCGAGAGCGTACATTGCCGAGACCTACGGCGACGCGTTCGTGCCGAAAACGCCGAACGTGTACCGCGGACGCCGCAACGCGCAGGACGCGCACGAAGCGATCCGTCCGACCGACGTCAAAAACGATCCGAAAACGCTGAAACCGTATCTTACGAGCGATCAGTACAAGCTGTATAAACTCATCTATGAACGCTTCCTCGCAAGCCAGATGAGCGACGCGATCTTAGAACAGACCGCCGTCACGTTCGACGCAAACGGCGTGCAGTTCAAGGCGACCGGTTCGCATACGCTGTTTGCCGGGTTCTCGACGGTGTATACCGAGGGCAAAGACGTTGACGACGAAGACGTGGTGCAGCTGCCGGCGATTGCCGAGGGCGACGCGTTCCGCAAGGAAAAGATCGATCCGCAGCAGAAGTTCACGCAGCCGCCGTCCCGCTACACCGAAGCAACGCTTGTGAAAACGCTTGAAGAAAAGGGCATCGGACGTCCGTCGACGTATTCGCCGACGATCTCCACGATCGTCGACCGCGGATACATCATGCGTGAAAAGAAAACGCTGGTGCCGACCGAGCTCGGCTTTGCCGTGACGGGACTCATGAAATCGAGCTTTCCGGACATCGTGGACGTCGCGTTCACCGCGAACATGGAGGAGGACCTCGACAAGGTGGAAGAGGGCGCCGAACGCTGGCAGTCGGTCGTGGGCGCGTTCTACGATCCGTTCATGAAGACGGTCGAGACCGCCGAAAAGAGCGCGGAAAAGATCCGGATCCCCGACGAGGTTTCCGATATTCCGTGCGAGAAGTGCGGCGCGATGATGGTTTATAAAATGGGACGGTTCGGAAAGTTTCTGGCGTGTCCGAACTTCCCGACCTGCCGCAACACGAAGTCGATTATCGAAAAGGTCGAGGGCGTTCCGTGCCCGAAGTGCGGCGCGGCGATCGTAAAGAAACACGGCAAGAAAAAGGTCTTTTACGGGTGCGAGCGCTATCCGGACTGCGATTTCACGAGCTGGGATCTGCCGGTCAAAACGCCGTGCCCGAAGTGCGGCGGACTGATGGTGCAAAAGCACGGGCAGAACGGCACATTCGTGCAGTGCGCGAATCCGGACTGTCGGGAGATCCTTCGGAGAAGCAAAAAAACCGATGCGTAAGGAACACGTGACCGTCGTCGGCGCGGGCCTTGCCGGCGCGGAAGCAGCGTATCAGCTTCTGAAGCGCGGATACATCGTTACGCTGTATGAGATGAAGCCATTTAAGCGCACGCCTGCGCACAAAAGTGACGGATTTGCGGAGCTGGTGTGCTCCAACTCGCTGCGCTCCGATCGGCTTGAAAACGCGGTGGGGCTGTTGAAAGAGGAGATGCGCTTGCTTGATTCGCTGATCATGCGGGCGGCGGACGCGACGCGTGTGCCGGCCGGCGGCGCGCTTGCAGTGGACCGCGACGGATTCTCCGCTTATGTGACCGACGCGCTCAAAGCGTATGAGAATCTCACGGTCGTTTCGGAAGAACTGACCGACCTGCCCGCGTCGCCCGCGATCGTGGCGACGGGACCGCTGACAAGCGACGCGTTAAGCGCGGCGATCGAACGCCGGTTCGGCAAGGGTCTGCATTTCTACGACGCCGCAGCGCCGATCGTGACCCGCGAATCGCTCGATTTTTCGAAGGTGTTCGCCGCGTCGCGATACGGACGCGGGTCCGATTATCTGAACTGCCCGATGACGCGCGAGGAGTACTTTGCATTCGTTCACGCGCTCGTTGCGGCGGAGACGGCGGAGCTCAAGCACTTTGAATCGCCGCGCGTGTTTGAAGGCTGTATGCCGGTCGAGGTCATGGCAAAGCGCGGCGAGCTGACGCTCGCCTACGGTCCGCTGAAGCCGGTCGGACTTGAAACGGACGGCAAACGCCCGTTTGCGGTCGTGCAGCTTCGACAGGACAATGCCCGAGGTACGCTGTATAACATCGTCGGATTCCAGACCAACCTGCGTTTTCCGGAGCAGAAACGCGTGTTCGGGATGATCCCGGGACTGGAGCACGCAGAGTTTGCGCGCTACGGCGTGATGCACCGCAATACGTTTCTGGAATCGCCGCGGCTTCTCAATTGGGACTACTCATTGCGCGACGATCCGCTGCTGTTCTTTGCGGGACAGATGACCGGCGTAGAGGGTTACGTCGAGTCGGCGGCAAGCGGACTGTTGGCCGCGCTGGAACTCACGGAAAAACTCGAGGGCAAAGCGCCGGTCGATTTCACGTCCGAGACCGCGCTCGGCGCGCTCGGGCATTACGTTTCCGAATACAACGGCGGCGATTTTCAGCCGATGAACGTGACGTTCGGAATCATGGATCCGCTTCCCGAACGCGTTCGGAGCAAGCAGGAACGGTGCGCGCGGCTTTCGGCACGCGCGCTTGAGCGGATCCGCGTCATAAAGGACACTCACGCTTTTTGAGGAGGTTTGAGCCATGGAATTAAAGGGCACCACCATCGTTGCGGTCAAGCGCGACGGCGTAACCGCGATCGCGGGCGACGGACAGGTCACGATGGGACAGCAGGCGATCATGAAAGCGCACGCAAAAAAGGTGCGCAGGCTGTATCACGATCGCGTTGTCGTCGGGTTTGCGGGTTCGGTCGCGGACGCGTTTACGCTGTGCGAGCGGTTTGAAGCCAAGCTCGAAATGCACGGCGGCGCGCTAAAGCGCGCGGCGATCGCGCTGACGCAGGACTGGCGCAGCGACAAGGTCATGCGGCAGCTGGAAGCGATGATGATCGTAGCGGACAAGGACGATCTTCTGATCCTGTCCGGTACCGGCGAGGTCATTGAGCCGGACGACGACATCGCGGCGATCGGCTCCGGCGGACTGTACGCGCTCGCGGCGGCAAAGGCGATGAAGCTGCATACCGATATGAGCGCGGAAGAGATCGCCGCGGAAGCAATGGCGATCGCGCAGTCCATCTGCATCTTTACCAACGGAAATATCAACGTGGAGGTGATCCGTCCGTGACGCCCAAGGAAATCGTAAACGCGCTGGACCGCTATATCATCGGCCAGGACGAAGCAAAGCGCGCCGTGGCGATCGCGCTCCGCAACCGGTACAGACGGAGCTGCCTGCCGCCGGAGCTGCGCGAGGAGATCACCCCGAAGAACATCATCATGCTCGGGCCGACGGGCGTCGGAAAAACGGAGATCGCGAGGCGGCTTGCGAAGCTCGTCGAGGCGCCGTTTATCAAGGTGGAAGCGTCGAAGTACACTGAGGTCGGCTACGTCGGGCGCGACGTGGAGAGCATGGTGCGCGATCTCGTGGAGGAGTCGATCCGGCTCACCAAACAGAAGCGTATGGAGCTTGTAAAGGAACCCGCCGCCGCGGCGACGGAAGCGCGGCTTGTGGAACTGCTGCTTCCCAAACAGCGCCGGCAGTCGAAACCGGTCAATCCGCTGCAGTTCTTACTCGGCAGCGGGCAGCCGGAACCCGAGGAGCCGAAGCCGACGGAGGAGGAGCAGCAGGCGCGTCGTTCCTTGAAGGAACAGACGCTGGACCGGCTCAGAAAAGGTCTTTTGGAGCAGGAGATCGTGGAGCTCGAGGTCGAGGAAAGCGCGAACGCCATGATGTTCGGCGCATCGGGCATGGAGTTCGATATGAGCGGCATGCTCGGTGACCTGCTTCCCAAAAAGAAAAAGCTCAAGAAAATGCCGGTCGAGCAGGCGAGATCGATCCTGATGCAGCAGGAATCGGAAAAGCGCATCGATCCGGACGACGTGAACCGCGAAGCGCTGAAGAATGCCGAGCAGAACGGTATCATCTTCCTGGACGAGATCGACAAGATCGCGGGAAGCTCGAATCACATGGGCGCGGACGTTTCGCGCGAGGGCGTACAGCGCGACATCCTGCCGATCGTCGAGGGCACGACGGTTTCGACAAAGTACGGTCCGGTCAAGACGGACTTTATCCTGTTCATCGGCGCGGGCGCGTTCCATGTTTCGAAGGTCACAGACCTGATCCCGGAACTGCAGGGACGCTTTCCGATCCGAGTGACGCTCAAGGATCTGACCGAAGAGGATTTTTACGCGATCCTCACGCAGCCGGACAATGCGGTGACCAAGCAGTATGCCGCGCTTTTAAAGCCGGACAACGTAAACCTGAGCTTTACGGAGGACGCGCTTAAAGAGATCGCAAAGTTTGCGTTCCGCGCAAACGAGCAAAATGAGAATATCGGCGCACGCCGCCTGCATACGGTAATGGAGAACCTGTTGAACGACATCTCCTTCAACGCGAACGGACAGCACCCGATGATCGACGTCGTCGTAGACGGCGCGTACGTCGACGCGCATCTGTCCGCGGAGTGGAGTGAAGACAACATTTCGAAGTACATCTTGTAACGGGCGGAGCGTTTCCGTCCGGGAAAGGATCGGACGATGAAACGCCTGATTGCCGTATGGCTGTGCCTGTGCCTGCTGCCGTATTCTTTCGCGGTGGCGGAGGAACAAGAAACACCCGAGCCCGTGATCGAAACGGTCACGCTCGCGCCGGAAGAACCGGATCCGTCGCCGGTGCCGATTCCGCCGGACCCGAACTGGATCCTCGCTGCGGACGAACCGGAAACGGTCGAAGCGTTTGCGCAGACCGCCGCGGAGGAGCGGCATCGCGGCATGCGGCCGTTATCGCGGTATGCGCGCGCGTTTACGGTGACCGAAGCGGACCTGAAGCTTGCCGCGCGCGTTGCGTATCTCGAAGCGGGCGGCAGAAGCGAACGCGCCTACCGCGCGGTGCTGTGCGTGCTCTATAACCGGTGCGCGGCAAAGCGGTTCGGCGGCAAGATAACGGATATCTCCACGGAAGCGTACCGGAAGGGCCAGTTTTCGGTCGTCCATCATAAGGGATTCGGCACGCTGGAACCGCCCGAAAAGATCGTGGAAGCGGCCCGTGACGTCTTTGTGTACGGCAATCTCGATCTGCCGGAAAACGTGCTGTTCTTCTGCGCGTCAAGGCTCGGCAAGAACTGGGGCGGACACAGGTTTTACAAGGATATCGGCGGCAATCTGTTTTTTTACGGAAACGTCGATTAGAAAGAAAGGATTCTATGCAACATAAACTCAAGATCATCCCGCTGGGCGGGGTAGGAGAGATCGGTAAAAACATGACCGTGATCGAGTACGGGGACGACATCCTTGTGATCGACTGCGGACTGATCTTTCCGGACGAGATGATGCCGGGGATCGACGTCGTCATCCCCGACATGACCTATCTCGAACAGAACAGGGAGCGCATCCGCGGCATCTGCATCACGCACGGACACGAGGACCATATCGGCGCGATTCCGTACGCGATGGAACGGTTCCGCTGCCCGATCTACGGCACGCGGTTCACGAATGCGCTCATTCATCATAAACTGGACGAGCATCATCTGACCGACGTCGAAGTGATCGACGTCGATCCCGGACAAGCCGTGCAGCTCGGCTGCTTCAAGGTCGAGTTCATCAAGACGGGACACTCGATCGCAGGGGCGGTCGCGTTTGCGATCCAGACGCCGATCGGCACGCTGATCCACACCGGCGACTTCAAGATCGACCTGACGCCGATCGACGGCGAGCCGATTGACATCAACCGGTTCGCATATTACGGCACGCGCGGCGTGCTGGCGCTGATGTCCGACAGCACGAACGTGGAGCGGACAGGCTTTACGCAGAGCGAGAAGGAGATCGGCAAGACGTTCGAGCAGTGCTTTGACAAGGCGAAAGGCCGCGTGATCGTGGCGTCGTTCGCGTCGAACGTGTACCGGCTCCAGCAGGTGGCGGACGTCGCCATCGCGCACGGGCGTGTGGTATGCTTCCAGGGCAGGAGCATGGAGCAGGTCGTGCGGTTTGCGCAGGAACTCGGGTATATGCACATCCCGTCGGACAAGATCGTGCGCGTGGAACAGCTCAAGAATATCCCCGACAACATGGTCTGCGTGATGACCACCGGCAGTCAGGGCGAACCGATGAGCGGTTTGTTCCGCATGGCGAACGCCACGCACAAACTGAACATCGGTCCGGGCGACACGGTGATCATTTCCGCGTCCGCGATCCCCGGCAACGAACGCGGCGTGTCCCGCGTGATCAACGCGCTGTATGAAAAGGGCGCCGACGTCGTATACGACCGCATGGCGGACGTACACGTGTCGGGGCACGCGTGCGCAGGAGAGCTCAGGCTGATGCTGGAGATCATCAAGCCGAAGTATTTCATTCCGGTGCACGGCGAGGCGCGGCACCTGAAGATGCATGCCGAGCTTGCAAAGGAGCAGGGCGTTCTGCCCGAACGCACGTTTATCGCGCACAACGGCGCGGTCATTGAGTTGACTGCGCGCAAGGGCGTGATGAACGAGACCGTACAGGCGGGAAGCGTCATGGTGGACGGGCTTAAGGACGTCGAGGACGTCGTGCTGCGGGATCGCAAGTCGCTGGCAGAGGACGGGTTGGTGGTCGCGGTCATCGTGCTCGACGCCGAGACCGGGCGCTTGCTTGCCCCGATCGAACTGTTCTCACGCGGATTCGTCTATATGCGCGACAATGAACAACTGATCGAGCGCGCGAGCGAGCTCGTTTATGAAACGTCAAAGCGGTTCGAATCGACGGACAAGAACGAGTATCAGACCGTCAAGAATGCGGTCAAGAGCAAGCTGAAATCGTTCCTGTACGATGAAACGGGACGCACGCCGATGATCCTGCCGATCACCATAGAGGTGTAAAATGGTCATGAACGATCACGATGGAGGTGTAAGCGGATGATCCTGGACGATGCAAGGGCGCTTGCGGACAAGCTTCGCGCGTCCGAAGAATACAGAACGTATCAGGAGACGCGCGAGCGCGCATACGCGTCGAAATCGACGGCGGCGCTGTTGGACGAGTTTCAGAAGCTTCGCATGAAAACGCAGGCGGCTGCGGTTGCCGGCAAGCCGGACAGGGACGCGGACGGGAAACTGCAAAAGCTCGGCGAACTGCTGCAGTTCGATGAAAACGCCGCGGCGTTTCTGCTGGCGGAGTACCGGCTGAACACGCTGATCGGAGACATCTATCGGGTGTTGGCGGAAGCGGTCGACCTTGATCTGGGCGCGCTGGAAGCGTGATCGCTTGAAAAACAAACCGCCGCATGGTATACTGAACGTATGAGAAGAGCCGACAAAACCGAATTGAACGCCGTGCGTCTGCGCTGGCAGCGCTTCTGGCACTACACGAGACCGATCGCCACCTGGGTGTTCAGCATCGGTCTGGTTGCTGTGATCGCGATCGTTGCGGTCCGGTTCGTGCTGTCGCATTACGTGTCGGCGGTCGATCCGGAGGATCCGACGCCGTACGAGGTTGAGATCCCGCAGAACGCGTCCGCGGGCAAGATCGCAGACCTGCTCTATCACGCGTGCGGCGAGGGCAAGGACGGGCTGATCGTTTCCACGGCGTCGTTCAAGGTCTACGTCGATTTTGTCGGGAAGGCGAACAGCCTGAAAGCGGGGACGTACCGGCTCTCAAAGAACATGTCGATCGCAGAGATCGTCGACGTTTTGACGGAGGGAAATCCGCCGCGGCGAACGAAGCGCTTCATGGTGCCGGAGGGTAAAACGGTCGAGGAGATCGCCACGATGCTGCAGCAGGAGGGGCTTCTGACCGATCCGAGCGCGTTTGTCGCGCTGTGCAAGGACGCGTCGATGTTCTCGAAGTATCCGTTCATTGCGGAGCTGCCCAACGTCTCCGAACGCCGCTACGTGCTGGAAGGCTATCTGTTCCCGGACACCTACGAGGTCTATGTGGACGCCGCGCCCGAGGAGATCCTCGATAAAATGCTCACGCGCTGTTACGAGGTCTATTCCGACGAATGGATCGCGCGGGCGCAGGAACTTGAACTCTCGCGTGATCAGGTCATGACGCTCGCGTCGATCATCGAGCGTGAAGCAGGCAGTCCGGATGATTTTTCAAAGGTCTCCGCCGTGTTCCATAACCGCCTTGCGCGCGGCATGAAGCTCGAATCCTGCGCAACGCTGAGCTACGTGACCGGCGTTCACCGCTATACGTTTACGGCGGATGAGCAGGCGATCGTCTCCTCGTATAACACCTATCTGAACGAAGGGCTTCCGATCGGACCGATCTCCAATCCCGGCGCGAGCGCGATCCGCGCCGCGCTCTATCCGAACGAGGAATACCTTGAAGAAGGCTATCTGTACTTCTGCAACGGCAATCCGCAGGAAAGCAGTGCGCTGATCTTCTCCAAGACGTACGAGGAGCATCAGGAGAATGTAGAGAAGTATCGTCAATACTGGAATTAAATGAATTGTGCTTCGCACATGAATTGCTCGTGCGGCGCATGACGGACTATTCGTTCTGATCAGACATCTTTTGACATACCCTTTCCCGAGGAGGAAAGGGTATGTTTTCCGTTTTATGGCTGATTGTACAGGCGGTCGCGCTGATCGGCGCGATCGGAACGAACGGCTCGTTTCCGCAGCCGCTGACCAAGGAAGAGGAACAAAAATGGGTGCGCCGGCTGATGCAGGGCGACGAGGAAGCGCGTGAAACGCTGATCGTGCATAACCTGCGGCTCGCGGCTCATATCGCGAAGAAATACCAGAAAGCGGATCGCGATCGCGAGGATCTGATCTCGATCGGCACGATCGGACTGATCAAGGCGGTCTCCACGTTCTCGGAATCGAAGGGCGCGCTCTCCGCGTATGCGGCGCGGTGCATCGAGAACGAGATCCTGATGAGCTTGCGGCGCGACCGGAAACTGGTCGAAACCGTCTCGATTGAGGAACCGGTCGGCACGGATAAGGAGGGGAACGAACTGAAGCTTGCCGATCTCGTATGCACCGAAGCGGATACAATCTTTGAACAGGTGCAGGGACGGCTCGACGCGCAGCGCGTGCTCGACACCATGAAGCGGGTGCTCACAAAGCGCGAACGCATTGTGATGACGCTGCGCTTCGGCCTGAACGACGCCACGCCGCTGCCGCAGCGCGAGGTCGCAAACGCTTTGAACATTTCCAGAAGCTACGTGTCGCGCATTGAAAAGAAAGCGATGGAAAAACTGCGCGCCGCGCTGCTCGTCGACGGAGCGAGACAGATATGAGACGCAGACGGCTCCGTCGCACGCTTGCCGCGCTGCTTGTACTGCTTCTGCTCGGCATCGGCGCGCTGCTTGCGCTCGATCGCGCGATCCGCCCGGTACTCGCCGGGCTCTCGGAAACACAGGTCGAGGCAAAAACGCTGGCGGCGATGCAGGAAGCGATCCTCGAAACGCTGCCCAACGGCGACGGCGACGCGCTTTTGAGGGTGTATGCGCAGGATGGAAAAGCGTACCTTCTGGAGACCGACAGCGCACGGCTGAACCGGCTGTGCGCCGACTGTGCGCTCGCCGCGCAGGAACGGATCCGGCAAATCGGCGAACAGGGGATATCCGTACCGCTCGGCACGGCGATCGGGCCGTCGTTTCTGAACGGGATCGGACCGAAGATCAAGGTTCGGTTTACGCCGGACGGGACCGTGCACGCCGCATGCGAGAGCCACTTTTCGTCAGCGGGGATCAATCAGACCGTACATCGTGTTACCCTGAAACTGACGGCGACGGTCCGCATCGTGCTGCCCGGCGGCGCGAGAACGGTCACGGTCACAACGGAAACGCCCGTATCCGAGGACGTGATCATCGGTGACGTGCCGGACACCTACGCCGATATGAACGACGCCGACGAGTTCATGAATCTGATCCCGTAAAAACCCGAAAATATACACATCAGGACGGTTGCCCTTTGTGAGGGGGTATGATATACTGATATTGCCGTTGGGCAATAAGGATTCGGAGGGGAAAGGGAACACATGTACACGGGTTCAGGCATTATCAAGATCTTTGCGGGCCGGACCGGCCGGCCGTTCGCACAGCGGATGTGCGATTACCTCGGGGCGCAAATGGGCGACGCCACGACGATTATGTTTGACGAGGGCAACATCTTCGTGCGGATCAACGAATCGATCCGCGACAAGGACGTATATATCGTTCAGCCGATCGGCCGCGAACCGAACGACGAGTTTACCGAGCTGCTGTTCTGGATCGATGCGTTCAAGCGCTCCAGCGCCAACTCCGTGACCGCGATCATTCCGTATTTCTCCTACGCCAAGGGCGATAAAAAGGACGAGCCCCGCGTATCCATCCGCGCCCGCGTGTGCGCCGACTGCATCGAGGCGATCGGTGTGGACCGCGTGCTGTTCATGGATCTGCACGCGGATCAGGTCGTTGGCTTTTTTAAGAAGCCGGTCGACCATCTGTCCGCGCGTCCGCTTCTGATCGAATACGTCAAGCGTCAGGGCATTGTAAACGACGATCTCGTCGTTGTTTCTCCCGACGCGGGCAGCGCAAAGCGCGTACACAGCTTCGCTTCCGCTTTGCAGGTGCCGGTCGCGATCGGCGACAAGACGCGCTACGATCACAAGAGCGACGCGAAGGTTTTGAACATCATCGGCGACGTCAAGGACAAGAACTGTCTTGTCGTCGACGATTTCTCCATCACGGGCGGCACGCTTGTGGACGTCGCGCGCGCCCTGCGCGAGAACGGCGCAAAGCACGTTTACGGCGCGCTTTCGCACAACGTCATGACGCAGAAGGCGATCAAACGTCTCGAAGAGAGCGATTACGAATGGCTGGTTTCCACCGATACGCTCGAGTGTCCGTGGGCAAACGAGAGCACCAAGCTCCGTACCATCTCGGCCGCGCCGATGTTTGCGCAGGCGGTCAAGACGATCCACGACCGCGCGCCGATGAGCACCATGTTCGATCACCGTTTCCTGAAGCGCTTGATGGACATGAGCCTCGAAACGGCAGGCGAGTAAGTTTTGTGAGCGGAAGACCGAAGTCTTCCGCTTTTTGCAACCGTTTATCGGGATACACGGTATTTCTGTTGAGAAGAGAACCCCAAGGAGGATCGAACCATGAAACAGACAAAGCTTTTCGGCTATCAGCCGGCATACCCGAAAAAAGTGCTTCGCGGCGCGGTGCTGACGACAGCGGCTGTTCTCGCGCTCGGCACGGCGACCGGCTGCAAACTGCTGCCGGGGATCGGGACAGATACCACGGGAATCGTGCCGATCGAAGACCCCACGCCCGAGCTCGTGCTGGACGGCGAGATCGCGATCGACGAGCCGACCGACGAACCGCAGATCGAGGGATACGTGATGCCCGAACCGACGCCGGAGGAACTGATTCTGGACGGCGACGTCGCGATCGACGACGGCGCGCAGCCGTAAAGGCATGAACTTCACGCTGCATCTGACCGGAGACTGCAATCTCCGCTGCCGCTATTGCTATGAAGCGCATACCCGCGCGCGTATGACGGAGGGAACGGCAAAGAACGCCATTGACCTCGCGTTCTCGTACGGGCAGGAGAAAAACGGCTTTTCGCTGTTCGGCGGCGAGCCGATGCTCGAGCGCGCGCTGGTCGAATTCATCTGCCGATACGCGTGCGAAAAAGCGGCAGAGACCAAAACACAGATTCGGTTTAAGATGACGACAAACGGCACGCTTTTGGACGAGCCGTTTTTACGCTTTGCAAACGCGCATCACCTGGAGATCGCGCTCTCCCACGACGGACTTTTACAGGATGAACAGCGCGTGACGCGCGACGGGAGTCCGACGCGCGAGCGGCTCGAACCGATCGTCGATCTGCTGCTTCGGTATCAGCCGAACGCGCTCGCGATGCAGACGGTCATGCCGTCGACGGTCGGGCGCATGGCGGAGTCGGCGGAATGGCTCTATGCGCGCGGCTTCTCGCGTGTCAACACGGCGATCGACTACCGGAAGGACGCCGGTTGGGACGACGATTCGATGGCGGTGCTGAAAACGCAGTACGAGCGCATCGCCGGGTTTGTCGACGCGCACTTCGACAGCAAGCGACCGCTTCTGTATCTCAATTTCATGTCCAAGATCGCGGCGTATCTGAATGACCGTCCGTGCCTTGAATGCAAGCTCGGCGTTCGCCAGCCGTCGGTCGCGCCGGACGGGGCGATCTATCCATGCAATCAGTTTTTGAACCTCAAAGACTATCGAATGGGCGACGTCGTAAACGGGATCGATCGCGAAAAGCAGGCCGAGATCCATCGCGCGTCGCTCGCTCCCGAACCGGACTGCGAGGGCTGCGCGATCGCGGACCGCTGCCGGCACCACTGCGCCTGCCTAAACTTCAGCCTTACGGGGGATATGCACACGGTCGCGCCGGTGCAGTGCGAGCATGAACGCATCCTGATTCCGATCGCCGACGCGCTTGCGGCACGGCTGTACGCGCGCGGCAGCACCCGGTTTTTGCAAAACTACCGGGACGACCCGCTCGAATAAACCCGAACCGGGTCGAACGATCGTGCGGTCAAATGCACTCTTTTATTATAATGAAACGCTTGCTTTTCGCTTCGCATTTCGGAAAGGTCGAAAAAGCGAAGAATCTGCTTGACAGCGAAAGATTCTTATGGTATTGTAATTTTTTATTTGACAGGAGCATGCCTTTTCCGTTATAATATATACAGAACGGAAAAGGAGGGAGACCGGTGTTTCAGATCGGCGATCTCGTTTGCTATCCGATGCATGGCGTCGGCGTGGTCGAGGCAATCGAAGAACAGACCATTCTCGGAGAGACCGCTCAGTATTATCGGTTGCGGTTCACCATCGGCCGCATGACCGCAATGGTGCCTGTCGACAAGTCGGAGCAGGTGGGCCTGCGTGCGCTTGCCGATATAAAGACCTGCGAGGAGGTCGTTGATTTTCTGAAAACGGATGTTTGCTCCGAGGAGAGCGATAACTGGAATCAGCGGTATCGCGATAACCTGGACAAACTGCGCGGCGGCGATATCATGACCGTTGCGGACGTGGTCAAGTGTCTGATGCGGCGCGATCGCGAGCGCGGGCTCTCCGCCGGCGAGCGCAAGATGTATCTCACCGCGCGGCAGGTGCTGGTCGCGGAGCTTGTCGCATCGACCGAACGCGACGAATCGGAGTTTTTGCCGCTTGTCGGCGCGGAATAAATCAGACGATCGGACGGGAGCGCGAAACGCGCTCCTTTTTTATGTGAAGTGGGGTAAAAGAATCACGGATTTGCTTGACAAATTCCGCGCGGTATTGTATGTTGATACTTGTTTTTTGAACATTGCAAGGAGGGAAAACCAATGGCGGGAACGATTTCCAGAGGCATTCGCGCGCCGATCGTGCGCGAGGGTGACGACGTGGTTCAGATTGTTGCGGACGCGGTTTTGAAAGCGGCGGAACAGGACGGATTTACCCTGCATCCGCGCGACGTGGTCGCGGTGACGGAAGCGGTCGTGGCGCGTGCGGACGGCAATTACTGCACGGTCGACGATATCGCCGCAGACGTGAAGGAAAAGCTCGGCGATACGGTCGGCGTGGTGTTTCCGATCATGAGCCGCAACCGGTTCGCGATCTGCTTAAAGGGCATCGCGCGCGGAGCGAAGAAGGTCGTCGTGCTGCTGTCGTATCCGGCGGACGAGGAAGGCAATCACCTGATCGATGAGGACGCGCTGTTCGACGCCGGCGTGAACCCGTATTCGGACGTACTGAACGAGGAATCGTTTGTGCGTCTGTTCGGCGAGCCGCGGCATACCTTTACCGGCGTGAACTACGTGCAGTACTATCGTTCCCTGATCGAAGCCGAGGGCGCCGAAGCGCTGATCCTGTTCGGCAACGATCCGGCGGCGATCCTGAAGTATACGGACGTGGTGCTCTGCTGCAATATTCACGAGCGTACGCGCACGGCGAGAAGGCTCCTGAAGGCGGGCGCGGCACGGGTTCTGACCCTGTGCGATATCATGAACGCGCCGCGGAACGGCAGCGGCTATCAACCGGATTACGGTCTGCTCGGCTCAAACAAGGCGACGGAGGACGTGATCAAGCTCTTCCCGAAAAATGCGCAGGCGGTGGCGGACGCGATCCGCGCGGAGCTTTTCCGGCGCACGGGCGTACAGGTCGAAGCGATGGTGTACGGCGACGGCGCGTTCAAGGATCCGGTCGGCAAGATCTGGGAGCTGGCGGATCCGGTCGTTTCGCCGGGCTACACAGAGGGACTGGTCGGACTGCCCAACGAGCTGAAACTCAAGTACCTCGCGGACAACGAGTTTAAGGATCTTTCGGGTGACGCGCTCGAATCCGCGATCCGTGCGCGCATCCGTGAAAAGGAAAAGAACCTCGTGGGGCGCATGGATTCACAGGGCACGACGCCCCGGCGCCTGACCGATCTGATCGGCTCGCTGTGCGATCTCACAAGCGGCAGCGGCGACAAGGGTACGCCGATTGTGCTGGTGCAGAATTACTTCAACAACTACGCCGATTGACTGTCGATAACGGCACCAGACCGTTTGCGGCAATAAAAAAAGAAAAAATCCTTGTATGAGGAAAGGGCTTTGCGCCCTTTCTTCTTTTTCGTTCGCCGCAAACCAGCCGACGTTTTCGGCCCTTCGCATACTTCAGTATAGCTCGGGCCGAAGAACGCGGCTTCTGATACCATTCTCGGCAGTCTGCCCGAAACGAAGACCCGCGTTGTGCGGGTCTTTTGTTATCTCGTTTTGCAGTTTAAGACGTTTGACCATTCGCCGTAATAGGTCACGCCCTCGAAGCGATGCACGGAGCGGACGCGGACGAAATAAACCGTCTTTGCATGCAGGCTTTTGACGGTCGCGCCATACGTCTTTGCGTTCCAGAAGTCGACCGTCTTGACGTTTTTGGTGAACGCTTCGTCTGTCGCGATCTGCAATTCGTATCCGGAAAAGACGGAGCTTTGGCTCCACTTTGCGGTCAGGCTGCGTTTGCCGGCAGTGACGCCGTTCAAGGTCCTTGTCGTGATGCGAACGGTCGTTTTCAGCGGGCCGACGAGGCCGAGGTTGTACCGGTCCATCGGATCGTTGAAATACGCTTTGACGCCGTACTGGTAGCGCGTACCGGCATACACCTTCGTGTCCGTCCATTCGGTCGCGGCGGTGTTGTTCCAGCGTTCGAACGTCGTCCAGCCGCGATCGATCAGGTTCCATGCGCGGCGATAGATCACGTACCCCTTTGCGCCGTCGACCTTTTTCCAGCGCAGACGGATGCCGTCTGCCACGTTTTTGACCGTGGTGGAGGCGGTCGGAGGCAGGTAAATCTTGAACCACAGCGGGAACACTTCGCCGGTGCTTTTCATCGTGACGTCCGCGCGCCCGGTGCCGGGATCGGTGTTGTCACGATAGCGCACCGTATACTTGGAGGTGAGCACCGGCCGCCCGTTCGGGTCCTTCACGGTCACGCGCGGCGTTTGCGCCGTGCCGTCATAAACGACGTACGGCGTCGTTCCGTTGCGCTTCACATCCTTCGGATTCCAGTCCGCGCTGACGTCCGTTTCGTCAAGATAGGTGAAGACCTTTCTGAGTGCGTTCGGCCCGTCGGTAAACGGCTCGGTGCCGATCTCGGTGAGCGTGAAATGCATGCCGTCGCAGGCGTGCGGATAATAGAAGCCCCAGGAGAATCCCGCGCGATAGAAGCCGAGCTCGTACAGCAGGTAGTTCAACAGCGGTTCTGGGACTTTTTTCGGCCCGCTCTGCGCGCTGCCGGTGTAGGTAAAATCGTAGCAGACCTTCCCGTTGATCGTTTCAAAGCCGTTGTAGGTCAGGTTGTCGTGCACTTCGCGGTAAATGATCGGGCGGTTTTCGAGCTTGTTGCGAAAGCTCGGCGAGGCGGCGTTGATGTCGATCGCCGTCCCGAAAGAATGGTGGCTGACGTACGCGAGCGACGAGATGTACCGCTGCACCAGCGAGCCGTTGAACGTGACCAGATCGGCAAGCCTTACGGCGCCGGTGTCCGGGCACTTGCCGTGGATGCGGACATAGGTGTTTTCAATATAGTGCTTGGCGCGCTCAAAGTACGGGACGGCGTCGACGTGACAGCTCCAGCGCGTTCCGTTCACGCCGGTGATGTGCGTGCAGTACTGCTTGCGCCACGCGGAATCGACCGTGATATGCCGGCCGGTCTCGAACTTGTACCGGAACAGAAACCTCTCCGGCTCGCCGAAGAATGCAAGCGCTTTTGTATAGCTGTCGCGCAGGTTGTTGGGAAGCAGCGTAATCCACGTGTCCGCCGTGACCGAAAACGCCGCGCTGCAAAGGGTCACCTGTAAGCCGCTTGCGTCCTCGGCATGCAAATGGAATGTAAACGAGCCGACGTTGAGGTTTTCGAAATGAAGCATTTCGGATAGGCATTCGATCTCGTCCGAATAGGTTGGGTCGACCAGCTGACACTCGGTCACGTTCTTGCTCTCTTTGAACGTCTGTTTTGCCGATTCGACGACGGTTCCGTCGCTGTCCCGGATCTCGGCGCAAAGAGAAACGAGCGGCGCGTCGGACCGCACGGTTCCGCCGATCGTGAACGGATGTCCTTTCGGGATCGAGGTCTTGACCGTCGGGAGCGGGAAATCCTCGGATTCCGTAAATGTGATGGACCCGTCGTCCGCCGCCGCGCGATGGATGGCGGGCAGCAGCGAAAACAGCATCAGCAGGAACAGAATCAAAGATACGACGCGCTTCATAGGTCCCCCGAATCGTAAAGTAGTGCAGAAAAAGTCTTTTATTTATTATATCATGCAGTTTTGTGTCAGGCAAGAAGAAGCGGAAAACAGGAAACGGCGCAGGATCACCTGCGCCGTTTCACAAAATGCCCCCTCTGAAAAACCTTATTCAAATGCCGGAAGCGTATCGGCTGCTTTAGAGAGAACCTCGTGGATGAGCTTTTGTCCCGCGTCGCTCGGATGGATGCCGTCCGCGCAGAGATAGGGCAGCAGCACGCGCTTTTCCAGGAACGCGCTTCTCAGATCGACGAGGAAACAGTTCAGTTCGCCTGCAAGGCGCTCGATGGCGCGCGAGTAATTCTCCTGATAGCGATAGATCGCGTTTGCGTCTCCGAGCCAGGTCAAAATGTTCTCTTTGGAAAGCCCGTCACGCGTGATCCAGTCCAGATACCGTTCGGAAGAGATCGGCGGCAGGGTGGAGAGCACCGGCTTGACGCCGTGTGCGCGAAGCGTACAGACCATGCGCCGCAGCGTTTCGGTAAAGACCGGAAGCGGCGTGTTCGGCAGATGTTCGTCAAGCGGCCGAGCGGAGACCTCTTTCCAGCAAAAATCGGCGTCGTTGCCGCCGTATTCAAGCAGGACCGCGGCGGGCGTTTCACCCTTTTCAAGCTGGCGGTTTAAGAGCAGTTCACCCTTTTGGATCGTACAGCCGAATCGTGAGCGGTTGTCCAGTACCCAGTCGTGCTGCTGCGCGATGGATTCGAGATCAATGTCGTTCGTCGTGCCGTAGCGCGTTGTTCCCGCGAGCATCCGAACGCCTTTCAGAATCGAATCGCCGAATATGGAAATGACACGATTTGTTTGCATTTGAGACCTCCGTTTGACGCAATTCGCTCTTGCACAAAACCTGTTCTGCCATTATAATAGACACATCGCAAAAGAATTGCACCCTATTCGGAATCGGACGGCGTCTATCGAATAAAATGCATGCGGTAGAGTTTCAAAAATGCGTCTCTACCGAGAGTAGAATCCCAGATTCAACAGGGCGTTTGAGGAAATACAATGGAAGAAAACCGGATCCGCTCGATCTTAGCGGAAAAACTGACCGCGTATCGCAAACGCGCCGGAATGACGCAGGCGGAGCTCGCGGAGAAACTGAATTATTCGGATAAATCGATCTCAAAATGGGAGCGCGGCGAAGGCATGCCCGATCTTTTGGTGCTGTGCCAGCTTGCCGATCTTTATGACGTGCCGCTCGACGCTTTCTTGCGCGAGGGCGCGCCGGTGCGTTCGCAGAAGGAGCAGAAGACCCGGCATCTGATCATAACGCTGATCTCGGTCGGGCTCGTGTTCTTTGTCAGCGCGATCGCGTTCTTTGTCTGTTATCTCGCAAAGGTTGACGTGCGCTGGCTTGCGTTCGTATACGCCGTGCCGGTCAGCATGATCCTGCTCGTTGTGTTCAGCCACGTGTGGGGCGGGATCCTGTATCAGGCGATCTCCGTTTCGGCGCTGGTATGGTCGCTGTGCCTGTCCGTGTATGTATCGTTCCGTGCGATCTCGGGCGTGGAGGGCATGCACATGCTGTTCATGGTCGCCGCCGTCTTTCAGGTGCTGATCATTCTCTGGTACGTGCTGCTGTTTATCCGTCGCCGCAACAATGCGAGAAAGGTGTCCAACGATGTTCTGTCCTGAGTGCGGGCGTCCGCTTCCCGACGCGAATACTGCGTTTTGTCCGCATTGCGGCAATCGCGTGGAGATTCCGATCCAGCCTGTTCGCATACCCGTTACGGCTCAGACGGAAACGGCCGCGTCAAAACGTTCCAGGCTCTGTACGGCGGCGCTGCTGCTCGGCGTGGGGACGTTCGTGTTCGGCATGCTCACCCTGACGTGTAAACTGACGCAGGGGATCGCGTTCCGGATGATGGCGATCGTTGCGGTGATCACCTTCTTCTTCGCGCCGCTTGCGTGCTGCTTCGGCGTTGCGGGCATCATCTCCCGCGCGCGCAGCCGCAAGAAGGGACTTCCGTCCGCGATCATCGGACTGATCCTGGGACTGGTGTTCGGACTGGTCGCCGCAATTTGCCTGCTGGCACGGGTATTGGGACTTTGAAAACAGAAAAACGAAGCGATCCGGTTTTCCGGATCGCTTCTGTGCTTTTAGGGTTATGCTTCTTTATTCTGTTGTTCGAGCTTCTTTGCTCTGCGCTTAGCGCGGCGCTTGATGCCGCCTCGGATCGAGAAGATAATGATCAGCGCGATGCCGCCGTTGACGAGCAGGAAGACGATGATCTGGGGCGCGTTGCCGAACAGCCAGGCACCGAATGCCTTGAAACCGTCGCCGACGTCTTCGAGACTCTCCTTGAACCGGCGGGAGACCTCCTGACCGAACGTTTCTTCTTCGACGATCGTTTCCCGCTCGACCTCGGAAAGGTTCAGCCGGACGGTCGACAGATCGATCTGATCGTCGAAGGTGCGCAGGATGGATTCATAGGATTCGATCTCATAGCTGACTTCGCTCAGACGGTCCTGCACGGTAATGATGTCCTCGACCGTGGTCGCATTCTTTAAGATCTCCAAAAGAGCGGTCTGCTCGGTGCGAAGCGCTTCGAGGTGCTTTTCGGAATCGACGTAGCTTGTGGTCACGTCGCGCAGACCGGTGCTTTTCGAGGTCACGTTGCCGAGGCCGTCGACCGTGTTTAAGAACGCGTCGAGCTTGGCCGCCGGAACGCGGATCACGAAGTACGCGTTGCGGAGCCGTGTCTGGTTGTAGATCGTTCTGCCGCCGATCTCGCTGCTCTCGATAAAGCCGCCGATCTCATTGACCGCGGCGGTGAGGTTTTCCACGAACGCGTCAAACTCGAGCGTTTGCGCGGAGATCTCGGCGTTGCGGATGATCTTGCGGTTTGACAGCGGCGTTTCCAAAGCGGCGGTTGCCGTTTTGCCCTCGATCCCGGTCTCCGCTTCCGCCATCGGCGCATCGGGCATATCGGACTCATAATAGCTGTCGGAGGTGTCGGCATAGCCGCCGTAATACACTTCGTCTTTTGCCGCGTTATTTGCGGCGCAGCCGAACGCGACCGACGCTGCAAGCAGGGTACATAGGATCATCACGATCACGGTACGTTTCATGTAAGAAGTCCTCCTCTCGTTTTTTGTGGTTTATATTCAATCAGAATACCGCGTGACGCGGGAATCGGTTGCGAACGGTGTTGAAATCAATCGTTCCAAAGCCCGGAAAAGACGATCTCAGCGGGACCGGTCAGATACACATGATTGTCGGCGGCGGACCATGCAACGTCGAGCGTGCCGCGCGCAAGCTCGACTTCGGCGTTCCGACCGAGTTTTCCGCCCAATACGGCTGCCACAACCGCAGCGCATGCGCCCTCGGCGCAGGCGGGCGTGTAACCCGTGCCGCGCTCCCAAGTGCGCAGCTTGATGCGATCCAGACCGAGGATCTCGATAAAGTCGACGTTCGTGCCCTCCAAAAACAGCGGGTCCCGCTCGATCAGCGGCCCGTACTGCAGCACGTCCGCTTCGCTCAGCGCATCGATGAACACGACGGTATGCGGCGCGCCGACGCGAACGGATGAAACCGTGAATGTGCGTCCGCCCGCCGTAAGCGGAAGATTCAGCGCGCGGGATTCGGCTTTGATCGGGATGTCTTTGGCGTCGAGCAGCGGCATACCCAGATCGAAGCGCACGCGCTCGACGTGACTGTCCTTTAGGAGCACGCGCGTTTTGAGGATGTCAGCGCCTGCCTCGACGGAAACCGCCGTGCCGTGCACCATGCCGGTTTCGAACGCGAACCGTGCAAGCGCGCGGATGCCGTCGCCGTACGATTGCGCATCGGTACCGTCGGCGTTGATGCGGCGCATCCGCACATCGGCGACGTCGGAGGGCAGAAGAATCAGCGCGCCTTTTGCGCCGATTCCGGTGTGCCGGTCGCATACGCGCGCGCTCAGCGCGTTCCAGTCGGTTTCGGGATCGTTCCGTCCGTCGAACAGCACGAAATCGGTGCCGAGTTCATGTACTTTATAAAAGCGTTTCATTCCGCGTCCTCCCCGAACAGTTCTTCAAAGATCTCGTCGGCATATCCGTGAACGATCGATTCAAACCTGCGGTAGGCGGATAAAAACCGCTTGCCGCGTTCCGTGAGAGTCGCGCTGCCGCCGCCCTTGCCGCCGACGGTCGACACCAGCAGCGGAAACCCGAGCGCGCGTTCGGCGTTTTTCACAATGCTCCACGCTTTCGAGTACGCCATACCCATCGCCGCCGTCGCTTTGCGCAGCGAGTGCAGCTCTTCAACGTGTTCCAAAAGTTCCGCAATGCCGGGTCCGAAAATCTTCTCGTCCCCGTATACGCGCAAAACCAGTGTATAGCGCAGATTTGCGTCCATGCCGTCGTCCCTCCCGCCGGTTTTTTCATATACCAGTATAGCGTGATTTGCGGAAAAACACAAGCAAAAGCGCAAGTTTGCCCGTGACAGCGCATAATCTTTGACAAACGATTCAAAAAGGAGAGTTCGACATGGAAATACGAAAAACAACGTTGTTTTTGGAGACCTGCTTTGGGGAAACGGTCGCGCAGGCGCAGATGGAGAGCGCGATTCCGCTGCCGCAGGGAAAGACGCTGGAACGCGTACTGTCGCAGGAAGCGGAGGTTGCGGTGCGCGAGGTCTCCTGCCGGGACGGCGCGGTGGTCGTAACCGGAACGATGACGATGAAACCGACGGTCGAATCGGCGGAGCGGCAGCCGTACGCGTTTGAGGCAGCGGCGGACTTTACGCACACGATCCGCATGGACGGCGTCACGCCCGAGATGAGCGCGCGCGTCAGTGCGGAGATCCCGGCATGCTCGCTAAGACGCGAGGAAGGGGGCTTGAGAATGCAGGCGACCGTGCAGCTGCGCGCGGCGGTGTTCCGCTCGGAGCAGGTTCCGTGCATCACGACGCTGGAGGACGCGCGTGACGCGGAACTGCGCACGGCGTCGCTGACGATCAAAAAACGCATGCTGCTGGGCGCGCACAGCCTGCATATCAGCGAAACGATCGAAACGCCGCGAAGCGTTTCGGTATTGAAGGCGAGCGCCGTTCCGATGATCAACGGACTTGTAAAGGGCACAGACGGACTGCTGCCGCAAGGCGAACTGAAGCTGAGCGTGCTGTTTACCGAACCGGACGGCGGAATTTTAAGGGAGCAGTATTCTGTCCCGTTTTCGGACGTGATCTCCTGCGAGCCGGGCGAGAACGCGTCGGCGACCGCCACGCTGAATACGCTGACCGTCACGATCGAGGAGGAGGGTACGGCGACGGTCGACGCGGCGCTGTCGATCGGCGTTTACGGCAGCGTTTCGGATACGCAGCGCATTCTGACGGACGCATACGACGCGGCGGGGAGCTTCACCTGCCGAAGCGAGCGCGTGAACGCGCTGAATTACGAGGCGGCATGGAGTCAGACGACGCAGATCAACGAGACCGTACCCGTGCCGTCGCACATGAAGGACGCGTACCTGCCACTGTACGCGGCGCTCCGTCCGGCGGTAACGAACGTGTCCGTCGAAAACGGCAGGGCACTGATCGAAGGCGTGCTGGCGGCGACGATCGTCTATCGCGACGACGACGGCATGAAACAGAGCTTCACCGCCGAACTGCCGCTGTCGTTTGAAACCGAGGCGAAGGGAACGCTCCCGGTTGTGCGGGTGCGCGCGTTCGACGCACAGCTGTCCGGGAGCGGACGCACCGTCGCGCTGAGCGTGACCCTCTCGGTCGAGGCGGAGTGGTATCGCGAGATCGCGTTTGACTGCGTTCCCGAACTGCTGCCCGGCACGCCGTGCGAAACCGACTGCGGTATGCTCGTCTGGTTTGCCGACCCCGGCGAGACCCTGTTCTCCGTGGGAAAACGCTTCCGCGTTCCGACCGCAAGGGTCAAAGCGTGCAATCCCGCGCTTGCCGATCCGATCCCCGAGGGCACTCCCGTATTGCTGATCCGGTCGAACTGTCGATAACGGCACCAGACCGCGTCGTCGCGAGCTATGCTTGGCTCGCGACGACTTTTTTCTTTCAGAAACAAGTCATCGCATCACCTTGCTTCGCCGCTCCTCCTTTCCGCAAGCGATCCCGCTTGCTTCGGCTGCTCGGCGGCAAGCGCCCTCCCGACGCCTCCGCTGCGCTGCCAATCGCTTGCGGTGTGCGTTCGCCGCAAACTAGCCGACGTTTTCGGCCCTTCGCATACGTTAGTATAGCTCGGGCCGAAGAACGCGGCTTCTGATACCATTCTCGGCAGCCTTGCACAAACGCCGAATTGTGACATTCGCGCAAACTCTCACTCTGATGGGTTGCAATTGACTGCGGTTCGCGCTATCATGTGTTTGGCACTCGAAAGACGAGAGTGCTAAATCGAACGTTTGAGGCGATAGCATGAGCAAGAAACAGTTTAAGACGGAATCCAAGAAGCTTTTGGATCTGATGATCAATTCGATCTATACGCACCGCGAGATCTTTTTAAGAGAACTGATCTCCAACGCGTCGGACGCGATCGACAAGCGCTATTATGCCGCCATGCAAAGCGGCGAAACGGGCGTAGACAAGGAGCAGTTCGAGATCCGGCTGGAGCCGGACAAGGAGGCGCGCACGCTTTCGATCACGGACAACGGCTGCGGCATGAGCGCGGCGGAGCTTGAAAGCAATCTCGGCACGATCGCAAAGAGCGGCACGCAGGCGTTCCGCGGCGAGCACGAGGACGCCGAGGATATCGACATCATCGGCAAATTCGGCGTCGGGTTTTACGCGGCGTTCATGGTGGCGAAGAAGGTCACGGTCTACTCGCATAAGGAAGGCGAAGACGCGGCGGTATGGGAATCGGAGGGACAGGACGGTTACACGATCAAGCCCTGTGCGTACGAACCGATCGGCACAAAGATCGTGCTGACGTTAAAGGACGACGGGGAAGAGGACAAGTACGGCGAGTTTCTGGAACCGTACCGGCTTCAGATGCTTGTAAAGAAGTACAGCGATTACATCCGCTATCCGATCCGGATGCAGACGGAGCGCAGCCGCAAGAAGGAAGGCAGCGACGAATACGAAACGGTCGTTGAGGACCAGACGCTGAACAGTCGGGTGCCGCTGTGGCGCAAGAACAAAAACGAGATCACCAAAGAGGAGTATGCGCAGTTCTATCGCGACGCGTTCCACGATTACGAGGAACCGGTTTCGACCCTGCACATCAACACCGAGGGCATGCTGTCCTACACGGCGCTGCTGTTTTTGCCGAAGAACCCGCCGTTCGATTTCAATACGAAGGAGTTCAAGCGCGGGTTGAAGCTGTACGCAAACGGCGTCATGATCATGGAACACTGCGAGGAGCTGCTGCCGGAGTACTTCAACTTCGTGCGCGGACTGGTCGATTCGCCGGATCTTTCGCTGAACATTTCGCGTGAGATGCTGCAGCACGACCGGCAGCTGTCCGCGATCGCGAACAACCTGAAAAAGAAGATCCTTGCGGAGCTTCTGCGCCTGCAGCGTGAGGAACGCGAACAGTATGAGACGTTCTTCAAGGCGTTCGGGCGCACGCTGAAATTCGGCGTCTATGACAAGTTCGGCGTGAACAAGGACTTTTTAAAGGACACGCTGCTGTTCTGGTCGCGTAAGGAGGACAAGCCGGTCACGCTGAAGGAGTACGTGGACGCGATGCCCGAATCGCAGACGCATATCTATTACGCGGCGGGCGATACGCTCAATCAGGTCAGGAAACTGCCGCAGGCGGAGCGCGTGGCGGAGAAGGGGTACGATATCCTGTGCCTCACCGAGGACGTGGACGAGTTTGCGCTGCGGGTGCTCGAATCGTATCAGGACAAGCCGTTCCGCTCGGTCTCCGATCCGGACCTTGATCTCAATACCGAGGAAGAGAAGCAGGAGATGGAAAAACGCGCCGAGGAGGCGAAACCGCTTTTGGAGCGCATCAAGACCGCGCTGGGCGATAAGGTCGTCGACGTGCGTTTGACCGACCGGCTCAAAAATGCCGCGGCGTGTCTGACCGGGGACGAAGGCATGAGCGTAGAGATGTACAAGGTGCTGCGCGCCATGCCGAACGGCGCAACGCTTCCGATGAAGTTTACGCTGGAACTGAACCCGGATCATCCGGTTTTCGGGAAGCTCTCCGCGCTCGACGATGACCGTCTGAAGGAGTATGCCGAGCTGCTGCTTGCGCAGGCGACGCTCGTCGCCGGACTGCCGCTCGAGGATCCTGCGGCGTTCTCCGAGGCGGTCTGCAAACTGATGTAAAGACTCAAACCGCTTTTTGAACCGTCCGCGTTCGGGCGGTTCTTTTTCCGTTGACGGGGCGCAAAAATATATTTCCGATTTACGAGGTTTTATACGAGCGTTTCGGTTGACTTTTGCCTGCAAAGTGGTATCATAAAAACGTTGGGGCATCCCAAATATCAATTATTTCGGAGGAGCTATGAACAACTATATCGAACGTGTTCTCGCGGATGTCGAACGCCGCGACAAGAACGAACCGGAATTCCTTCAGACCGTTGAAGAAGTTCTGAAATCCCTGGAAGTCATCGTTTCCCGCCATCCCGAATATGAGAAGGCCGGTCTTTTGGAGCGCATGGTAGAGCCGGAGCGCGTGATCGAGTTCCGCGTACCGTGGGTGGATGATCAGGGCGCTGTCCGCGTGAATCGCGGTTTCCGTGTCCAGTTCAACAGCGCGATCGGACCGTACAAAGGCGGCCTCCGTTTCAACAAGAACGTCAACCTGTCCGTTATGAAGTTCTTAGGCTTCGAGCAGACCTTCAAAAACAGCCTGACCTCGCTGCCGATGGGCGGCGGCAAGGGCGGCGCGGACTTTGATCCGACCGGCAAGAGCGATGCGGAAATCATGCGTTTCTGCCAGAGCTTCATGACCGAGCTCTATCGCCACATCGGCCCGAACGTGGACGTTCCGGCAGGCGACATGGGTGTCGGCGGTCGCGAGATCGGCTACCTCTTCGGCCAGTATAAGCGCATCCGCAATGCGTATGAGAACGGCGTTCTGACCGGCAAAGGCCTCAGCTTCGGCGGTTCCCTCATTCGTCCGGAAGCGACCGGCTACGGCGCTGTCTACTATCTCTGCGAAGTTCTGAAGCATGAGAACGACACCATCAAGGGCAAGACCATCGCGGTTTCCGGTTTCGGCAACGTGGCATGGGGCGTCACCAAGAAGGCGGCGGAGCTCGGCGCAAAGGTCGTCACGCTCTCCGGCCCGGACGGCTACATCTACGATCCCGACGGTGTTGTCACCGAGGAAAAGATCAACTACATGCTCGAAATGAACGCGTCCCGCCGCAACCGCGTGCAGGATTACGCAGACAAGTTCGGCGTAGAGTTCTTCCCGGGCGAGAAGCCGTTCGGCCGCAAGGTTGACATCGTCATGCCGTGCGCGATGCAGAACGACGTGCACATGGATTCCGCTGAGAAGATCGTTAATAACGGAATCAAGTACTACATCGAAGTTGCGAACATGCCGACGACCAACGACGCGCTGTTCTATCTGATGGAGAAGGGTCTCGTCGTTGCTCCGTCCAAGGCGGTCAACGCGGGCGGCGTTTCCGTCTCCGGTCTCGAAATGAGCCAGAACTCCGAGCGTCTGTCCTGGACGGCGGAAGAAGTTGACGAGAAACTCCACACCATCATGTTCAACATCCACAAGGCTTCCGTCGAAGCAGCGGAAGAGTGCGGACTCGGCTACAACCTGGTTGCAGGCGCGAACATCGCGGGCTTCAAGAAGGTTGCGGACGCGATGATGGCACAGGGCATCGTCTGATTCCGGAAGAAATCAATCTCCCGATCAAAAGAGGGTCGTTTCCGACCCTCTTTTTTCTGTCCTTTTTTATATTCGCGGACAACTGTTGAAAACCGATGGGAAGGATGGTAAAATAAGCTCGGATAAAAAGAGGAGGGTTCTTTTTGTGACGATAGAGAACTGGCTGGGCATCGTCGGCGGAATCGCGATGTTCCTGTTCGGGATCAAGATCATGGGCAACGGCATCGAACGCCTTGCCGGTGCAAAGCTGAAATCGATCCTGGAAAAACTGACGAAGAACCGGTTTTTGGGCTTGCTCGTCGGCACGCTGATTACCGGCATCATTCAGAGCTCCAACGCGGTCTCGGTCATGACGGTCGGGTTCGTCAACGCAGGATTGATGCCGCTCAATAACGCAGTCGGCGTTATCATGGGTGCGAACATCGGTACGACCATCACCGGACAGCTTATTGCGTTCAACGTTGACGCGTATGCGCCGATCATCGCGTTTGTCGGCGTCATGGGCATGACGTTTTTGAAAAAGCGTCCCTGGAGTGACGCGCTGTACGCGCTGACCGGACTCGGACTGCTGTTCATGGGCATGATGCTGATGAAGGAGCATATGCTCTATCTGAAAGAAGAGGAATGGTTTGTCCGGCTGATCACCAATCTCGAAAACCCGCTGCTTGCCGTGCTTGTCGGTACGATTATGACAATGCTTTTACAGAGCGTATCGGCTTCGGTCGGTGTGCTGCAGGCAATGGCGGCTGCCGGCGCGCTCGGGGCGCACCCGCTCGGTATCGCAGTGTATCTCATTTGCGGACAGAACATCGGCTGCACCCTGGTTTCGGTCATCGCTTCGGTGGGCGGCACCAAGGATGCCAAGCGCACCGCCTGTATCCATGTGCTGTTCAACGTATTTGCCTGCCTGATCTGCATGCTGCTTCTGTGGCTGCTTCCGAAGCTCGGGCTTGACGTGCTCGGACTGATCGAGCGCGTTTCCGGAACGGCGAACTATGCGCAGCAGCTCGCAAACGCCAACACGTTCTTGAAGATCGGCGCAACGGTCATCATGTTCCCGCTTTCGTCGCTTCTGATCAAGCTTTCCAAACTGATCATCCGCGGTACGGACAAGCTTGACGGACGCCGTCTCATCCATATCGCGGGCGGCAAGGACTTCGGCTCGTCGGTGACGGCGGTCGCGTCCGTGGAAAAGGAAACGGAGCGTATGTACGGCATCGCGCAGGAGAACCTCAAAAAAGTCTATGCCGCGCTGACGGCGCCGCGCAAAGGAGACTTGGACGGGATCGAAGAAAACGAAGAGACGCTGGACTACCTGAATTCCGAGATCTCGAAGTATCTGGTCGAGATCAATCGCAACGGACTCGGCGAAGCGGATGCGCGCTCGGTGGACCGGATGCACCATGTCATCGTCGACTACGAGCGGATCGGCGACCATGCGAACAACATCGCAGGCTATATCGAGCATATGCGCTCGCGCAAACTCACCTTCTCCGAGGCCGCGATGGACGAGATCGCGCCGCTGTTCTTGAAGGTGCTGACCATTGTTCAGGATGCGCATACCTGTATGGATAACCCCAAGGCGATGCCGCTTTCGAGCATTGCGGAACGCGAACAGGAGGTTGACGATCTGGTCGACCTCTACGAGAACAATCATATCAAGCGCCTTTCCGAGGGCAAGTGCTCGGCGGAGATCGGCATGCTGTACGTCGAAGCGCTGACCGACCTCGAGCGGATCAGCGACCACGCGCTGAACATTGCAGAAGCCGGACAGGCATCATAAGAACTCTTGCGGGCGTCGCTTGACGCCCTTCTTTTTTCATTTTGAGCTATGCCAAAGGGACACAATATATTTGCAGACTGCTCGGAATTATGCTTGCGTGCGGGCATGAATTCCTGTATACTGCCTTTTATAAGCGCTTTTGCATATCGGTATCAATTCCGGATATGCGCAGTGGGAGAAGGAGAAACAGAGGAATCGTATGAAGACGCGCAGGAAGCTTCTTTCGATCATATTGGGACTTGCGATGCTGCTGGTTTCGCCGATCTTTTCGGAGATCGGACGCGCCGTTGCAGAAGATGAACCGGCAACCGTTGATACGGACGACGGCATTGAACTTGAGACGGAAAAGATCGATCCCGGGTCTTTGCACGTGCCGCATCTCGGGCAGATCAATGAAAAGCAGACGGCAGAGCCTGAACCGGCCGATCCGGAAAAGATCGTTCGTGTTTCGATCTTTTTGGAAGGCAACGCCACGGTCGATCAGGGCTTTGACACGAAGGATCTTGCGCACAATACGCGCGCGATCGCGTATCGAAGCTCTTTGGAACTGAAGCAAAAAACCATGCAGACAAAGATCGAGGGCACGATCGGACATGATCTGGACGTCGAGTGGAATCTGACGCTTCTGGTCAACGCGATTTCCGCGAACGTTCCGTACAAAGACATCGCTTTGATCGAAACGATCCCGGGCGTCCAATCGGTTGAGATCGAGCGAACGTATCGCGTTGCGGAAGCGGAAACGATTCAGCCGAACTCCGCGATCACGTCCGAGCATATGGTCGGCGCATCCGCCGCATGGGCGGAAGGATATACCGGCGCGGGCAGCAAGATCGCGATCATCGATACCGGTATCGATCCCACGCATCAATCCTTTGACGCGGACGCGTTCCTGCATGCGATCGAAGAGGTTCGTCAAAGCGGCAGAACGGTCGATCTTTTAGGACAGCTCGACAACGCGACGCTCAGCCAGCTGAACGCAAAGAAAAAGCTGTCCTATCTGACTCCGGCACAGGTGTACCGCTCCGAGAAGATCCCGTTTGCGTTCAACTACGGGAGTTCGAACCTCGTAATCGATCACCTGTCCGACACCTCCGGCGAGCACGGGTCGCACGTTGCGGGCATCGCGGCGGCGAACCGGTATATCAAAGTCGGCAACGCGTTCAAGGATGCGGTCGAAGAAGTCCATGCAGTCGGCATGGCGCCTGACGCGCAGCTGATCGTGCTAAAGGTATTCGGCGGATGGCAGATGACCGAATCCACCTATTTTTCTGCGCTCGAGGACGCGCTTGTGCTCGGGTGTGACGCGGCGAATCTCTCGCTCGGGTATACCGAACCGGGATTCTCCTATGACTCGACGTATCAGGATAAGCTGGACAAACTGACCAGCGGCGCATACGGCGGCATGGTCGTTTCGATCTCCGCGGGCAACGCCGGTGCGTACCCCGACGAACTGTCGACCGAACTGTATCTCACAGACGTGAGCATGCATACCGGCGGAACACCCGGAACCTATAACAACAGCCTGTGCGTGGCGTCTGCGGACAACGTCGGTTTCTCCGGCAAGCCGCTCGTCACCGGTGAGTGCAAGTTCACCTATTGGGAAACCGCGTTCGATCACAACCCGCCGCTCACCACGATCGCGGGTACGTATGATTACGTGTATATCGACGGCATCGGAGACGGTCCGGACTACGCGGAGGTCAACGCAGCGGTTTCGCTTGCCGGAAAGATTGTGCTGATCAATCGCGGCAGACCGGTCATCTTTGCCGACAAAGGCAACAACGCGATTGAGTACCATCCTGCCGCCGTGCTGGTTGTGAACACGGTGTTTGGCGCGCTCAGCATGGATCTGACCGATTTTACGGGCGATTTCCCGATGGCGGCGATCCCAATGGAAGCGGCAAGCGCGATCAAAGCCGGTGCGGCAAAGCACCACACTGCACATTACGATTACTACACGGGAACCATCACCGTTCCGTCGGAAAGCGATCCGGCGATCTCCGAGATCAGCGGAACGCGCGATGCGGCAACGATCTCATCGTTCAGTTCGTGGGGGATTCCGGGTTCGCTTCTGATGAAGCCGGAGATCACCGCGCCGGGCGGCGGGATCTATTCGGTATTCGGCACGAATCTCGGAAAGGACGGAACCGTCAAAGGCGGGTCCGATCAGTATGAGAACATGTCCGGGACCTCAATGGCGGCTCCGCATATCGCAGGACTGGCGGCAATCCTTTCGCAGTATCTTCGTGAGAACCCGATCGAAAACGATGCGCTGACCGGCAACTATTCGACGCGCGCGATCCTGCAGAGCCTTCTGATGAGCACGGCAACGCCGATGAAGAACGACGGAAATTACGTCTCATTGCTGCAGCAGGGCGCGGGCCTTGCCGAAGTGGTAAGAGCGGTCGACGCGGCGTCCGTAGTCATGATCGACGATGCGACGCTAACCGTTCCGACCGGGATGGCGTCGGACGGCAAGGTCAAGGTCGAACTCGGCGACGATCCCGAGAGGTCCGGCGCATATACCTATGCGTTTACGATCTACAACACTTCGGACGTCGACCTTGCGTACGAACTGAGAACCGATCTGTTCACGCAGGGGATCGACGGCGAGTTTCTCTCGCGCAAAACGACGCCGCTTTCGGCAAACGTCCGCTATGCGTATGCGCAGCAGACCGCAGCCTCGCATGACGTCAATCGCGACGGACAGACCAATGCGCAGGATGCGCAGGCGGTTCTGGACTATCTGACCGGCGTCAACAGCGGTGCTACGCTCAACCTTGCGGCTGCGGAGATGGACAACGACGGAACCCTTACCACCTACGACGCGGAACTGCTTCTGCAGAATCAGGGGGCAGGCGCAGAGGGGCTTGTTGTTCCCGCGCACGGAAGCAAGCAGGTCACGGTCAACATTCAGCTGAACGATGCGAAGCTTCAAAACTATCCCGCCGGCGCATATGTGCAAGGGTTTACCTACTTAACCGGCGCGGCGACCGACCCGGAGGGCAAGCGCTACACGGAGGAGCATTCGATCCCGATCCTCGGCTACTACGGCAGTTGGACCGATCCGTCGATGTTCGACAATACCTCGTATATCGATACGCTTTACGGCACGGAAAGGATATCGTATTCGGGCAATACCGACACCAATTACATGACGATCACGCAAAACGGCGTCAAGGAGAAGTTCACCGGCAATCCCTATAAGGCTGAGGAAACCTTCCCCGTTGATCGGCTTGCGATCAATACGAATACGACGATCAACGAGGTCTACGTGAACCTGATCCGAAACGCCGGCATCATTGCAGGCGCGGTTTCGGTGACGGACGGGATCGACGGAGCGGTAACGACGGTCAAGGAATCCGCCATTAAAACGCGAAAAGAAATCGGCCTATATCACGATGGCGAGGAATGGACGCGCACGGCGACGAAGAAATACGAACTCCAGGCGAATCTCGGTTCATACGGCTTCGCTGACGGTGATACGGTCCGTGTCGGCCTGTATGCGCTGCCGGAATACTACGTCATGCTTGCGAGCGATGACATGAGCGCGGTCCGGCTGATCTATTACAGCAAGTCGGACTACAATTCACTGCTTCTTGAAAACCGTCTCGGTAAAGGCGCATTCGTCGGTTATGATTTCACCGTCGATACCGTCGCGCCGGCAATCGGGACCGTGAAACTGAACGGAACTGTGATAAACGTCAATGTCTCTGACAATCACAGCGTTGCGTACGTCGCATTGCGTTCCGCTGACGGCAATACCGTGTACGCGGAGACCACGCCCGGCACGGCACAGGCGAGCGTATCGCTTGACGCGCGCACGGCGATCGCAAACGGAATCACAAACGCCGTGATCTTTGTCGGTGATTACGCCGGAAATGAAGCGGCGACCTCGGTGCGTATGAGCCGCACAGTACCCGAAGCCGCGCAAACCGACGCTGCTCCTGAAGAGGAAGACGCGTTCTTTGAAACGGAAACGGCAGTTGCCGACGAAGAATCAGAGGAGATCTTCCCGACCGCCGAGCCGGCGGACATGCAGGACCCGTCCGAGCCGGAACTGACGGAGCAGCCGACGGCTGAGCCGGAGCCGGAAGCAGAGATCGTTCTGCATGCAATCCGCGGCACGTACAGCGGAGATGTTCGCTCGGTCAATGGAACAACGGACGCCTCCGCGCAAAACGAAACGACCGTTACGCTAACGGAGAGCCGGGCAACGACGAACGGCTTGTTTACGGGTGCCTACGATCCGCAAAAGTTGACGCTCGTCGCGGCAAGCGGTATAGAAGCGTACAGCTCGGTAAATGCGGACACAAGCTCCGGCATCATTAAAATCGCGTACGCCGCAAAGCAGACGTTGGCTGCCGGAACAACGGTTGCGACGATCCGGTTTACCGCGGCGACGTGCACGGATGAAAGCCTGACCGTTACGACAACGGAGCGCGGCAAAAGCGTTACGCTGAATGAAGTTGAAACCGTCACCGTGACCGGAAGCGGGCATCAGTGGGGGACGCCGACTTACACCTGGTCAACAGATAACAAGAAGGCAACCGCAAAGGCGGTCTGTAAAAACGACTCCGCGCATACGGTTACCGAAACGGTAAACACCACCGGCAAGGTCACAACGCCTGCAGCGTGTACCACAAAGGGCAAAACGACCTATACAGCGACGTTTACAAACACGCTGTTCACGACGCAGACAAGAACTGTTCAGGATATCCCCGCACTCGGACACGATCTGCAGCATCATGACGCAAAAGCGCCGACCTGTACGGAAATCGGCTGGAACGCATACGACACCTGTTCGCGTTGTGATTATACAACGTACTCAGAGCTTGCCGCTTTGGGACACGATCTGCAGCATCATACCGCAAAAGCACCGACGTGCACGGAGATCGGATGGAGCGCATACGATACCTGTTCGCGTTGTGACTATACAACGTACGAAGAGCTTACTGCACTTGGACACAATCTGCAGCACCATGACGCGAAAGCGCCGACCTGCACGGAGATCGGCTGGAACGCATACGACACCTGTTCACGTTGTGATTATACAACGTATGCGGAACTTCCGGCACTCGGTCATACTTACGGGACACCGACCTATACCTGGTCAAC
>Ga0310697_10000963_pt1 | contig 35987 bp, 30 predicted proteins | sample 172DNAGHGlowgp2_FD_203883 | JGI IMG/M metagenome (GOLD analysis project Ga0310697, IMG submission 203883) | Sheep rumen microbial communities from Palmerston North, Manawatu-Wanganui, New Zealand - 1728 DNA GHGlow gp2 (v2) (version 2) | ecosystem: Host-associated > Mammals > Digestive system >... | reverse complement strand
AGCGGGTATAAATTCGTAAACTGGACGGATGCAACTGGCGAAGTAAGCACCGAAGCCACCTACAACTTCACCGCTTCCGCCGATGCCGCACTGACGGCAAACTTCACTGCCGAGCCAACTGTGGTTGCTAATGAGGTTACCATGGCTTACTCTGGTACCACCACCACTAACATGACTGGCAAGAACGATGCCACGATCTTAGGACTCGACGACACAGCATGGTCAGTTATCGGTGAAAAAGGCAGCAACTCAAATTATCCAGGTCTGAACAAGGCTGGCGATTTCCGTCTTTACAATGGCAATACCATAACAGTAGAGTCACTCACGGGAGCCACAATCAACAACATCGCTATAACATTCACTGATGCTAGTTACAGCAACGTGTCTGTAACAGTAAATGGCAATGCTGTTAATGGCACCAACGGAACCTACGATATCGGTGCGTCAAAATTTGTGCTTGGCAATGCCAATACAACAACCGCACAAGTACGTATTAAGAGCATCGTCATCAATTATGCAAAAGGCAGCTCGACAGAGGGTCAGCTGACACCTGCCGACGGCGACAGCTTCGCACAGGGTGAGCAGAACAGCGACGTCGAGGGTGTGATGATGACCTTTGGCGGTCAGGACGAGGAGTCTGCCTACGTGTTCAATGATGTTGACACCCCAGTAGACGGCTACACAACACTGACAGAGGGTGTCAACAAGTTCCCTGTCGACGCGAACGGCCAGGCATTTACCGCCGAGAAAAAGAACGTGCCCACACAGGGTACATACTACGTCTTTGAGCCCACGAAGGCCGGCGAGCTGGCAGTGACGGTGAAGCAGGAGGCTAAGAAGCCGCTGTTCGTCACCGAGGACGGCGAGGCCCTGAAGGACTTCAACGGCGTGACCTCGAACACAGAGTTCAACGGCACCTACACATTCCCCGTGAAAGCTGCCAAGACATACTACGTCTTTGCCACCGACACGAACCTCGGTCTCTACGGCTTCAAGTTCACTCCCGCTGACAAGGACGCACAGAACACCGCCAAGGACATCGCTACATTCAAGAAGCTGGCTGAGGGTAACGCCGAGGGCGACACGCTGCTGCTGAACGATGCCATGGTGAACTACATCAAGGGCGACCACGTCTTCGTCGAGGACCAGAGCGGTGCCATCGACTTCTACCAGACGGGCGTACAGTTCTACGTAGGACAGAAGCTGAACGGATACATCGTCGGACAGAACGGCGTGGTTCAGTACATGCCGCAGCTGCAGAAGGCTGCCAACACCAGCTACAAGAGCTTCAAGGCCGTGAAGGACTCGGCAGCAGCAAAGGTAGCCGCCGTGGCTGACGTGCTGAAGAAGGAGAACATAGCACGCTTCGTGAAGCTCGAGGGACTGTTTGCACAGCGCGACACAAAGGGCTTCAAGGTGCTCGTCGACACCCTGACGGGTGAGAGCGTACGCATAGAGGACCACTTCAACGTATTCTACGAGCTGCCCGACACACTGGCAAGCATCGAGGGTATCGTAGGCATCAACCAGGACAGCACATACATCTTCTGGCCCACAGCCAAGGAGACCGTCATAGCCTATGTCGCTCCCACCACTGACGTAGAGCCGGGCGACGAGCCTGGAGATGAGCCCGGAGATGAGCCCGGAGATGAGCCCGGTGACGAGCCTGTCGTCGTGGACAAGGGCACTGAGACGGAGCTCGACGCTACAGGCGGTGCATCAAGCAACGCACAGGTAGACGGTAAGGCATACTTCATCGCCGGTGAGTACATCGCCGGTGTCGGTGGCAGCTCTGCCGAGGGCATGACCAGCAAGGGCTTTAAGCTCCGCACCGCCAACGGACAGTCGCCGCTGCCTAAGAATGCAGCCGCCATCACCGTCAAGGAGCCGTACACCATCACCGGCCTGACCATCAACGCACTGGCCAACTACGCCATCAAGGACGGCGGCGATGCCGCTGCACCGTGCATCAAGGTAACAAAGGTTGAGGTCGACGGCGAGGAGGTGAGCTTCACCGGTGGTGAGTTCCCCGCCAAGGGTTCCGCACAGAGTGCTGCACTGACGCTTAAGAAGATCAAGGCTAAGGAGAACATCGTCTTCTACTTCGACAACTCCAACGCCGCCGGCAACCAGCTGAACATTGCATACTCCATCAACTACACCACGGGCGAGGTCAACTACGACGCTACGGCTACGCTGACGCATACCGCCAGCTCGTCGTGCGGAGGCGACGCCAACGTCTACACCAGCACCCTCGATGCCGAGGCAGAGCACCTGAACAACAACAAGTTCAACTCCAAATGGGAGGGTGCCGCCTACGCCGAGTTCGCCTTCACCGTTCCCGAGGGTGAGAAGATCAAGGAGGCTACGCTGACCTTCACCGGTATCGGTGAGAGCCGCAACGCCCGCAACACCGATGTCATGGTAGCCAACGCCGGAGAGGCCATCGACTACGATGCCGTGGCTGCCGGTGACGCCAAGGTCAACCTCAACGCTACGAACATACAGTCGGTATCGTTCCCGAAGGGTACCAGCCAGGAGTTCACCGTCGACGTGAAGAGTGCCCTGGAAGCCCTCATAGAGGCTGGACAGAACTACATCATCTTCAAGTTCACCAACAACCCCGGAGGCGGCGACCTCGCCGGTAAGGGTTCGGAGACAGCTCCTACGCTGACGATAACACTGGCCGAAGAGGAAGAGCCGGGCGAAGAGCCCGGTGAAGAGCCCGGCGAAGAGCCCGTGGCTGACCCCGGCACCCTGCTGAGCCTCGACTTCGAGAGCGGTGAGGCTGCTGACTACTGGAAGAAGGGCAACGGCACACTCGTCACTCCCGACTTCGCCGGCAGCACAGGCAAGGCAGCAAGCATCGTCAACGGCAGCGACCGCGCCGACTTCTTCCTGACACCTGCCGACTTCGAGGGTGTCGACAACTATAATGTCGACCTCGACATGGCAATAGTAAAGGGCAGCAAGACAGCCTACTTCGCAGTGATGAGCCAGTCGGCTCCCGACGACATCGCCAACAACTGGGGATGGTTCTGGGTGACGACCTCTGCCGAGGTGCACAACCCCTACCTCTTCGAGCTGACGATACCGAGCGGCACCACCGCCACCGTCAACGAGCAGATAGTCGGCGAGGAACGCACAAGCGACGGTACATGGGACTTCACCGAGAAGAACTGGTACCACCTGAACCTGAAGGTCAACGCCGCTGAGTCGACCGTCAACTACACCATCACGAACAAGGCTGACGGCAGCGAGGTCCTCTATGGCACCTACACGCTGCGTGAGGGTGAGAGCCCCTACATCAAGGGTATCTACGAGCGCAACAACCGCTACAACTACGAGCCGGGTGCCATACTCATCGACAACGTTCTCATCACCAAGCCCGTCATCAAGGAGATTACCGACGGTAAGTACTACCTCGTCAACATCGAGTCGGGCCTAACCTGGGGCGCTGGCAACAGCTGGGGCACACAGGCCTCGTTGCTGGAGCATCCCGAGTACGTCACACTGGCAAAGCAGGAGGACGGCACCTTCACCCTGGAGTCGCAGGTAAGCAGCGGTGGCACAGCACACTTCTTCAACGGCGACTTCATGGACAACGGCAGCCCCGTCAGCCTGACATTCGAGCGACAGAGCGAGCCTTACGCCGAGGACTACTCCGGACAGCCGGTCTACGCATATACCATCAGCAACAACGGTAACTACTACGGATGGGACGGCAACTCGACGGTTCTGGGCAAGAACCTCAGTGCCGACAGCGAGAACGCACTGTGGTTAGTGGTGTCGCACGAGGATGCCGTGAAGAGCCTCTGCACAGCTACCGCCGACGACCCCAGCGACGCTACGTTCCTCATCCTGAACCCGAACTTCGGACGTAACTACCGCAACAAGGAGGCATGGACGATGGAAGCCAGCAACCAGAACCTCTCGGGCGGTGTCAATGAGAACATGTGCGCCGAGTCATGGCACTCCGTCTTCACGCTGAGCCAGAAGATCAGCGAGGCTCCGAAGGGTATCTACAGCCTGAAGGCCCAGGGCTTCTACCGCCAGGACGGCAGCGACAACGAGAACCTGCCCTACTTCTACGCCAACGATGCCAAGCAGACCTTCCCGCTGGGTGGCTCTGAGGGCAGCATGGCTGCCGCTTCCAACTCGTTCACCGCAGGTAAGTACGGCATCGACCCGATATTCTTCGAGGTGACCGAGGACGGCGAGCTGACAATTGGTGCCAAGCTTGAGACGAACACCACGCTGTGGTGTATCTGGGATAACTTCGAGCTGACATACTACGGTACCGATGCCGACATCGACGCTCTGAAGGCTGCCGCTGCCGAGGAGGCAGAGAAGGAGCTCATGGCCAACGCCAAGAAGGCTCTCGACGCACTGAAGGTTGTCGTCGACGCAACGAACTTCTACACTCCCGAGGCTTACGACGAGTACTACGGCAAGTGGCTGGCTAAGTACGAGGAGGGCACGATAACACCGGCTGACGTCAACAGCCTCGTCGACCCGAGCATCGTCACAGGATGGCACGCACAGGTAGGCGTCGACAACTTCCTGCTCTCGGCATGGGACACCAACGCCGACTTCGTCGATGCACCTTATTATATTAACACCTGGTCGACAGAGGGCGACAACGACGGCACCAACTTCCGCGTTCCGTTCTTCGAGTACTTCGCCAGCGAGCCCGCTTCTATCGGCGAGCGCACACTGACAGGTAGCGTCAGCGGACTGGAGCCCGGCAGCTACAACGTCAGTGCATGGGTACGCGTACGTCTGAACAGCGATGCTGAGACGACGGCCTACGGCATCACCATGCAGGCCAATGACGGCGAGGCCGTCAACGTCTGCGACGGTGCACAGACAGAGCGTTTCTTCCTGAAGGAGGTCACCGTCAAGGGTACCGTTGGTGCCGACGGCGTGCTGAACGTTAAGTTCAACGTAGCTGCCGACAACAACATCCACTGGCTGTCGTTCAAGAACGTGAAGTACACGAAGGCTGACGACGAGGAGGAGATTGCCGACGGACTCTACGACCTGAAACAGCAGATGTACAAGCGCTGGCCGAGCCACCAGGCTACTGAGGGCGAGACGACAGGCTGCGAGTACGTGCTGAACACCCCGACAGGCCTGCCCTACGGCGACGGCAATGTCTACTGGCTGAACTACGCCGACCTCTCGGCATACGACAAGCTCGTCGTACTCGTCTCCGAGGGTGCTCCGCGCTTCTGCTTCAACCGCATCGAGGACAACGCACAGGACAACGAGGATCCCGAGACGACAAAGTTCATCGACATCCCCGGCAAGGCATGGGGCACCGAGGCTTACCAGACCGCCGATGAGAACGGCCACCGCTACATCATCAACCTGAAGAAGATGACACAGGAGCGTGGCTTCGCTCACCTGCACTGCATCAAGGGAGCCAACTGGGCTAACGTCACCGTGCTGAGCATGACGCTTGTCAAGGGTAATGTCGAACTGCCCACGGCCATCACCGATGTCAAGCTTACCAACTACGAGGACGGTGCCGTCTACAACCTCAACGGACAGAAGGTTGCCGACACCACAGAGGGTCTCAAGAAGGGACTCTACATCGTCAACGGCAAGAAGGTCACGATTAAGTGATAATACTCCACGACTATTAAAAAATAGTCCACGACTATTTGGAAATACTCCACGACTATTTGGGAATACTCCACGACTATCAGCAGATAGTCGTGGAGCATTCTTTTTCTGCGCATTTTTATGCAGAAAGATTTGGAGGTTTGCGAATAAAATAGTAATTTTGCAGCCGCTAATCGAATAAATATGCAAAATGAAAATTAAGAAAAGCAGGTTAGAGACACTGAGGATGATAATATCCAGCCAGCAGATGGGCAGCCAGGACGAGCTGTTGCAGGCCTTGCAGAAAGAAGGCTTCCAGCTGACGCAGGCCACGCTGAGCCGCGACCTCAAGCAGCTGAAGGTGGCCAAGGCGTCGACGCTGAACGGCAACTACGTCTACGTGTTACCTAACGACACGATGTACAAACGCGTCACCACCCATGGCAACATCCGCGAGATGATGCAGTCGTCGGGATTCGTGAGTCTGAACTTCTCCGGCAACATGGGAGTCATCAAGACACGGCCCGGCTACGCCAGCTCTATAGCCTGGAACATCGACAACAGCGACATGCCCCAGCTGCTGGGAACCATCGCCGGCGACGACACAATCTTCATTGTCATCAAGGAGGGTGTCAGCCACGACGAAGTAAGAACCATAATAGAACAAATTCTTAAGTAACAAGAGACATAATGGAAGAGATAGATATCGTAGTGGCCGGACCGGAGCACGAGAAGTATGTAGACACCATCCTCGACACCATTGCCGATGCAGCGAAGGTGCGCGGTACCGGAATAGCCAAGCGCACACATGAGTACCTGACGAAGAAGATGCAGGAGGCCAAGGCGGTGATAGCCCTCACTAAGGACGGCCGCTTCGCCGGATTCAGCTACATCGAGACCTGGGAGAACCAGCAGTATGTGACTACCAGCGGACTGATAGTACATCCCGACTTCCGCGGACTGCACATCGCAAAGCGCATCAAGGACATGACATTCACCTTAGCACGCACACGGTGGCCCCACGCCAAGATTTTCTCGCTCACCAGCGGTGCTGCGGTGATGGCGATGAACACCGCCCTCGGCTATCAGCCCGTGACATTCGCCGACCTCACCGAGGACGAGGCTTTCTGGAAGGGATGCGAGGGTTGTGTCAACGTGGATGTATTGCACCGCACCGGCCGTAAGTACTGCATCTGCACGGCCATGCTCTACGACCCGACGGAACACCTGCCGGCCAAGATTCCTGATGAAGTGATCGAGCGCATCAACAGAATCGACGGAAAATAGGAACAACGGATTATACGTAATCGCTTTGGCGCTTTTACAAAGCGAAGCGACTAAAAAGAATTAAACAAATTTATAGATATGAGCAAGAAAAAAGTAGTAGTAGCATTCAGTGGTGGTCTCGACACCAGCTACACCGTGATGAAGTTAGCCCAGGACGGCTGGGATGTATATGCCGCTTGCGCCAATACTGGCGGTTTCTCGGCAGAGCAGCTGAAGACTAACGAGGAGAACGCCTACAAGTTAGGAGCAGTGAAGTACGTGACGCTCGACGTCACCCATGAGTATTACGAGAAGTCGCTGAAGTACATGATCTTCGGCAACGTACTGCGTAACAACTGCTACCCCATCTCGGTGTCGAGTGAGCGCATCTTCCAAGCCATCGCCATCGCACGCTATGCCAACGAGATAGGTGCCGATGCCATTGCCCACGGCTCTACCGGAGCCGGCAATGACCAGATACGCTTCGACATGACATTCCTCGTCATGGCCCCCGGCGTGGAAATCATCACGCTGACCCGCGACAAGAAGCTGACGCGCAAGGAGGAGGTGGACTTCCTCAACGAACATGGCTTCACGGCAGACTTCGCAAAGCTGAAGTACTCGTATAACGTAGGTATCTGGGGTACCAGCATCTGCGGCGGCGAACTCCTCGACCCGACACAGGGACTGCCCGAGGAGGCCTATCTGAAGCATGTCACTGCCAAGGAACAGGAGCAGCTGCTGAAGATAGAGTTCGACAAGGGCGAGATAGTTGCCGTCAACGGCGAGAAGTTCGACGACCGCATAAAAGCCATTCAGAAGATTGAGGAAATCGGTGCAAGCTACGCCATCGGCCGTGATGCCAACGTCGGCGACACGATCATCGGCATCAAGGGCCGCGTAGGCTTCGAGGCCGCCGCTCCGAAGCTCATCATCGAGGCACACCGTCTCTTAGAGAAGTCGACACTCTCGAAGTGGCAGCAGTACTGGAAGGACCAGGTGGCCAATTGGTACGGTATGTTCCTGCACGAGAGCCAGTACCTGGAGCCTGTGATGCCCGACATCGAGGCCATGCTGACATCGTCGCAGCGTAACGTCACCGGTACCGCCATCCTGAAGCTGCGCCCCTACGGCTTCGAGACCGTCGGCATCGACTCCGCTAACGACCTGACAAAGTCGAAACTCGGCGAATACGGCGAGACGCAGACCGGCTGGACTGCCGACGAGGCCAAGGGCTTCATCAAGGTCAGCTCTACGCCGTTGAGAGTGTATTACGGCATACATCCGAATGAGAGATAACCCCCTCCCAACCCTCCCCGAGGGGAGGGCTATGCGTACACCTAACCAATGGCGAGAAACGACGGATTTTACAATACAGCATCACCTGACAGGTATGTCCTTCTAAAGGAGTTTGCCCAAAAGAACAAGCAATTTGCTACTGAAGCAGAGTCGCTGCTGTGGGAACATATTCGTGCAAAACGACTATCTGTAAAATTCAACAGACAGCACATAATTGGTGATTATATTGTGGACTTCGTCTGTATAGAAAAGAAACTTGTCGTAGAAGTAGATGGAGGGTATCACTCTGAGTACGAACAGATAGAGAAAGATGAACTTAGAACTGAGCGTCTGAACGGAATGGGGTTCAACGTTATCAGGTTCACTAACGAAGAAATAACAGGAAACATTTTTGGAGTTATCAATAAAATCAAGAACAAGCTAAATGAACCATATAAATAATACCGGGATAGCTTCCCTCCCCTCGGGGAGGGTCAGGGTGGGGGTTTTAGGCGCTGCCGGCTATACGGGCGGAGAGCTTATACGCCTGTTGCTCAACCACCCCGAGGCAGAGATTGTCTTTGCCAACTCCGAGTCGAATGCCGGCAATCTGGTGTCGGACGTGCACGAGGGACTGGTCGGTGAAACCGAGCTACGCTTTACTGACCAGATGCCGTTCGAGCAGGTCGACGTGGTGTTCTTCTGCTTCGGCCATGGTAAGAGTGAGCAGTTCCTGAAGGAGCACACCATACCCGCACACGTGAAGATTATCGACCTGGCACAGGACTTTAGACTGACCCCCTCCAAACCTCCCCGAGGGGAGGCTTCCCCATCTTCTGTTCTCCCCCTCGGGGGAGTTAGAGGGGGGTGGGTATATGGACTGCCTGAGATCAACAAGGAGTCCATTATGAAGGCACAGCACGTGGCCAACCCCGGCTGCTTCGCCACGGCGATACAGCTCGGCCTGCTGCCCGCAGCCTACCTGAACCTGTTGAAGTACGATGTCAGTGTCAACGCCATCACAGGCTCAACGGGTGCCGGTCAGAAGCCCGGTGCGACGACGCACTTCTCGTGGCGTAACAACAACCTGAGCATTTACAAGCCCTTCACCCACCAGCACCTGGCCGAGATACGGCAGTCGCTGACACAGGTGCAGGGCCACCTGGATGTCGACATCGACTTCATCCCCTACCGTGGCGACTTCGCCCGTGGCATCTTCTGTACGGAAGTCATCCGCACGAAGGCACCTGCCGACGAGGTGATACAGGCCTACAAGGACTTCTATGCCGACGCTGCCTTCACGCACTACACCGACAAGCCCATCGACCTGAAGCAGGTGGTGAACACGAACAAGTGTCTTGTGCACATCGATGCTTTCGAGAACAAGCTGCTCGTCACCACCGCCATCGACAACCTGCTGAAGGGTGCCGTGGGTCAGGCTGTGCAGAACATGAACATCATGTTCGGCATCGATGAGACGGCAGGCCTGCGGCTGAAGGCCTCAGCGTTCTAAGATGCATAAAGGTATCACAACCATGGGGAGGCAGTTGTCGCTGTCTCCCTATTTTGTACGCTTCTCCGTAGGAGTGATGCCCTTGAACTTCTTGAAATTCCGATAGAAAGCACTGCTGGAGGTGAATCCCGACCTTGTCATTACATCATTGATTGAAAGCTCGGGACGGGCTTCAAGCAACTTTGACGCATAGTCAATGCGCTGGCTGTTGATGAAATCAGAGAACGAGGTGCCCATCTCCACGTTGATGGCGTGATAGATGTAGTTACGGTTGGTATGAAGCCGTACCGCCAAGTCGCTGACCTTCAAGTTAGGATACAGGAAGAGTTTCTCGTCGTTCACCAACATTCTGATTCTCTCAAGCAATTTGCTATCGGCACTTGTCTCCAAAGATTCAGGTTTCTGAAAGACCTCTTCGTCAATGTCCCGTACTGAGAACTGCTGGTTCAGGCCCACGTGACCAATCAGTAGCAACAGTACTGAGAACAGCACTGCCGGAAAGGAGAGCGGATCAAGTTCGCCGACAAAGCGCTGACGCCCAATGATGTTAAAGACAAAAGCGACAAACGACGTGACGGCGAAGAGAACCAGCAGCGTTTTTACACGGACAATCCTCTTTCCCTCAATATTCGAATAGTTTGACTCAACGACAGCGTTATAGGCTGTGATACGACTGAAGCCGAAGTACAGCACCAAGGGAATCTGGAGCGCAAACACAATCCTTACAACGACATGGCAAAGGCCCTGCCACCAGGCAAGACCAGAAAGCGAGGCAAATTCGTTGCCATAGAGGTAACGCTGAACGAAAAAGGCTGTCTCCTGGTTATCCATCAACAGATAGAGCAGTCCTACCGTCATGGCGCAAAGCAGTGACGGCGCCAGGCAGAGAGCCTGCCGCCAACGGTTGGGACGATACTCCGTCAGTTCTTCGATATAGAGATAATAAATAGGGAAAACGGCTGGATTACAGAAACAATAGAACGTATCCGTCAGGGGAACCACTGCGGTCAGACGGTTGAAGTATACGCAATGAGCCAGATAAAGCACCGTCGCCGTCACCATGAAAAGCAGCAAGCGCACCATCGCCAGATTCCGACTATCGTAGAGTCTCAGGGCAATCAGCACTGAGAGGACGCCGCATACTATCATTGGCAAAGAAGACATCATGACACCCATCATGGCTACAAAAGTAGTGCTTATTCCTCAATTACGCAAAGAAAAAGGAGGAAAAAGGCTCATTTGAACAGAAAATAGGCTAAAAGTGTATCTCGACACCCTTCGTTTCGCAAAAAAGCCGATGGAATCGGGCCTTTTTACGCTCGTCTCTGCATATTTGGGAATCCCCACGACCGAACGGGAGTAAGAAATTGCGAATTCGGGAAAAGATTCTGCAAAAAAGGAAGCCCTGCTCTGTACTTTTCCCACTAACTTTGTAGTCAGTTATCGCGCAAAAGCAGATTCACAAACCAAACAATAGCATTATGAAGAAAAAGTACCAACTGTTATTACTCTTGCTGCTAACCGCCTCTGTCTGTACATGGGCACAAGGCTCAACATGGCAGACTGCCATCGCAATCAACAACGGTGGCACTGGCAGCAGTACGCTGAACGACAAAGCAGGTGAAGCCTGGTTCAAAATTGAAGTGCCCGAGGAGGGCAAGGTCGTCATCACCGAGACATTAAGCGAGGACCTCGGCCTGTATAGCGTCGTCTTATGCTGGGTGGACAACGCAGGCAGTGTCAAGGACCGCAACACCCTGGGGTATTATATAGGTAGCGGGAAAACGTTGGAAGTGACCAACGTTGGCAAAGGCACCTATTATATCCGAGCACAGCGATCGGGCGGCAAGGGCACAGTGACCATTGCCTACCAGTTCACGGCCAGTCCATACGCCAACGATGCCGAGCCTAATGACCAGGAAGGATCAGGAGCTGTGCTGAAAAGTGGCGAGACGGTTCAGGGCCGGTTGGGTTATGTCGACGCCAAAGACTACCTCGACAACGACGACTGGTATAAGATTGTGGTGACGCAGGACGGACGTATCGACCTGACGTTCAACGCCGAGGAAGCATACGGTCTGGAGCTGTATAGCATGTCTATCTACAGATTCAAGGAGAGCGACGGTTCATATCCCCAACGTCAGACCAAAGGATACTATTTCAGTAATGGCACGCTCACCGTCACCGATGTTGGCGTAGGAACCTACTATATCAAACTGCAACGCACCGGCGGGCACGGCGGCTACACACTGAAATACGACTTCACCGCCAACACCTATGACAACGACAGCGAGCCTAACGACGAGTTGGGACAGGGTAGCGAGATTGCCATCGGCCAGACCGTTCAGGGACATCTGGGCTACCTTGACGACCAAAACTACACTGACAATAACGACTGTTACAAGATCGTGGTGCCGAAGGACGGACGCATTGACTTGACGTTCGATTGCGACCAGACCTACGAACTGGGCCTGTACGCCATCTCCATTTACAGGTTCAAGGAGAGCGACGGCTCCTATCCCCACCGGCAGACCGAAGGCTACTATCTCAAGAAAGGCACGCTCACTGTCACCAATGCAGGCGTAGGAACATACTATATCAAACTGCAACGCACCGGCGGGCACGGCGGCTACACACTGAAATACGACTTCACCCCCTGTAGCCATGGCAACGACAGCGAGCCCAACGACGAGGCAGGACAGGGCGACGAGATTGCCGTCGGGCAGAGCGTTCAGGGGCATTTGGGCTACCTCGATGCAAACGACTACACAGACAACCACGACTGGTACAAGATAGTGGTGCCACAAGACGGACGCCTGCAGATGGTCTTCGACTGCGACCAGACTTATGGTTTGGAACTATACAGTGTGTCCATCCATCGGTTCAAAGAGGAAAATGGCACATTCGACCATCGGTCGACAAAGGGCTATTATCTCAAGAACGACACGCTCACCATCAACGATGCTGGCGCCGGAACCTACTACATCAATCTACAGCGCTCCGGCGGGCATGGCGGCTACAAGCTGAGATACATATTTGCACCCAACCGCTACCAGAACGACACAGAGTCGAACGAAAAGCTTGAGGAGGTCAAGCAGACCATCGCTGCAAACAGCACCATAACAGGTCATCTGGGCTACGTTGACGACAAGGGCAAACTCGACGGCCACGACTGGTTCCGCCTTGATACGGAGAAGGCCAGTCTGCTTTCTGTCACCGTTGAGCCCGACCCCTCCTCAACGTTGGAGTTGTATGCTGCTTACATCGTCAGCGTGAAGGGCGACGAAGTGACCACCCTAACCACCAAGGGCTACTACCTCCACGACGCCCTGACACTGTCGGTGGGCAATGTTGAGGATGGCGTTGACTACTATCTGCACCTACAGCATAGCGGCGGTCACGGCGGCTACACAGTCCGCTACGGTGCACCCGAGCGCTTTGAGGGTTCTGAGATACGCATTGCCTACTTAGGCCGCAGCACCACACGCCTCGGCATACCCAGTCCCTACGAAGTCAAGGTGGAAAACATCGGCAGCGGCAACACAGGCAGCTTCTTCGTGGCCATTCCTGCAACGCCCGACATCGAGTTCCTCCGTGCAGAGATACCTACTGAGGACGGCGTGATGAAAGTTGACCGCGAAGACTTTGCCATCTACGACAGCGAGGAAGGCGACTGCGCCGTCTTCATGGTACCCAACCTGCCTCCTTTCGAGAGTTACTCTTTCACGGTCTACATGCAGGGGCGCGTGGGCAGTACATCGCGCAGTGAACTTCCCATCTATGCCGTTCCCATTAATAAGAAGGGACAATCGCTGCTCGGAGCGCTGAAGAGTTCCACGAAGAAGGTACAGGACAACTTTGAATGGACTGCTGTGGGTGAGGATGGCATCACCGTGGCAACTGTCGATGCCTTCATTGACGCATTCATCTTCGACGAGAAAGACCGTCAGCAGTTAGGTCAGGCCATCGGCGAAGTGGAACACGGTTACAGGTCCAGCTACCGTGCACCGGTGGCTCACCCCGTGATACACTACACCAAGAAGGTCGTTGACCAAGTGAACCCCGTCATGGCTATCCCCAACGCCCTTATGGCCTCTGGAAAGATTGCCAACAGCCTGGTCACCGCCCTGCGCCGCAAGATATGGCTTTGGATATACAAAGACCTGGGCTACGTACAGGATGAACCTCAGGTCATGGACGGCCGCACGGGTGTTGACGGCATCGTCCGTTCATGGGACCCCAACGAGATGGTCGGTCCGAAGGGCGTCGGCGACGAGCACTATCTTGGCGAGACCCGCACCATGGACTACCGCATCCTCTTTGAGAATAAGGCGGAAGCCACCGACAACGCCTACCGCATCAGCATCAGCGATGAGCTTGACGAGAACGTGTTCGACGTCTCGACCGTCCGCTTCGGAGAGAGCAGCCATGAGGGCACCGAATACAACTGGAAGATGAAGCGCGAGGGCAACAAACTGTCGTGGGACATCGAGGGCATTGAGCTGCCGCCAAATGTGAATGCACCAGAAGGCGAGGGGTATGTCAGCTTCTCGGTCGACTTGAAGCCTGGGCTGAAGAACGGCACACAGATTAAGAACAAGGCGGCCATCATCTTCGACTACAACGAGACGATTGAGACCAACGAGTTTGTCAACACCCTCGACCTCGAGGCTCCTATCTCGCAAAACGGTCAGGCCAGCTACAAGGACGGCAAGGCTTCCGTATCATGCTATGCCACCGACAGCGGTTCCGGTGTGAGCCACTACTTGTTCTACACCTCTCTTAATAACGGTGAAGACTACGAGTACCTGGGACAGAACGTGGAGCCCTACATCACCTTCGATGCGAAGCCAGGAACCATCTATACGATTAGTGTACTGGCCGTCGACAATGTAGGCAACGTTGAAGAGACGACACATGCCACACTGACCTTCGATCCGACTGCCGTCAACGACGTCCGCTTCGACGCCCGTCCGACGACAACGGCCGTTTTCACTGTTGACGGCCGGAAAGTGATTACAGGCGCTGACGGCAGGCTGCCAAGAGGCATCTACATCATCGGCAACAGAAAGATTGTGGTGAAATAACAGAAGAAGAAACTGCAAGGAATCGCGGGGGGACGTGCTTGACTGCACATCCCCCTTCTTCAGTATACAGGGCGAAAACCTGCGGAAGACGACAGGTTGAAGGGAAAAGGAGGCTAGTTGAAGACGGTTTATGCAAAAATGTGGGGGAAATGTTACGATTTGTCATTTTTTTGCCGTAATTTTGCACCCGATTATCTGAATAGAGAAGAAAAAGGCAAAAAAGCAGAGATAGAAATGAAACTGTTTGACGTATATCCGCTCTTCGACGTGAACATCGTCAAGGGCAAAGGCTGTAAGGTGTGGGACGACAAAGGCCAGGAGTATCTGGACCTCTATGGCGGACACGCTGTCATCTCCATCGGCCACTCGCACCCGCACTATATCGAAAAGGTGACGGAGCAGCTCCAGAAGATTGGGTTCTACTCGAACTCTGTGATTAACAAGCTTCAGGTGGAGCTGGCCGAAAGGCTGGGCAAGATCAGCGGCTACGACGACTACCAGCTGTTCCTCATCAACAGCGGTGCCGAGGCCAACGAGAACGCGCTGAAGCTGGCATCGTTCACCAACGGCCGCACGCGCGTGCTGTCGTGCGAGAAGGCCTTCCACGGCCGCACCAGCCTGGCCGTGGAGGTGACGAACAATCCCAAGATTATTGCGCCCATCAACGATAACGGCCACGTTACCTACCTACCGCTGAATGACCTCGCCGCCTGGGAGACGGAGCTCAGCAAGGGCGACGTCTGCGCCGTCATCCTGGAGTGCATCCAGGGAGTCGGCGGCATCAAACTGGCGACGAAGGAGTTCGCTCAGGGCCTCCAGGCTGCGTGTAAGAAGTACGGCACGGTACTCATCTGCGACGAGATACAGTGCGGCTACGGCCGCTCGGGAAAGTTCTTTGCCCACCAGTGGCTCGGCATCCGCCCCGACATCATCACCGTGGCCAAGGGCATAGCTAACGGCTTCCCCATGGGCGGCGTGCTCATCTCGCCGGAGTTCAAACCGGTGTACGGGCAGCTCGGCACCACCTTTGGCGGCAACCACTTGGCGTGTGCGGCAGCACTGGCCGTACTCGACATCTTTGAAGAGGAACACCTGGTCGACAACGCCCGCATCGTTGGCGACTACTTGACAGAACAACTCAAGGCACTTAACAGTCCGCGCATAAAAGACATTCGTGGCCGCGGCCTGATGATTGGCATTGACCTCGACTGCCCGCACGCAGAGGTCAGGAAGCCGCTCATCTTCGAGCAGCACTGCTTCACGGGCTGCGCCGGACAGAACACCCTGCGCCTGCTACCGCCGCTCTGCCTGACGAAGCAGGAGGCCGACGAGTTTATCGGACGACTGAACGCCGTTCTGAAGGATAAAGAATAAAGAAAGAAAGGAAAAAGGAAGAAAAATGAAGATAGCAATGATTGGTGCCGGCGCCATGGGCGGGGCCACCGTGGAAGGTCTGGTGAGGACCGGTCTGTATAAGAACGACGATATCACCGTGAGCGACCCGTCGCAGGCGGTGCTCGACAAGTTTGTGAAGATGGGCGTCAGCGTGACCACCGACAACGGCGCCGCCGCTGCCGATGCCGACGTGGTGATGGTGTGCGTCAAGCCGTGGCTCGTAGAGCGCGTGCTCATGGGCTTCAAGGACGAGCTAAAGCCTGAAAAGCAGGTGCTGGTGGTAATTGCTGCCGGTGTAAAGTCGACCAGCATTCAAGAATGGCTGGGGGCTCAGTGCCCGCCGCTGTTCCTGGTGATTCCTAACATCGCCATCGCTGAGCTGGCATCTATGACGTTCCTCGTGCCTGTAGCTAATGCCTCAGAGAGCAAGAACGGCACATCGGCAACAGCGCAGGATAATGCTCTGGCAACAGTAAAAGGCATCTTCGACGGTTTGGGCGAGATCATACTGACGGACGAGCAGCACCTGGCGGCAGGCACGACATTGGCTTCGTGCGGCATCGCCTATGCCATGCGTTATGTGCGCGCCGCCGCCGAGGGTGGCGTGGAGCTGGGATTCAAGGCCGACGACGCCAAGCGTATCGTCATGCAGACGATGAAGGGTGCTGTGGCCGTATTAGAAGCAAGCGGCCTGCACCCCGAGGCCGCCATCGACCTGGTGACCACCCCCGGCGGCGTGACCATCAAGGGTCTGAACGAAATGGAGCACGCCGGCTTCACGTCGGCCGTCATCCGCGGACTGAAAGCCGGGGCGAAGTAAATAGCCAAATAAATTGTAAATTGTAAATCGTCAAATTGTAAATATGGATGACCAACTGAAACAGATAGGTGAGCGGCTGCGCGGACTGCGCGACGTGCTGGACATTCCGGTGAGCGAGATGGCTGAGACCATCGGCATAGCAGTGGAGAAATACGAACTGATAGAACAGGGCAAGGCCGACATCACGATTTCCAATCTGATGAAGATTGCCCACAAGTATGGCATATCTACCGAGGAGCTCATCTTCGCCGAGACGCCCCACATGAAGAGCTACTTCGTGGTGCGCCAAGGTCAGGGCGTGAGCATCGAGCGCACCAAGGCGTATAAATACCAGAGCCTGGTAAGCGGCTTCGTAGGCCACAAGGCCGACGTGTTCATCGTCACCGTAGAGCCAAAGCCCGAGGCCGCCGTGGTGTATAAGAACACCCACGCCGGCCAGGAATTCAACCTCGTCTTAGAGGGCAAGATGGAGCTTTACATCGCCGGCAAGACCATCACCTTGGAGGCTGGCGACAGCATCTACTTCGACTCCACGAAGCCCCATGGCATGCTTGCCGTAGGCAATAGACCGGTGAAGTTCCTGGCGTTCACGGTAGAATAGTCGTAATAACGTTATGACGTAATAACGCTATGACGTAATTTCGGAATATCGCAATAATCAACAACACAATGATAGAAAGATTCCTGAAGCAGACAAGCTTCACCTCAGTGGAGGATTACAACAAACATTTAGAGTTTATCATTCCTGAGAACTTCAACTTCGCCTACGACGTGATGGACGAGTGGGCTAAGGAGAAGCCCGACGGGCTGGCCCTGTTATGGACAAACGACCAGGGTGAGGAGATACGTGCCACCTTTGCACAGCTGAAAGAGCAGTCAGACCAGGCCGCCTCGTACCTGCAGACGTTAGGCATCGGCAAGAACGACCCCGTGATGCTCATTCTGAAGCGCCGCTACGAGTGGTGGGTGGTGATGCTGGCCCTGTGCAAGATTGGCGCCATCGTTATCCCGGCCACCCACATGCTGACCAAGAAAGACATCATATACAGAAATACGCGGGCCTCGGTGAAGGCTATCATCTGCGTCGACGACCCCTACGTGGTGGGCGAGATACAGAAGGCCATGCCGGAGAGCGCCACGGTGAAGCAATACATCACCATTACCGACCACGGCAAGCCCATTCCCGAAGGCTTCCACGACTGGCAGTCGGAGTGGCAGCAGGCACCCAAGTTCCAGCGCCCGGCCTTTGTCAACGAGAACGACGACACGATGATTATGTACTTCACCAGCGGCACCAGCGGCGAACCGAAAATGGTGGCCCACGACTATCTCTACGCGATGGGCCACCTGACGACGGGCGTCTTCTGGCACAACCTGCATGAAGGGTCGCTGCACCTGACCGTGGCCGACACCGGCTGGGGCAAGGCCGTTTGGGGCAAGTTCTACGGCCAGTGGTTTGCCGGCGCCACGGTGTTCGTCTTCGACCACGAGAAATTCAATGCCGACACGCTGCTGCGCCAGATGGAGAAATACCACGTCACGTCGTTCTGCGCCCCGCCCACCATCTACCGTTTCATGATACGCGAAGACCTGTCGAAGTACGACCTGTCGTCGCTCCAATACTGCTGCACCGCCGGCGAAGCCCTGAATCCCGCCGTCTACGATAAGTTCTATGAGAAGACCGGCATCAAGATGATGGAGGGTTTCGGACAGACGGAAACGACGATGACGCTGGGCACGTTTCCCTGGATGGAGCCGAAGCCCGGCTCGATGGGCATGCCCAACGCCCAGTACGACATCGACCTGATCCGTGCCGACGGCACGCCGTGCGAAGACGGTGAGAAAGGCGAAATCGTCGTCCGCGTGGGCGACAAGAAACCCATCGGACTGTTCAAGGGCTACTATCGCGACGAGGAGAAGACGCGTGAGGCATGGCACGACGGCCTCTACCATACGGGCGACATGGCCTGGCGCGACGAGGACGGCTACTATTGGTTTGAGGGTCGCATCGACGACGTCATCAAATCCTCAGGCTACCGCATCGGCCCGTTCGAGGTTGAGTCGGCGCTGATGACCCACCCCGCCGTCGTAGAGTGCGCCATCACCGGCGTGCCCGACGACATCCGCGGCATGGTGGTCAAGGCCACCGTCGTCTTAGGCAAGGAATGGAAGGACAAGGCCGGCGACGACCTCGTCAAGGAGCTTCAGCAACACGTGAAGAAAGTGACGGCACCCTATAAGTACCCGCGCATCGTGGAGTTCGTCGACGAACTGCCCAAGACCATCTCGGGCAAGATACGCCGCGTGGAAATCCGCCAAAAAGACACAGAGAAGCAACTGAGAGATTAGCGTCAGAATGGTATCACTTGATTACTACATAGCGAAACAAGACTGACGATGAAACGAAAGATCTTTCTGGGTGCGATTGCAATAGCAGCAGCGGTGGCTGGTTACTTCATTCCTGCCGTCATCGTATTATTGGTAGCTGCTATGATCAATCTCATACAGCGTAGGCGGGGCACGGATGTCAACGAAGCCCCCAAACCGTCAGAAATGACCGTTGACGAGCTCACTGCACAGTACGGCAAGCCCGAGGACGTGATACTTCTGAATGCAGCGCGCGCCAATGAGGCGTTGGGAGTCATACTTGCTTACAAGGACTATCTCGTCGTGGAAGGACGCCGTATCGACAAGAACGACATCACTGACGTGACCTTCAACAACAGCGGTACACCCTACGCTCCTGGCGAATACCAAGTCATCATTGCCACATCAGGACAGGGTTTCATCCATGTTAATACCGGCTACGACATAGCCTGGACAAAGGACGTGGTAGAAGATATAAAAAAGGCTCGCTTTAGCGCTTTTACAAAGCGTAGCGACTAAAAGAATCTGTAAGGAAATGAAACGAATCGTTGTAAAGATTGGCTCGAATGCGCTGACTCGCCCCGACGGGCGGCTCGACGTGACGCGTATGTCGGCACTGGTCGACCAAATAGCCTGGCTGCGCCAGCACGACTGCGAGGTAATACTCGTGTCGTCGGGTGCCGTGGCCTGTGGGCGCCGCGAGCTTGACAATGTAGACCACGAACTGGACTCCGTAGAACAGCGACAGCTATTTTCGGCCCTCGGACAGGCCAAGCTCATCGGACTCTACTACGACCTGTTCCGCGAATACCACATCCACGTCGGTCAGGTGCTGACGATGAAGGAGAACTTCGAGCCTGGCGAGCAGTACCGCAACCAGCGTGCCTGCATGAGGGTGATGCTGGAGAACGACGTGCTGCCCATCGTCAACGAGAACGACACGGTCTCAGTCACCGAGCTGATGTTTACCGATAACGACGAGCTGTCGGGACTGATAGCCCAGATGATGGAGGCCGACACGCTCGTACTGCTGTCGAACATCGACGGCATCTACACCGGCAACCCCAACGATCCGCAGTCTCAGCTCATCAAAGAGGTGGCACCCAATACCGACCTCACAGAATATATCCAGACGGAGAAGAGCTCGGCCGGACGAGGTGGCATGCAGTCGAAGTACGCCACGGCCACGAAGATTCAGCAGGCCGGCATCCGCGTTGTCATTGCCAACGGCAAGCGCGAGAACGTGCTCGTTGACCTGATGAAACAACCCGAAACTACACCACACACATTATTCAAATGCAGTTAGAAGAGACTTTCAAGAGCGTAAAGCAGGCCAGCAAGACACTGGCACTGCTCACCGACCAGCAGCGTAACGACATTCTGAACGCTGTCGCCGACGCCATCGTCAGCAACAAGGAACGCATCCTCAAGGCCAATGCCGAGGATCTGTCAAAGATGGACAAGGCCAATCCGCTCTACGACCGTCTGCAGCTGACAGACAAGCGTCTTGACGACATCGCCTCCGACATGCGTAACGTCGCCACCCTACCCTCGCCCTTAGGACATGTGACGAAGCAGAAGACACTGCCCAACGGTCTGCGACTGTGCCGCGTAAGCGTGCCCTTCGGTGTCATCGGCATGATCTACGAGGCACGTCCCAACGTCACCTACGATGTCTTCTCGCTCTGTTTCAAGAGCGGCAATGCATGCCTACTGAAAGGCGGACGCGACGCCGTCGTCAGCAACGAGGCCGGCGTGGCTCTCATCCACGAGGTGCTGGAGCGCTATGGCGTCAACCCCGACGTGGTGCTGTTGCTGCCTGCCACCCATGAGGCCACGGGCGAGATGCTCAATGCCGTGGGATATGTCGACCTCTGCATCCCGCGTGGCGGACGTAAGCTCATCGACTTCGTGCGCGACACGGCACGCATACCCGTCATCGAGACGGGAGCCGGCGTGGTGAATACCTACTTCGATAAAGACGGCGACCTGGAAATGGGCAAGGCCATCATTCTGAACGCCAAGACCCGCCGCGTCTCGGTCTGCAACGCCCTCGACTGCCTCATCATACACCGCGAGCGTATCTGGTCGCTGCCTGCCCTCTGCGAAAAGTTGGCAGAGAAGAAGGTTGTCATCTATGCCGACAGCGAGGCTTACGACGTACTGAAGAGCAGCTATCCCTATCTGGAGCAAGCCACTGCCGACAGTTTCGGTACCGAGTTCATGGACTACAAGATGGCCGTCAAGACCGTAGCTTCGCTCGACGAGGCTCTAGCACATATTGACCAGCATGGCTCCGGCCACAGCGAGGCCATCATCACCCGCGACGAAAAGACAGCCCGCCGATTCCAGGCTCACGTCGATGCCGCCTGCGTCTACTGGAACGCCCCTACATCGTTCACCGATGGTGCCCAGTTCGGGCTTGGTGCCGAGATTGGCATCTCTACACAGAAGCTCGGTCCGCGCGGCCCCATGGCCTTAGAAGAGATAACCACATACAAATGGCTCATAGAAGGCGAAGGACAAACTAGGCCGTAGAGGCCCAAGCCCTATAGGCCCGTTTTGCCCTATTACCACCAAAACACCCACAAAAAAAGAAAAGATGAAAAGCTTTATAAACGTAGAAGACCTCGGTCCGTTAGACAAAGCCATGGCCGAGGCAATGGAGATTAAGAACGACCGTTACAAGTATCAGCACCTGGGCAAGAACAAGACGCTGATGATGATATTCTTCAACAACTCGCTGCGCACACGCCTGTCGACACAGAAGGCGGCCATGAACCTCGGCATGAACGTCATTGTACTTGACGTCAACGCCGGAGCATGGAAGCTGGAGACCGAGCGCGGCGTCATCATGGACGGCGACAAGTCGGAGCACCTCCTGGAGGCCATACCCGTCATGGGCTGCTACTGCGACCTCATCGGCGTGCGCTCGTTCGCCGGACTGACCGACCGCGAGTACGATTATGCCGAGACGGTGCTGCACCAGTTCATAAAGTACAGCGGCAGACCCGTCTTCGCCATGGAGACTGCCACCGTACATCCCCTGCAGGCTTTTGCCGACCTGATCACCATCGAAGAACACAAGACGGTAGAGCGTCCGAAGGTCGTGCTGACGTGGGCTCCCCACTGCCGCGCCCTTCCACAGGCTGTGCCCAACAGCTTCGCACAGTGGATGCGTGCCGCCGACGTCGACTTCGTCGTCACCCACCCTAAAGGCTACGAACTCGACCCGAAGTTTGTAGGCGATGCCCGTGTGGAGTACGACCAGCGGAAAGCCTTCGAGGGTGCCGACTTCATCTATGCCAAGAACTGGTCGAACCCCGGCGTCACCAATCCTGCTGACTACGGCAAGATAACCTGCGACGACCGCTCATGGACCGTCGACACGGAGCACATGTCGTGGACCAACAACGGTAAGTTCATGCACTGCCTGCCCGTGCGCCGTAACCTCATCGTCACCGACGATGTCATAGAGTCGGAGAACAGCATCGTCATCCCCGAGGCTGCCAACCGCGAGATCAGCTGCTCTGTAGTAATCAAGCGGATGCTGGAGGCCCTGTAAGCCCCATTATAGCCCTATAACCCCCATTAGCCCCATGATTTCCTTCGAATGTGACTATAACAACGGTGCCCACCCGAAAGTGCTTCAGCACCTTGTGGAAACCAACGGCGAGACGACCGACACCTACGGCTTCGACCGTTTCACGGAGTCGGCCAAGCAAAAGATCCGTCAGGCCTGCGACAGTCCTGATGCTGCCATCTACTTCCTCGGAGGCGGCACACAGACCAACGACACCGTCATCGACGGCATGCTACGCTCCTACGAGGCTGTCATCACCGTCGAGACAGGACATATAGCAGTGCACGAGGCCGGCGCCATTGAGCACACAGGCCATAAGGTCATCACCCTACCCTCTCACGACGGCCGTCTCGATGCCGCCGAGCTGGAGGAGTGGATGCTGGTCTACGAGAACGACGAGAGCCGCGACCACGTGGCACAGCCCGGCATGGTCTACATCTCACTGCCTACGGAGTTAGGGACGCTGTACACTGACTCAGAGATAGACAGTATTTATAAGGTATGCGCAAAGCACCGCCTGCAGCTCTTCATCGACGGGGCACGCTTAGGCTACGGCATCGCTGCCAGCGACGGTGACATCACCCTGCCGTGGCTCGCCAGCCACTGTGATGCCTTCTACATCGGCGGCACCAAGGTGGGGGCACTGTGCGGCGAGGCCGTCGTCTTCCCCCGTGGCAACGCGCCGAAGGGTTTCTTTCCGCTTGTCAAGCAGCATGGTGCTCTGTTTGCCAAGGGACGCCTTAACGGAGTGCAGTTCGATGCGCTGTTCACCGTCGAGGACGGCACGCCGCTTTACCTCACCATTGCGCAGCACGCCATCGACATGGCACGCCGCATGGTAGCGCTGTTTCACGAGAAAGGTCTCAGGATGTATATCGACTCGCCGACGAACCAGCAGTTCGTCATCCTGCCCAACGAGCAGATGCACGAACTGGAGCAGAAGGTGCAGTTCACGCACTGGGGTCCTTACGACAAGGACCATTTCATCTGCCGTTTCGTCACCAGCTGGGCCACTACCGAGGACGATCTGCTGACGCTCGGACGCCTTTTAGGTTAAAAAAAAGTTTCTCCACCTGTTAGAAGAAGCGTTTCTCCACCAGTCAGAAGAAACGCTTCTCGACCACGCCGTCATAGGTGTTTATCCGCATGACTATTGTGTCGGCCTTGACACCGCCGATGGGTACGCTGAGGAAGACGTAGCGCGAGTAGTACTCCGGCTCACCGTTCTGTGAGTGGTACAGCCGCAGGTATAGCGCGCTATGGCCGTCGGGGTGGCTTACCAGCGTGTCGCCGGCACAGCCGAACACCTGTCCGGCTTTCTTCTCGTCCTCCACCTGGCCAGTAAGCACCCTCAGACGGAGGTTCAGGTACCGCCCTGTACGTGCACGCCATACAGACTCCACATAAACGGGGTCGGTGACTACGCCGCCTTTCACAGTGCCGGCATTCTTTATTGCCGGCACCAGCACCTGTCCTATGCTGACGGCCTCCGCCTTACCCTCGCGTTTGTTGTAGTAGAGCAGTGCACGGTAGGTGGAGTCGGCGGTCTGTATCCAGCTGATGGTAAACGGAGGCTCGGCAGCCAGCGAGTCGCCGTCGTCGGTGACGACATAGTCAACGTACTTGTCGCTCCCGGCGTGCATGTCGACGAAGTCGGCACGCAGCAGCGAATACTCGCCCTCGCCCTTCTCGTAGGCATCCTGCGTACAGGCGGCAAGCAGCACAAGCGCGACTGCGACGACAGCGGAAAAGAAATTCTTCATAAGGCAGCAAGTTTATTTCGAACGGGGTTGGCATACATCGTCAGCATACGCTCGCGGAGGAAAGCCTCATCCTTGTCGGCCAGCGTTATCTTTGCTATCTGCCCTGACAGGTATTTATCGAAACGCTCCTTGTCGGCCGCCGTGTAGTAGCGACTGTTGTCAGTACTGCCGCAGAGCTCGTCGACGGCTATGTAGTTACACGGGAAGAGCTCGTAGCCGCGATGTATCTCCGTATCCATACGCTTGGCCACGGCAGCGAAGTACTCTTTCTGCGGCAAGTCCTCCAAGTCGGCGAGCCAGCTATTGACAGGTGCTGCGGCACGGTAGACGACGCGTCCCTTGTAACCGAAGATTCCGGTACGCATATTGTCGAGGTCGTCCTGTCGTGACTTCTTGAACGACGGGTTGTCACGCTTCTGCTGGAACTCCTGTGCCTTGAGGTAGTCACACGGGTCATACTCATAGCTGATGGTCAGCGGTACGATGTTCAGCTCGCTGAGCTGTCCGCCCATGGCGAGCATCTTCAGCACGGCATCCTGCGTGCGGTCGTCGCTGTCCTTGGCACGCCCCTCACGCTGCGCTATCCAGATATTCTCGTGCTTCCCGGTCACGGCATAGTGGATGTAGCGGCTCATGAGCTGTGAGGCGGCAAGGGTCTCGCGCAGCGAGAGGCCCCGGCGCACGGTGAAGGCTTTGTTCATCCTCACCAGCCGTTTTATCCACGGATAGATAAGCAGGTTGTCGCCGATGCCTATCTCCACCGTCGTGGGATAGCCTGCCTCTATAAGCTTCACATCGAGGAAAGCCGAGTCGAGGACGATGTCGCGGTGGTTCGAGACAAAGGTGTAACGAGGAGACAAGGAATCGTCTGCTGATGCCGAAGCGGGAGTTGCCGACGCTGCCTTGCCAGCTGCCTCCTCAGCAGCCTTAAGGTCTTTGTCGTCGAAGACGCAGCCGTCGGTGTGCCGGCGGATAATCCACTTCACCACAGGTTTCATGAACCGCAACTGGAAGTCGAGCGACGTATGCACTCCGGTGAAAGCCAGCCGCAGCATGCCGTTGCGCAGCCCCTTCGGGAGCCAGGGCACCAGACCCTTCAGCACCAGCTGGAACTGTCGGTCGGCAAGCAGGTCGTCGAAGGCCTGCCGCATCTCGCCAGCCTCATAGGGGCGTATCTCGTCAAACTCGTTAGTCGTCATACCTCTATTACTTAAACTGGTTCTCAACGATGTCGGCCAGCACGTCTTTCATCTCCATTCCTGCCGCACGCACCTGCTGAGGGATGAAGCTGGTGGCAGTCATGCCGGGTGTGGTGTTTACCTCAAGCATTGATATCTTACCTTCTTTCGAGATGATGTAATCAATACGTATAATACCATTACAGTGTAGGATGTCGTAGATGTGGCTCGTAATCTTGCCTACGCGCTCGGCTACCTCAGCATCGATACGGGCTGGCGTTATCTCCTGCACCTGTCCGTTGTACTTGGCGTCATAGTCGAAGAACTCGTTCGACGTCACCACCTCGGTGATGGGCAGCAGCACGGTCTTCTCTCGTGTCTTGTAGCAGCCCTGCGTAATCTCTGTTCCGTCGAGATAACTTTCGACCATCACCTCCGGACTTTCCATCATCGCCTTACGGATGGCAGGTGCCAGCTGGTCCTTGTTCTTCACCTTGGTTACACCGAAGCTGGAGCCGTCACTGGCAGGCTTCACGAAGCACGGCATGCCGATGCGCCCTTCTATCTCGTCGTCGTTCACCAGTTCCTCGTAGCCCTTGCGTATGAGCAGCGAGTCGGCAACGCTGACGCCATAGCCCCTGAGGTACTGGTTCAGCACGAACTTGTCGAAGGTCATGGCTTCGACGAGCACGCCGCTGGTTGAGTACGGCAGGCCGATGAGGTCGAAATAGCCCTGCAGCACGCCGTTCTCGCCCGGTGTGCCGTGGATGGTGATATAGGCGTAGTCGAACAGCTTCGCCTTCCCATCCTCCATGAACGAGAAGTCGTTGCGGTCTATCTTTGCCGTGGTGCCGTCGGGCAGCTCCACATGCCAGTCCTGACCTTTTATGTCGACGATATATACGTCGTAACACTCCTTGTCGAAGAAGGAGTAGAGCCCCTGCGCCGAGCGCAGTGAAACGTCGTGTTCTGATGAGTCGCCACCGCAGACGATGGCAATAGTTCTCTTGAGGTTTTTCATTGTTTTTTTCTTTTTATTCTTTTTGGGGCCTTATGGGGTAACTGAGTCTGTTGGGCTCACTACCCTGCAGCCCCCTTGATATATCTTTGCCACTTCTCTATCACCGCGGCCATATCGGTCGGCAACTCGCTGGTGAAATCCATCTGCTGTCCTGTCGTCGGGTGCACAAATCCGAGGGTACGGGCGTGCAGCACTTGCCGAGGACAGAGACGGAAGCAGTTCTGGACGAAAGCCTTGTATGTGCTCGAGCGCTCGCCACGCAGTATCTCCGTGCCACCGTAGCGCTCGTCGCAGAACAGCGGATGTCCCACGTGTTTCATGTGTGCGCGAATCTGGTGCGTACGACCGGTCTCCAACCGGCACTCCACCAGCGTGGTATATCCGAAGCGCTCGATGACACGCCAGTGTGTCACCGCAGGCTTGCCGATGTCGGAGTCCGGCGGGAAGACCGCCATGCGCTGACGGTCGCGCGGGTCGCGTCCGATGTTGCCCTCAATGCGTCCCTCGTCGTCAGCCATGTTACCCCACACCAGCGCGTTGTACGAACGGTGGGTGTCGTGGTTGAAGAACTGCACGCCCAACCGCGTCTTCGCCTCTGCCGTCTTCGCCACGACAAGCAGTCCGCTGGTGTCCTTGTCTATGCGGTGCACCAGTCCCACGCTGGGGTCGTTGGGATCGTAGGTAGGCAGCGACCGCAGGTGCCATGCTATGGCGTTGACCAGTGTCCCGTGGAAATTCCCCACGCCCGGGTGCACCACCAGTCCTGCCGGCTTGTCGACGACCAGCAGCTGGTCGTCTTCATAGACGACGTTCAACGGGATGTCCTCCGGTTCTATGGTGGTGTCGTAGTGCGGACGGTCCAGCATCAGCGTTATCACGTCACCGGGTCGCACCTTATAGTTGCTTTTCACGGGTTTGTCGTTCACGTGGACGAACCCTGCGGCGGCGGCCTGCTGTATGCGGTTACGCGTGGTGTGCCGCAGATGCTCCATCATGTACTTGTCGACACGCAATGGTTCCTGGCCGCCGCCAACCTCCATGCGGATGTGCTCATACAACTGTTGCTGTTCATCGTCGCCGTCAAGCAGGTCCTGCCCGACAGCATCGTCGCAGAACAGCTCCTGCACGGCTCCGTTATCGCCAGGCAGTTCACGGTCTATGTGTGTCAGCTGTTCCTCACTCATAGTCTGCGGGCTCTTGCGGTGTCGTTGTCATGTCTTCAAGGAATCCTCCTGTCAGGTCGCCCTCTATGGCCGGCTCGGCATCGACATAGTCAATGTCGTAGTCCTCGCCATATTGTCCGTTGCCGATTATTAGCGTCAGCGGTGTGCCAATAGACACCATGTCACCGGTGTTCACCCTGCGCCCGCGGCTCTGTATGCCGTAGACCCAGTCTTTCTCGCCAGTGACATACTTGGGCGGCAGGATCTTGAATCCCAGGGCCGTCAACTTGGCCTCTGCCTCGCGGTAGCTGCTATTGTCCACCACATCAGGTATGGGGAACGATGGCGACGACGGCGAGTTCACGGTGACGTAGACCGTATGGCCTTCTTTAACCTGTGTGCCGGGGCCGGGGGTCTGCGCCAGTATGCAGTCGCCAGGCAGCCGTTTGTTATAACCCGAGTCACTGACCATGATGCGCAGGCCGTCGCTCTCGAGCAGCTGTAACGCACTCTCGTACTTCATCTTCGACAGGTCTGGCACCTTGATACCCTGTCCGTGGTGGGTATAGACGTCCAAGCCGAACTTCACGCCCAGCCCTACTACCACCAGCACCAACGCCATTGCCAGCAGGTTTCCCCAGAGGTATCCGCTAACGAACTTTCCAAAGAATTCCTTTGTCTTCATAACTGCCCACAAAGGTACGAATAAGTGAGCGAAATGCAAAAGAAAAATTACTTTTTCTTTTCATTTTCGATTTCGGAAGTACCGTCGAGCACGGCTCAAGGGTACATATACAGACAGAAAGGAGCAAGGCTGTCGTCTTGCTCCTTTCTGTCTCTAACCTTTATTCTCTTCTGTCGCAACAGGCAGGGTTACTTTCCGTGGTGCTCATCAGAAACAGTTAACTTCTTGCGACCCTTGGCACGGCGTGAAGCCAGGACGCGGCGGCCATTCTTCGTGGCCATGCGCTCGCGGAAACCATGCTTGTTCACGCGGCGGCGATTGTGCGGCTGAAATGTTCTTTTCATTGTCTTATTTTTCTAATATTATTAATGTTCCAACAGTTTTGGGGTGCAAAAGTACACATTATTTTCGAATTACGCAAGTTTTCCATTAAAAATTTGGGATTTAGCCGCAAGAATTAAGAATTATTTCGTACCTTTGCGCCCAAATTCCACATAACACATTATTTTATTTATATGATTAACTCACAAGACATTAAGAAAGGAACCGCTATTCGCATGGACGGCGGCATTTGGGTTTGCATTGATTTCCAGCACCGCAAGCCGGGTAAGGGTAACACCATCATGATCATCAAGGTCAAGAACGTCTCTGACGGACGCGTGCTCGAGCGCCGCTTCAACATCGGCGAGAAGCTTGAGGACGTCATCATCGAGCGCCGCCCTTACCAGTACCTCTACGAGGACCAGTCGGGACGCATCTTCATGAACCAGGAGACCTTCGAGCAGATTCCCATCGACAACGAGCTCGTCATCGGCCATGAGTACATGAAGGAGAGCGACATCGTCGAGGTTGTCAGCGACACCACTGACGGTACCATCCTGTACGCCGAGATGCCCGTGAAGACCAACCTCCGCGTAGTGCACTCTGAGCCTGGTGTCAAGGGCGACACCGCCACCAACACCCTCAAGCCCGCCACGCTCGAGACCGGTGTCGAGGTTCGCGTGCCCCTGTTCATCAACGAGGGCGACCTCATCCAGGTCGACACTCGCGACGGCAGCTATCTGAACCGCGTGAAGGAATAAGATGAAATACTCTATCATCGTCCCCGTCTACAACCGCCCCGACGAAGTCCGCGAACTGCTTGACAGTCTGACGAAGCAGACACTGAGAGACTTTGAGGTTATTATTGTGGAAGACGGGTCGAACACCACATGCAAGGACGTCTGCGACAAGTACGCAGACGTCCTTGACTTGCATTATTACTACAAGGAGAACAGCGGCCCCGGACAGAGCCGCAACTACGGCGCTGAGCGCGCTACAGGCGAGTGGCTCATAGTCCTCGACTCCGACGTGGTGCTGCCAGATGGCTATCTGGAGGCTGCTGACGCTCAGCTGTCAACTCTCAACTCTCAACAGGCAGCCTGGGGCGGTCCCGACTCCGCCCACCCGTCGTTCACACCGGTGCAGAAGGCCATCTCATATTCAATGACCTCGTTCTTCACCACTGGCGGCATACGCGGCGGCAAGGGGAAGAAGCTCGACAAGTTCTTCCCGCGCTCCTACAACATGGGCATACGCCGCGAGGTCTATCGCGAGCTGGGAGGCTTCTCGAAGATGCGTTTCGGCGAAGACATCGACTTCTCCTACCGCATAGTCGAGGCAGGCTACAAGACAGCGTTGATTCCCGAGGCATGGGTGTGGCACAAGCGGCGCACCGACCTGCGCAAGTTCTTCCGTCAGGTGTACAACAGCGGCATAGCACGCATCAACCTCGAGAAGCGGCACCCCGGCACGCTGAAGCTGGTACACCTGCTGCCCACGGTGTTCACCGTAGGTGTGGCAGTCCTCGTAGCCGTCTTCGTCTGCGGACTGATGATGAGCAGCTTCGGCAGCACCGCGACAAAGGCCTGCGGCACGACGCTCTGCCAGCTGGCACTGCTGCCGCTGGCACTATACTCTCTGCTTATACTCATCGACTCAAGCCTGAAGAACCGGAGCCTCCACGTCGGACTGCTCAGCATCCCCGCCGCATTCGTGCAGCTCACGGGCTACGGCACGGGCTTCATAGAGTCGTGGTGGAAGCGCTGCATACTGAAGCGCGACGAGTTTACCGCTTTCGAAAAAAACTTCTATAAATGAGCGAGAAACTGACCATAGCACAGTGGTCGGAAGACGACCAGCCGCGCGAGAAGCTTCGCGACAAGGGGCCGCAGGCACTGAGTAACGCCGAGCTGCTGGCCATTCTCATAGGGTCGGGCACGCCCGGCACGAGTGCCGTGGAGCTGATGCAGAAGGTTCTCAGTGACAGCAAGAACAACCTCAACACGCTGGGTAAGATGTCCATACGCCAGCTGATGGAGTATAAGGGCATCGGCGAAGCGAAGGCCATCACCATACTGGCGGCCTGCGAGCTGGGCAAGCGCCGACAGGCGGAGAGCCCCGAGGAGCGTCCCGACGTGGGCTCCGCCACGCGCATCTACAACCACATGCACCCCGTGCTGCAGGACCTCGATGTCGAGGAGTTCTGGCTGTTGCTGATGAACCAGAACTACCGGCTCATCAAGAAGGTGCGCATAGCCCGCGGCGGCATTTCCGAGGTCAGCGTCGACGTGCGCATAATCCTGCGCGAGGCGTTGGTCTCCAACGCTACCATCCTCGCCGTCTGCCACAACCATCCCTCGGGCAGCCTGCAGCCCAGCCGCGCCGACAAGAACCTGACGAAGAGCATCAAGTACGCGTGCGACGTCATGCGCATACTCTTCCTCGACCACGTCATCATCACCGACGGGGCGTACTACAGCTTCCGCGAACAGGGACTTTTATAACCCGTTCCTCTGTTCCACTGAATTCTTTGCTAACAGCCCGTCGTTTCACCGAAGTCACTGCTAACGGCTCGCTATACTTAAAAAAAACTCATGAACACGCGTATCGGCATCCAACTCTGGATGGAACGCCGTCACTATCTGGCGACCCTGACGTGCCGCCACGATATGACCGTCGACCTCGGCCAGCACCTCAACGCCATCGGACACCTTATTAATATAGGGAGCCCGTATGAACGTCATGGGAACGTCGCTGCCGACACCCGACATAGGGGCTACGGTATGGAAGCTGCCTAACTGCCGGCCGTAGGCATTGCGGCGGACGTCGATGTCCATGGTGCCCAGATGCATCGGCGAGAGGAGTATGAGCCCGGCGCAGGTGCCGAACACCGGCAGCCCACCGGCGATGGCCTCGCGGACAGGCTCGAACAGTCTGAGGTCGCGGAGCAGCTTCGACTGCGTCGTCGACTCGCCGCCGGGTATTATCAGTCCGTTTTTCTCACGCTGCCAGTCGGCGAGCTGGCGCACCTCGAACGTCTCCACGCCCAGGCGGTGGAGCATCTGCCGGTGCTCGGCAAATGCTCCCTGTAGTGCTAATACGGCTATCGTCATTTCCCACGCTCTGCCATCAGCAGCTCTATCTCCTGTTCGTTGATGCCGACCATCGCCTCGCCCAGGTCCTCCGACAGCTCGGCCAGCACCTTCGGGTCCTGATAGTTGGTGACGGCCTTGACGATAGCCTGCGCGCGCTTCTCGGGATTGCCGCTCTTGAAGATACCGCTGCCCACGAAGACACCCTCGGCACCGAGCTGCATCATCAGCGCAGCGTCGGCCGGTGTGGCCACGCCGCCGGCAGCGAAATTGACTACGGGCAGCTTGCCGTTCTCGTGGACAAACTTCACCAGCTCGTAAGGCGCCTGCAACTGTTTGGCAGCCTCGAAGAGCTCGTCCTCGCTCATGCTGACCAGACGGCGTATCTCCGACTGCATCAGCCGCATATGGCTGACGGCCTGTACGACGTCGCCAGTGCCTGGCTCGCCCTTGGTGCGTATCATCGTGGCACCCTCGGCAATACGGCGCAGGGCCTCGCCCAGGTTCTTCGCACCACAGACGAAGGGCACGTCGAACTGTGTCTTGTCGATGTGGTAGATGTTGTCGGCAGGCGAGAGCACCTCGCTCTCGTCGATGTAGTCGATCTCGATGGCCTGCAGTATCTGCGCCTCGGCGATATGGCCTATGCGGCACTTCGCCATGACGGGAATGCTGACGGCTTCCTGTATGCCGCGTATCATCTTCGGGTCGCTCATGCGGCTCACGCCTCCTGCGGCACGGATGTCGGCGGGGATGCGCTCCAGCGCCATGACGGCGCAGGCACCGGCCGCCTCGGCTATACGCGCCTGCTCGGGGGTTGTCACGTCCATGATTACTCCGCCCTTGAGCATCTGTGCCAGGTTACGGTTAAGTTCTTGTCTGTTTTGTGCCATAATAATTCAGTTTTTGTTTGTCTATACACTAATTCGGGTTGCAAAGGAACAACAAAAAACCGAAACAGCCAAACGCTGTTCCCACATTGACAAACAAAACACCCGTTTGTACAAACCGCCATCACCAGTGTGCAACCGTTTTGCCGTTCCAACGCCTCCCGTCGTCTCACCCCCGCCCGTGGCGGCGGAACTCGGTAGGGCTGACACCCTTCAGCTTGCGGAAGAACTTCGTCAGATGCGACTGCGACGAGAAACCGCAGTCAAAGGCTATCTCCTGAACGGTGCGCGCCGTGGTGGCGAGTTGCGACTCAATGTAGCGCAGCAGGTAGTCGTCGATGACCGTCTTCGGTGCCACGCCGCCTATGCGCCGTGTCACCTGCGCCAGATAGCGGCTGCTGACGTTCAGACGGTCGGCATAGTAATGCACGTCACTGGCACGCCGGAAGTCGGTGGCCACGGTGTCGACGAAAGCGTTGTAGAGCTCGCTGGCACGCCCCTGCACGTCGCTCTGCCTCACTATACGCGTGGTAACGAACTCACGGGCACGCTGCTCGGCAACGGCGGCGTCGTCGCCCTGCCCTAAGTAGTAGGCCACGGCACTGACGTAGCGGTTGCCCTGTCCGTGGTGCTGTGCCGTGGCGGGGGGCGTCACCACGAGCGTACAGAGCGGCAGCAGCTCACGCCGTATGGCCTCGACGACATCACCGGGCACCAGCGCGTCGCCACCAGCCGACTGGAACACGGGGTCGTAGACCACATGGCGCGGACGGTAGCGGCGCAGGGCGCCGACCACCACGTCGAGGGTCTCACGCGTGCGTATCAGCCCCACCTTTACGACATCGGGCTGGAAGTCGTTCATCACGGCATCTATCTGACCCGCCACCGTCTGCGCCGGCAGGTCGTAGAACTCCTGGATGCCCAGCGATGTCTGCACCGTAATCGACGTTATGGCCGACACGGCATAGCCTCCCAGTTCAGACAGTGTCTTGATGTCTGCCTGAACGCCGGAGCCGCTCGTCGAGTCGCTGCCGGTAATGGTTAGTATAGGTTTTGTGCCGGTCACGTATTATTGGTCTATCGCACGAAGACGAAGTCGAGAAGGGTGCAGAGCGAACGGCCCTTCGTCGCCGACGAGAACTTGAAATAGACGGCCAGCTGTCCGTCGAGACCGAAGTTCTCGGGGAAGTCCATCGTCAGCTCCGTGGGCTTCTGCGGCATGTCAGCCCTCAGCTCTATCGTGCCTAACTTATGCTCAGGAGCCTCGCGCCACGGGTCGCCGACCCTCACGTCTATCCTGCCGTCGACACCCTCGGGAATGAGGTTCAGCAGCAGCTTGTGACGACGGTCGGTGCCGAAGACGTTAACGTCGAACTTGAAGTACTTGTAGCCCACTATCGAACCGTCGGTATTGTTCACCACCGGGTTGATATTGTTACGCAGGGCGTAGGGAGCGTCCATCTTGTCGTCAGTGCCGTAGGCAGCGGCGACATACGAGCCCGAGAACGTGTTGTTAGGCCACTCGTGGGTGGCAGGCGTAGGACCGGTGTACCAGCAGGCGATGCCCGCCGGATGACGTTCCTCGGGATTCAGCCCGTCGACGGCGAAGCCCTGCGAGTTGTACTCGCCCTCGCTGATCGTGACCTTGCCGCCGGCCCCCTCCTCGACACTCACCTCTATGGGTGCCACCATGGCCTGCCGCGCGAACTCGTTGGTGCCCGTCTGGCGGTGGTAGAACACGTACCAGCGGCCGCCGATCTCGCAGATGCTGCCGTGGGTGTTGCCGTCGGGCGTGGCGGTGGCTATCACGTTGCCGTCGGCATCGGTCCCGCGACCACGGCCGTCGATGATGGTACCGCCGTAGGTCCACGGACCTAACGGGTGGTCGCCGTAGGCGTAGGCCAGCGTGTAGTTAGATGTCGGCAGACCGAACTCGCCGTCCTCGGTGAAACGGCTGTAGATGAACACGTACTTGTCCTTGATCTTACGTATCGATGAAGCCTCGAAGAAGCGGAAACGCCCCTCCTGGTTACGGCCCGACACCATGTCCTCTACAATCTGTGTGCCGGGTTTCACCGTAGCCATCGTCTGCGGGTCGAGCTCGGCAGCGTAGCTGCGCTCAAAGCCCCAGTAGCCGTAGACGCGGCCGTCGTCGTCGACGAAGACCGCCGGGTCGAAGGCCAGCACACCCTCCGTGGCATTGGGATTACGGCGACTCCAGTTGCACACCTCGAACGGACCGTCGGGGCGCGAGCTCTTCGCTATCAGTCCGTTGCGCCCCCACACCTGATCGTTGGGGTACAGATAGTAGGTCTTCTGCCCCGCCGAGTCTGTCACTAACGTCACGTCCGGTGCAAACAGCACGTCGGCAAGCCCCGCAGTGTCTAACAGCTCGCCACGAGCGTTCTTGTCAACACGCAGTATCTCGCCGTCGTAGCGCCAGCGACTCAGGTCCTCGACGGGAGCCGACCACACCACCAGTTCGCGACCGCAGTAGTCGGTTATGCGGCTGTCGTGCGAACCGTATATATACACACGCTGCTTGCCCGGCTGGTCGGGGTCCTCGAGCACGTAGGGCTCGCCATCGGGGATGTGTTCCCACAGAGGCAGATAGGGGTTTCCGATGGTCGTCAGCTCGTCACCGGGCGTCCCGGCATGACCGGCGCAGGCTGTTCCCAACGGTGCGCAGCACACCACCGCCAGGCTAAGGGTCAGGGTCTTGGTCTTCATATCACAAAGGTATTTATTGTCGTTACATTCTCTTTTCGCGTACAAATATACGAACTTATTCTGAAGCCTGCAACTTTTTCCGCTCTTTTCATCGCGCGCGCATACACATGAGTGAAACAGGTCAGATTGACGTGTACTGAATAAGTTGACACTTTTACAATAAAAAAGTGTATCAGTATGCGACAAAATGGCGAGAAGACAGATGAGAAGAGAATGGCATTATTA